>Ga0209164_1001645_pt1 | contig 27442 bp, 28 predicted proteins | sample MTBNYHSulfiMetaG_FD_187458 | JGI IMG/M metagenome (GOLD analysis project Ga0209164, IMG submission 187458) | Enrichment culture microbial communities from rom New York Harbor, USA that are MTBE-degrading - MTBE-NYH (New York Harbor Sulfidogenic)... | ecosystem: Environmental > Aquatic > Marine >... | reverse complement strand
GCTTATAGAAGATTGATTTTAAGGATTGATTTCGCCTTGAGATATTTAAACCAATAAAAATATTCTGTGTCGACTCCTATATAAAAGACTTGCTTTTTAACATAGAAGAATAACTATTTGTTGAGAACCCTCATATTAATCCAATCGCGCGCTATTAAGACTATACAAATTTTGTGCCGTGAACGTTGACAATTAATCGTGCAAAAAAAATATTTCAATGTTAAATAGTTATCATGATTTTAATAGGCAGAAGGAAAGTTGCATCAGAAAAATACTTTTGATATCTCGTAGAATTTTAAGGATAGGTGCGATATTTCGCAAAAACTTTAAATGGGGAAAAATTCACAGGCGAATTAAATCCGTTAAGAGTTTTGTTCTTTTTTTCTTTTGAGGTTTTCCCAAAAAAAATTAACCGCGGGCGCCAGGATAAGGGCAATTAAAACATAGACCGCTATAATAAAAACCAGACCAACCATAAAACCCAGAATAAACACAAAGGGGTTCCCTGCCTTAATTGCCATGAAAATTCCGCACGCTATTCCAAAAGGTAACGCAAGCCAAAATGAAATTGCCGCAAAGCCTCTTCGAAAATCCATTGATTGTGTTCCCTCTTAGCCTCGTTTCTTAATTCCGGTTTTTCGTTAAGGATTCTTCCCTTCACCAAGCGCTGTTATCGCTCCCGCGATTTCCTTGCTCAAACCCGCAATCACCCGGCTCTGGGCAGACACCAATGCTTCATACCCTGGCGCGCCGGTAGGTTCGCTAAGGTCCGATTTTCTCGTGAGCAGTTCTTTCTTGCCCCACTCGCCAAAAACACTCCAGCGAGCGCTCAACTCGGTGTCTGCCCCGAGCTCACCATCAAAACGAACAACGGTTACTAAAATCTGGTAATCAAAGAATTGGGTTTTTCCCCAGGGAAAGACCGTGACACGATCTGTTCCCAGGGCTTTCGAAAGATTCTCCGTGAGCACTCGGGAAAAGTTGTCCCGGAGAGGTTCTGCCCACCGGTCAAACTCAGCCAGCTTAAGTTCGCTTGTCTTTGTCGTGGTTACGATGTGGGGACGGTCAAGGTATTTGGGAAGCATGACCGGACCGACACAGATCGCAAGGCTCTGCCCGGTGGGAGCAGCGTGCTTGTCCTTCTCCATGCCCGGCATGGATTGCAAGAGATAGAATCGTGCCGGTTGTGTGTGACCACATCCACTGAGGAGCACAACCCAAGCACACAATATAATGCATCCTACCGGAAAGCAAAATCTTTTTTCCATATGACTTTCCTCCTGATTCATTTTTTTCCGCGAATTAACGCTTCCGGGTGTTGGTCCAAATACTCAGCAGTTACTCGAAGGGAACGCGCTGCGTCAGAAATTTGGTCGAGCGCTTCGCTCATTTGGTAACGCAAAAGTGACGCATCTCCGGCCACAGTCTCTGCCGTGGCAAGGGTTTTTTGAGCTTGTTCAAGAGCGGCGCGCGCCGCCTTAAAACTCTCATCAATGCTGGAGGTGAGAGGACCTACGCGGCTATCGAGATTTTTCATTAGTACCTGGACGGTTTGCATAGTCTGGTTTAAGGAAGTCAAAATATCGGGTATTTGGGGTAGGTTAGTCAAATGCTCAATTCCCTTCACCGCCTTTACCAGATTGTCTAAAAGTTCATCGATGGGGAGTTTGTCAAACTTGGCAATGACCGTGCTAAGCGTCATCTGCAGCTTTTCCATATCTGAGGGGATGGTTGGGAGTTCAGGAAAGTCCGGTTCAGCGCCCAGCAAGGTAATCGGAGTATCAGGATAAAAGTCAAACTCGACTTCCAGCAGGCCGGTCACCAGGCTTTGCATTTGAAGCTGGCCTCTAAGGCCTTTTTTAGCCACCAAATCCTGAAGAATTTTTTCCCTCTCAAAGCTTGAGATAATTTTATCCAGGGTTTTTTCTTCACCGACCGGCGTAAGCCAACCGGGGGTAGTTTTTATATAGACTGCTATTCTCATGGCATAGTCACGGGGATCAATTCGAGCTTTAATATCCGTAACCTGCCCAACCTTGACCCCACGAAAACTGACCGGCGCGCCAACATTAAGCCCTTTCACCGACCCGCCAAAAAAAAGTACATATGTTTTACTCTCGGAGAAAAACTGACCAGATCCGAAAAGTAAAATCCCGATCACCGCCAACGTCAGGGCGCCAACCACAAAGGCCCCGATTAAGGTTTTGCTCGCTTGTTTACTCATACCTAACCTCATTCATTTCATTTTTGTCAAAAAGTCGCAGGGTCGCAAAGGAAGTCACAAAGTCGCAGAGTCGAATAGTCGAAGAGTGAAAAAGGAACCCTTTGACCCTGTGACTCTTCGACTTTTTAACCCTTTTACTTTGTGACTCTTTGACCTTTCGACTTTTTGACCTTAGACGGTTTCTGTCCCCCGCGTCAGAAACGCTCGAACAATCGGATTCTGAGACTCTTCAAGCAACTGCTTCGGATTCCCACGGGCAATTATAGTCTTAGCCTCTGCGTCGAGATAGATGGAGTTATTGCCAATGGCAAAAATACTTGGCAGCTCGTGGGTAACCACAACAATGGTTGAACCGAGGCTCTCCCGGATTTCCAGAACCAGATCATCCAAAAGCCGGGCGTTGATAGGATCAAGCCCAGCCGAAAGCTCATCAAAAAAGAGAATTTCCGGGTCCAGGGCCATGGCGCGCGCCAGGCCGGCACGTTTCCGCATGCCGCCGCTAATCTCGGAAGGATAAAAATCCTCAAACCCTTTAAGGCCTACCAAAGAAAGTTTGAGGGAAGCGATTTCCCGGATCGCCGCCTCGTTTAAATCGGTGTACTCCCGCAAAGGAAGAGCTACATTTTCAGCCAGGGTCATCGAACTCCAAAGCGCGCCGCTTTGGTAAAGGATACCAATCTGTCGCATGATGCGTTCCTGCTCTTTTTTATCGCTCTCCCAAAAGCTTACCTCGCCAAAAAAGACCTGGCCGCGAGCGGGTTCTTTTAATCCCACCATGTGCCGCATCAGAGTGGTCTTACCGCATCCGCTCCCCCCCATAACAATAAATATATCTCCCCGGTTCACGACAAAGTTCATGTCCCGCTGGAGCACAAAGTCCCCGTAAGCCATGGTGAGGTCTTTGACAATTATGTGGGGTTCGTTTTGAGTCATAGATTTCTTTCAAAAGTCCAATGGTCTAAGGGTCGAAAAGTCACAGGGAAAGTCTAACAGTCTAAAAGTCGCAAGGTCGAAAGGTCTAAAGGTCGCAGAGTTAGATAGGTAGGTTCACCTTTCGACTTTTTGCCCTTTCAACTTTTTGACTCTTAGAATTTGCGACTTACTCTGGGACTCTTCGACTTTTTGACTCTTAGACTTCCTTAGGTATCCGGTCAATGATACAATACCTGCTGCGATCCGCACGACCCTATCACGCTGCTTTTTTGCAACCTCCCGAGTAATGTATCCCAGATCTTCAGCAGTGTAATAAAGGCTTCTCACTTCCCCGCATGATCCTTTCGCCATATCAAGAAAACGAGCGAATTCAGCATCGGAATTTCTTTCAAATCCTTCTGAAATATTATTCATAATCGAAAGGCCAGCCCTTTGTATCTGGTCTCTAAAACCAAAATCCTTTGCCCCTGGTAAACCTGGACCGAAGGCAGCATAAATTTCTTTGGTTAAAGTTCTTGCTTCTTGCCAAATCCAAAGATCTTCAAAACGTTTTGCTTTTTCCATATGTAACCCTCCTTCCCTTTGTTGTTTTGGGTTTTACCCCTTAGACTGTGCGACCTTTTGACCTTTAGACCCTTAGACCTTTTGACCCTTTAACCTTTAGACCTTTAGTATTTCACAGATCAGCGTAATAATCGCGGTTGCTACCACAATGCACACAATACTCGTCACTACGGCAGACGTCGTGGCTTGGCCCACAGCGGAAGCGCTTCGTCCACACTGCATGCCCCGCAGGCAACCGGACAAAGCTACCAGGACACCAAAAACGCCACCGTGAAAAATTCCGATCCAAAGGTTCGTTAGGGTTACTGCGGACTGCGTCTCATTAATATACTCCATCAGATTCAAATTCAGCATACCCACCCCGACAATTAAGCCACCCAGCAATCCCATCAGGTCGGCATAAAGGCACAGGAGCGGCATCATGAGCATTAAAGCCAGCATTCGGGGCAACACCAGAAATTCCATCGGAGGAATACCTAAGGTTTGCAGCGCGTCAATCTCTTCGTTTACCTGCATGGTGCCTAATTCGCCGGCAAAAGCGGCCCCGGTTCGGCCCGCCATAATTACCCCCGTCATGACCGCCCCCAGTACCCGGACCATCCCGATACCTACCAGGTCAGCAACATAAATCTGGGCTCCAAACATGCGCAGCTGCACCGCGCCCACAAAAGCAAGGATCAAACCAACGAGAAGGCTGATCAATGAGACAATGGGAAGCGCCTGAACGCCGGTTTGCTGAAGGATTACCCAGAGATCCTGTCGCTGGAACCGGGCTTTGCCGGTAAACAACTTCAGGAATGCCATAAACGCTTCCCCGATAAACGCCAAAAGTTCCGGTAAAGAACGACCAAACTCAATGGTTGCTGTTCCTACCCGGCTCAAAAAAGGTTCTTGGGTAGTTTCCTTGCGCACTCCTGCCCGCTCGGGAACCGCGGAAGCAAGAGCTAATAACCGCTGAACCCCCTGCGGGAGTCCGGTCTTATCTATCGACAAGGTTCTCTGAGAGCACTGATCCATCACTTTAATGAGAAACGTCAGGAATCCGCTATCCCAGCCCGAAAGGTTTTTGGTATCGAAAGCGACGCAGCGTATAGTGTTTGCGGTTTCAATTTTGTTCAGCGTCTCTTCCGCCGAAGGCAGGTCATTTCCAATTTTCCAACTTCCGGAAAAGCTTATGAGCAACACATCGTATGTCGGCTGACTCAGGGCTAATTCACCTCGGCCGGCGTTTTCGATGTTTGCGTTCTTCATTGGTTCTCCTGATTCATTTTTCAATGATTTCTGTTTGGTTTTTAAGTACTATCAACATCCGTTCCACCCTTGATAGCATTCTGGTGTCGATGGCTAAGCAAACAATATTACATGGTTTATATACATAATCAATGGATTTGTTTTTACCAAAAAAACAAGGGTGAAAATCGATATGGTGTAAAAGTGCGAAATATCGCATCCTTTTTACCATTGTTTCTGCACGTGAAACAATCAAGGTTTAATTACCGTTATGACGTTAGGAGTGACTCGCTATGCTGAACGAAATCCGCGCTTTTTGATCCCCAATTTGATAAGCCGTGAGCGAAGAGTACTGGGATTCATTCCCAAGAGGATTGCGGCGCCCTGGGGCCCCGCAATCCTCCCTTTAGTTTTTTCTAACACTTTGCAAATGTGGTCCCGTTCCAAGTCGTCGAGGGGCTTAATGTCCTCTGGCCCGGAAATAAAAACTTCCGGTATTTCAACCCGCAGGACATCGCCTGGACTCGTGATTACTGCTCGCTCAATCACGTTTTGCAACTCCCGCACGTTGCCGGGCCACTGATAACCCTGGAGCTTTGATAGAAGATCCTGAGAAATTTTTTTGATTTTTATTCCATGTCTTTGGGCAAAATATTTCGTGAAATGTTCGACCAACAGAGGAATATCGTCTTTGCGCTGCCGGAGAGGGGGTATGGTGATGGGAAAAATATTGAGGCGATAGTAAAGATCCCCCCGAAACCGGCCTTTTTGAACCATATCCTCCAAGTTACGGTTGGTGGAAGCAATTATCCGAACATCCACCTTGGTGGTGTGAGGGCTGCCGAGTCTCTCAAACGCGCCATCCTGGACCACCTTGAGTAGTTTGGATTGCAGTTCCAAGGGAAGTTCGCCAATCTCGTCGAGAAAGATTGTCCCTCCATGCGCCAATTCAAACCGACCAATCTGCTTGGCATGTGATCCGGTGAAAGCCCCTTTTTCACGCCCAAAAAGTTCGCTTTCGATAAGGCTTGACGGAAGCGCAGCGCAATTAACCGTGACAATGATTTTTTCTTTCCGCGGGCTGTGGTTATGGATGGCGTGAGCAATGAGCTCCTTTCCCGTGCCGGTCTCACCAAGGAGCAAAACGGTTGAAACAGTTCCCGCCACTTGCCTGACCCTGAAAAAGATATAATTCAGCACGTTGCTCTTTCCGATAATCTCGTCAAAGCCCTTCTCCTGCTTGATCTCCTTCTGGAGGTAAAGATTTTCTTCTTCCAACTGTTTCTTTAATCGTTTAATCTCTTCGTATGCTTTTTGCAGGGATATCTCCATCTCCTTGCGATCGGTAATGTCCCTGTTAGTGCCACGAACGCCAAAAAAATCTCCTGAACCATCGATGGTTCGCTGGCAGACATGATCGATCCATCGGATCTCGCCGTCTCGCCGCCGGATACGAAACTGAACCCCCTGCCCTTCTCTCTCTGTCTGAGTATAATGATGGTGTTTATCCCAGCCCCCCTGATCTTCTGACACAATGATTTTTCGTAAAAGTGAAGGATCATCCATAAACTCCTGGGACGTATAACCGGTAATACGCTCACAGGAATTAGAAACATAAAGCATCAGTCCGTCCGGAGCACACAAGTATTCCCAGTCGTGCGAATTGTCGGCAACCATCCGGTAGAGCTGCTCACTCTGCCGCAGGGCCTCTTCAGCCCGTTTGCGGGCCAGTGCATTGGCGAATACCTGCGCTACCAGTTGGAGTCGTTTTACGATTTCGTCAGGCCAGGAGCGCTCCGCCAGCATGGTATTGAAGGACAACAAGCCAAAGGGAGATCTGCCTCCCGTCGAAAGCGGGATAGTCAACGTGGTTTTGATGCCGCAATAACGATAGACCTCCCGGTCCCGGCTGGCCTCCGCCGGTATTTCCCCTATAGAGGAAAGGGCAAGCACCTTGCCCGTCATTAATTTCTGCAGGCTCCAGGGAAAATACTCCTGAGCATCCATCCTCTCTGGCGGTGGCGGTCCCTCCACTGAGCGGTAGAGGTGGGTTAGTGTGAAGGAATCCGGAGTTGCGTCCGACCGCTGCCAGAGCGCAGACAGATCCAGACTGTGGAATTCGCAGACGAGGCGCTGGGTGTTTTCAATCTCACTGTCGACCTGGCCAGCGGGCACATTGACAAAGCGAGCCGAGATGTCTGCAAGCAGGGTCTCGAATCGGAGTTGACTCTGAGAATCCTTGTGCAGACCTTCGTGTCTCCGGTTTATGGGGAGGGTATTTCGAGAACCGGAGCTATCTGAGGTACGATTCATAAGATGCTCCTTTAAAAAAATATTTTAGTATTGCTTCCGCCCCATGTCAATAGGATATTTCGCACTTTTACTAAATACCACACTTATACACTTTTTTTGGCAAATATTGCTATTTTCTTTTTTAATCAACATATCGAAATTAAACGCTTTTTCTCTTAGCATAAAATCCCTGGAGACGGCACGTAAAATGTATTAACAGAGTGAACCATAACCATGGTGTTAAAAAAATGCCATTGGTAACGCTAAATTCTTGCTGTCCAAACATCAGTTAACCTTCTCTTGTGGAAAAATAATTCATGATCATCGGGACTACCAGAATTGATGTACATCCCACCAAACACCTCGAATTTATGCAGACCCTGCAGACATTGGTGAGTGACATGCGAAAAGAGAAAGGTTGTCGAGACTGCTCTTTTTATCAAGATACAGAGAATGAGAACTGTTTCATTCTGAGAGAAGAGTGGGATAATCAGGAGGTACTCGACAGATATTTACAGTCGGAGGGACATTCGGTTTTGGTTGGAGCAATCAATCTGCTCAGCAAAAAATCAGATGTAAATTACTCCACAACCGAATCCCTGGAAGGCAATGAGGCGAGCAAAGATGAGGACGAAAATTAGTGATCAGGGAGTACTGGTCAGCCATGAGGTATCACCTAACCCAAAATAGACTTTGTAAGGTTAACCAATAAAATCAATTATTATTTTTTTTAAAAAAAGGAGAACACCTATGAAAAACGTATTGAGGATTTTATTAATAGCGGTGATAAGCCTTGGCGTATCAATTGGTATCTCTTATGCCGGGTTAAAGATAAAAGGCTATTCGGGGTTCCTGGGTGATTATTCCCAGTTAAAGCCAGGACCCAAAGGTGGTGTTGCCCAGGTATACGTGAAGGAGGGTGTTAATTTTAAACAATACAATAAAATAATGCTGGACCAGGTGGTATTTTATTTCAAGCAAGATGCGGAGAATCAGGCTATTGATCCTGATGAAATGAAAGAACTGGCCGATAAATACAACCGGGCAGTGATCGACGCCCTCGGAGACGCCTATCCGCTCGTCAGTGAATCAGCACCGGATGTTATGAGGGTGAGGGTGGCTATAACCGACCTGCAACTGCCGATCCGGACTCTCAACGCAGCCAGTTCGGTCGTACCGGCAGGGATTGCCATTGGTCTCGTCAAGAAAGGACTTACCGGGAAAAGCACCGGGGTCGGGGAGATCAGCATGGAGTTTGAGCTACTTGATTCACAGAGCAATGGGCGACTGGCTGCCGGAGTTGACCGTAGGGCAGGGGGGAAGGTGAGCAGTATGACCAAGTTCGGCACTGCAGAAGAGGCCTTTAAATTTTGGGCCCAGAGATTACGGACCCGGTTAGATGAATTCCATGGTAAATAATCCGGGATAACCGATGGAATCGATTAAAAATCATACAAACGTGATGTAAATAATTATAGTTGTCGGCATGTGCGCAATGATTGTGACGGTTCCTACCGGATAGGCCACCAGATTACACGACCATACATAATCACAAAGAAGGAGGGATTATGAGTGTGATAATACAAAAATTTTGGTGGACCCTGATGCTTCGGGGTGTCATAGCCATGGTCTTCGGAGTAAGTGCGTTTTTCTGCGGAAGTCTCAGTTCTCTCGGCTATCTCTTCGGGATCTTCGCGCTTTTTCAGGGCGCTCTTTCCTTCTTGCCGGCATTTACTACCGGTTCGAAGGAAATCCTTTTGGCCGGAATTGAGGGGGGGATGGGAGTCCTGGTTGCTTTTTTCATCCTTCTGGGCTCGTCGACGGGAGCTCTTCTGTGGCCAAGTGTCAGCAACGTGATGTTTCTTATCTACATCATTTCCTGGATTGTCGTAACTGGGGCGGTGTCCCTCGCAATGTTCATCCGGCTCCGGGGTGAGGGTTCAGGTACTTTGTATATGGGCCTTAACGCGGCTCTTTGCCTTATTTTCGGTGTTTTGATGGTTTTTCGCCATGAAGGAGGTGTGCTGGGGAATATGGAAATCATAGGCCTCTTTGGTATCCTTTATGGTGTGGTGCTTGTGCTTATTGGCAGAAAGGCAAAGGCACAAGGCGGCAAATCATTGTCCCATAATATATAATCGCAGTAGTGATGATTCTCACTACGTTAATCATGGCGGGATGCGCGGGACTCTCGGAAACTGAGCAACGCGTCATGACAGGAGCAATCATTGGTGCGGGTGCTGGTGCCGGGATTGCTGCTATCGTCGGGGGAAATAAACCGGATATCATCTTGTGCTGTAGGCCACAGCCAATGAATGCCAATGTCACCCAATCTATCGCGGAAAAACCAAAGATGTTTTTGTTGGGGAGGATAAAGAGAAAATTTGCTTTTAAGTGCGGTTGATTGGTTCTTGTGATTCATCAACCGCGAAAAAAACCTAATGTATAGGAGGGTAGCCTATGAAAATGCTAATTGTGTTTGCTATGGTCGTCCTCTTTTGGGCGTCAAATGCCGGAGCTGATTGTAAGGAGAGGTGTGAACAGGACTATAATACGGCAAAAGAGGAATGCAATACAACATTCAGTGCTACAAATGACTCTGATCAGCTTCAAAATTGCCTTGATCAGGCGAAAGCTGATTACGAATCGTGCCTTGAGGAATGTAAGGAAGAGTGGGATGATAATTTTGAACGCTAAAGTCAAATTTCTTCTGAATGTCTTTTGGCTTCGATAAAAGGATACCATACGACAAGTATAGACATTGTTGGCTCTGCTCATAGAGTTAGAAGCCTCGCCGGAGTGTTTTACATCGCTGTCTATCGTGAAGGCCAATAAGGATTGGTTACATCACTTAACAATTTCACGAAAAAGGAGGGAACGAAACAACAAAGTGGAAAAAAAACAATCATGGAACGCAACGGAGAAGCTGATAAATCGAAAAACGAGAAAACAAATTCAACCCAATATTTTTAATTAATCAAAGGAGGTAAAAAATGAAGAAAAAACTGTTGCAAGGATCAATCATCCCTCTTATTCTTTCCCTCATTTTAACCATCGGCGGTTGCTGTGCCAAAAAAATGGCTGCGCCAGTGCCTGAGCCAATGCCGACCACAGCGGTCGAACCAGCTCCCGTTGTTGAGGAACCAGCCCCCGCCCCTGAGCCGGAGGTAATGCTTACCCTGGATCCGATTTATTTTGACTTTGATAAGTCCAATCTGAGACCCGATGCAATTGATACACTAAATAAAAACGCCGAAGCTCTCAAGAAGAACCCTGAGATGAAGGTGCGGATTGAAGGAAATTGTGATGAGCGGGGGACGAGTGAGTATAACATGGCATTAGGGGACCGGAGAGCAGTATCTGCCATGAAGTACCTGTCAACCCTTGGGATTGGTGCTGACCGGATGACCGCCATCAGTTACGGAAAAGAGAAGCCTTCATGCGCTGAACACAATGAAGGATGTTGGTCAAAAAATCGCCGGGATGACTTCAGCGTCCTCAAGTAAGAACAGCCATTAATGCCTATAAGTTTTGGGGATAGAATTTTTCCCACTAGGTGAACCAGGAAAGGAGCTAACGATGAAATTCAAAAGAATAATTGTGGTGATGGTCATTTGTCTGATTGCTATTCCTGCTTTTGCCCAGGAAGTTACGCAGAATACCATGGATTCAGTGCGCGAGGCGCTCAAGGCTCAAAAACGGGCATTTATTGCGGTTAATATGCAGTTAACTGAAACGGAGGATGCCAAATTCTGGCCGGTATATGACAGCTATCAGAAGGATATGGAAAAAATCAATCAAAGCATTGGTGAGTTGATTCTTGACTATGCAAAAAACTATGAAGCTCTTACTGATTCAAAAGCAGACGACCTTTTGAAAAAAAACCTATCCTTGGATAATGAAATACTCCAACTCAAAACATCGTATCTCCCCAAGTTCAAGGTAGTGCTTCCGGCAAAAAAGGTCGCACGTTATTATCAACTCGAAAATAAAATTCAGGCAGTAAGCCGCTACGATTTGGCGGAAAAAATTCCTCTGGTAAAATGAAGATTAAAACGATCAATACCCATTAAGAAAAGAGGATGGCATGAAAAGAAATAAAATTTTATTTCGAATATTGACGGTGCTCCTGATCATAATCTTTGCAGCACCGCCTTATGGCGTGGGGCAGAATACCACCGGGGCATCGCCAAACGCTTTCTCGGAAGAACAGCTGGCACAAATGCTTGCTCCGATTGCGCTTTATCCCGACGAGCTGCTTGCCCAGATACTCATGGCTTCCACCTATCCCCTGGAGGTTGTGCAGGCATCCCGCTGGGCGACGCAGAACAAAAATCTCACGGGAGACGCTTTGGCCAAAGCTCTTGAAAAACAGCCCTGGGATCCCAGTGTCAAGTCTCTGATCAATTTTCCACCAATGTTAGAAATGATGAACGAGAAGCTTGACTGGATGGGGACGCTGGGCGATGCCTTTCTTGCTCAGCCAAAGGAGGTTATGGGTACCGTGCAGAAACTTCGGGCAAAAGCAGAGGCAGAGGGCAACCTCAAGACCACTAAGGAGCAAAAAGTGATTGTCGAGAAAGAAACACAAACGATCATCATCGAGCCAGCCGATCCTGAGGTTATCTACGTGCCGGCCTATAATCCGACGGTGGTCTACGGCTCCTGGTGGTACCCGTCCTATCCACCCTACCCTTACTATCCGCCGGGATACGTGACACCATACGCGGCGGCATATTCTTTCGTCGCCGGAGTGGCTATTGGTGCCGCCTGGGGATACGCATGGGGGGGATGCAACTGGCACGGAGGCGACATAGACATAGACATCGACCGAAATTTTAATAGAAACACGAACATCGACCGCGGAAAATATAAAAATCAAATGCAGGGAAGGGGTGAGCGCGGCAAGGGTACGTGGCAGCATAATCCTCAGCACCGGCAAGGGGTTGCCTATCGTGACCAGGGCACCAGCCAGCGCTTTGGCCAGTCTCAGGCACGGTCGGTTGAAAACAGGCAAGCCGCCCGAGGATACGCGGACCGGGGGTCTGACCGGGGAGGGATGGGTTCCCGGGAAAGTGTGGGACAGAGCGGCTCCCGCGAGCGCATGGGAGGAAGTGACCGGAGTGCTTTTGGTGGGTCCGGGAGTGGGCGAAGTGAACGGATGGCGAGTCAGCGGGGGAGTATGAGCCGCGGCAGTTTTGGTGGAGGTTCCCGTGGCGGCGGTGGTCGTGGCGGTGGCGGTGGCCGCCGGTAGCAGCGGAATCATTCACGGTAAAACAGTATTGGTAGATAACTGAAATGGTTCGCCATAAATAATTGGACTATGGAGGGAAAAACAATGATTCATTATACCTGGAATAAAGTGAAAGCAGCACTCTCCCGTCTGCTTGGAGTAATGTTTGTCATAGGGATAATGACCGCTATGGCTGCTGGGGGTTGCTCAAAGGCAGAGCAGCAACCTCAGGGGAAGGCCTTCACCTCGCCCGAAGAAGCGGTGAAGGCGCTTATTGACGCGTGCAAGCTAAACGATACACAAGCATTGCTTGCCATCGTTAGCCCCGCAGCAAAGGATATTTTCTCTTCGGGAGATGATGTTGCCGATAAGGCTGAGCGTGCACGTTTCGTACAGAACTATGAAGCTAAAAACCGGCTGGAGCAAAAAAACCCTGAAACCACCATCCTCTGTGTGGGGAATGAGGATGTGCCCTTTCCAGTACCAATCGTAAAGAAGGGTGAAAAGTGGTACTTCGATATTGCCGCCGGAAAAGAGGAAATCCTTAATCGAAGGATCGGCAGAAACGAATTAAATGTTATCGAGGTGATGCATGCCTATGTGGATGCCCAGCGTGAATACTCCACCAGGAAGGATCGTGGCGGTGAAACGTCAAACGAATTTGCCCAGAAGATTAGGAGTGACGAGGGAAAGAAAAATGGCTTGTACTGGCCCGCCAAAGAAGGAGAGGATGTGAGTCCCTTGGGCCCTTTTACTGCACAGGCAGTGAGCGAGGGATACCAGGTGAAGAAAGACGCCCCTATCCCCTACCATGGATATTACTATAAAATTGTAAAAGCCCAGGGGAAAAACGCTCCGGGAGGAGAATACGACTACGTGGTCAACAACAAAATGATTCTTGGTTTTGCCCTTGTCGCCTGGCCGGCGGACTATGGCAACTCCGGTATCATGACGTTTATCGTAAACCAGAAGAGCACGGTTTACCAGAAAGACTTGGGGCAAGACACAGCCAGGATTGCCGGCGCCATGGAAAAATACGATCCTGACGAAACCTGGAAAAAAGCGGAGAAGAAAGATGACCGGAACGATAAAAAAAAATAGAAGACAAGTATTCATTAGCGCAGTACGATTAACTAAGCAGGTAGGCAAGGTGCTCGTTTGGCCGTTGGTGGTGCTGTGCATCGCCTGGGGGGCGCTTGCCCTGTGGTTCGATGGTCCTGCAGCCCGTTGGCTGGCGGGGATTCTGTCGGTTGGGTTCGCCGCAGGAAGCCTGACTCTGTTTGCCTTGCTCCGCCCCTTCTCACGCGGAGTCCTTATCGTTTTGGCAGCTTTCCTGGTACTCGTAACCTGGTGGAGTTTGATTCCGCCCCGCAATAACCGCGATTGGTACCCTGACGTGGCCCGGCTTCCGCACGCCACGATTGAAGGAAGCCGCCTGACGATTGAAAATGTGCGCAACGTTGTCTACCGCAGCGAGACAGACTACACCCCCCGATGGGAGACGCGCGCTTATGATCTCGACCGCCTGCGGGGGGTCGACCTGTTTCTCTCCTTCTGGGGCCCCACGCTCGTCGCCCACACGATCACGAGCTGGGAGTTCGACAACGGGCAACACCTGGCCATTTCCATCGAGACCCGCAAGGAGAAGGGGGAATCCTATTCGGCGATCCGGGGTTTCTTCCGGCAGTACGAGGTCTACTACGTGGTGGCTGACGAGCGGGATCTGATCCGACTGCGGACGAACTATCGCGGGGAGCGCGTGTACCTCTACCGGATACGTGTGGGGCCCGAGCGGGCCCGGGCGTTGCTTTTGGACTTTTTGAAGGACGTGAACAGCCTGGCAGAAAAGCCCCGCTGGTATAACGCGCTCACGTACAACTGCACCACCGCGATCCGTTATCACGCTAAGAATGTGGCCGAAGGACGACCGTTGGACTGGCGGGTCCTGGCAAACGGTCGTCTTGACGAACTCGGGTATGAGCAGGGAAGGATCGACACCAGTGTGCCGTTTCCCGAACTGAAGAAGCGCAGCGACATTACGGAAAAGGCCAAGGCTGCGAATGAGGCTCCGGACTTTTCGGCCAGAATCCGCGCGGGATTACCGGGGCAGGATCGCAGGTAGCTGGCTTAGTAAACCCCGTTAGAAGTCTTTCACACGGGGCATTTACCCCATGTGAAAAAGCGTAACCATCTTTAATTTTACCCCATGCTTCCCACGGGACCTTTCTAACGGGGTAAAGGAGGTAATTTAGATTGAAAAAAAGGTTTTTTCCATTAGCTGCAGTGCTCTTCATACTCATGCTTGTCTCTGCGTGCGCCACGCCGGTGGGCGTGAAAAGGACGACCGAGCAGGAAGTATACCGCCAGCTCTCGGTAAACGCACTCTCCGGTGACCAGCCGAGCTTTTTTTCGAGGCAGTTCCTTGAGCGGCTGAGCCTCGCCGATCACTACGGAAAGGACCCGAAAGCCGTTCTCGCCGAGCTGCACGCCGGACTGGGGCATCCCGATGAGGGGGACCGCCTGTTTGCTCTTGCTGAGCTTTCCTTAATGTACGCCCGGAAGAAAAATGATCAACCGTACTTCCTGGCGGCAGCTCTATACGCCTATTCCTTTCTATTTCCCAACGATACCAGCCGGGCCCCGCTACCCTATGATCCCCGTCTGCTCCTCGCCGTGGTCGTTTACAACCGCGGCATTTCCAACGGGCTTCGTGTGCCGGAAAGCACCGAGATCAATCTGAGCCCGCGGCGCTTCACCTTGCCCTTTGGTTTCCTGGACCTTTCGGTGGACAGTTCCGGATTTTCTTACGGCGGATACCGGCTGGTCAATTTCGTTTCGGTTGATGATTTCGAGATCCGGGGATTTCGAAACCGCTATCGAAAGGTGGGGATTGGTGCCGCACTTTCAGCCCACCTTGAGGGGACCGAGAGCAAGGGGGCCAGCGAATGGATCCCGCCGCAGGCAAAGGTACCGGTAACCGCCTTCGTGCGGTTCGAGCAGCCGCGCCAAGCTCTGGATGGCGGGGAATCGAAGGGGACGCTTGAATTGTATGACGTGGACGAGATTCCGGCGGTGAGCATTGGCGAGTATTCCGTGCCTTTGGATTTCGACCCGAGCATTTCCCTGGCCTATCGCCTTGAGGGTGCCCCGGTCTGGGATTTTGAGATCGCGGGCTTTCGCAAGGGGGATTTTTTATTTTCGGGTAAAAAGCATGAAGGGAATTTATTCTTCCTCAATCCCTATCGCCCCGGCAAGATTCCGGTGGTCTTGGTCCACGGTACCGCTTCCAGCCCGGCGCGCTGGGCGGAGATGGCGAACGAGTTTCTCGGCGATCCCGTCATTGCGAGCCGCTATCAGTTTTGGGTCTTCCTTTACAATAGCGGCAACCCCGTTGCTCTTTCCGCCATGTACTTGCGGGAGGGGTTGGAGAAAGCCGTCAGGGAGCTTGACCCCTTGGGCAAGGACCCCTTCTTGCACCAAATAGTCGTCATCGGACACAGCCAGGGGGGCCTGCTCACCAAGATGACGGTCGTAGAAAGCGGCAGCCGCTTCTGGGATGCCCGGTTTAAGGTACCGTTTGAGCAGGCGAAGCTCCCTGCGGAAACCAGGGATTTATTGCGCCGGGGCATGTTTGTCGAGCCGCTTCCGTTTGTGAAGCGGGTGGTTTTTATCGCCACACCTCATCGCGGGAGCTTCCTGGCGGAGAATTTCCTTGGAAAAATCGCCCGCAAGCTGGTAAGCCTACCCGGGGCGCTGACGACGATGAAGAAACAGTTTACCACGCTTACTGGAGAGAGCGGGTTGCGCATTCCCACTTCCATTGACAACATGGACTGGTCAAACCCCTTTTTGCGAACACTGGAATCGCTGCCGATCGCCGAGGGGGTGAAGGCACACTCGATCATCGCTGTTAAGGGCGATGGGCCTCCTGAGAAAGGAAATGACGGGGTCGTGCGGTATTCGAGCGCTCACATCCAGGGCGTAGAGTCGGGGTTGGTGGTGCGCTCCGCTCATTCCTGCCAGTCAAACCCGCGCACCATCGAGGAAGTGCGACGTATCCTTTACGAGCATGCGGAGTGCAGTAACATCTTATCCCAATGAGGACCTCGCTTACGTCACGATTTGCGAGAACTTATAAGAGGAAGTCGATTTACCTGACGACGCGTGGAAAAAGCAAATGGAGCTTTTATAATCGTTTACCAGTTTAAAAGAGAATGCCTTGTTTAATCAGGCCATATGATGCCGGGGACAAAAATTTAAAGAGGAGAGACTATGGGCAATAACGACGAAAATCCGGTTAATTTCCCGAAGGCCGCCACTGATGGAGTGGTTCCCGTGCCTCACGATGTAACCCGCACGACCCTTCAGGTCCTTTCAATCGCCATACTTATCTGTGCGGTTGCATGGATTATCCGTCCTTTCGTTATCTCGATTATCTGGGCCGGCATGATCGTGGTGACAACCTGGCCGATCCTGCTTGCACTCCAGGTACGGCTGAAGAATAAGCGCTGGCTTGCGACGGCAATCATGACAACAGCAATCCTCCTGGTTGTTGTCGTACCCGTTTTGCTTGCCATTGCAGCCATCATCAAAGGAGCTGACGACGCCTACGCCTGGGCGAAGTCTCTGTCAACCTTCACGGTGCCATTGCCACCTGACTGGCTTAAGGCCATTCCCTTGGCCGGTCCGAGGCTTGCCGATCTTTGGAAAGAGATTGCACTAAAAGGACCGGAAGAACTTTTTACGTACCTGCTTCCCTATGCCCGGCAGACCTTAAGCTGGTTTGCGGGCCAGGCAGGCAGTGTCGGGATGGTGGTTCTCCAGTTCTTTTTGACGGTGATTATTGCGGCCATTCTCTATGCCAAGGGCGAGGCGACATCCGCAGGGATCAACGGTTTTTCCCGCCGCCTGGCAGGAGAGCAAGGGGTGGCGGTTATGCATCTCGCGGAAAAAGCGATCCGCGGCGTGGCATTGGGTGTTGTTGTTACGGCAATTATACAAGCGGCGGTCGGCGGTATCGGTCTGGTCGTTACCGGGGTGGCGGCTGCGGCTTTGCTGACAGCGGTTATGTTAATGTTTTGCCTGGCGCAGATAGGCCCGGCCCCGGTGCTAATCCCAGCGTTGATCTGGGTCTACTGGAAAGACGGGGCACTATGGGGGACCATTTTGCTCATCTTCGCGATCCTGGCGATAACACTCGATAACTTTATTCGTCCTGCTCTGATAAAAAAAGGGGCGGACCTGCCGCTGGTTATGATCTTTGCCGGGGTCATCGGCGGCCTGATAGCCTTCGGCATCATCGGCCTCTTCATCGGCCCGGTAGTGCTCGCCGTGGCCCACACGCTCCTGAAGGCATGGATTTCGGGTGGTGCGGATAAAGAAACGGCTGTCTAAGGGGAAGATGTAAAAGTCAGAAGAGGGAAGAAAAGACCATCTTGACAAATTATCGCTTTTTTTGTAAATTTAAAGGTAATCAGAGCAATTCATTTCGTATGCTATAAAATTTACCCCAAGAGAAGGAACGCGTAAGCCAATAACCATCTCACAAAAAACCACGCGCCGCCGTTTTTTGGCTCAACTCCTGACCGTGGCCGGAATCATCGTTGCGCCGATCCTCGGGTTCTGCCAGACCCCGGGCATGGAGCGGCGTCAGGATCGCCGCGGCGACCGGACAGATCGGATGGAACAACGCGGCGACATGATGGTGGAGCGCAGCGACGACCCCATTGGAATAAGGGGACCGCAACGGCGTGAAGACCGGCGCGAACTCCGTGGAGACCGTCGCAATGATCGGCGTGAGCGCATCTATTAAAAGAAAAGAAGAGTGATTTTATGAAAAGAAGCCTGTTTTGTTTTGCCTTCGTGGCCATCTTTCTCTTTACCTTCAGTAGGATCCTCTCCGCTGAAACCCCGTCGGTGGCCCGCATGGTGTTTTTCCACGCCAAGCCTGGAGCCAAGGCCCAGATGGAAGAAACCATCAAAAAACAGATGGACTGGCGCCGGGCGCAGAAGGACGACTGGGGGTGGCTCACCTGGGAGTATGTCAGCGACGAAGTTGGCCGATATGCCGTGGCCACCTTCAGCCACGCCTGGCATGACTTCGATCAGCCCAAAATATCGCCATTCATTGAAGAGATGTTCCAGGGGGATTTGGCCAGCCTGTGTCTCACCCCGTCAGTGGTTCAGTATTTCGATCATCTGGAGGAAGTAAGCGCATTGGGGACGATGAAGGAGACCCCCACTGTGGCCGAGGTCGCCGTCTTCCAGGTTCAGTTTGGTAAGACTGCGCAGTTCTACGAAGCCATCGGACAGTTCCACCGCGCACTTCAGAAGGCGGGGTCGCCAGAGCGCTATGAGTGGTTTGAACTGCTCAGCGGCGGCGAGGAGCCGCAGTTCGTTTTGTTTTTGCCGCGGCCTAACTGGGCGGCCTTCGACACACAAGGCGGCTTTTTGCTGGAGGTCTTGGAGAAATCCGTTGGAACGAAAAAGGCCGGTGAATTGTTCGTACAATTCACCGCCAGCGTGAAGAACTGTCGACGTTACGCTGTCCGCCTACGTCCTGATCTTTCCAACTTACCCACTTCCCCACTACTCAAGAGATAAAATAGGTGCAGCAGAAATCGTGCCTTGAAGACTGCAAGGATGAGTGGGATACTTACGAGGATTGAATTCGACTCTCACTAAACTGAACCCTAAACTCAAATTTCATTTAGATGTTTTGGGGTTGATTTGGTAATTTTTATATTTACAACACGTTTCGGTGTCGGGGTTGTCCGGACCGAAACTACGCAGTAGAAATAGAAAAAATAATAATTAATCAAAGGAGGTAAAAATGAAGAAAAAACTGTTGCAAGGGTCTATTATTCCCCTTATCCTTATTATCCTTTTAGCCACCGGCGGTTGCTGTGCTAAAAAAATGGCTGCGCCAGCGCCTGAGCCAATGCCGACCACGATGGTCGAACCGGCTCCGGTTGTTGAGGAACCAGCCCCCGCCCCTGAGCCGGAAGTAATGCTTATCCTTCACCCGATTTATTTTGATTTTGATAAATCCAACCTGAGACCTGACGCGATTGAAACGCTGAACAAAAACGCGGAGACCCTCAAGAAGAACCCCGGGATGAAGGTGCGGATTGAAGGAAATTGCGATGAACGGGGGACGAGCGAGTATAACATGGCATTAGGAGACCGGAGGGCAGTATCTGCCATGAAGCACCTGGGAACCCTGGGGGTTGGCGCTGACCGGATGACCGCCATCAGTTATGGAAAAGAGAAGCCTTCCTGTGCCGAGCACAATGAAGCATGCTGGTCAAAAAATCGCCGGGACGATTTCAGCGTACTTAAGTAAGAAAAGGACAATCCCTCTTATCTCACCGGGAGCACGTCAAAAAAGCGCTCCCGGTAAATAAGAGTTGACTGAGGGATAATTAAAGGAGTGGTAAAAAAAACCTGGCTGTTTCAAAAAAAACCTCATAAAATTTTGGTATGTGGTCGAAATCTGTGTGAACCATGAAAGGAGCTGCCGATGAAATTAAAAAGAATAATTGTAGTTATGGTTATGGGCCTGATTGCTATTCCTGCTTTTGCCCAGGAAGTTACGCAGAATACCATGGATTCAGTGCGCGAGGCGCTCAAGGCTCAAAAGCGGGCACTCATCGCGGTTAATATGCAGTTAACTGAAACAGAGGATGCTAAATTCTGGCCGGTGTATGACAGCTATCAGACGGATATGGAGAAGATAAATCAGAAAATTGGCGATTTGATTCTTGACTACGCAAAAAACTATGAAACTCTTACTGATACAAAAGCAGACGAACTCTTGAAAAAAAATCTTTCCCTGGAAAATGAAATACTCCAGCTCAAAACATCGTATCTTCCTAAGTTCGGTGCGGTACTTCCAGCGAAAAAGGTCGCCCGGTATTATCAACTCGAAAATAAAATTCAGGCAGTAAGCCGCTACGATTTAGCGGAAAAGATTCCCCTGGTAAAGTAAATAAGGGTATTTCTTCGTACCACAAAATATGGCAGTAACTGTCTGTTGTAAATAAGTTACTGCCATATTAAATTATCGTGACCGATTGTCAGTAACATGAAAAAAACGGAGGGAATTCTAACAACAAAATTTCATCATCGTTTTTTGTCAGCATTAAAACTCGAACCTGCTCAAACCATTAACTTTCTATCATCAGCACTACTCGAAACTTCAAAATAAATATCTTTTAAATTTGGTGAGAGACTTTTGGTTGATTTTCCCCTCATCTTTTAATATACTGCCAGCGAAAAAAGTGTAAAGGCAATTTCCCGGGCCTATGACATCGACTCTTTTAAAAAAATAGCTGCTTTTGTGTGCTTTTTGAAATAACTCTTCTCCTCTGAAAATAAAGGATCCGCCCTATGGAAAACATTAAGTTAAACTTTGCGATCACGACGTTAGGCGAGTGTCGGATACCGTCACCGATGAGCGGCATCCAGTTTGTACCTGATGAGGAATACCTGCTTTACCATTCCCGCCTCGGGGATATCAAGACGCTCCTGGATCAAAGCAGTGCGCCACCTTCCATGGAATTAGCCGGGCCGCGGGATAAAATTTATTTTGATCCTTCAAAATTAAAATGCGGGATCGTTACCTGCGGCGGTCTCTGTCCCGGGCTGAACGATGTTATCAGAGCAATTGTTTTAAGTCTTAATTATCACTATGGGGTGAAAAACGTTTTCGGTTTCCCTTACGGTTACGAAGGGCTTACGTATCGGTACGGCCATACACCACTCGAACTTACTCCTCAAGTGGTAAGCCGCATCCATGAAATCGGCGGAACGATTCTTGGCTCGTCTCGCGGCCCGCAGGATATTTCCGAAATGGTTGACACTTTGGAACGAATGAACATTGGTATTCTCTTCACCATCGGCGGAGATGGAACCTTGCGCGGCGCCCAGGAAATCAGCGAGGAAATTAAACGACGCAACTTAAAAATCGGGGTAATCGGCATCCCGAAGACCATTGATAACGATATCTCCTTTGTTCAAAAATCCTTCGGATTCGAGACCGCAGTTTCTGAAGCGAGGAGAGTGACCTATGCCGCCCACAGTGAAGCCGAGGGCGCTCGTAATGGTGTCGGTTTAGTGAAACTCATGGGCCGGGAATCCGGCTTTATTGCGGCGTACGCGGTTCTCGCTGATAACCAGGTAAACTTTTGTCTTATTCCGGAAGCTTCTTTTAAACTGAACGCTTTTCTTCTCGCGCTTAAAGAACGACTCGCGAAAAGAGGCCATGCGGTAATCGTGGCCGCTGAAGGAGCGGGACAAGACCTGATGAAAGAAACATCGGAGCGGGACGCCTCAGGGAATATTCGGCCCGGCGATATCGGCATTTTCCTCCGCGATCATATTAAGGATTACTTCAGCCAACAGGGCATTGAAATAAACCTGAAGTATATTGATCCGAGTTACACGATCCGGAGCGTGCCTGCTAATGCGCATGACTCGGCCTTTTGTCTGCTTTTGGGACACAGTGCCGTGCATGCCGGCATGACCGGCCGGACCAATATGGTGGTAAGCGTTTGGAATCATGAGTTCACCCACGTGCCAATCCCCCTGGCGGTTTCTCAACGCAAAAGGATTGCTCCCGAAGGCTGGCTGTGGCGCAGTGTGCTCACCTCCACCGGACAGCCAAAACAGCTCCTATGAACTCTATAACCATTCTCCCCTAAAAAAATCTTTAAAATAGGACCCCTCATCAGGCAGTACCTTCTACTTCTTGACTTTGGCTTCCAATAAGGATAAAAAAAAAGCTTTAAGTCATTTTTGGAAAGTCAGGAAAAATGAACGAAAAATCAAAGCAGTTTAAAAAAAGAAAAAAGAGAATAAAAAACCATCATTCCCGAACCCATCTAATAGCAAAAGCAGCCAGATATTTTATCGGACTGAGAATAATAAAATTACTTTTTTCTCTTCCCTCTTTTCTTCCTCTTACCTGGGCTTTATCCTTAAGTAAAATTATCGTGAAAATCGGTTCCCCTTTTGCCGGCGAATATCGGAGACAAGCCTTAGAAAACCTTAAACTTTACTATGGAAACGAAAAGTCTCCTTCGGAAATAAAGAAGATGGCTGCGGAGATTGGGGTTGAAGCAACCAAGGGAGCTTTTGAAACGATTTATTCGGTGAGCCCACGAAAGGAAGAGATTTACTCGACTATCTTCATTGAAGGGAAAGGGTATTTAGACGCCGCACTCAGCAAAGGCAACGGCGTGATCGCTTTAAGCGCGCATCTCGGTAACTTTGCTGTGATGAGAGGTAAGTTAATCTCCGAGGGATACCCATTCTCTTTGGTCATAAAACTTCCACGAGATCCCGGAATATCTCAATATTTTAAAATGAAAATGGAACAACACAACCTGAAGTTTATCTTAGCTGATCCGGCAACCGTTTCTCAAAAGGAAATTCTTCGCACCCTTCGGCGCAATGAGGTTGTATGTCTCATTGTTGATGGTGATCAAAAGAAAGGCGGCGTGCCGGTGATGCTTATGGGACAGGAGATTACCATGCCGTCGGGACCGGCCATTCTCGCGCGAAGAACCGGCGCACCCGTGGTGCCTATGTTTATCATCCGGCAAAAGGATAATTCTCAAAAGATAACCATCGAACCCCCGGTGGACTTAATTGCCGATGAAGACCAGGACAAGGCTGTTGCTTTGCTCTGCCAAAAGTTTGCCACTATTATTGAGGCCTATATTAAAAAGTATCCGACCCAGTGGTACTGGATAAATAAAAAACATACGTCTCATCTGTTAAGGGACAAACAAAAAAAGAGGTCTGCGCCAAAAGATTTTTAAATTTATAGAAAAGGGTAAGAAGTACTGCCATGGTAAAAAGACTTTTCCGTCGCAAATTCATTCACCATATTTTAGAAGAAATTGACATTGAGGAGCATCGCCTTCACCGGGCGCTCAACGCCTTTGATCTCACCATCTTGGGCATTGGCGCAATCGTGGGTGTGGGTATCTTTGTCTTAACCGGAAACGCCGCCGCCGTGCATGCCGGTCCCGGCGTGGTTCTCTCCTTTGTCATCTCCGGTCTTGCCTGCGCCTTTGCTGCGTTATGCTATGCCGAATTCGCGGCTTTAATCCCGGTGGCGGGAAGCGCTTATAACTATGCCTATGCGACCTTAGGCGAGCTCGTTGCCTGGATTATCGGTTGGGACCTGATACTTGAATATATTGTGGCTTCAATAGCGGTAGCAATAGGCTGGTCAGGCTATTTTGTCAATATCGTGAACAGTATCCTTTTAAATTTTTTTGGTATTACTCTTCCCGTCTGGTGTTCGGCTGCCCCCGGAACCATGCCCGGGGCAGTTATTAACCTTCCGGCCATGTTTATTGTGCTTTTTCTTACCACGATCCTGGTCATCGGCATCAAAGAGAGCGCTCGTTTAACCAGTTTGATGGTCTTTGTTAAGATAACGACTGTTCTGGTGTTTATCGCCGTAGGATTTTCCAATATTGAGCCGGTTAATTGGATTCCCTTTATGCCTTTTGGCTTTAAAGGAGTCTTGACCGGAGCGGCGATTGTGTTTTTTGCTTACATTGGTTTTGATGCCGTCTCAACTGTTGCGGAGGAAACCAAAAAACCTCAGAAAAATATCCCCATCGGAATTATTGCTTCATTAGCCATTTGTACCATGCTTTACATTGTGGTTGCTGCAGTGCTTACCGGAATGGTCTCCTTTAAAGAATTGAATCACCCCGCACCGGTAGCTCATGCTTTAAACTTGATTGGATTTCGTTGGGGGTCCGCCCTGGTGTCGGCAGGAGCAGTTGCCGGGATTACCAGCGTTCTTCTGGTGATGCTCATGGGGCAACCACGGGTCTTCTTTTCGATGAGCCGCGATGGACTCTTGTGGCCCTGGATATACAAAGTTCATCCCCGTTTTCGCACCCCCTATATAGCACAGATTATAACCGGCGTGGTAGTAGCCGGTTTTGCCGGTTTTATTGATATCGGCACCGCGGCAGAGTTATGCAATATCGGAACGTTATTTGCCTTTACTATTGTTTGCGGCGGTATCGCGGTCCTGCGCTACACCCATCCGGAAATTAAACGACCCTTTCGCTGCCCATTGGTTCCTTTAATTCCTTTGTTAGGAATTTGCTTCTGCGCCGGCTTAATGCTCGCGTTACCTAAAATTACATGGATTCGATTTGTCGTCTGGCTCATCGCCGGATTGTTTATTTACTTGTTTTACGGAATACGACACAGCCGGTTGGGAAAAAAGCTGAAGCATGCAAAAAAGTAGGGACGCTGCTTACTGCGCCCTGGTGTTTTAAGATAAAATTTATTTAAATCCCCTTGAGAGGGGAGTCACAACGTGACGGGGTATGCGGAAGAAAAATCACCCTGCCCCCTTTTCTTTTTCCCTACGGTTTGATTGGATGATTTGAGCCCGTAACGGGCCAACTGGAGGTCCTCATCGGCGTAACCGAGCCACTGAACCACTTTTTTTACCACTTCGGTATCACGCTGTTTCATATAAAACCTTCCCTTCCTGACAGGCTGGCCGCGCTACTGTCCCTGGGATATGCCGGTCCCGTTCAAACTCTTCCGGGGAAAGCACAATGATGTCTCGAGCAATCGGCAAGCCCCGCAATGCTCTGTCCATTTCTACCATCAGATCGCGACGACGACCACGAATGGGACAGACGACCAGGATATCCACATCACTCTGATTATCTGCTGTCCCCCGGGCCTGCGACCCGAAAAGTATGATGCGCTGCGGATGAAACTGCGTTACCAGACGGTCCTTCGCCTGGTTGAGGATTTCTTCGGTAACCATATTACTACACCTCCAATATTTTTAAACTCTCAATACCCCGGTCATCTATAATTTTGACCGCAACCCTTTTGTGGTTTCCGGCCTCAAAAGGGAGTGAGACCGTGCCGCGGTAGGGACTTCAAAAGCGGTGTGTTCAGTCTTGCCTGCCCATTGAAGCTGCGGGTCAAGATGAGGGTCATAGACATAACGGGCGATTCGCGAATCGCCCCCACAATCCATATCGGGATCGGTTTCCGGTGTGACTAAACCTACCGGCGGATTGTTGATTCGCTTTTTTCCCTTGTGGTCGTACTGTTCAATGGGTTTCTTCTCGGTTTTTTTGTTCCGTGCCATGATTTTTTACATCCTTATTGACTTAAATTTTCCAACAACCTCCTCGTTAGTCGTTTTATCAATGACTTATAACGATATCAAATGCGGATTATCCAATCTCCAACGGATTTTGACAGGCATAAAATTTCTCCTAAAAACTAAATTATTCTTGGTTAGTTGTCTCATTAGGTTTATTACGATGAAGAATAACTATGCAATAATTTTCAGTAAAAAGTTCGTTTTTAATCTTAAATGACATGGAAAATTTTTTATTTGACAAAACTACTGCTTTAGGATATAAAATTTATATGGAAAAAATTATGGAAAAAATCGAGCAATTCAAACAAGATCATCCCGACGTAGCGAAGGCAATGGATATCTTCCGAATGAGCATGGAAGATTATCAGCGAGCTTACCGTTTTCTTCACGAACATCAGACTTATACCTCGAACACGACGACTTTCCAAAAAACAGACAAAACATAGGTTCTTTTACTTCATTGGCCCAACAATTTGAACTGGTTGCACGAGTCTGATAAGAGCCCTCTCGCTTGTATTTTCAAAAATTTTATATGCTGCTGTCCAATCAAAAGTCAAACTGATAGCATGATAAAGTCCCCATATTTTATTCTGCAGATCTGGGTCTTCTCGCATATCTACCGTTTCTATAACCTTTAGAGCTTTTATCTCCTTAATATCGTTAAGTCCGATTCGTTTAGCATGCGATTTAAAATTGTTATGGTTGCTTAAATAATCAGCTATTTTCTTTGCAAGGCTCTTCTTCTTGGGTTTACCTTCAAGCATATATTGAACCAACCATTTCTCGACCAAGTTTTTGGAGAGTTCAATTGCGTTTTGGGCTTGTTGATATAGAGAGGGACCATATTGTTGAAGAATAGGCAGCCAAGGTGCTAATATCTTTGGGTGGTTAGCAATTTTTTCCTGGGCCGATTCGAATTGGTCTATAATCGCTTGAGCGGGAGCGGTTACGAAAGAGCCGTCTCCCTTTTGGAAATTAAATTGTGGGTCAATGGGCCCCAACTCTGAAGCAACATCCATAAGAATTTGATCTCCTGAGAGAGCTAACATGGTAGCAGCACTTTTGGCCATATTAGGTATGATAAACCGAACATTCCGAAACCTTCCCCGTATAATATTTACGAGAGAATCAGCAGCCTCTGCTATGCCTCCTGGGCTATGTAACAGAATGTCCACTACATCACCTTGAATGTCCTGAATAGCCTCAATAAAACCTTCTTTATCAGACCAGTTCAGAAGGACTCCTGATCCCGCGGCTTGCGCTTTCGCCTCATTCAGGAAATCTACGGCATAGATAATTAAAGGATGGCCAGTATGTTCTGAAACAGCCTTCATTTTCCCCCGTCTAACTATGTCTAAATTAGGAGGAGACTGAGGGTCCTTTTTGGTCGCTTCAATTTCCTTTAAGACATCATTCCAAGTATTCATTTTTACTTTTCCCTTTATTTGAGCTTTCGATTACCTGATTAAAAACCAAAGGGACATTGCCCAACATTATCAATTATTTTCCTTCGCCCCCATCTTCTCAATTGCCATTCCTATGCCGAGGTGCCGGCTAAATGCATTGCAATTTCGACGTCAGGAGGGGTCAGGTTGAATCCCGTGACCTTCTATTATCTTCAGTACAGAGAAGGAAAACAAACAATCGTCTTATTTTCCTTTTGTAGTAGATACCCACGGGCTCACGCCCGTGGCACTAAAGATTAAAAGGCAGCTGCAGTTGCCCTTTATCTATCTTTTCCTGAAACTCAATGTATCTTTTTATGACTTCTTCGTTTATGCCAACGGTCGAT
>Ga0209164_1001644_pt1 | contig 27445 bp, 20 predicted proteins | sample MTBNYHSulfiMetaG_FD_187458 | JGI IMG/M metagenome (GOLD analysis project Ga0209164, IMG submission 187458) | Enrichment culture microbial communities from rom New York Harbor, USA that are MTBE-degrading - MTBE-NYH (New York Harbor Sulfidogenic)... | ecosystem: Environmental > Aquatic > Marine >... | reverse complement strand
CCCACGTGTTACTCACCCGTTCGCCACTCGTGTATCCCCCGAAGGGGACCTTACCGTTCGACTTGCATGTGTTAAGCACGCCGCCAGCGTTCATCCTGAGCCAGGATCAAACTCTCCGTTGAAATTGTCACAGACCTAAGTCTGCGATTCACGAAGGTTTGGATCTGCTCGATCCGGTCGATCCACCTTCGCCGGTAAGGAGGCCGACGTGGTTTGGACCGATATAGTCATTCCGGTTTGGTCTGTTGATAGACCCTTACGGATATGACGGGTTTGTGTGGTTCGTGTTTCACGAACCTTACTGGCTTGTCACAGTATCCGGTTTTCAAGGTTCAGGCGCGGCAGGAGATTTCGCTCACTTCCTGCGGTTTCCCGCCGTCGCTCGCCCGACTCCGCGTCAGGCGGCAAGAGGGTACTTTACGCATTCCTCTTATGCCTGTCAACAACTTCTTCCGGGTCTGCCCGAGACTCGCTCGCGCAGGTCGTCTCTCGCTCTCGACCAGGGGTGCAAAAACGCCTCCCGAAGACCAGGAGGCGCCCCACCGACGGCATGCCGTCACCACGTATGGTTCGGGTCACCGCTGGAGCATCATCTCCTGCCAAGCGAGCGTTTTCAACCTGCTCCTCGAATCCGTCAGAATCGCCGAAGAAGCGGCCCGACTAGACTACCACCCGCAGTCACGCTGCGCAACTGCGAGAACGCAGCCCTCTCGGTCTACTGAACATACCCGCGAGGCATATCGCGCAAACCCGCCCCCGCAAGCCTCTTGTTCGTGTTACCGCTGGTAAGGGGCCCTATTACACACGGGGCCGCGCGTGTCACTCCCTAACGGCTGTCGGTCGGGCGAAGCGTCTCTTCCCGACCTGCACGACCTTGCCCTCGACCGCTTCGCGACACACGTCATACGTCCCCGGATCCACAGGCCTGCCGTCGATCTTGACACCGCCCTGGTCGATCATGCGACGACCCTCGCCGTTCGACTGGACCAGTTCCAGCTTTCTCAGGAGAGCCGGCAGGTGCACCTCGTCGTCCATCGTTACGGCGACGGCGTCGACCTCCTCAGGGATGGCGTGGTCCTTGAACACGCGGTCGAACGCGGCCTCCGCCTCCTCGGCGGCTCGTGATGAGTGGTAGAGCGCGACGATCTCGCGCGCAAGCCGTCGCTTCGTGGCGTTCGGGTGCAGCGATCCTTCGGTCAGGCCGAACTCGATCGCGTCCACCTCATCGACGACGAGTGAAGTGCAGAGCCGGTAGTACTTCACGATCAGCGTGTCCGGAATCGACATCACCTTGCCGAACATCTCGTCGGCAGGATCGGTCAGCCCGATGTAGTTTCCGTACGACTTGCTCATCTTCTGCACGCCGTCAGTGCCCTCGAGCAGCGGTAACGTAAGGCAGACCTGGGGCGACATCCTCTGCTTCTCCATCAACTCGCGACCGGCCAGCAGGTTGAACAGCTGGTCGGTGCCGCCGAGCTCGACGTCGGCTTCGATCGCCACCGAGTCGTACGCCTGCGCCATCGGGTACAGCAGCTCGTGAAGGGAGATGCCTATCCCCTCCCGATACCTGCTCTGGAAGTCGTCACGCTCCAGGATGCGCGCAACGGTGAACTGGCTCGTGAGTCTGAGGATTTGCGCGAAGTCCAGCGGCGCAAGCCACTCAGAGTTCCGACGCTGTTCGGTGCGAGCGGGGTCCAGGATCTTGTACGCCTGGTCGATGTAGGTTTGCGCATTCTCCTCGATCTGTTCTCGGCTCAAAGCCGGGCGCGTCGAGCTTCGGCCGGAAGGGTCTCCGATCAGAGCAGTGAAGTCACCGATGATGAGAACGACCGTGTGGCCGAGGTCTTGGAATTGCCGAAGCTTCCGCAAGGGCACGGCATGGCCGAGGTGCAGGTCGGGGGCTGTGGGATCCACGCCCAACTTCACCCTCAGGGGCCGTTCTTCGGCCAGCTTCTTGCGAAGATCATCTGCGGGCACGATGTCTGCCGTGCCGCTCGCGATGACGTGCATCTGCTCCTCGGGTGTGGGCATGCCCACAGGTGACCTCCCCATTCGCGTACGCGCGCCGCGAGGCGGATCGGCCGGGTACATCGGTCACCGAACCCACACCTCGCGGCGGTTGGCTGGCGTGCGGTTTGCACGTCATACTAGCACGAGACAAGCCCGTTTCCTCGCCTCCTGAAGGAGCGCGTGTAGCGCCGGGCCGGGGTGCCTCGCACGGCACCCTGTCGAGCCCCTCGACAGGTGCGCATGGACGAATTCGACCGCGAAAAGAGATCACGCAAGAGCCGCGAGGGCAAGCCGCGGCCGAGACCCCGACCCCGCAAGCGGACCACCGGCGCCTCCTCGAGCGGTCGCGGCGCTTCAGGCACGCGTGCCGCCGCAGGCACGGGCGCCTCGCGCGGCGGGGGGAAGCGCCGGACTGCTTCTCCTGGGCAGGGAGGCCGCGGATCGGCGCAAGCACCTCGAGCTCGTTCGAGGGCACCCGGAACACGCGGCCGGACCGCGAGGGCAAGCAGGGGATCAGCCACCCGGTCGCACCGGCCGGTGGACGCGCGCCGCCGCAAGATCGTGCGCATCGCCGCGATCGCAACGGCGGCGCTGTTGGCCGTCGTGCTCGTGGGTGGAGGAATCGCCTACGCCTCTATCCTGAGAGATCTGCCGGATCCCGACACTCCCCCCAGGGGAAGGGACCAGACGTCACGGATCGTCGATTGCAACGGTGAGGTCATCGCTACGCTCTTCGCGGATCAGAACCGCACCGACCGCACGCTCGAAGAGATCCCAGACGCGCTCGAGCACGGCGTCATCGCTGTCGAGGACAAGCGGTACTACGAGCATGGCGGAGTCGACCCTTGGGGGATTGCACGAGCACTGTGGGTGGACATCACAAAGGGGAAGCAACACGGCGGTTCGACAATCACCCAGCAATGGGTGAAGAACGCGTTCGTGACCCCGGAGCGTACCTTGAAGCGCAAGATCCAGGAAGCCATACTCGCTTACCGGCTGGAGAAGGAGTACACGAAGGACGAGATTCTCGAGTTGTATCTGAACACGATCTACTTCGGCCACGGGGCGTACGGCGTAGAGGCCGCGTCCCAGGTGTACTTCGGCAAGCCCGTCATGGAGTTATCGCTTGCAGAGAGCGCGCTGATCGCCGGAGTCCTGCGCTCGCCGGGGCGCTACTCACCCTATCTGGACCCGGAGGCGGCCAAGGAGCGGCGGAACTTGGTGCTAGGACTCGTGACCCAGGAGGGCTACGTTCCTGCCCCGGAGGCCGAGGCCGCAAAGGCTGAGGAGTTCGTACTCAAGGGTCTCACCGAGAGTGATGCCCTCGCGCCGTACTTCACAGAGTTCATCAAACAGCAGCTCACCGAAGAGTACGGCTCCGAGGTGGTCTTCCGTGGAGGAATCACCGCCAGGACCACCCTGGACCTGCGGCTGCAGCTGGCGGCGGAGCAGGCCGTCTCCAGCACGCTCGACCAGGAGGGCGATCCTTCTGCGGCGCTTGTGGCGCTGAATCCATCGACGGGGGAGATCCTCGCGATGGTTGGGGGTCGCGATTTCGCCACTCAGCAGTTCAACGTCGCCGTGCAGGGGCGACGGCAGCCGGGCTCAGCGTTCAAACCCTTCGTACTCGCGACCGCGCTGGCCGAGGGCGTTCTCCCTGAGCAGACCTTCGATGCGGGCGGGCGCACCTTCGCGTTGCCGAATGGTCAGTCGTGGAAGGTCACGGGTTCGTCGGCAGGCGGGACGCTGCGGCTGCGCACCGCCACCGAGAAGTCCGTGAACGCGGTCTTCGCGCAGTTGATTCTGGATGTGGGAGCCGAAGACGTCGTGGCCACCGCCGAGAAGATGGGCCTGCACCCCGGTATCACGCCGGTGCCGGCCATCGCACTGGGGGGGCTTGAGGAGGGCGTCTCACCGCTCGAGATGGCCTCGGCATACGGCACGCTTGCCGCTAACGGCCGCCGTGCTGTGCCGTTCGGCCTGGTGGAGGTCGGCGACGCCGACGGGAACGTCGTGCGTAGCTACGAGACGTCGGTGACGGAGGCGGCGATCGACCCCGCCGTCGCATACCTGACGACCGACATCCTGAAAGGCGTCATCTCGCGCGGCACCGGAACTGGAGCCAACATCGGCCGGTATGCGGCGGGAAAGACCGGTACGACACAGGAATACCGGGATGCGTGGTTCGTGGGCTACACCCCCGACATCGTGTGCGCCGTTTGGGTGGGCTATCCAGAAGCGCAGACGGAGATGACAGACGTGCACGGGCGCGCCGTCACGGGCGGTTCGTTCCCGGCGGAGATATGGAAGGCGTTCATGTCCGTCGCACACGAGCCAATCACGAAGCGCGATTTCGAGAAGCCTGACGGATTGACCGCCGTCAGCGTGTGTGCCGAGACGGGACTCAAGGCCACGGAGTGGTGCCCGTCGACATTGGCTCCCTACTTCTTGAGGGACCATACGCCTGTCACGTGCAGCGTCCACACCGGGCCGAAGAAGATAGACATCCCGAACATCGTCGGCATGACGAAAGAGAAGGCGCTCGCGCTCCTGCAGCAGCTCATGCTCCTCTTCGAGGTGCAGGAGGAGGACGTCGCCGGTGTTCCCGCGGGTATCGTCGCACGGCAGGAGCCCAGGGCCGGCAGCACCGGTACTACGGAAACAGTCGTCACTATCGTAGTGTCGAACGGCGGCTCGAAGGACCGCCCACCGGTCGCCGAATTCTCATTCGGACCGGAGGAGCCGACCGTGGGTCAAACGGTCGCCTTCGACGCCGGATCGTCAAGCGACGACGGGGAGATAGTGACGTACTACTGGGAGTTCGGCGACGGCCAGACGGGCGAGGGTTCGTCGGCAAGTCACCAGTTCACGCAGCCGGGCACGTTCGAAGTCACTCTGTGGGTCACGGACGACTCCGAGCAGGCGTCGTCGATCACCAAGACCGTCGTCGTGAGGTAGCCAGAGTCGGGCCTATTTCACGCCTCTGAAGAAGTGTCCAGCGGTCGCGGGCTCGACTGCCGGCTCGACAGGCCCCTCCCGACCCGCCGCCGCGGCGACGAGCGCGTCGCGGAATACGGTCGTGATTCGCGACGCCTCTCTGGCGCGCTCGACCGTGAAATCCAAGCGCACCGCATCCATGCCGGTCGCCAACACATCCCCGGCAAACCGGGAGAGGTCCAACGGTACCGCGTTGTAGATATGCGAGCGCCCACTGGGGTCCGTCATGACCGGGAAGGCATAGCCCTTGGCGTCACGGACCGCATACCAGCCCCGCCGCCGCCCGCACCGCACGCAGTCGCGAGCGCATTCGCCCCCTGCCATGAGCACGCAGTGCTCGCTCACCATGATCTCTTGTCGGCCGTATACCGCGATGCCTACCGGCGTACTCGATACCTCAGCCATCACGGCGGCCTGCCTTTGTGAGAGTTCCGGCGACAGCCATACGAACCTGGCACCCGCTTCGGCGAGTGACTCGACGGTCCAGGGATTCACCGCATTCAGTCCCCAGTGTGCCTCCGCGGTGGCCCCTGTGTCGGCGGCAAGCCGAAGCATGCCGAGGTTCCCGGCCACCAGCCGGGGCGCAGCCGCCGCAAGAGCTGTGAGCGGAGGAAGCTCTTTGTCGTGCGCGACCCGGGGCAACTCTACTACCACTCGCGCGTCGGCGAGCAGTCCCTCCTCCACCGCCCAATGAGGGACGATCGCCCGCGCCGCCCCGGCATTGAGACACGCGCGGAGGACACCCGGGTCGTGGGAGGACACCACGAGCTCCGGCGCTTCGCGACGCTCGCGGGAAGAACGCCGGAGCTGCGCGATGGCAGGGTGCGTGCGCGCACGATCTCCCCACGGCGTCAGCACCTCGCGCTCGTACTCCTCGACGGCCTTTCTGCGCGCTCCATGCAAGGCGGAGTAGCCCATGCCTACGCCTGGTTGTAGCTCGATGTCCCAGGTCCGCGCGCGGTACGGCGTCCCGCCGAAACGACCGACGTGTTCGACGATCTCCTCGGCGGTCATCGACTTGGTTCGCGCTTTCTCGACCACGCCGCCCTCGGCATGCCCGGCGGTAGTGCCGTCGGACAGCTCGACCCGCAGCGGCCGGCCTTCGACGGCACGGACCGCGATGTCGAGGTCGATGCGGCCCAGCGCGTTGTCACCCTCGAACGTGCGACGCGCGGCGTCTTCGAGGGCGGCGTTGACCACCCTGAACACGCGATCGCCAGCGCTCACCGGCTTGGTCGTCCGTAGCGCGGCGCGTGCTCCTGCGGGGGCCGAGGTGACGCGCCTGCCGTCCACAACCATAGGCCCGACTTGCTGTGCGAATCGCCCCCGACGCGTCCAGAACTCGACCGTGTCCTTCGAATCCAGCGCCAGGTCGAGCGCAAGGGTCGCCTCACCAGCCTCCGCGGCGGCGACCCGCCCTACCCGCACGCCCCGGTTGTTCGGACGCTGGTAGCTCATCATCGCGTTCCCGCGCTCGCCCGTGAGATACGCCGAAGAGAACCCGCGCGAGAAGGCCTCCGCCAGCACGGACAGCTCCGCGTCGGTGACCCGGTAGCCCTCGGGGTCGGCGACAGCGCGGTCGAGCGCCTTGCGGTACGTTCCCGTCACCAGCGCGACGTACTCCGGCCTCTTGAGGCGACCTTCGATCTTGAGAGCGGCCACGCCCGCCTGCGCGAGTCCGACCAGGTGCTCGAGACCAAGCAGGTCCCTGGGAGAGAGCAGATACGCGCCCGGAGCGTCGATGGTGGTGCCGTCCTCGGCAAGTAGTTCGTACTGCATGCGGCACGGCTGCGCGCACAAGCCGCGGTTGCCGGACCTCCCGCCGATCACAGACGACATCAGGCACTGTCCCGAGTAGCAGAAACACAAAGCGCCGTGCACGAACGATTCGATCTCGACGCCCAGACCGCGGGCAGTGGAGGCGAGTTCAGCGATCTCCTCGAGCGACGTCTCACGGGCCAGGGTCACGCGTTTCGCGCCAAGCGTCGCGAGTTCGGCGAGCGTCGGGGAGTTGTGGGCGCCTATCTGTGTGGATGCGTGCACGCGCACGTGCGGGAGTTCCTTGGCAAGCAGTCGCATCAGGCCCAGGTCCTGAACGATGACGGCGTCGACGCCTGCGGTCCACGCCTCGTCGATCAGGTCGAGGGCTCCCGGCATCTCGTGAGCGAGAATCACGATGTTGGCCGTGAGGTAGACTCGTACGCCGTGCAGGTGAGCGAATCGCGTGGCTTCGGTAAGAGACTCGATCGAGAAGTTCACGGCGCCCCGGCGGGCATTGAGGTCCCCTACGCCTAGATACACCGCGTCTGCGCCGTTGTTGACCGCCGCATGAAGGGCATCCACGCCACCCGCCGGCGCCAGCAACTCAGGAACCGGGTGCGCGGAGTCTCGCGGGTGCGGGGATGAGGTAGGTTGTGCGGACGTCATGCGGCGTGTCCGTTCGGTAACGTAGGCGCGATTACCTGGCACGATGTTCGCGCCATGCTGCACAATGTGAGGTTGGAGGTGAGAGGGTAGCATGTCAAGCCGTCGAGAGAGGGCCCGCAGACACAAGAGACGCGGGGGTGTGTACGCCATTCGCGGCGCCGCCGTCGCGTTCCTTCTCGCCCTCGGCCTTCTGCTCGGAGGGGCCGTGACCGCGGCCGCGGTCGTACAGGGGTGGCTGAGCGACCTCCCCGACTATGAGTCCCCTGAAGCGTTCGAAGTCGCACAGGTGACGAGGGTCTGGTCCGCCGACGGCGTCCTGCTTGCTCGCCTCTACCTGGAGAATCGGACGGTCGTCCCGATGTCCAAGATTGCCACCGACCTCGCCGACGCTGTGGTCGCCATCGAGGACGAGCGGTTCTACGAGCACGAAGGCGTGGACTTGTACGGCATCGCCCGCGCGGCAGTCAAAGACATCGTCGTCGGGAGTCTCGATGAGGGCGCGTCCACCATCACGCAACAGTACGTGGACAACACACTGCTGCGCGATGAACGCACCGACAGGACGTTCAAGTACAAGGCGCGCGAGGCATTCCTCGCCTACCAACTCGAGAAGCGCAAGAGCAAGACGGAGATCCTCGAGCTGTACCTGAACACCATCTATCTCGGAGAAGGAGCGTACGGAGCGCAAGCCGCTGCCCTGACGTACTTCGCGAAGGACGCGACTGACCTCACACTCGCGGAAGCCGCCACGATAGCGGGCCTTGCGCAGGCGCCAAGTCGGCTGAACCCGTACGACAATCCCGAAGGGGCACTCGCTCGGCGCAACCTGGTGCTCGGACGGATGCTCTTCAACGGGTTCATCACACAAGAGGAGCACGATGCAGCGGTAGCCGAGCCGCTCGCGGTCAAGAGCACCGACGAGCCCGAGAGCGGCATCTATCGGGCCCATTACTTCGTGGCGCACGTGAAGAAGGTGCTGCAGCAGGAGTTCAGCCAGGCGCTCGTGTTCCAGGGAGGACTGGACGTCTACACCACGCTCGACACGCGCATTCAGAAGATGGCCGAAGACTCGGTGAACAGCTCACTCGGCCGTCCGACCGATCCTGACGTCGCCCTGGTCTCACTCGACCCTCGAAACGGTTACATCAAAGCCATGGTCGGCGGGCGCGACTACTCGACGAACAAGTTCAACCTCGCAACACAGGGCCGCAGGCAGCCGGGGTCGGCCTTCAAAGCGTTCGTTCTCGTGACCTGCCTGGAGGAGGGTCAGCCGCCGAATCGCTACGTCGACTCGTCTTCTCCGGCCGTGATTCCTACGAATCCCGTGTGGAAGGTCTCGAACAGTGAGGGCCGCGGGCGCGGCATGATCACGATGGAATCCGCTGCCCGCGCATCGGTGAACACTGCCTTCGCCCGCTTGATCTGGGAACTCAACGATGACGAGGAGACCGGCGCCGAGAAGGTTGCTCAGGTCGCACGTCGCATGGGCATAACCTCGGACATCCCGGCGTACCCGTCCATCGCGCTCGGCTCCCACAATGTATCGCCACTGGACATGGCATCGGCCTTCGGGACGCTCGCAACGAACGGCACGCACTTCCCGCCGCTCGCCATCACCAAGGTCACAGATCCACAGGGCGAGGTCGTCTACGAAGCGGCGCCCGAGGGCCGCCAGGCCATCTCTCCTGAAGTGGCGTACGCCGCTACCAGTGTCCTCAAGGGAGTCATCACCGGTGGCACGGCACGGCGCGCCGCCATCGGCCGCCCCGCCGCCGGCAAGACCGGCACCTCGCAGAACTACCGGGACGCCTGGTTCGTCGGATACACGCCCCAACTCTCCACGTCCGTGTGGGTCGGCTACTACGAGAAGGAGATCGCAATGCGGTCCGTGAACGGGGTGCGGGGATTCGGAGGAACGCTCGCCGCGCCCATATGGGCCAAGTTCATGTCTCAGGCGCTCGCCAACGAACCGAAGCTGGATTTCCCGCGACAAGAGAAGCCAGAGTACACCTGGAAGGAGTCGTGGAGCCCCAACATCGGCGTGCCGAAACTGGTAGGCATGACTGTGGAAGGCGCCCAGCAGGCCATCGCCGAGTCAGGTTTCGCAGTGAGCGTTGTCCAGCGCCATGACGACCACGCGCCGGTCGGCATCGTGGTCGGCCAAAGCCCCGGCGCGGGAAGTCGCGTGAAACAAGGCGCCACCATCACCATCTACGTGTCCAAGGGTCAGCCGGCCCAGCCCGCTCCGGCCCCCGCGCCTGCTCCGCCACCGGCGTCACCCGAGGAACCTCCGCCGTCGGACGACGCCTCACCGACGCCCTAGGGTCAGGGGACACGACCGGTTCGGCTACGCATTCCGGCTCACGCGGACCATCCCGGACGTGCAAACGATCTCGACATCGCCTTGCTTCTCGATCTCGTCGAGAATCAGGTTCATGCCGATCGTGTCACTCGAGATGTGACCGGCGATGACAAGGTTGAGCTTGAGTTCTTCGGCCTTCTTGCGGTGCTCCTCGGAGTAGTGCATGCCCACGAGGGTGCCCACACCCGCCTGCGCGAGTCGCTCCAGTGCACCCTCAGGCCCCTCGGTGCCACCGGTCATGTCTGCAACCATCCTGCCCGCCCGCGCGGACTCCGATCCCTGGACGATTGCCGGGCCGTATCCCTTCTTCGCTGCGTCCGCGTACTCCGGGATCTGCCGAAGACACTTGACGACGTCCTCCAGGGTGCGGGGGGCACGGTCCTCGAGGTGCTGCTGGACGAAGGCGTTCACGCAGTTGTCCGCCGGTGTGTGACACGACATGCACGCGAAGCCGAGCAGCTCGGCGGCTTGGATGGCACGATAGTGGTTCGCGGGCATGATCTTCCGGCGTACCTCCTGGGCGCGCGGCGCCATCAGCGCGTCTCCCGCCGCGATACTCACGCCCTCGACCGCCCACAAGTCCGCCTGCATCGCCATGACTTCGTGAAGGTTCGCGAAGCCCGGTCCTTCAGGATGATGAGCGAGCACGAGGTCTATCCTCCTGCCCTGCTCGCGCAGCCTGTCGGCGAGAAGTACCTCTCCGACTTCCATGTCGACGCCCGTGATGAGCCCATGGATCTCCAGGCCGGGGTCGCCCAAGCTGATCCTGGTGTCCGAGTACGGGTTGCTCAACCGCTCGGTGTCAAAGAACTCTCTCTCGGCATCGTCGAGCTTGTCGTATTCCTTCTTCGCCTGTTCGAGGACCTTCTCGAGTTCCTCGGCGGATCGCTTGTCCCTCGCCATCCCGGTGCGGACGGCGGTCTCGTAGATGGTCCCCAGAGTGATGCTCACGAAGTCCCCCTTCAGGTCGCGCGACGTCGGCGGGCAGGACTCGGTGCCCCCGGCTTGCCGCGAGACACGAACTCGCTGTCTTTGACGAAATACCGCAGGTGTAGCTCGTGGCCGGCTCTCAGACCGATGCGGCCCGACACCGCGACCTCCCCGTTCGCGACGTCCTCGCCCTCGAACACCACCACGTTGCCTTCGCCAAGTCTACTCGCGTTGTCTGACAAGTCCAGCCCGAGGGCGGTCGCAAGCTTGCCGGGGCCATTCGTGAGATCCCGGTCGGGCCGGCCCTCTCGACGCCGGCGTATGGTCTCCATCCCAAACGTGGGTTCAATCGCCCGGATAAGCACTCCGCCCGCAGTGCCCTCGGGCTCGGCGACGAGGTTGAGCATATGATGGTTCCCGTATGTGAAGTACACGTATGTGTGTCCCGGAGGACCGTACATCACCTTGTTCCTCGGCGTGATCCCGCGGGTGGCGGCGTGCGAGCCCGGGTCGTCCGCGCCGAGATACGCTTCCGTCTCCACGATCCGGCCACCCACGATGACTCCGCCGGCCCTCGACAGGACGACCTTGCCGAGGAGTCCTCGAGCCACTTCGCGCGCGTCCCGTTCGAAGAACTCGTGTTGCAGCGGACCACCGACGGCACCGGGGACCAGGGCGGGGTCGGGCCACGGCACGCGCGCCTCGTTCTCGGCTCCGCGCGGCGCAGACGTCGCGTGGCCTGGAGAGTCGCGGCGGCTCATCGGGCGATCCTCGAACGTCTGAACCACGTTCGCACCGTCTCGAGGGGTTGCGCATTCAGGCACTCTTCGGCAGTGATCCATCCGCGGCGAGCCATGGCCACTCCGTAGCGCATGTAGCGCATGTGCTCCGCCCGGTGCGCGTCGCAGCCGATCGCCACGCGCACGCCGTGTTTCTTCGCGAGCCGCAAGTGGGTGTCGCGCAAATCGAGCCGGTCGGGATACGCGTTGATCTCCATCATCGTGCCCGTCTCCCCCGCCTTGACCAGCACGCGCTCCATATCGAGCGGCAAAGGGTCCCGCCTCCCGATGATCCGCCCGGTAGGATGACCGATGATGTCCACGTATGGGTTGTCCATCGCCGTCAGGAGTCTCTGTGTGACCACGGCCGAGGGGTCGCTGAAGCCCGAGTGCAGTGACGCGATACAGAAGTCGAAGCGTCCGAGGACCTCCGGACCGTAGTCGACCGAACCATCTTCGGCGATGTTGAGCTCGATGCCCTTCAGGATGATGGGGAGTCCCGACCCGTCGGCGTTGAGCGCATCGACCTCGGCCCATTGCTCCTCGAGCTCTTCGACGCTCATCCCGCGCACCATGCGCAGCTCGTATGCGTGGTCCGTGACGGCGATGTATTCGTAGCCTAGCGACGCCGCCATCTCGCGGTTCTCGGCGAGTGTGGACCGCGCGTCGGTGCTCGTGGTGTGCGCGTGGAAGTCACCGCGGATGTCGGAAAGCTCGAGCAGACGGGGTAGCCCGCCGCTTTCCGCGAGCTCGATCTCGCCCGTGTCGTGGCGGATCTCTGGTGGCGGAGTCTGGGCGAAGCCCAACGCGGTGTAGACCTCTTCCTCGGTCGCCCCAGCGATGCGCTCGCCTTCCGAGCCGTCTTCGGCCGCACGGAACACGCCGTACTCGTTGATCTTGAGCCCGCGGCGCTTCGCGATCGCGCGCAGGTGCACACTGTGATGCTTGTCGCCGGTGAAGTACTGCAGAGCCGCGCCGAAGTGGTCGGGCTCGACGACGCGCACGTCGACTTGAGGCCCGGCCGTCGTGCGGATCGACGTCTTGGTCTCTCCACTTCCCACCACTTCGGCAACGAGCGGCAGCTCGCGGGTCGCCGACATCACCGCCTCCCGATCTGCCGAAGACACCAGCAGATCGATGTCGCCGACGGTCTCTTGCATCCGACGCAGCGAGCCGGCGGGCTCCACGCGCTGGACACCGGGGACGGCGCGGAGTTGTTGTGCGATTCGCTCCGCGAGCGGTAGGGCGTCCATCAGGAGCATTCGTCCGTGGTGCGCCAGATAGACCGCGAGTCCCTTGCGGACGTTTGCGATGCTCTTCTCCCCCATCCCGCCGATTCGCGCCAGGTCGCCGGCGTCGAGGGCCTTGTCGAGCGCGTCGATCGAGTCGATCCCTAGTTTCTCGTAGAACTGGCGGGCGCGTTTGGGACCCACGCCGGGTATCTGCATGACTTCTACGAGGCCTGCTGGGAAGTCTGCTTTCGCAGTCTCGAACTCGGGGAACGTGCCGTGGTGGAGCATCTCCACGATGCTGGCTGCCAGCTTCTTGCCGATGCCCGGCACCTCCTCGAGGCGACCCTCTTCGGCCAGGTTGGAAAGCTGTTCGGGCCACGCACGGATCGCGTTCGCGGCCTTGCGGTACGACAAGAACCGGAACTTGTCGGCGCCCGCGATCTCGAGCAGGTCCGCCATCAGTTCGAGCTGACGGGCGATGGCTACGTTGTCGAGTTCCGGCACGGTGCCTCCGTGGAATGGGCTGCCGGCATGCAGCCGGCCACGGGAGAATGATACCCGGGCGCGTACGGGATTCCCGTGAAGCGTGGTGCCGCCGCCTGCTCGTGACGCGCCTCCCGACACGCGAGCCTCGGGCACCAGGCACCCCTGCAGGTTGCAGCCGCACCCTGCGCCACTACGCGTCCGAGACGCTGGAGACCCACTCCTCCGCCGCGCGGAGCGCCTCGCGCGCCGACGCGAGCTGCTCGGTCACCGCGTCTGCCGCCGTCCCGCCCTCGCTGGTGCGCCGAGCGACAACCGCGTCGATGTCGACCGCCTCGAGCGCGTCGGCGCCGAACGCGGGATCGGCCGACGCGAAATCGGCTGCGGTGAGGTCCTGCAGCGTGCCGCCCTCCTGTTCGAGCTTGAGCACGAGCTTGCCGACCACTTCATGCGCCTGCCGGAACGGCATACCGGTGCCGACAAGGTAGTCCGCAAGGTCGGTCGCAGCCATGAACCCACCCCGCGCGGCGGAGCGCATACGCTGCGCGTCCACGTGCATGGTGGCGACCATCCCCTCACACACAGCAAGAGCGTTCAGCGTGGTGTCGATCGCGTCGAACACCGCCTCCTTGTCCTCCTGCATGTCCTTGTTGTAGGCCAGCGGGAGGGCCTTGAGCATCGTGAGCAGCGCAACGAGGTCTCCCACCACCCGGCCGGTCTTGCCGCGCGTGAGCTCGGCGAAGTCCGGGTTCTTCTTCTGGGGCATGATGCTGGAGCCCGTGGCATACGAGTCATCCATGGTCACGAAACCGAATTCCTCGGTCGACCATAAGATCAGCTCCTCGCACAAACGCGAGAGATGGACCATGGTCACTGCGCACGCGCACCCGAGGTCGACCAGGAAGTCCCGGTCGCTCACCGCGTCCATCGAGTTCGGCGCGATGCGCGAGAACCCGAGCCGTTTCGCGACGCCCCTGCGGTCGATGTCGAACGTCGTGCCCGCGAGCGCCGCGCTGCCCAGCGGCATCGTGTCCGCGGACTCCCACGCATGACGGAAGCGTGTCACATCGCGCTCGATCATCCAGAAGTACGCGAGCAAGTGGTGTGAGAACAGGACCGGCTGCGCTTTCTGCATGTGGGTGTAGCCGGGCATCACCTCGCCCAGGTGTTCCTCGGCAAGTCCTACGATCGTGGCCTGCATCGATGTAGCGGCGGCGGCCAGGGCGGCGGCCTGCCTCTTCGCATACATGCGCATGTCGAGCGCGACCTGGTCGTTGCGCGAGCGTCCGGTATGAAGGCGCGCGCCGGCAGGACCGATGCGCTCGGTCAGCACGCGCTCGATCGCCATGTGGATGTCTTCGTCGCCGATGTCGAATTCGAAGCTGCCCTCGCGAATCTCGCGGAAGATCTGACCTAGGCCTTCCTCTATTGCGTCGGCGTCCGCGTGGGAGATGATGCCTTGTTCGGCAAGCATCTTCGCGTGCGCGACCGACCCGCGGATGTCCTCTTCCCACATCCTCCTGTCGACCGGCAGCGACGCGCCATACTCGTCGAGGAACCGGCCGGGCGAGCGCTCGAACCGTCCGCCCCACGGTTTCTTGGCGTCAGTCACGTCTGCGTCCCTTCCTCGGCCGAGGAGTCCTCCGCCGCATCGGCAGCACCCTCCTGCGCGGCCCGCTTCGCCTGCGCGGCGTTGTAACGCACCCACTCGTTGCGCAGCCGCCTGCGTGTCACGTAGATCGGCAGCGGGATCGTGACGAACAGCGCGAAAGCGATGCCTGCGATCGTCGCAACGGTCTTTCCGTCCACGCTGCTCTAGACCTCGCCTTCCTTGCCGACCTTGCGGCGCTGGCGCGCCCAGACCTTCACCGGCAGCCCGTGCAGGTCGATGAAGCCCTTGGCGGCCTTGTGGTCGAAGGTGTCCGCCTCATCGTAGGTCGCGAGGTTGTAGTCGTACAGCGAGTACGGGCTGCGGCGGCCGACCGGCACGCACGATCCCTTGTAGAAACGAAGACGTACGTCGCCGGTCACGAGTTGCTGCGTCGTCTCAAGGAAGCCGTCGAGCGCTTCTTTCAGCGGCGAGAACCACATACCGTTGTAGACCAGCTCGGCCCACTTCTGCTCGATCTGCAGTTTGTAGTGCAACACATCGCGCTCCAGACACAGGTCCTCGAGCGCTTTGTGAGCAGTGATGAGCGTCAGGGCGCCCGGCACCTCGTAGATCTCGCGCGACTTCACGCCGATCAGCCGGTTCTCGATCATGTCGATCCTGCCGAAGCCGTGCTTGCCGGCCAGCTCGTTCATGCGGTTGATGATCTCGTGGAAGTTCATGAGTTCGCCGTCGAGCGCGATGGGGATGCCCTGCTCGAAGCTGATCTCGGCGTACTCCGGTTCGTCGCAGCTGTTGCCACGCGAGTCGGCCGTGAGCGTGTAGATGTCGGCCGGCGGCTCGACCCACGGGTCCTCCAGCACGCCGCACTCGATCGCGCGGCCCCACAGGTTGTCGTCGATCGAATACGGGCTGGCCTTCGTGGTCGGAACGGGGATGCCGTTGTTCGACGCGTAGTCCATTTCCAGCTCGCGCGTGCACAGGTCCCACTCGCGCACAGGCGCGATCACCTCGAGGTCGGGGTCGAGTGCGGCTATCCCTACCTCGAAGCGGACCTGGTCGTTACCCTTGCCGGTGCATCCATGTGCGATGTAGCGGGCACGGCAGCGATGGGCCTCTTCGACCAGGTGCTTCACGATGATCGGCCGCGACATCGCCGAGACGAGAGGGTACTTGTTCTCGTAGAGCGCATTGGCCTGCAGCGCCTTGGACAAGAACTCCTCGACGTACTCCTCGCGCACGTCCTTCACGATCGACTCCACAGCCCCGATGTCGAGGGCCTTCTGGCGCACGAAGTCGAGGTCTTGGCGCTCCTGGCCAACGTCGATCGCGAGCGCAACGACGTCGAGGTCCCGGTTCTCGGCGATCCACTTGATCGCGACAGAGGTGTCCAGCCCCCCCGAGTAGGCCAGTACGCATTTCTCACGTGCCATGAGCTTCCCTTTCCCTGCCAAAGAGCGGTCGCGCGAGCGCGCTACTCGCCCCGGAACTTCGCGATCTGCTCCTGCAGCCTTTGCGCCGACGATTCGTCCACGGTGATCACCAGCACCGTGTCGTCACCCGCGATGCTGCCGAGGATTCCCTCGAGGTCGGCAGCGTCCAGCGCAGCCGCCACACCCTGGGCGGTGCCGGGAGACGCCTTGACCAGCAGCAGGTTGTCGGTGTGCACCACACCGGTGACCAACTCGTCGATCATCCTCTGCAGATGCAGGTCCTCGGCAAGGACGTACACACCTTCGGCAAGCTTCTTCAGACCCATCTCCGTGATGTCTCTGGAGACGGTGGCCTGCGTGCACTCGAAACCGTGGTCCGCGAGTCTGCCCACGAGTTCCCGCTGCGTCCGAATGCGCTCGGCACGGACGATCCGCCTGATTTCGTCTTGACGTGCCTGCCTCTTCCTCACCGGATAACCACCTCTCCGCCCGAGTGTCGGTCCTCGGCGCTTGCGTCCCTCGCGTCAGCCCATCACCAGGGAAAGCAACGCCTTCTGCGCATGCAAACGATTCTCGGCCTCGTCGAAGACCGCAGACGCCTGGCTGTCGATGACGTCGTCGGTCACCTCTTCGCCTCGATGGGCCGGCAAGCAGTGCATGAAGATCGCGTCCTTGTCGGCGAGCGCCATCATGTCGGCGTCGACTGTGAATCCCGCGAAAGCACCGACCCGCGCGTCGTGCTCGTTCTCCTGTCCCATCGAGGCCCACGTATCCGTCAGCACCACGTCTGCTCCGCTGACCGCCTCCTCCGGCCTGTCGAACAGATCGACAGTGGCCCCCGTTCCCGCGGCAATGCCTCTCGCGTGCTCGACGACCTCCTCCTTCGGGGCGTACCCCACGGGCGTAGCCATCCTCACGTTCATGCCCGTGAGTGCGCCGGCAAGCAGGTACGTGTGCGCCATGTTGTTCCCATCGCCCACGTATGCCATGGTCACGCCCGCCAGAGCGCACTTGTGCTCCTTGATGGTGAGCAGGTCCGCAAGGCCCTGACAGGGGTGGAAATCGTCGGTCAGAGCATTGATGACCGGCACGTCGGCGTACTCCGCAAGCTGTTCGACCAGCGATTGGTCGAAGGTGCGGATCACGACAGCGTCGACGAACCGCTCGAGGACCTTCGCGGTGTCGTAGACGCTCTCTCCCCGGGAGAACGCCCACTCCCCGCCGGACATCACGACGGCGTGCACGCCGAGCCGTGCGCACGCGACCTCGAACGAAACGCGGGTGCGCATGGACGGCTTCTGGAACACGAGGGCAGCTGCCGTGCCGACCAGCGGCGCCTCGCGCTCTCCCGCGGCCCACACCGCCTTCTGTTCGATGGCGGTGTCCAGGACCAGCTCCACTTCCGCGGGTGTCAGGTCCGCGAGGCTCAGAAGGTCCCGGCCCGATAGAGGCGTCGTCATTCTCCGTCACCGTCCTCGGCCAGCAACTCGTCGAGCATGCTCAACAGCACGTCCGCTTCTTCGGTACCACATATGAGCGGCGGCAGGAACCGCAATATCTCCGGACCGATGTTGTTGACCACGATGCCGCGCTCGAGAGCGGTGGCGCACACCCGGTCCGCGACAGGACGCTTGAGGTGTGCGGCGACCATGAGGCCGCGACCGCGGATCTCCGCGATGGCCCCCGTCCGCTCCCCGATCTCATCGAGTCCTTGCCGAAGATACTCGCCCACGATCGCCGCGTTGCCGCCGGCGTCAGCCTTCTGCAGCTCGGAGATCGTGGCGAGGGCCGCCGCGCACACGACCGGACCTCCCGCAAAGGTCGAGCCGTGGTCACCCGGCCCGAACGCGCTCGCGACGTCGTCGGAGGCAAGCACCGCCCCGATCGGCAGTCCGTTGGCCATAGCCTTCGCCAGTGTCATGATGTCGGGTTTCACGCCGTAGGCCTGGTGTGCGAAGCAGGAGCGCCCGGTGCGCCAGAATCCCGTTTGGACCTCGTCGAGGACCAGGAGAATCCCGCGCTCGTCGCACAGCTCCCGAACGCCCGCGAGATAATCCGGCTCGCATGGGTACACCCCGCCCTCACCCTGGATTGGCTCCAGCATGACGGCACACACCGTTTCGTCGAGCTCGGCTTCCAGCGACTCCAGGTCGTTCAGAGGCACGTGGGTGAAGCCCGTGGGCAGCGGCTCGAATGCCTCTTGCTTGCTCGCCTGACCCGTGGCGGCGAGAGCTGCGAGTGTCCGGCCGTGGAACGAGCGTTCAGCCGTCACGATTCGCACGCACTGCTCGCCTCTGTGCAGCTTGCCCCACCTGCGGGCAAGCTTGATCGCGCCCTCGGTCGCCTCGGCGCCTGAATTGCCGAAGAACGCCTTCATGCCTCCGCCGGCGAGACGCACGAGCTCTTCGGCGAGTTCGGAGCGGTGCTCCACGTGGTAGAGGTTGGTGACGTGCACCAGCGTCGCGGCCTGCACCGCGATCGCCGATGCCACCGCCGGGTGAGCGTGACCCAGGTTGACCGCTCCGATACCCGATACGAAGTCCAGGTACTCACGGCCGTCGTCGTCGTAGAGGCGCATGCCTGCGCCGCGCACGAACATGACCGGCTTGCGCGCGTACAGACCCACGTGGAAGGCGGCGTCGGTGGCGACCGCGCTGTCGTAGGCGGTGCCCATCAGATCGTCACCCCGTTCACTTCGTCCGCGGCCGCGAGGTCGTCGCCCGCGTGCACGAGCATGGTGCCGACGCCCTCGTCGGTGTACACCTCGAGAAGCAGGGCATGCGGGATCGTGCCGTTGAGGATATGGGCCCGCGTCGCACCGCCGCGCAAAGCGTGGATGCACGCACCGACTTTGGGAATCATGCCGCTCGACAGCTCGTCTCGCGCAACCATCTCCTCGGCCTGCTCGAGTGTGAGCGCACTGATGAGCGAATCCTTGTCCTCGAAGTCGGCGTACAGGCCGTCGACATCGGTGAGGAAGATGACCTTCTCTGCGTCGAGTTCGGCCGCGATCTCGCCGGCGACGAGGTCGGCGTTGATGTTGAACGACCCGCCGTCGTCACCGACGGCCACCGTGGCGATCACGGGTATGAAGCCGTCGTCGACGAGCTTGGTGATCACTGTAGTGTCGATCTTGGTGACGTCGCCCACGCGCCCGAGTCTGGGGTCGCGCTGCGTCGCCCGGATCAGGTTCGCGTCGTCACCGGCGATGCCGACCGCCAATCGGCCGTGCGCGTTGATCGCGGTCACGAGTTGCTTGTTCACCTTCCCGACGAGAACCATCTTCACGACCTCCATGGCCTCGTCTGAAGTGACGCGCAGGCCATCGTAGAACTCGACGGGCATCTCGAGTCGCTCCATGTAGCTCGTGATCTCAGGGCCGCCACCGTGCACAATCACCGGATTGATGCCCACCAGCTTCATGAGCACGATGTCGCTGGCCACACTCTCGCGCATGGCAGGGTCGTTCATGGCGGCACCGCCGTACTTGATCACGACGGTACGGCCCCACGTCCGCTTGATCCACGGCAACGACTCCGTCAGGGTCCGGGCTTTCAACAGAAGGTCTTCGACGTCCACTACGGCTCCTTCGTTCTCTCGGCGGCTGCTCGGCGCCGCATCGGGGCTACCGTCCGGCACCGCGGCGCAAGGGCCGCTAGGTTCGATACTCTCCGTTGATGCGCACGTATTCGTAGGACAGATCGCACGTCCACACGGTGGATCGCCCCTCCCCGATGTGGAGGTCGACTAGGACTTCGACCTCGTCGGCCGCCAGCGCCGTCGATGCCGCCTCCTCGTCGAAAGGGAAGGCCGCGCCGTCTTTGCAGGTGAGGATTCCCGCAAAGACGACCTCGACCGCGCTCGGATCGACACGCGCCGAGGACTTGCCGAGCGCCATCACGACCCTGCCCCAGTTGGCGTCCCCGCCGAAGATCGCGGTCTTGAAGAGCGGTGAGTTCGCGATCGACATCGCTGCTTCACGAGCATCTGCGTCGCTGGCTGCCCCGCGAACCGTGACTTCGATGAACTTCGTTGCGCCTTCACCGTCGCGCACGATCATCCTCGCAAGCTCGCGGCACACGTGAAGGATCGCGGAAGCGACCGCGGGGTACGCCGGGTCGTCGGTCCCGATCGCGTCCCCGCCAGCGGCACCGCTGGCGAGAAGGCAACACATGTCGTTCGTGGACGTGTCGCTGTCAACGGTGATGCGGTTGAACGTGAGGTCCACCGCATCGCGAAGAGCCTTGTCGCATGCCTCGGGAGTCAAAGGTGCGTCTGTGGTGACATAGGCGAGCATCGTGGCCATGTTCGGCATGATCATCCCGCTGCCTTTGGACATGCCGCCGGCGGTGTATTCGTGACCATGCGCGTGAACGCGCACCGCCGTCTGCTTGGCGAACGTGTCGGTCGTCATGATCGCTCGCGCCGCTTGCTCCCCGGTTCCCGTCTTCAGGTTCGCGAGCGCGCCGGAGATGCCCGGGAGGACCTTGTCCATCGGCATGGGGACGCCGATGACTCCCGTCGACGCCACGATGACATCGGTGGGAGCACACTCGAGACCCTCGGCGACTGCTTCGGCCATCCGAAGCGCGTCACTCAAGCCAGGGTCCCCGGTGCACGCGTTGGCATTGCCCGAGTTCGTGACGACGGCACGGATGCGTCCTGACGCAACGTGCCGTCTGCTCAGCACCACCGGCGGCGCGGCCATTGTGTTCTTCGTGAACACCGCGGCAGCGGGAACCGCATCGTGGGCGGCAAGGACACACACGTCCAGCTTGCCTGGCTTCTTGATGCCGGCCGCGACCCCTGCCGCGACAAACCCTTGTGGTGCGAGGACTCCTCCCCCCACCGCTTCGAATGTGGTGTCGCTTCCCATCGCGCGCCCCCTCAGACGACCGGGCCCGGCTGCATCAGGCCAGCCGTCTCGTCGTACCCGAGAACCAGGTTCGCGCACTGCACCGCCTGCCCTGAGGTGCCCTTCACCAGATTGTCTATGGCACATGCAGCCACCAGCGTTCCGCTGTGCGCGTCGACAGCCACGCCGATATGCGCGCGGTTCGTTCCCCGGACTTCGCCGGTTGTCGGCATCCGGCCGGCCTCATGAACGGTGACGAACGGCTCACCATCGTAACGGTCGCGGTAGAGTTGCACGGCCTGTTCGGCAGACAGATCACTCGCGAGATCGAGATAGACCGTGGCAAGCAGCCCGCGAGACAGCGGCACGAGGTGCGGAGTGAACGTCGTCTTCACCGTCCTTCCAGCGCATCGCGAGAAGCCCTGATCGATCTCGGGCGTATGCCGATGCACCGTCACTTTGTACGGTTGCATGGACTCGGTGACCGCCGGGTAGTGCGTTCCCGGCGATGGGGTGCGCCCTGCACCCGAAACTCCGGACTTCGCATCCACTACGACGTGCCTCCCCTCCGAAACACCTGTTTCGAGGGCAGGAGCGGCAGCGAGGATGCTGGCTGTCGGGTAGCAGCCCGGGCACGCGACGAGCGACGCCCCGGCGAACCCCGTGCGGTCGATCTCCGGAAGTCCGTACACCGCCCGCGCGAGCAAGTCGGGCGACGTGTGGGGGGTGCCGTACCAGTGTTCGTAGATCTCTGCATCGTCGAGGCGGTAGTCGGCCGAGGCATCGATCACTGTTACGCCGGCGTCCAGCAACTGCGGCACCAGCCCGAGAGCTGCCGTATGCGGAACCGCAAGGAACGCCAGCGTTGCACGAGCCGAGATCGCGTCGATTTCGGGCGCCTCGAATTCGAGTGCGGTGAATGGCGCGAGCGCAGGGTAGGCGTCTCCGACCCGCGAACCCGCCTCCGACCTCGACGTCACTACCGCAAGCTCCAGGTCCGGATGCCCGAGGACGAACCGCATGAGTTCGACGCCGGCATAGCCCGCTGCTCCCACCACGGCGACCCTGGTCACGCTTCACACCCCCTCTTCGGAATGCAACAGCGCGATTCTAGCGGCTTTGACGCATACGAGTCAATAGTTATGCGCATACTACGTATCAGACCGCTAGCATATGCGCAATTGATGCGTTGATATGACTGAAATATGCGTAGCTACGATCGGAGTTCCGCGCCGACGGCGGCCGTGACCTTACGCAGGAGCTTGTCGTGAGCGGGTCTGACCTCATCGTCGGTAAGAGTGCGATCGCCGGCGCGATACGTGAGCTCGAACGCCAGGCTCTTCTTGCCTTCCGGTACCCCTGTGCCGCGATACACGTCGAACAGCCTGGCCGACTCGAGCAGCTTCACCCCCGCGCCCATGATCGCGTGATCGACCTCCTCGGCGGTCACTGCCTCGTCGACCACGAGGGCGATATCGAGTTCCACCGCCGGGAACCTGGGGATGTCGGTGAAGCCCCTCACGCCGACTGCTGCGTCGACGAGCGCCTCAACGGCAAGTTCAAACAGCACAACGGGGCCTTCGGCGTCAAAAGCGTCCAACACCCTTGGGTGCACCTCCCCGAGCCACCCGGCGGCCGTACCGTTCACCAGAACCTTCGCGCTCCGGCCCGGCTGCAGCCATGGGTACTCTCGGGCCTCCACGCTCCAGTCGACACAACCCAGGTCTTCGAACAGGGACTCCAGCACCCCTTTGCCGTCGAAGAAGTTCAACCGGAGCGATCGGAGGCCGGCGTCGGGATCGTCGGCTGACGCGTTCTTTGCTTCCCGCGGATCGTTCCACGCCGGCGCATGCCACCTGCCGGCGAGCACTCCCGCGACCATGGCACGTTCGACGGGTTGATGCCGTCCCTCTTCGGCGGAGAAGACGGTGCCCATCTCGTATAGATGCACGTTCTCCACATCGCGACGCTGGTTATAGGACACGCTACGCAAGAGCCCGGCAGCGAGCGTTGGTCTCATGACTGACTGCTCTTCCGACATGGGATTGAGAAGCCGGACCTGCGCGTGCGCGAAGCCCGGCCACCCCAGCCGGTCCATGTCGCGAGGATCACCGAAGGAGTAGGTCATCGTCTCGTTGAGTCCGGAAGCGCGCAGTGTCGCGCCGATTCTCTCGCGCCAACGCTGCTGGGAGGTGAGCCGACCGATGCGCTGGCGTCCGCCCGGGAGTGTCAGCTCGACGCGATCCATCCCCCAGACGCGCACGACCTCCTCTATCAAGTCGATCTCGCGCTCGACATCGGGTCGGAAGGTGGGCACCACCACATCGATCAGGTCGGCGTCCGCGCGGCTCACACCCATACCGAGACGTGCGAGGATCTCGCTCGCCTCTTCGGCGGCGACGGAAGCGCCCAGTATCTCGTTCAACCGGCTCGGCCGAAAAGTCACGTGTAGGGGCTCGATTACTTGCGGGTACTCATCTACCACGCCCGCCGCTACGGACCCTCCGCACACCTGTGCCATCAGGGCCGCGGCACGGTCCACCGCAGAGACGCAGCCGTTCGGGTCGACTCCGCGCTCGAAGCGCAGAGACGCCTCGGATATGAGGCCGAGGGAACGGCTGGCCCGGCTTGTCGTGGAGGTGTCGAAGCACGCCGACTCGAGCAGTATGTCGGCGGTTGTATCCGACACCTCTGTCGCGGCGCCCCCCATGACGCCGGCCAGCGCGATCGGTCCCGAAGGATCCGTGATCAGCAGCATATCGGGAGTGAGCTTGCGGTCTTGGCCATCGAGCGTGGTCAGTGTCTCGCCCTCGTGAGCCCTGCGGATGACGATGTGCATCCTACCGTCTTCGGCGGTGGCTACTTTCGCGGCGTCGAACGCGTGAAGCGGCTGGCCCAACTCGAACATCACGTAGTTCGTGATGTCGACGATGTTGTTGACCGGGCGTTGACCGCATGCGACGAGCCGCGCCTTGAGCCACTCAGGAGACTGGCCTATCGTGACCCCCCGGATAAGACGCGCGGTGTACCTGGGGCAAAGGTCTGGGGCCTCAATAGTGACACGGACGGCATCCTCGGCAGGCTCCTGTCCTGACTCCTGCGGGAAGGAACCGGGCATCTCGGCCGTCGCCCCCGTGATCGCACCCACCTCGCGCGCCACTCCCGCGACGGACAGGCAGTCGGGCCGGTTCGGCGTGACCTCGAGTTCCAGCACGGTGTCGGATAGACCCGCGTACTCAGAGAAGGACATCCCGACCGGAGCGTCGGGGGGGAGGATCATGAGTCCTGAGTGATCGTCACCCAGGCCGAGTTCGTTCGGTGAGCAATTCATGCCCTCGCTGACCTCGCCGCGCAGTTTGGCCTTCTTGATCTTGACTCCGTTGGGCAGAGTAGTGCCTACCGTCGCGACGGGCACGATGTCACCCGCCTCGAAGTTCTGCGCACCACACACGATGTGCAACGGCTCCTTGGCACCGATGTCCACCGTAGTCACCCACAGGGTGTCGGCGTTGCGGTGGCGCTCCTTCGTGACGATTCGTCCGATCACGATGCCGTCAAGGTCAGCGCCCAGTGTGTGGACCGCCTCTACCGCAGTGCCGGTCATGTCCAGGCGCTCGACGAGTTCATCGACCTCGAGCTGCACATCCACGAGCTCTAGCAGCCATTTGAGTGAGACACGCATGCGTTATGTCCGTCCTTTCGCCGGGCACTATGTCGTCTGATCGGTCTCGCCCACAAACTCGTCAGAACTGGCGTAGGAACCGCATGTCGCCTTCGACGAGCATGCGCAGGTCGGGGATGTTGTACTTCAGCGCAGCGATTCGCTCGACGCCCATACCGAACGCAAAGCCGACGTGAGTCTCGGGGTCGACATCGACGTATCCGAACACGTTCGGGTCAACCATCCCGCAGCCGAGGATCTCGAGCCATCCGGTACCTTTGCAGAACCGGCACCCCGTGCCGTCGCAGATGCCGCACGAAACGTCGACCTCGGCGGAAGGTTCCGTGAACGGAAAGAAGTGCGGGCGGAATCTCGTTCGTCGATCATGACCGAACATTTCGCGGCAGAAGTGATCCAGCGTTCCCTTCAAGTCCCCGAACGTGATTCCCTCGTCGACGACCAGACCTTCCACTTGATGGAACTGAGGCAAGTGGCTGGGGTCGGCGATATCGCGTCTGTACACGCGTCCCGGGGCGATGATGTACAGGGGCGGTCGACGCTCCTCCATGATGCGTACCTGCACCGGGCTCGTGTGGGTCCTCAGCAGGACGCCTGATTCTCCGGTGGAGTCGGCGGATTCGCTGGTCGGGTCGACCAGGTAGAACGTGTCGGTCGCGGCACGCGCGGGGTGCGACGGGGGGTGGTTGAGAGCAGTGAAGTTGTAATAGTCGAGTTCAGCCTCGGGGCCCTCGGCGACCTCGTATCCGAGTCCCACGAACACCTCGACGATCTGACGCAGGATCAGGTTGATCAGGTGTTCGCGGCCGGGCGCTCGACGTCGGCCGGGTAGCGTCACATCAACGGCGTCAGACTCGAGTTTCGCCTCAAGGGCAGCGCGCTCGAGAAGAGCCTTGCGCGCTTCCACTGCCTGCTCGAGTGCAATCCTGACCTCGTTGGAGGTCTTGCCCACCGCGGGCCGCTCCTCGGGTGAAAGCTGACCGAGGCCGCGAAGGACCGAGGTCAGGGAACCCTTCTTGCCGAGGTATTCGACGCGTATCGCGTCCAGGCCCTCAAGGCTCTCCGCTTCATGGACGCGCCCCAGCGCCTCCTCGCGAATAGATTCCAGCTGGTCCAGCACGCTCATCCGGTCATCCCTTCTTGCACTCCCTCAGTATGCCCCAAGAACAGGAGAGAGCCGGCTCCGTCCCAGGTTCTTTCCAAGGACGGGAGCCGGCTCCCGCGGTACCACCTCGGTTGACCCGCAAGCGGGCCCACTCGACGGACCCTCTCGTGGAGGTGCCCGTATGCGGCCTCCCTGCCGCACCAGCCCGATATCGGGGGCTCCGGATTCCCTACTGGGACGGGTTCGTGTCCGTTCAGGTCACCGCTGATGGAGTGAACCGCACACGCCGTCAACACGAGGGCTCTTCCAGTCGCCGAAGCCCCTCCCTGCACGTGGACCCGTGCGTGCACGCATCTCCGTCATCGCGCGGTATGCGATTGGCTTCGCAGTGTACCATCTCGGGACGGCGAATCAAGCCGCGTGAGCAGGCGCCCGACGGTGACCACCCGTACCACGACACCCTGAAGACGATCGGGTGGGACCTCGTCACGATCCGGCTTCTCGTTTGCGTCTCCTTTGGTGCTGACTACCCCATGACGCACGAGAACTGCTCTGTGCACGACGGGAGGCCCGCCGCCGAGCGGTTCGTAGAGGACGAGATCGCCCCGCCTTATGCTCGTCGTTCTCACGACCACGCATACATCTCCGGGGACCAGGGTCGGCTCCATCGACCAGCCCGTGATGACTGCCAGCGTGACGACTCTAGATCCCGCAATCGCCGCAACCAGCAGCAGAAGGCCAGGTAGGTACCGCACAAGCGATCGCACTAGTGCACCTGCTCCGCGCCAACGTATAGCGTGAGCTTCACGTAGTCCCCCGCCAAGTCGTTGCCGACATCCGCAGGGAGGCTTACGGTGAAGCGCAACTCCTCGCGCCCACCGACGTCGATGTTGACAGGCAGGGTGCGTAGCCCGGTCACGGGTCCGCCGTAGACGACCGAACCTTCGTGGGTCACTGTGCACTCAAGCGCCTCATAGAAAGCAGTGATACCTGCCTTCTTGGCGCCGGTCACCACGACGGTGCACGGCAGCGTGCCGCAATTTGCGACTGCCAGTGGACGCGTGACGGTCTGCCCGGGAGCAAGGGCATCGATTGAAAGCGCCGCCGCGGTCGGCTCCGCGGAAACCGCGACGGAACCTGCACTGATCACGTTGTCCTGGACCATGGTTTCGCCGGTAAAGTACGCGCCCGCTGTGCCCAGAAGCAGTGCGAGCGCAGCTGCACAGGCAAGTAGGAAGCCCCGTTTCATGAAATCCTCCTCCAAAGATGGAGGCCGGCCGAGGGAAAGACGGCCAATGTGCCCAACGGTCGGCGCCGACCTGGATGACCGTACTCCTCTAACCTTGCCGCGCTCTGACCCCAGCCTATCTCGATCTCGTTCCGAGGGCAGTCTTGCCGGAGCGAGGGCAGTCTTGCCGGAGCAAGAGAAGGACGGCCCCGCCTCAGTGGCGGGGCCGTCCCCGATGGCGCTCATGCGCTCAGGTCAGAAAGAAGCCTCTCACAGACCGAGGAGCGTCTTGACCTGTGCTTCCACTGCAGCGCTC
>Ga0209164_1001642_pt1 | contig 27459 bp, 23 predicted proteins | sample MTBNYHSulfiMetaG_FD_187458 | JGI IMG/M metagenome (GOLD analysis project Ga0209164, IMG submission 187458) | Enrichment culture microbial communities from rom New York Harbor, USA that are MTBE-degrading - MTBE-NYH (New York Harbor Sulfidogenic)... | ecosystem: Environmental > Aquatic > Marine >... | reverse complement strand
GTAGTGCACGGGGAGACGGGGCTCCTCATCAACCCCTGCGCCTGCGGGTCAATCGGCGGAGACCCTGAACTCGACCCAGCAGCCGTCGCGGATGCCCTCGAGCGCCTCTTGGTCGACGGTCAGCTTGCACGTTCAATGGGGCGAGCCGGTAGGATTCGCTACGAGAAGACGTTCACGTCGAACCGCTTCGTGCGTCAATACGAGGCGCTCTACCGGGGCGACCCCTTGGTCTAGATCGCGTCCAAGCGACGGCGCGCTGCGGTCATTACGCATCCGAGTGAGTACTCGGGTCTGCGCGAGTGAGTTGATGCCTGTTGTTAGCTAGGCCCATACGCGTCCTGATGTTGGCCCCGTCGCCTGGCGTGCGCGGTCCCATCCCGAAGCACACGCCGCTCCTAGTCGAGGGACTCGAGCGGCATGGCTTGAGCGTTGAGCGCCATGTGTGGGGCCGACACACGGATGATGAAGGACCACTTGGGCGACTAGTCGGCAGGTTTCTGGACATTCTGAGTGTGCGCCGCAAGCTGAAGTCCGGCAACTTCGACGTGTTGTTCGTCAAGACAGCTCACGGGTCGAGGGGCCCGTGGCGAGATGTTCCTCTGCTGTTCGCCACGCGAGGTCTGAGGAGATGCTGCATTGTGCAGTTTCACGGCAGTCGGCCGGAGTTTCTCCTTGACCGTGGCAGGCGGCTGTATAAGTGCGCCTCTCGTTGGCTCGTGCGCAATGCAGATATCACTCTGTTGCTGTCGCACGAGGAGCGGCGCATGTGGGCACGCGCCGTTCCTGATGCAGAGTTCGAGGTGGTATCGAATCCCTTGGTGCGTCTCCGAGACTCAACTGCGGCAGCACATGCGCAGCGGGTGCGACTATCGAATGCGGCGCCGTCAGGGAGTGGTCTACGGGTCCTGTTCGTCGGGCGACTGATTCCCGAGAAGGGGGTCTACGACATAGTCCGTGCGGCTCGCCTCCTCGTGCCGAGACACGACGTAGTGTTCATTCTGGCCGGGGACGGCCCGGAGATGAATGAGCTGCGTGCCTTCGTGCATTCGTTGGGCCTGGATGCCACGGTCAGTCTCGTGGGGTACTTGGAAGGCGACCAGCTCGCAGCAGAGTACGAGAGCAGCGATGTCTTTCTATTACCTACGTATCACCCCGAGGGGTTCCCAACGGTCTTGGGGGAGGCGATGGGAGTTGGTCTGCCGATCATCACCACTCGCACACGCGGAGCTGCCGACCACCTTGAAGACCTTGTCAACGCCCTGTTCGTGCCAGCACGTCGGCCGGATTGCATCGCTCGCGCACTGGAACAGCTAATCGACAAGCCGTTGACCATGCGCAGAATGTCAGACGCCAACCTGGCGAAGGCCGACGAGTTCGGGGCTGAGAAGGTAGCCGGCTGCTACGTGTCGATCATCGAAGGGACGCTCAGAAACTGCCGGGCGCGCGCGGTGTCGGGTGATTGAACGGAGCGCCGTCCGCGCCGTGGGTAGCACACAGTGGTGCGGCTACGCCCAGCGCTCGAATGGCGGGTGCAACCGAGTGGTCCAGGCTGTCACCGCGTACCGCGGAACTCAGTACGTGAGTTGCAGCGGGTCTGCCACTTCAAGGCAGGCTCCGCGAACCGGTAAGTGCCGCGGCGGCCCTGCGGGTCGACCGCGTAGGGGCGCACGCGACGCGCGCGAGGACGGTGCAATCCTGATGGGCCTGAGGAAGCTGCGGAGGGATGACTAGCTCCAGTCAGGCAATCTACGAGCGACTGCCCGGACCCGCCCGCTCCGCAGTTGTCAACGCAGCGGGCTTTCGAACACTGCTTCGTCGTCGAGAGTGGGAGAGGTGCATAGCACGAAGCGGCGGCAGTGAGTATTGGCCGCCTGAAGTTCAAAGGGGATATGTTGCCCATTGCCTCCGCTTGTTGCTTCGTCACGCGATTGAGTCCGTTCCACGATACGCGGCGATGCAGGGCGAACTTCCAGCTCTCGACTCAGCGAGCGACGATGACATCTTTGACTCTCTCGCGCGGTTTCCCGTCATCACGAAGCAGGAACTGCTGACACAGCCGAGCGCCTTCCTGTCTTCGCGGGTGGCGAGGGCTCGCCTGACGCCGAGCAGGACATCCGGAACGACAGGCACTCCTCTGACGGTGCTTGTTGACCGCCGAACGTTCGTTCTCGCAGGTGCCTTGGGCTGGCGCCGAACCGTCTGGGCTGGCTATCGGCGCGGAGACTGGATCGCCCGATTGGTGGGCGACCGGATCATCCCCCTGCGGGCGACGGCCCCCACCACGGTGAGCATCACATCCTTCGTGGATCGGCGTCTCTATCTCTCCGCGTATCATCTGAGCTCGGGCAACGTGGGGCTCTACGTCGAAGCCCTGAGGCAGTGCAAGCCGGCGTTCGTCATGGGGTATCCGTCTGTGCTTCACGCCCTATGCAGCCTCTACGGTCGTCGGGTCGCTACCCGTGACTGGCACCCGAAAGCTGTGCTGTACTCCAGCGAGCCTCTTCTGGACCACCAGCGCGAGATGCTGGAAGCGGCGTTCGCGGCCGAGTGTCGGGGCTACTACGGCTGCGCGGAGCGGGTGCTCTCTGCGACGCAATGCGACCATGGAACGTACCACCTAAGCCTTCTGGACGGGTACCTTGAAGGCCAGTTCACCTCAAGCTCCGGAGACCGGCAGCGGGCGCTGGCCACAACCTTGACGAACATGGGCATGCCCCTGATCCGCTACGAGATTGGCGACATGCTTGAGCCCCTTGGCTGGGTGGGCTGCTCCTGTGGTCGCACGCTCCCCGCGATAAGCCCTGTTGTGACGAAGAGTGAGGACTCCATCTGCACGCCATCTGGACGAGCTATCAGCCCGAGCATCCTGACCTGGGCCTTCAAGGATCTGGAAGGCTTGGTGGCATCGCAGGTCGTCCAAGTCTCAGCGGAGCGCGTGAATGTAGTTGTCGTCTGCCTTCCGAGTCGACGTGAGGAGATAGCTGATACGCTTCGCGACCGCGTGACGGAGTTGCTCTTCGGTGAGATGGACGTCAGGGTGATCGTCCGCCCTGAACTCGAGAAGACAACGGCAGGGAAGACACGGTTCGTTGTCAATGAGTGGCTGGCAAGACGGTGACGGTACAGTGGCGCTCCGTCGACCTGTGGCAAGAGGCTGTCCGAAGCGCCCTTCTGACAGCCTCTTGCCACAGGCTCAACAGGCCGTGCGAGGCAGTACAGTGGCGGGCGCCACGCGAGGCTCTGTCTTGCTCAAGGTAGATGCCGATCCGTGTGCAATCCCTCCGGTGCGTCCATGACGAGCGCCGGAGCAGTGCGCGGGGCTATCGTCTGCATTCGCAAGCGATTGGGCCGCGGCCGGACCGGGTCATGAGCGGTTCTGCGTCCCCTGCTGCAGCCGCTGACCAGCATGCTCAAACGGCGGCTGCAATCTGGCGCCGCCTCGACGCGCGGGAGCTCTCAGGATGGGACCCCTACGATGCGCTGAACTCCCCGATGCTGCCGGAGGGTGCCGGCAGGTCTCGTCTCGGCGCTCGCGTGGTCACGCAGGCCGTGAAGCGCTCGCCCGTGGCACTTCAGCCGTTGCTGCGCGTACCTCCGGGGGCGGACCCGTACACGCTCGGGCACGCTCTGCTGGCGGCCGCGCGGCTCCGCGGGCGCGGGGGAGATGCAGTCCCGGTCCTGAGTGACTCGGTGCAGGGGCTTCTCCGGCGCCTCCGCGACAGGGCGGTGGAGGACGGAGCGGCCACGGCGTGGGGCTACCACTTCCCGGTGCACACGCGCTTCTTCTCGTACGGCCCCCCGATCCCCAATGTGATCGTGACGGCGTTCGTCGCCAAGGGGCTGGCTGCGGTGACGCGGGCTGGATTGGCCGACTGCGTCGACGAGCTGAGGGGGTGCGCGGCGTTCATCCTTTCGGGCTTGCCGCGCACGGTCGATGCCGGCGGACAGTGCTTCGGCTACGTGCCGGGCGAGAGAGCCGTGGTCCACAACGCCAACCTGCTGGCCGCGTTGGTGCTGTGCGACGCGGCGGAGCTCTGCGGCGAGCCGCAATGGGTCGACGAGGCGCTCGCCGCCGCGCGATTCACGGCCACGCGGCAGGCCGGCGACGGCTCGTGGCCGTACTCCGAAGAGAGCTACGGCCGCTGGGTCGACGGCTTCCATACCGGCTTCGTGCTCGAGGGGCTGGCGCGTGTGGTGCGAGCCACGGGCGACGCGGCGCTGCAGGCCAGCCTCGATCGCGGCCTGCGATTCTACGTAGCGCAGCTCTTCGGCCCCGACGGAGAGCCGAAGTACTACCCGCACCGCGCGTACCCGCTGGATGCGCTCTCGGCGGCGCAGGGGGTCGAGACGCTCCACGTCGCGCTCGGTGGATCGGCCGCCACGGCCGTCCCCGGCCAGATCGAGTGGATCCTGCGCCACATCGTGCGTCCTGATGGGCGCGTCGCCTACCAGGTGCACCGTGGCTGGACCGACTGGCGCGAGTTCCCGCGCTGGTCGAGTGCCCCGCTCATGTCGGCGCTCGCCGGCGTCGCGGCGCGGGGGGAGTCGTCGTGAGCCCGCGGCCGGTGTGGATCGACCTCGCCAACTCGCCGCACGTCCACTTCTTCCGGCCGGTGCTACGAGAGCTCGAGTCCCGCGGCGTGCCGACCGTCGTCACCGCCCGCGATTTCGCGCAGACGACCCGGCTGTGCGAGCACTTCGGCCTCGAGGTGCAGGTGCTCGGCTCGCATGGCGGAGCGTCGGTGCGAGGCAAGGGGTTGAACCTCGCCGATCGCGTGCGCCTCCTTGTTGCCTTCGCGCGGGCCGCGCGGCCGGCCGTCGCCGTGAGCCACAACTCCTACGCCCAGGCGGTCGCCGGCCGGTTGTCCGGCGTCCCGGTCGTGACCGCCATGGACTACGAGTTCCAGCCCGCGAACCACGTCGCCTTCCGCTGTGCGAGCCTGGTCGCGGTGCCCGAGGCCTTCCCGCTCGACCAGCTGTGTCGTCAGGGGGCGAGGCCGCACACGACGTGGCGGTACCGCGGCCTGAAGGAAGACATCGCCCTGGCGGGCTTCGAGCCGGACCCGGGTTATCTCGATCGGGTGGGCGTCGACACGTCGCGTCCGGTCGTCGTTGTTCGGCCGCCTGCCGACATGGCGCTGTACCACCGCTTCGAGAACACGCTGTTCCCGCACCTGCTGCGACGCTTGCGAGCGTCCGACGACGTCGGCGTCGTGCTTCTCCCTCGCACCGACGAGCAGGCCGCGCTGCTGGAGGCGGACGGCTTCGGTGGGCTGCTGTGGCGTGGTGACGTCCTCGACGGACGGCAGCTCGCGGCCGGCGCCGACGCCGTCGTCAGCGCCGGCGGCAGCATGATCCGCGAGGCGGTCGTACTCGGCACTCCGGCGTACTCGATCTACGCCGGCAGGCTGGGCGCCGTGGACCGCACACTCGTCGCCGACGGGCGGCTCCGCTTGCTGCGTACTCCAAGCGACATCGCTGCCCTGGAGTTCGCGACGAAGCCGCAGGAGGCGGTCCAGCCCGTCGGAGACCGGCTTTTGCGCGAGTTCGTCGAGAGGATCCTGGAGGTCGCCGCGCTGTGACTCGGCTGGTGGCGGCGCGCCTGCCGGAGGTAGCGGGCGGGTATCCTGCTCCCCTGATTCTTGAAGCCACCCTTTGTACGCAGCCATGATGGTTGCGGAGAAGGAGGTGGCATTGATGACGGACGTTCCCGACGAGGTGCAGCGCTGGACTGCCAAGCGCAAGACAGCTGTGGTGCTCTCGATCGTGAAGGGCGAGACCTCGGCGGCCGAGGCAGCCCGCAAGCATGGCCTGACGATCGCCGAGATCGAACGCTGGAAGGAGCAGTTCTTCGCCGCCGGCGAGAACGCGCTGCGGGCTCGACCTCGCGATGAGGAACCGGCCAAGGACGAGCAGATCGCCAAGCTGCAGCGCAAGGTCGGTGAGTTCGTCCTCGACATCGACATCCTGGAAGGAGGCGAACAAGGGCCGCCCTTTCGAGCGGGGGACGTCAGACGAGTGAGAGCCGCGATTCCACTGGCCTCGGAGCGCCGCGTCTGCCGGGTGCTGGACGTGCCCCGCTCCACCATGCGCACCATGCCGGCGGAGAAGCGACTCGGGCGCCCGCTGGACGCGGTCCTCGTCGAGCGTATCCGCGAGCTCATCCGCCGACACCCGACCCTCGGCTACCGCAAGCTCTGGGCGCTGCTCAGGTACGGAGAGGGGATCGTGGTCAACCTCAAGGTCATCTACCGCATCCTGCGCGCGAAGCGCTGGTTCGTGCATCAGCGCAGCGTCACGCCGCGGCCGCGCGTTCAGGGGCGCAAGAGCGTTGCGCCGGTGAGCAACAGCCGCTGGGCAATCGACCTCACGCACGTCTACTGCGGCGCCGACGGCTGGGGGCACCTGGCGGCCATCATCGACTGCTGCGACCGCGAGATCGTCGGCTGGGAGTTCAGCCTTCGTGGCCGCGCACGAGAGGCCGAGCGCGCTCTCGAGGAGGCCTGCCTGCACCGCTTCGGCACGCTGCGGCCCGACCGCCCGACCCCGGTCATCAGGAGTGACAACGGGCTGATCTTCACGGCGCGGCGCTTCCGCGCCGCCTGCCGCGACTACCGCCTGCGGCAGGAGTTCATCACCCCCTACACGCCCGAGCAGAACGGCATGATCGAGCGCTTCTTCCGTTCCTTGAAGGAGGAGTGCGTCTGGCAGCACAACTTCGCCGGCTACGCCGAGGCACGAGCTGCGATCAACGAGTGGATCCACTGGTACAACGAGCGTCGTCCCCATCAGGCGCTCGGCTATCTGAGCCCGCAGCAGTACCGGGCTCAGCAACTACAGGCGGTGGCTTGAGATGAGGGGAGCACCACACGGGCGCGCTGTGCGCCGACGAGACACACAGCGCCGTGGCGAGCGCCACCGCACTCAACGTCGAACGTCAACCTCGTTTACTGCATAGACACTTGAAGGTACCATGGCAGCATCGGCATGCTGTCCGGGAGATGAACGTGGCGCTGACCATCAAGAACGCAGAGGTCGAGCGGCTGGCGGCAGACGTCGCGCAGCTTACCGGCGAGTCCAAGACACAGGCCATCAAGGTGGCGCTGCAGGAGCGGCGCGCACGTCTCGCAAGCGGCGTCGACCCTGCCGCACGCACAGCGGCGCTGCTCGAGTTCATGGAGCAAGAGATCTGGGCGCACGTGCCGGTCGAGCAGCGTGGGCAGCCGCACGATCAGGCCCGCGACGACGAGATCGTCGGGTACGGCCCAGACGGCCTGCCGGGGTAGACGTGCTGCTCGACACGTCGGCTCTGGTCGCATTGTTGATGGCCGAGCGCCCGGCGCGCGCCGTGTTCGAGGCGCTCACGCAGGCCCCGACGCGGGCCGTCGGCGCGCCGACGCTCGTCGAGACGGCCATGGTGCTCGCCGGGCGCCGGCTCGCTGCTTCGTCCGGCGCCACGTCCGACCTCGTCCTTGTCATGTCGCGGTTCGAGGTCAACGTGCTGCCTTTCACGCAGGTGCACTGGCTTACGGCCTGGTCGGCGTTTCTCCGCTACGGCAAGGGCCGGCACCCGGCCGGCCTCAACTTCGGCGACTGCCTCACCTACGCCGTGGCCAAGATCTCCGGCCTACCGCTGCTCTGCATCGGCGACGACTTCGCGCAGACCGACATCTCGCTGGTGCCGCTGGTTGAGTAGCTCGCCGTTTCGTTGCCGGGACCGGGCGATGCCAGGCAAGCTTGGCAACACAACGGGATCGGGAGGATGATGCCCGCATGGCCCGTGAGGCACGGATATGGGCTCGGGTCTCGGCCTCGGTCAAGCAGTTGCTCGATCAGTTCTCCGCGGAGAGCGGCATCTCGAAGAGCCGCATCGTGGAGGACGCCGTGTGCCTCTACGTGCGCGCGCGGCAGGAGTTGCCAGCGAGCGCGATCGTCCCCGCGCGGCTGACACTGAGCGAGCGAGGCGCCGCCGCGGTCGAGCAGAGCCTGGTGCAGCCGCCGCAGGCGACGCCTGCGCTCGTCAGCCTCATGCGGGCCTTCCCGCCGCCGGGCCAAGAGTAGTACCGGCAGTTGCGGCCGGTGGCCGCCTTGCCGCCCCGGAGCATCTGCTCGAAGTGCCGCGCCGGAGCCTTTCATCGGCTGCTGCGTTCCGGGGCTGGAAGTCCTATAATCCGTCCCATCGTCCGTCTATGGTCAGGGGCCTGGGGCGGCGAGCATACGGAGGTTTTCGGCGACTCTGAGGGGGGTCAGCGAGGGCATGACGGCCGAGGCACAGCCGCGCGTTCCGTTCGTCGACCTGCGGGCGCAGGCGCGCGAGCTGCACGACGAGTTCCACGCCGTCTTCGAGTCGGTCACCTCGCGCGCCGCCTACACGATGGGGCCCGAGCTGCGTGAGTTCGAGGCCACGTTCGCCGAGTACTGCGGCGTGCCGTACTGCGTCGGCGTGAGCAGCGGCACCGACGCGCTGAGGCTGGCGCTGCAGGTGGCGGGGGTGGGGCCGGGCGACGAAGTCGTCGTGCCGGCCAACACGTTCATCGCCACCGCCGAGGCGGTCAGCCACCTCGGGGCGCGCCCCGTCTTCGCCGACTGCCTGCCCGAGACCGCGCTGATCGACCCGGCGGCGGTCGAGCGCGCCGTCACCGCCGCCACGCGGGCGATCGTGCCCGTGCACCTCTACGGGCAGATGGCCGACCTCGCGACGCTCGCGGCGATCGCCGAGCGGCACGGTCTCGCGCTCGTCGAAGACGCCTGCCAGGCGCACGGCGCGCGCGACGCGGGCACGCGCGCCGGCGCGGCCGGTCTCGCCGCCGCCTTCAGCTTCTACCCCGGCAAGAACCTCGGCGCCCTGGGCGACGGCGGCGCCGTCACCACGGGCTCGAAGGAGCTCTACGAGCGCCTCCTGCTGCTGCGCAACCACGGGCAGGAGAGCAAGCAGGTGCACCGCGAGGTGGGCTGGTGCGACCGCCTGCACAACCTGCAGGCCGGCCTCCTGCTCGCCAAGCTGCCGCACCTCGAGGGGTGGAACGAGGCGCGGCGCCGCGCCGCGGCACGCTACGCCGCGCTGCTCGCCGGGGTCGACGGCGTCGAGCTCTTCGTGCCGCGCGAGGGTTGCGAGCACGTGTATCACCTCTTCGTCGTGCAGGTGCAGGAGCGCGACGCGGTGCGGTCGAAACTGCACGAGGACGGTATCGAGACCGGGGTCCACTATGCGCTGCCGCTTCACCTGCAGCCCGCGTACGCCGGGCTGGGGCACGGAGAGGGGGACTTCCCCGTCGCCGAGCGTCTCAGCGGGCGTATCCTGAGCCTTCCGATGTTCCCGGGCATCGGCGACGCGCAGGTGGAGTACGTGGTCGAGCGGCTGAAGGCCGCGGTCGGGTAGGGTCGGCGAGTGCCGGCAGGGCAGGAGTGAGCGTTCGCCGATCGGAGGGGGTCGGGCGAAGCAGTGAAGACGAGGGCCGACAGACCATGAACGAGCGCTGCCGCCTGGTCGCGCTCTCCGTCGCCGCCGACGTGGCCGTCATCGTCGCGAGCCTTGCCCTGGCGCTCGGCGTGCACGGTCTCTGACTCGAGGTCTCGTGGAGCGTCACGCCGCTCGTCGGCGCCACGGCGCTGCTCGCGACCAGCGTGACGCTGCTCACGTTCGCCGCCGTCGGTCTCTACAAGTACGAGGTCTACGTGTCGCGGCCGCTCCACCTGACGACGCTCTTCAAGGGGGTGCTCCTGGCCCTCATCGTCGGCGCCACCCTCACCTTCTTCCTGCGCGAGCCGGTCGTGACCGCCTCGCGCTTCGTCGTCTTCACCATGTTCGCGCTGACCTTCGTGCTCTCCGCGCTCGTGCGCATCGGGATGCTCGACCGGGTGTACCGGCGCGCCGCCGCAGGCGGGCGCGCCACCGTCGTCGTCGGGCGCTCGCTCGAGAGCGGGGTGCTCGTCGGCCGCCTCAAGGAGCTGCGCGGCTACAGCCACGTCAAGCTGCTCGAGCCGAAGAGCGTGCACCGCAACGGCCACGACGCCGAGCCCGGCCTCCTCGCCTTCATCGAGCAGCTCGAGCCGGCGCCGCGGCACGTCTTCATCGACGCGGGGAGCGTGGGGCACAAGGCGGCCCTCGACCTCGTGGGCGCCGCGCGCGAGCGCGGCGCCCAGGCCTACGTCGTGGGCCGCCTCGTCGGTCCCCTCGACTCGACACGCCTCCTCATCCGCCTCTTCGAGCTCCCCGTCATGCGCGTGCGCAACGACCCCGAGCGCGAGCGGCTCTCACCGCTCAAGCGCGGCTTCGACATCGCCGCCTCCGCCGCGGCCCTCGTACTGCTCTCGCCCGTGCTGCTCGGCATCGCTCTCGCCGTAAAGCTCGACTCGGCGGGGCCGGTCCTCTTCCGCCAGCAGCGCGTCGGCGCGCGCGGCCGGCCCTTCCTGCTCTACAAGTACCGCACGATGGTCGTCGACAACGACTGCGCGCGGCACCGCGAGTACGTCGCGCGCCTCATCAACGGCGAGGCCGAGACGCACGCCTGCGACGACGGCGACGAGATCTTCAAGCTCGCCGACGACGAGCGTGTCACCGGTGTCGGCCGCTTCCTGCGCCGCTACTCGCTCGACGAGCTGCCGCAGCTGATCAACGTGCTCAAGGGAGAGATGAGCATCGTCGGGCCGCGGCCGGCTCTGGACTACGAGGTCGCCGCCTACGGCCAGTGGCACCGCCGCCGGCTCATGGCGGTGCCCGGCATCTCGGGGGTCTGGCAGGTCGCCGGGCGCAGCCGCGTCTCCTTCGACGAGATGGTCTTCCAGGACGTCATGTACGCCTACAATCAGTCACTGCTCACCGACCTCGGCATCTGCCTGCGCACGGTCCCCGTCGTGCTGCAGGGCAGGGGCGCGGTCTGACGGAGGGAAGAGGGGGAGGCGTGTCCTTCGAGCATCACTCGGCCGCGTCGGGCCGCGCCGCCGCCGAGCCGGCGCCGGTCAGCGTCGGTCTCGTCGGCTACGGCTACTGGGGCCCCAACCTGCTGCGCAACTACATGGAGCTGCAGGGGGCGCGCGTGAGCTGGGTCTGCGACGCGCGCGCGCAGCAGATCGAGCGTGCCCTCACGCGCTACCCGAGCGTGCGCGGCACCACCGACTGCGCCCACATGCTCGCCGACGACGAGCTCGACGCGGTGCTCGTCGCGACGCCGATCTCGACGCACTACGAGCTCGCTCGCGCCGCTCTCGAGGCGGGCAAGCACGTCTTCGTCGAGAAGCCGATGACGGCGTCGGCCGCGGACGCCCGCGAGCTCTGCGAGCTCGCCGCCGACCGCGGCCTCACGCTCATGGTCGGCCACACCTTCGTCTTCAGCCCGCCGGTGCGCAAGGTCAAGCAGATCATCGAGTCCGGCGACCTCGGCGACGTGTACTTCGTGACCACGAGCCGCGTGAACCTGGGCCTCCACCAGAAGGACGTCAGCGTCGTCTGGGACCTCGCCCCTCACGATCTCTCGATCCTCTACTACTGGCTCGGCGAGGCGGCCTCCACCGTCTGCGTCCTCGGGCGCGACTGCCTCGGCTCCCACAACCCGGACGTCGCCTTCATCAACCTGCGCTTCCCCAGCGGCATCATCGCCGAGGTGCAGATCAGCTGGCTCTCGCCCGTCAAGCTGCGCCGCACGATGGTCGTCGGTAGCCGCCGGATGCTCGTCTACGACGACACCGAGAACGTCGAGAAGGTCAAGATCTTCGACCACGGCGTCGACTTCCGCGACCCCGAGGACTTCGGCGAGTTCCAGCTCTCCTACCGCACCGGCGACATCGTCTCGCCCAAGCTCGAGAACACCGAGCCGCTCTTCGTCGAGGCGAGCCACTTCGTCGAGGCGGTCCGCACGGGAGGCCGGCCCATCACCGACGGCGAGGCCGGCCTGCAGGTCGTCGCCTCGCTCGAGGCCGCCGAGCACTCGCTGCACCACGGCGCCTGCGAGGTGCCCATCGACGTCGGCGAGCGCTGGGTCTCGACGGCGCCCGAGTGAAGCGCGTCTACCCGAACGTCGCTCTGGGCGAGGGCTGCGACCTGCAGGAGCCCTGCATCGTCGGCAAACCGCCGAGGGGCGCTGGCGAGGGCGAGCTGCCGCTCGCCATCGGCGCCGGCGCCGTCATCCGCCCCTTCACCACCATGTACGCCGGGAGCACCTTCGGCGCCCGGCTCCAGACCGGCCAGGGCGCGAGTATCCGCGAGGACAACGTCGTCGGTGACGACTGCTCGATCGGCACCAACGCGGTGCTCGAGTCCGGCAACCGCATCGGCAGCCGCGTCCGCATCCACAGCGGCTGCTTCCTCGAGCTCGTCACGATCGAGGATGACGTCTTCGTGGGGCCCAATGTCGTCTTCACCGACGACCCGCACCCGATGGGCTGCCCGCACTACAAGGAGTGCAAGGGCGGGCCCGTCGTGCGCCGCTTCGCGCGCATCGGCGCCAACGCGACGATCCTGCCCGGCGTCGAGATCGGCGAGAACGCGCTCGTCGGCGCCGGCGCGGTCGTCGTCCACGACGTGCCGCCCGGCATGGTCGTCGCCGGCAGCCCGGCCACGGTGGTCAAGGCGGTCGCCGACCTCGAGTGCCCGCCCGGCTTCTTCGACCGGCCCTACGACTGGCCGCCGTACGACCGGCGGCGCGACGACGCGCGATGAGCCTGCCCGGCACGCGGCACCAGAGCGGGACGTGAGCCGCCGCCCCATCAGCCCGCGCCACCCGTGCGCGTGCAGGGTGCGGAGTCGCGAGCCCGAATCCGGTAAGATGCCGGAGCATCCCGGCAGCGCGCGGACAGGTCTCGGGGGGGACCGCAGCGTCCCGCGCCACGAGCGAACCCGTACCGCGAGGTCTGCGAGCGTATGAGCACTGTGTACAACCCAGGCAACGGGCGCGACGCCCAGGTCTACGGCCCCGGGCCGGGGGGGTATGGCCCTCCGCAAGGCGGGGGCTACGGGCCGCCGCCGGGCGGCTTCGCCCCCGAGGAGGAGGGCCTCACCCTCCGCGACTACCTCGCCGTCGTCTGGCGCCGCAAGTGGATCATCCTCCTCGTCGTCATCGTCGCCACCGCCGCCGCCTACTTCTTCAGCGCCCGCCAGCCCGAGGTGTACCAGGCGCAGACCGACCTCATCTACGAGGCGCCCCTCGACGTCGCCAACCCGCTGACCGGCGGGTCCAGCTACAACAGCGTCTACGACCGCGCCGCCGAGCTGCAGTCGGTCGGCGCCGTGATCCAGAGCCGCGAGATCCGCAGCGCCACCACTGAGCTGCTCGCCACGGAGGGCTTCACCGTCGACCTCACGGCCGACGAGAGCGCACCCGTGACTGTGACGGCGGAGGTCCCCGAGACCGGCACCGACGCCTACACCAACAACGTCGTCTCCATCATCGCCGAGAGCGAGAGCCCCGAGCTGGCGGCGGCCGCGGCCAACGCCTACGCCGACGCCTTCGTGGCGTCGCGCGTGCAGAAGCTCAAGGCGCAGATCGCCGACGCCATCCAGGTCATCAAGGAGAAGCTCGCCGACTACCAGGGCGCCGCCAAGGAGTCGACCGACTACCTCGTGCTGCAGCAGCGCCTCAGCGACCTCGAGATCCTCCGCGGCACCGTCACCGGCAACTTCGAGGTGCTGGTGCGGGCCGAGGTGCCGACGGAGCCCATCGAGCCGCAGCCGCTGCGCGCGGCGGTGCTCGGTCTCGCCGTCGGCCTCTTCGCCGGCATCGGCCTCGCCTTCCTGCTCGAGCAGTTCGACACGCGGCTGCGGCGCCCCGACGAGATCGCCGCCGTCGTGCGCCAGCCGATCCTCGGGCGCGTGCCGCGCATCCGCCGCAAGCTGCTCGACGAGAGCGCCGTCGTCACCCTCCACCACCCCGACGGCTACGTCGCCGAGGCCTTCCGCGTGGTGCGCACCAACGTCGACTTCATGGTCGCCGACAAGGGCATCCGCTCGATCGTCATGACCAGCGCCCTGCAGGGCGAGGGCAAGAGCGTCGCGGCCGCCAACCTGGCCGTCGCCATGGCCCTCGCCGGCAAGAAGGTCGTTCTGGTGGACGCCGACCTGCGGCGCCCGCGCCAGCACAAGTTCTTCGGCGTCGACGGCACGGTCGGCGTGAGCACCGTCGCGACCGGCGCGACCAAGCTGCAGGACGCGCTGCGCAGGGTGGAACTGGTGCCGCAGGCCGACACCGGCACCAAGGACTTCGCCGCCTGGGCGCGCGGCACCGACACGATGTCGCGCTTCTACGTGCTGCCCTCCGGGCCGATCCCGCCCAACCCGGGGGAGATCGTCGCCTCGCGGCGCTTCCAGGCCATGCTCGAGACGCTCGAGGACAAGGCCGACGTGGTGCTCGTCGACACGCCGGCGATGCTGGCCGTCGGCGACGCGGCGGCGATCGCCGCCGTGGCCGACGGCCTCATCTACCTCGTCGACCTCGGCGTGCTGCGCCGCCCGCAGCTCGAGACCGCGGCCGACCAGATGCGCCGCCTGCCCTGCGCGCTGCTCGGCGTCGTCGTGCGCATGGACTCGGGCCGCGTGCACGGCTCGTACTACCAGCCGTACTACTACGCCACGTCGTACGCCGCCGAGGGCGACGGCGGGGGCCCGCGCCGCAAGACGGCGGGGGAGACCCTGGCCGACGCGGCCAAGGGCGTGATCAAGGGGTAGTGCGCAACACGAGAATCCACACCTCGCGGTCGTTGAACACGTAGAGCACGCGGTAGTCACCGACTCTGAAGCGCCACATCGGCCTGCCTGACCCCCGCAACGGGTCGCCGGCGCGCGGGTCGACGGCCAGTCGCTCCTCGATCGCCTGCAGCACGCGTCTCGACTCGACCCGCCCCAGCGCCTCGAGGTCGCGCCTGGCGGAGGGCTTCCAGCGCAGCGTGTACCTGGTCACGATCGGGTCGGTGTCACGTGGTCAGTGGCGGCCGAGGGGTCAGGTGGTCGCGTCGCCCGAAGGGTCAGGTGGTCGCATCGTCCGCTTCGTCGGCGCGCAGATCGTCGCTCCACCCCAGGGCACGCCACATGTCCTCCGTGGAGATAGGAACGTCGGTGGGGTCGTTCAGACGCTCGAGGGCGATCTGGTAGTCGGCGTGCTCGTTGACGAACACCTCCACCGCCCGGCGCACGACCTCGGCCCGCGAACGATGCAACTCGCGCGCGACCTCGTCGAGGGCGGCCAGAAGGTCATCTGAGAAGCGAGTGGCCACTACGGTGCTCATGATGGCGTCTCCGCGTAGGCGACAACAGAGGTGACGCATGTTTACATCGTTGACGTTAGCGCCGGGGGCGGCGTTCTGCAAGGTGCTGAGTCGGCTCGCGGCGGTATACTGTGTCACGTCACCGGCGAGGTGGAGAACCTCTCTTCGACCACGTACCCGCGACGGCGAGTCCTTTGAGGCTCGCCGGAGCTGCGTACACAAGTGATCCGGGGGTTGAGAGTCCCGGCGCCGGCGGCGGACGAAGGAGCGAGGTCACTCGCTCCTTCGTCGCGTTTCCGGCGCCGCACCGCAGCTCAGCAGAGCGCCCGGGCGCTACCGCGCCTTGTTTCGGACCTCGTCCGCACTTGTCTGCACTCGCTCGCAGCCCCTTCGCTCCGGGGAGTCGGGTTGACCGTCGGCAGCGGAGCAGAGGATAACCGTCCTTGTGACGGACCGAATCGACGCCGAGGCGGCGGTCGCCGAGCCGCTGGAGCAGGAGCTCTCTGCCGACGACGCGCTCACGACCGCCACCGTCAAGGGCGGGGCGTGGCGCGCCGCGTCCGTGCTCGGCGGCGCGGTCGTCCAGTTCCTCGTCGCCATCGTCCTGGCGCGCCTGCTCGAGCCTGAAGACTTCGGCACCCTCGCCATCGTCCTCGTCCTCCTCGGCCTGGCGCAGACTTTGAGCTACCTCGGCGTGGGCCCCGCGCTCGTGCAGCGGCCGACACTCACGCGCGCACACGTGCGCACCGCGTGGACCCTCGCCTGGGTCGTGGGCGTAGGGGCCGCCGGCCTCTTCGCCGTCGCCGGCCCGCTCCTCGCGGCGCTGGCCGGGCCGGCGGCGGACACCGCCGTCTTCGTCGCCATGAGCCCCGTCCTGCTTCTGCTCGGGGCGCGCATGTGCTCGCTCGCCCTCCTGCGCCGGGCACTGCGCTTCAGGGCGCTGCTGGTCGTCGACCTGGGCTCGTACGTGCTCGGCTACGCCGTCGTCGCCATCTCCGGGGCGCTCGCCGGCTGGGGCCTGTGGGCGCTCGTCGCGGGGACGCTCGCCCAGGGGCTCCTCGCGACCGTCGCCGCGTACGCCTTCGCCCGGCACCCGCTCGGGCTCGGCATCGACAGAGAAGCCATGCGCGAGCTCGTGCACTTCGGCGGCGGCATGACGGCCGGCGGCCTCGCCAACTACGTCGCCCTCAACGGCGACTACTTCGTCGTCGGCCGCGTGTTGGGAGCCGCCCCGCTCGGCCTCTACACGCGCGCCTACCACCTGATGAACCTGCCCCTGAGCCACCTCGCCCAGGTGCTCTCCCAGGTGCTGCTGCCCGCCTACTCGCGCGTGCAGGACGACCGCGAGCGGCTCGCCCGCGGCTATCTCGCGAGCGTCTACCTCGTGTTCGTCTTCGCGGCGCCGATCATGGCGTTCATCGTGCTCGCGGCGCCGCGTCTCGTCCCCTTCCTCTACGGGGAGAAATGGACGGGCGTCGTGGCGCCGCTGCAGGTGCTCGCCGTGTTCGGCGCCTTCAGAGCGACCTATCACCTCGGGGGACCCGTCGTGCAAGCCTGCGGGCGGCCCTGGAGCGAGGCTCTGCGCCAGCTCGTCTACGCCGTGCTCGTCGTCGCCGGTGCGCTGGTCGGCGCGCGCTGGGGGCTCACCGGCGTCGCCGCGGGGGTCGGAGTCGCCATCGTCTTCATGTACGTGGCAATGGCGCGCCTCGCGCACGCGGTGGTCGGCTTCGGGTGGGGCGGGTTCGCCGGCGCTCACCGGGCGGGGCTGGCCGGCGCGGCCGGCATGCTCGCCGCCGGCCTCCCGCTGCTGGCGCTCGCCGACGCGAACGGCTGGCGCGACCTGCCCGTGCTGATCGTGCTTGCCCTCGTGATGCTCGGCGCGCTGACCGGCGCCCTCAGCCTGCTGCCGCTGTCGTGGCGCCCGCGCGGCGTCGACCGTGCGCTCGCCGCGGGCCTGCGCCTGTTGCCGAGCCGCGCCGGCGTGCTGGCGCTGCGCGTCCTGCGCGTGCGCGGGGCGGAGGCGTAGGCGTAGAAGCCGCGTTGCCTCGCACGGCGTCCGGCCGGTACGATTGGCCCTCGGCGGCCCCGCCGCCGTCCCGTCCCTGCGACCTACCGGAGCACCCAGACGATGCGAGCCTCACGCCTCCTCCTGCCGACGGTCAAAGAAGACCCGGCCGGCGCCGAAGCCGTCAGCCACAAGCTGATGGTGCGCGCCGGCCTCGTCCGCCAGCTGGGGGCCGGCATCTACGTCTTCCTCCCGGCGGGCTGGCGCGTCATGCAGAAGGTCGAGCAGATCATCCGCGAGGAGATGGACGCGATCGGCTGTCAGGAGCTCCTCATGCCCGTCCTGCACCCCGCCGAGATCTGGCAGGAGTCGGGGCGCTACGACGACATCGGCGACGAGATGTTCCGCCTCACCGACCGCAAGGGCTCGCCCATGGTCCTCGCCATGACCCACGAAGAGGTCATCACCTGGCTCGCGGCGCGCGAGGTGCACAGCTACAAGCAGCTGCCGCAGCTCTGGTACCACTTCCAGATCAAGGAGAGGGACGAGGCCCGGCCGAAGAGCGGCATCCTGCGCACGCGCGAGTTCATCATGAAGGACTCGTACAGCCTCGACACGAGCCACGAGGCCCTGCAGGAGAGCTACGACAAGCACATCGTCGCCTACGACCGCATCTACGAGCGCTGCGGCGTCCACACCATCATGGTGCAGAGCGACCCGGGGATGATGGGGGGCGCGATCTCCCACGAGTACATGGCTTACAGCGAGGCCGGGGAGGACGAGGTCGCCTTCTGCCGCGCCTGCGGCTACGCCGCCAACCTCGAGCTCGCGAGGGCCGGGGAGGACCGCGAGCCGCCGGAGAGCGAGTTGCAGGCGGCCGGCGCGCCCGGGCCCGCCTCGGTGGGCGGCGAGCCGGTCGACCGCGGCGGCCCGAGCCCGGCCGAGTCGGCCGCGGCGGGCGCCGCGGCCGCGGGCGCCGGCGAGGCGGCCGCCGAAGCCTCGCCGACCGAGGGCGCGCCGCCCTCGGCCGCTGCCGCAGCCGCTGCCCCTGCGAGCGCCGCCGCAGCAGCCGCCCCTGCGGCCGCCGCTGCCGCGCGGCCTCCGTTCGGCGAGCCGGTCGTCCTCAGCGAGCGGCGGGAGCTCCACACGCCCGATACGCGCACGATCGCCGAGGTCGGCGCCTATCTCGGCCTGCCCGCGCGCGCCTTCGTCAAGGCGCTCGTCGTGATGACACCGCCGCCGCAGGGCGCCGCCGGCGGCGGCCCTGCCGTCGCGCACGCCGCCGCCCCGGTCAGCGGCGCCGCCGCGGCGATGGGCGCCGTCGGCGCCGTCGACGAAGGACCCGCCGACGTCGCGCACATGGTCCTCGTCCGCGGCGACCACGAGCTCAACGAGCCTAAGCTCCGCCGCGTGCTGGGCGAGTTCCGCATGGCGACCGGCGACGAGGTGCTGGCAGCGCAGGGCGTCGAGGCCGGTTTCGTCGGCCCCGACCCCACGCCGCTGCCGATCGTCGCCGACGAGGTGCTGCGCCGGGGCTACTACGTCGCCGGCGCCAACAAGCCCCACCATCACGTCAGCGGCGTCCGCGTCGCGACCCTCCCGGGCGTCGAGTTCCACGACCTGCGCTCGGCCCGCGAGGGCGACGCCTGCCCGCAGTGCGGCGACGTGCTCGAGACCGCGCAGGTCATCGAGGTCGGCAACATCTTCCAGCTGGGCACGAAGTACTCGGCGCCGATGGGCGCCACGTTCCTCGACGAGCGCGGCGCCGAGCAGCCCATCGTCATGGGCAGCTACGGCATCGGTCTCGCGCGCATCGCCGCGGCGGCGATCGAGCAGCACCACGACACGGACGGCATCGTCTGGCCGGCGAGCATCGCGCCGTGGCACGTGCACCTCGTGCTCGTGCGCGCCTCCGACGAGACCCAGCGCGAGCTCGCCGAGCGGCTCTACGACGAGCTCCCGGCCGCCGGCTTCGAGGTGCTCTACGACGACCGCGACCTCTCGCCCGGCATCAAGTTCAAGGACGCCGACCTGCTCGGCTGCCCGGCGCAGGTCGTGGTCGGCAAGCGCGCCGGCGAGGGCGTCGTCGAGCTCAAGGACCGGGCGACCGGCGAGCGTCGCGACGTGCCCGTGCCCGACCTCGGCGGCGAGCTCCGCGCGCTCTTGGCTCGCTGAGCCGCGCGCGCCCGGCCCACGCCTGCTCGCCCCCGCGTCTCGCGCGCCGCGCATCCGCTTGGCGCCGCGCATCCGCTCGGCGCCGCGTATCCGCTCGTCGCCCCGCGCCGCCTCGCCGCGCCCCGCACCGCGACCGCGCCCCTCGGGCACTCGCCCCGCCGCGCTCCGCACGGCGACCGCGCACCTCGAATGTCCGTCGCTCCGCGCCCCGTCCGCTCGTCCCGCCGCGCCCTGCGCCGCCTCGTCGCGGTGTCCCTCGAGAGTGTGCAGGCGTTGTCCGGCATGACAACGCATGGACCCACGCGCCACTCACGCGTGAAATGAGCGTGTGTTGCCTCTCAAGTATTCGCCCTCTGGTGGCGATACACAGAACTGGAATGGCCAGCCCGTTCACAACGATCGCACGCGACCGATTCTCGCGTGAGCGCTTCCCCGAAGCCCTCAAAGGCCTCATGGAAGAGCGTCACCTGAGCTACCGACAGCTCGCCTACAAGACCAAGCTGTCGGCCGGCTACCTGAACCACCTCACGAAGGGGACCCGTCCCGTGCCCGCGGATCCGGTCATCGGCGTGATCGCGACGGCGCTCTGCGTCGAGGCCGACTACTTCCTCGAGTACCGGCTGCGCCAGGTCGCCGACGTGCTGGACCAGGCGCCCGTGCTGGCCGACAAGCTCTACGGGATCCTGCTCCGCGACCAGCCGGTCTCCGACGAGGTCCTTGAACTGCTCTCGAACCCGCCCAGCGACGGCGCCGGCAACGGCGGCAACGGCGGCGGGAACGGCAAGAACGGAAACGGAAACGGCAACGGAGGCGCGGGCGACGCTGAGGCGATCGGGTTCTGAGTCGCGAGTCGCATCGAGGCGCCTGATGGGCTGACGGCAAGGCGCCTCTCACTGGGGCCACGGGGGGCCGGTCTTCTGCGAAGACCGGCCCCCCGTTTCACGTTGACGAGAGCCGTCGTCACCCGGCATTCCGGTGTGAGACAGGTCCGAGGCGAGGTACTCGCCGGCTCGCACGGCGGGCTCGCGCCGAGTCTCCCGCAGCCTCGGGCAGGCTTTCAGTGCCGCGGGCGGACATCCCGTCGAGGTACGGGCGCCCCTGGACAATTGGACAGGATCACGCGCAATTGTCCAGGGAGCCCCCACACCGCACAGCATGTCGAGCGACGCCGCCGAGCTCGGGCCCACGATCGCTGCGAGGGCCCAAGCGCGCAGCGCCTCGAGCGGCGCCAGCCGCGTCGAGTTGACGATGGCCGCGAGGGGCTCACCCCGCGATTCGTGGCCCGAGCCCCAGTCTCGCCGATATACTGTCCGTACGTTCATGTCCGTAGGTCGAGCTGGCCGCCGTCCGCCGCGAGCCTTTGGCGGTCGCTCAAGCGCAGGTTCGGCCCCAGGGTCGAGCCGGCCGCCGCCGCGAGACTTCGGCGGTCACTCGAGCGCAGGCTCGGCCGCAGGGTCGACTGCCGACGGCGAGGGGGGCACGGTGAGATCACGCGAGCGGGCAGCAGCGTCCTGTAGCGCACGCGACACGCGGGCACACGTCGCACGAGCACGCGACGCACGGGCATGCGACGCACGAGCGCACGTCGCACGAGCGCACGTCGCGTGGTTCTGGCTCGTCCTCGTCGTGGTGCTCGCCGTCCTTCCCGGCACGGCCGCCGCCGCCACGTACCTCGGCACGAGCGGCTGGTTCGTCCAGGAGACCCCCGAGCTCGACTACGACCGCTTCAGGGAGGTCTGCTTCGTCGACCCGCTCCACGGTTGGGTCGCCGGCGAGGCGATGATCGCGACCGTCGACGGCGGCGCGACGTGGGACTACCGCGCCATCGGCGTCGACGCGGAGTGGGGCCTGTCCTTCGCGGACACGCTCCACGGCTGGGCGGTCGGCGGAGACATCTACCCGATCATCGCCGCGACGAGCGACGGCGGCGTCACGTGGAAGCCGCAGAAGTCCGGTGTGTCCCCGGAGTCGGTTGTGGGCCTTCGGGACGTCGAGTTCGTCGACCGCTACAAGGGTTGGGCGGTCGGCACCGGCAACCTCATCCTGGCGACGAAGGATGCGGGCGTGACCTGGAAGGTCCAGAGCGCGCCCGTGTGGGGGACGGACTTCCACACGGTCAGCTTCGTCAACGACCTCGTGGGCTGGGCGGCCGGCTTCCAGTCGGGTCGCGGCGGGGTGCTGCTGGCGACGGCGGACGGCGTGAAGTGGACGGTCCGCTGGGAGGGTACAGACGGGGACTACCTGAGCGACGTGGCGTTCGTCAGCGCTGCGCGAGGCTGGGCGGTCGGCACCGACTACGGCGCGGACCCGGTCGTGAGCTGGCTGCGCGCGACGACCGACGGCGGCGCGACGTGGACCACGCAGGCCGAGCTCCCCGAGGAGAGTTCGCTCAACGCCGTGGACTTCGTGGACTCCCAGCACGGCTGGGCGGTGGGCTCCGGGGGCGTGATCCTCGTCACCGGCGACGGCGGCGTCACGTGGGCGGAGCAGACTCGAGGTGACTGCTCGAGCCTGCAAGACGTCACCTTCGTCGACGGCGTGACCGGCTGGGCCGTCGGCCTGTCGGGGACGTGTGTGGCGACGACGACGGGGGGCTGGGCGCCGGGGCCGTCCGTGGCTCTGACGGCGGCCGCGACCGTCGTCCCCTACAAGGGCTCGACCACGCTGACGGTGCACCTCGCCGATGCCGAGGGAGCACCTGTCGCCGGCGAGCTGGTCGACGTGCAGAAGTCGATCGACGGCATCAAGTGGACGACGTTCGCGACGGTCGAGAGCGACGGCGGCACCGCCGTGACGCCGTCGCTCACGCGGGCCTACAAGTTCCGCGCCTGGGGCAAGGGCGAGTACGGCGGCGCCATCAGCCCGACGGTCGTGGTGAAGCCGAAGGTCTACCTCGGTGCGCCGGTCGCTCCTCTCACGGTCAAGGAGGACGTCGCCTTCACGGTGTATGGGACGCTGAAGCCGCGTCACTCGCCGGGTTGGAACAAGGCGGTGAAACTCTACTGCTGGCGCAAGAACCTCCTCACCGGGGCCTGGGTGCTGAAGAAGACGGTCTGGTGCAAGACGGTGGACTATCTCACGTACAGCCGCTACAAGGTCAGTCTCGCGCTGCCCTCTCCCGGTACGTGGAAGCTGCGCGCGTACGCGCCCGAAGACAGGCAGCACGCCGCCACCTGGTCGACGTCGATCTACCGCAAGGTGAGGTGACGCGGCCGCAGGGCGGGTGACCGGCGCCGGATGGAGGACCCTCGGCGCCGGATGGAGGACCGTCGGCGCCGGACGGCCCGACGCCTTCGGCCGCGTCGCAGGAGACGGAGGCTGGAGGAGACGGGCGGCGGTCTTCTGCGAAGACCGCCGCCCGTCTCACATTGACGAGAGCCGTCGTCACTCGGAACGGGCGCGTGAGCCAGGGCACGATGGGCCCGCTTCGCGGGCCGGCGCAGAGCCTGCCAGGACCTCCCGCAGCCCCACGCGGCCTCGTGCGGGCTCTGAATGCCGCGGCCGGACACCTCCGACGGGGTCGGGGCGTCCCTGGACAATTGGGCAGGATCACGCGCAATTGTCCAGGGACGCCCACAGGTTGTGCCGCCCCTCCGGCCAGGATCCGCTTCCTGCGGCTCCCGGGGTCTCAGTCTTCCTGCGGCTCCCGGGGTATCAGTCCTCCGGCGGCGTTGCGGTCACCCACGCCTGGATGCCGAGGATCGCGCCGCGCTTCTCGTACTTCGGCCACATCGCCTCGGGGATCACGCGCGTCTTACCCTTGTAGGCGATGACGAGGTAGTCGCCGTATCCGGCCACGTCGAGCAGGATCTGGTCGTAGTGACGGTACTGCACGTCGTGCACGCCGTCGGCGTAGTCGCGCTGCGTCAGGTCGCACACGCTCGAGTAGGCGGCGATCCAGGCGTCACGCTGGTCGGGTCGCACGGTCGTGTCGAGCAGGCCGTAGTACGTGTACAGCGGCGCCGTGACCGCCGAGACGTCCGGCGGCGTCATCTGGAAGATCGTGTAGTCCATCGCCACCGCGTGCGGGTCCGCGAGCTGGCCGCGCACGAAGGCCGCCCAGGCCGCCTCGTCGTAGGCGCGCTCCTGCCAGCCGGGGATCATGTCGGCCGTCGTCTCCGTCATGTCCCACCAGACCATGGGGTTGACGATGTAGCTGCGCATGGCCTCGAGGAAGACCGGGTCGGGGTACTGCAGCCACGGATCCGACTGGTAAACGGCCACGGCGAGGTGGATCGACCGCACGCGCGTCCCCGCCTGCCGGGCGAGCTCGCCCGAGAACGGCCCGCCGCCCGAGATCGCGATGATGCTGAAGTCGTTCACGGAGAGGTGGTTCAGCACCTCGAGGACGTTCTCCGCGTACATCTCCCGGGTCTTCACCGGGTCGGCCTCCGCCAGGGCCGCATCACCGGCGTCCCAAGGGATCAGGTCACCGTTGGCGTCGGCCGGCTCGAAGAGTGTCATGCCGAAGCCGTTGCGCTCGACGCAGATCACGCGGATGCCGAGCTTGAGGCGCAGGTCGCGCACGAACTCGGTGAGCTCGAAGGCCTGGACGCCGGTGCCGGCGCCGCCGATGAGCACGACCGTCGGCCAGTCCTCCTCGCCCTCGTCGATGTAGTTGACGACGTGGCCGGACTCTGTCGTGAACGACTTGACGGGGGCGCCGATGTAGGAGAAGTCCTCGGGCAGGTTGAGGCCTCTCGGGTCGACGGCGCTCGCCGGCGCCGCCGCAAGCAGCAGCGCGGCGACGAGCGTGAGAATGGTGACGCAGAGCAGTCGCAGCTTCATGGCGCTCCTTCCGGCCAGGGTATCGAGGGTGCCGGACCGGCGCCTCGGCGCCGACCGCGGCACCCCAAGACGCGGACGCCCACCGCGAGGTAGTCACCCGGGTGGGTGACCCGACGCTATGTCGATGCGCCGTCGACGTCAACGTTGAGGCCGCTCGCACAGGGTCTGCCGGCGCGGCCGCCGGCCGACGAGGCCGTCGGCCGCGAGGGCATTGGCCGGCGCGGCCGTTCGTAGTACGGTGTGGCCGTCAACGGCTTTCTCGAGGGTCACTGGGGGGTGGCCCCGGCCGGCGCGGCCGCGCTCCGGCCGACATGCGAGCAAGGACACACAAGGGGGGACTCATGCATCTCCGTACGCCTGTCCGGTCATCCGTTGCGCGGCGGTCGGTCTCGCGCCGCACCGCGGGCGCCACGACGCGGCGCGCTCCGGCCGTGCTCCTAGCGCTGCTCGGGGTGCTGCTGGTCGTCGCTTTCGCGGCGCAGCCGGCTCACGCCGATGCGCCGCTGCCGATCACGTCCTACGAGCTCTACTTCGGCGATCTGCACGCGCACACGTCGTTCTCGGACGGGGCCAAGGACACCGTGCCGGCCGACGCCTACGCGGCGGCGATGGCCGCCGGCCTCGACTACTACGCGACCACCGACCACGACTACCTGATGGAGCTCGGGGAGTGGGAGGCGACCCTCGAGATGGCGGACGCGGCGACGACCGCCGCATTCGTCGTCATCCCGGGCTATGAGTTCTTCCTGCGCGGCGGCGGCGCCTGCGAGGCCAACGTCTTCGGCGCCACCGAGATGTGCGACATCCAGAAGCGGCCGGGGACCAAGGCGCGCAAGACCGACCACAACCGCTTCAAGAAGCGTCAGCTCAAGTGGACCAACATCCCCGCCTTCTACGACTGGCTGGTGGCGCACGGGGCGGTGGCGCAGTTCAACCACCCGCACTATCTCGGCAACGACTTCGACGACTTCTCCCACTACACCGAGGAGCGCGATATCGGCATGGGCGCGCTCGAGATCCACAACTACGGCAGCTTCGTGCAGTGGGAGTTCGTCGACGTCGACGAGGAGGCGTTCAACAAGGCTCTCGCCGCCGGCTGGCACCTGATGCCGGCGGCCAACTCCGACACCCACAGCGCCGACTGGGGCACGGGTGCGCCGGTTCGCACGGTGCTCCTTGCGCCGAGCCTGACACGGGACGACCTCGTGGAGGCGATCCGGCAGCAGCGCGGCTACGCGACGCTCGAGAACGATCTGCGCGTGCAGTACACCGTCGATGGCCGGGTGATGGGGGAGACGCTGGACGTCGCTCCGGACACCGTGAGCGTCTGGATCCGGGTGGAGGACCCCAGCGACGACCCGGCCGACGCGGTCACACGGATCGAGATCGTGAGCGACGGCGGCGTCGTGGTCGCCGGGCAGGACTTCGCCACCGGCAACGTGGCCGACTGGACCGTCGAACTCGACGCGAGCGCGGCGACCTACTTCTACGCGCGCGTGTTCACGGCTTCGAACGTGACCGGCGGCCCCGGCGTGACCGCCTGGACCGCGCCGGTCTGGACCGGCCGCTGAGCGTGTTCCGCCGGCGGGACGGCCCCGACAAGGAGTACCACAGCGCGTCGTATCTCGGCGCGGGCGCGATGGCGGCGGCAATCGCGTTCGCGCTGCTGATGTGGCGCGCCATCGACCCCGAGGCCGCGGCCGAAGGGAGGCTACCGCCGGCCATGCTCTGGATCGCGACGGCCGCGGGCGGTCTGTTCTTCTTCTGGCACTTCTACGACTGCCTCCGGATGGTCGTGCGTCATGAAGACCACGATCGCCGCCGACTCGGCCGTCGCGGCCTGATCGCGGGGTGTGTCGTCCTGCCCGCGTTCCTCGCCGTCATGCACTGGCTGCGCCCGGGGCCGGCGACCGATCCGGACGCGGCGGAGGTGTGGTTCAGGGCCGGCACCGGCCTGCTCGTCATCTGTGTGGTGACCGGCGTCGGCTATCTGCTCGTGCGGTTCAGGCAGCGCTCACCGAGGCTCATCGTCGCGGTGACGCTTCTGATGGCCGCTGTCGGTGCCTGGTATGCGCTCGAGGGCGTGGCCGCCCGAGCGGACCCGTACGCAGCGGCGTCGCCGGGTGTCGCGGTGGCCGACGAAGCCGAGCGAGACGTCTACGAAGAGTACCGCTTCAGCATCGCCGGCCCAGGAGAAGGCAGGCCCCTGGACGAGCCCGAGACACGGGCGGCGTTCACGGCGGACTACGAGCTGGACTGCGGCGAGGCGTACCTCACCGTGCTCGTCGACATCGCCCCCGGGCGGACCAACTCGCGGGAGGAGGTGGCCGAGTACCTCCGCGGCCTCGGGGACGAGGCGCGCGGCGCGACGACGTCGGCCGGCCGCCTCGGTGGGCTGGAGTGCGCCATCCTCGACGGGCAGTTCACTGAAGGTGGCACGACCATCACGCACGTCATGTACTACGTCCCGGGTGCCGGCCACGACTACTACATCGAGTTCTTCGTGGCGGAGGAGGAGCGGCGCGAGCACGAGGCCGCGCTGAGGGCGATCGCGCACAGCTTCGAGTGCTGGTGAGCCGCCCATGGCCCCTCCTCCGCGCCTGCGAGTAGAATCGTGGGATGAACTCCTGGGTCAGGGACCAGGAGAAGCTCGCGGGCGAGCCGCTCTGGCGCGTCACCGGGGTGGGTGTGCGGCCGCCGGGGGCGCCGCCGCCTCGACGGCGCCGCGACGGCGGCCGCCTCGGCTTCGGCCTGATCGCCGCGGCCGTCGTCGTCGCCCTCGCGACCGGCCTCGTCCGCTGGGTCGCGCGGTCGTCCCTCGCGGGGTCGTCGTGGTTGAGCGACGCGGGCCCGTCGTGGTCGAGCCTCGCGGCCTCGCCCTGGCTCCTCTGGGGCGCGACGGCGCTCGTCGCCGTGCTGCTGCTGTGGGGATTCGCGCTCTGCCTCGGCAGCGTCTTCCGCGCGGATCGCGGCGAAGGGCGGGCGCGCGCCGGCGCGGTGCTGGGCGTCCTCCTCATGGGAGCGACCGCCCTCTACGCCATCGCCGGCGGCTTCGCGGCGATCGACCTCGACGGGGCGCGCGGCCCGCGCAGCGTGGCGGTGGAGCCGGGCCGGCCGGCCCAGGGGACGGAGCCCGCCGTGCTCGACGACTACGAGTTCCGCGGCCTGACCCTTCGCCGGTACACGTACGACGACTACCGCTTCAGCGTGGACGTTCCGGCGGCGCCGTATCGCCTGAGGGGAGAGGACCTGGCCGGTTGGGAGTTCGCCGTACGGGTCGTCGTCGACGTCCCCGGCGT
>Ga0209164_1001640_pt1 | contig 27493 bp, 28 predicted proteins | sample MTBNYHSulfiMetaG_FD_187458 | JGI IMG/M metagenome (GOLD analysis project Ga0209164, IMG submission 187458) | Enrichment culture microbial communities from rom New York Harbor, USA that are MTBE-degrading - MTBE-NYH (New York Harbor Sulfidogenic)... | ecosystem: Environmental > Aquatic > Marine >... | reverse complement strand
GACCCGAATAGCCTTTTCCGGAAGATTATCAATGCATGGAAACCTGACCAGATTAAAGAAATTATTGGGTTTTTCTGGATGCAAAGATATTATCTGGTAGAAAGCTCAGATGAAAACCAAAAGACGAAAGAGAAGATAATATGTTTCTGGAAAAAGATTTACGAGAGGTATAAATGTAAGGACGAGAAATCTTTAACACAAGAGGATAAGAAGATTTTATCTTCTGCTTCAAGACTGGCTGTGTTTTTACCACAAATAACCACCGAATCAAATGAGTGGCTTGTGTTATCCGGTACCTATGTACATGAAGATTTTAATTCCCCCTTTTTTATAGAGTATTTAGATGAGCTTAAAGATAAAGGCGATAGAAAAGAAACAGCAAAATACATTGGGGAAATCTATTTAAAAATGCTTGAAAAGATTACTCCAGACTTTGACACGAAGCATATCCGTTCAATAATTGAATTTCTCTATAATTCTGGTGCCCAAGAAAATGTCAACAAGATATGTAACATTTACGGCTTAAGGGGTTATGAATTCCTAAGAGATATTTATGAGAAATACAATGTTTCTAAGGGAGTTAGCTAACTTATCGGAGGATGAGTATCGCCATAGATATTGAAGTCAAATATATTGAATTGTGATAAAATAAGAAAATAGTACGGAGGTAAATCATATGTTTGATAGAATTACTTTTGATCCAAAAATGATGGGAGGTCGGGCCTGCATTCGAGGGATGCGTATAACGGTTTCCCTTGTGGTTAATCTGGTGGCAAACGGCATGGCCACCGATGAAATTCTCAAAGAATATCCAGACTTGGAAGCAGAGGATATCAAGCAGGCTCTTCAATATGCAGCAGCATTGGCCAGAGAAGAAATCCATCCATTAACAGGAAATCACCCATGAATTTTTTAGCAGATATGGGTATTTCAATGAGTACTGTCCAGGTACTCAGAAAGCATGGACATGAGGTCGTGCATCTTCGTGAGGAGGGATTAGGGCGTCTCTCAGATGCTATGATTTTAGATAAAACACGAAATGAAGGACGCATCCTCCTCACGTTTGACCTGGACTTTGGAGACCTTCTTGCTACCACCCTTCAATCCCTTCCGAGCGTAATCATTTTTAGGATGCGGAATCAGACTCCTTCGTCAGTGATACCAAGATTATTAGAGACTTTATCACATTGCAGTGCTGAACTTTCAGCAGGTGCCATTGTGATTGTGGAGGATTCCCGTTACCGACTCCGCCAACTTCCAATAGATACTGAAAAATGACAGAATATCTGGAGGGGTTTCGACCACTTCCCAATTTTAAAATATCGGTTGTAGGGTGCCTGGCTATATAAATTGGTTACACCTTGGAAAAAGTACAGATGAAATTAGAAAGGATTTTTCATGGGGACCATTATTAACGCCATTGCCATTATCATCGGTGGGACACTGGGCTTATTATTTCGGAAAAGATTTCCAGAACGGATCGCCCAAACGACTTTACAGGTATTAGGCCTTTTTACTTTGGTGGTCGGGTTAAGTATGGCGATCCAGGGTCGCGAACTCGTCTTGATTTTAGTCAGTTTAGCTACAGGAGCCATTTTAGGAGAATGGATCAACATTGAAGGCCGTTTGGAGAGGCTGGGAGTTTGGCTGGAGGAGAAGCTTCATATCACAGAGGGAAGTCCCGCGAAAGGATTCATCTATGCGAGCCTGTTATTCTGTGTGGGTTCCATGGCAATCGTGGGAAGTATTACGGATGGACTAAAAGGTGACCCTTCGATCCTGATCACCAAAGCGATGATGGATGGAATCATCTCCATCCCTTTTGCCGCCGGGATGGGTATTGGCGTCTTGTGCTCTTCGGTCCCCATCCTGCTCTATCAGGGGAGTCTCACTTTATTAGCATGGAAACTTCAATCCTTCTTCACTCCTGAAATGATAAGTGAGCTCACTTCTGTTGGGGGGATTATCGTAATAGGAATCGGCATCAATATTCTTGGATTACAAAAAATCAGGGTGGGCAATTGGATCCCCGCTTTGGTGTTCATTGTCGTGATTCTATATCTAAAAACATTTCTCCCTTTCTGAAAAGAAAGGGAAAAAATGGGTAGATCATATTATGGTGTCATGAGGAGAAAGTATGATGGGAAATGAGAAGAAGAATGCCACCCAGGAAAGATTGCCTATGAGGCGGCTGAATCGTATTCTGACGATGCTTCTTATGGAGATGAAAGACCTGACCGATGAAGGGAGGGATCTTCCCATCCGATGGAGCCTCATGCATATGTACTCGAGTTCCCAACTTGTAAAATTATTAGCCATACGTCGTGGGATCGACCCTGAATTAGCGGGAATTGCCGCGGCCCTTCACGATATCGGTGTGGTCAAGACCAAAAAGCATGAAGGTCATGCTGAAGCCGCTTCTCCCTATGTCTATGATTTTATAGAGAGATACAACCGAGAATCAGGAACGAAACTCTCTAAAGTGACCGAGGAAGAGATGGAGGCCATCGTGAAGGCAGTTGTTCAACATAGTGAGAAGGAATCAAATTCTAATGATCCCTTTGTTGAGCTTTTGAGAGACGTGGATTCTTTAGACGCCTATCTCCATGGAGTTGAGATAGAAGGGAGCCGCCTTGAAAGATGTAAAAAGGTGATGAAGGAACTCGGAATAGAGATGAAATAAGATTTAAACGAGACCAAGAGGCATCCTATTTTTAATAAAACCGAAAAAGGCAGACAAGCCCACTCTCTTTTTTTCTTTAGCGCCTTCCATTTCCTTGACGATGGATTTTCAGATTGCCTCTATCTTCTTCTTCCTTTCATCGCTGCCGAGTTGAACCTTTCATTGAGCCAAGTGGGCCTGCTCAAAGGGGTTTCATCATCGATGAGCCTTCTTCAATTCCCTTTAAGTCTTCTGGGAGAGAGGATCGGAGAGTTGACAGTGATTGTTGCCGGAACTTTTGGTCTGGCCGGCGGATTCTTAATGATGAGCAAGGTTTATACTTTCCCGGCCATTTTATTATCCCTCATTTTTGCAAAAGGAACTGCTTCAGGTCAGCACGGCTTAGGCTCTTCCATTCTTTCCAGAGTCTTTGAAGTTTCCGGACGCCGGACAGCGATGGGAACCTATAATTTTTCCGGCGATATGGGTAAGGTATGCTTGCCCTTTTTAGTGGCTGTGATGATTAGCCTCTGGGACTGGAGACAGGCGGTTTTGCTTCTTTCCATTGGTGGATTGTTGGCAGGAGCCATTCTCTGGACTTTAGTCAGGAAGGAGAGGGAAGTTCATCCATTACCACAGCCTCGGGAAGAGTTAATGCTGGAAGGGAGTGGCTGGGGGATACGTAATAGAGGAAGCTTCTCAGCTCTTCTGACCGTTGGGGTCATTGATATCTCGACGCGTGCAGCCTTGCTCACCTTTCTCCCTTTTTTGCTTTTACAGAAAGGGATTCCAGGGGCTCAAGTCAGTTTTGCCCTGACTCTTATTTTCGCGGGCGGGGCGGTGGGGAAGTTTATCTGCGGTGTTCTGGCCGAGCGGCTTGGAATCATCCCTATGGTGGTGGGTACAGAAGTCTTGACTGCTGCAGGGATTCTCTCTTTAACATTTTTTTCCCCTTCGATAATCTGGATCATCCTTCCGTTCATTGGAATTGTATTGAACGGGACCTCCTCTGTACTTTACGCCACCGTGGCAGAGATCATCTCTCCTGAAGCACGATCCCGGGGATATGGATTATACTACGCTATCACCCTGGGTTGCGGGGCGATCTCCCCAATATTTTTTGGTTTTCTTGCTCAATTCCTGAGCCTCTCATTTACTATCATGAGCACGGCTTTGATGGTTTTATTAACCCTTCCATTAAGCCGATATCTATCAAACTTTGATAGAACTTGACTAAGAGATGGGCAAAGGCAGAGGGAAGGGGGATAAGATTGTTTAAGAAGCTTTTGTTTATCAAATCATGAACCAGTGAGAAGAGATGGGTGAAAAATCTTAATTCAAGGGAGAAAAAAAGGAGAGAATAGTTTAAGCTTTGAGATGGAGGGAGTGGTTAAGAAATGATGAGAGATAAGGAGAGAATCCAAACCATTTGGCATGGGAAGGTGTTTGATTTTAATTGTGAGGAATTCATTTTGCCAAACGGAAGAAGTATGGAAATGGGGGTTATCCACCACCCCGGATCTTCGGGGGTGATTCCTATTATAGAAGGAAATTCAGTGGTCCTGATCCATCAATACCGGCCTGCCATTAAAAATTTTATATGGGAAATTCCATCAGGAACGGTGCTTCCTGGGGAGGACCCTTTAGAATGTGCTAAAAGAGAACTGCAGGAAGAATGTGGGCTTCTGGGTAAAAAATTTGAAAAATTGGGAGAGATCCTCATTGCTCCATGGTATAGTGATGAGCGGATCCACCTTTTTATAGCGACTGAATTGCTCCCATGTGATCAGAATTTGGACGAAGATGAAATTTTGACCTCCCACGTCATCCCATTCGATCAAACCATCGAGATGATCGAAAAGAGAGAAATCCAAGATGCGACAACAATCTTGGGCCTCCAGATGGCCTATCCGATATGTAAACGGAAAGGAAATGGTTCCTAACGCCTTTTAAGCTCTGTGTACCCCCTAATTCATAACTTAATTTTATAGAAAATATAAAAATTATTAGATTGACTCATATTCGGCACCGTTTTATAAATGGCAAATATCATTTTTAATTCAAAATCAAGAAAGGAGAAGGAAAAGATGGCAGATGATCAATGGGGAGATCAATATGATCAGACAGGGAGGGAACCCTTTCATTGGCAAAGTTCGATTTCTTATAAGACCGCGGATAAGATCGTCCTACGGGGATATGATACAACAGAGATGGCGGAGTCGGGGTGGAGCTTTGCAGCGGCTGTCTTTTTACTTTTCCAGGGAAGACTTCCTAAGATTAACGAAGAGAAGATGCTCAATTTCTTTATGGTCGAGTTTATGGAACATGCTATGTCCCCATCTACGCTGACTGCGAGATGTTGCGCCTCCGGAAGGCCAGCCCTTAACGCTGCGATTGCCGCAGGGATCATGACTTTCGGAGAGGCCCATGGTCCAGGGCATCTGCATGGATTAATGGTCCATAAATACATGGAAATGGGTGAGAAAAATGGCTGGACCCTCACACAGATTGCTGAGCAATTGGTCAAGGATCATAAGGGAAAGAATATCATGGGCCTAGGCCAGCCCCAGCATATCCACGGGGATCCAAGGGCCATCCGGATCATGAAGATGGCGAGAGAATTAGGGGTAGCCGGAAAGTTCCATGATTTGCAGATTGAGATTGAAAAGGCCTTCGAGAGGATCAACGGGAAGAAGATTTGGACCAATGTCATTGGCGGTGGCAATTCCGTCTTTATGGACCTGGGATTCAGCCCCCTTGCTGCCTGGGCCATTGGAGTCCTCTGCCGTGGATTTAGCTGTGCGGCCCATGCCATTGAGGAAATGACCCGAGAGAAGGCTTGGAGGGCCTCCCGCACAACGAAGATGATCAATCTTCTCGACCTCTCCATCCAGGGTCCTAAATATTATGACGGTCCTGCGGACAGGCCAGTTCCAAAACCAGAAGATCGTAAGGAATAAGTCCAAGCCAAATAGATTAAACATGTTACCCTTTACCCTTCTCCCCTTCCACCAGGGGAGAGGGTAAGGGCGTGGAGGAGAAAAGGAGGTTAGATAGAGATGCCACAAGACCATAATGATAATGTTCAGGAAATGTACCGGAGAGCAAAGAAGGCTTTTGAAATCGTAGAATACTGGCCCCAGGGAAAGATCGACGAGATGTGTGCCGCTGTGGGCTGGGAATGGCAGAAAGATGAAAACGTCAAGGCCATGGCCAAGTCTGCCGTGGATGAAGGCCTCATCGGCGTCTATGAAGATAAGATTAATAAAATCAGAAGCAAGGTGCGAGGGACCATCAACGAATTCAAAGGGGTGAAGACTTGTGGTCTGGTAAGAGAAGATAAAAAAAGAGGTTTGAAGATCTATGCCAAACCCATGGGTGTGGTGGCAAACGTCGTTCCCATGACCAATCCCGAAGGAACTGTTTGTACCATCGGCCTCAGTCTTTTAAAGACCCGAAATGCAATGATCTGTTCCCCCCATCCAAGAACCAAGCAATGTTCCTATATGGCGGTGGAAATCGCCCGGAAGGCCCTTAAAAAAGTTGGTGCTCCTGAAGACCTGTTTCAATGTATCCAATATCCATCGAATGAAAAAACACAGGAGCTCATGAAGAATGTCGATTTTGTCATGGCAACGGGCGGCGCCGCCTTGATTAAGGTGGTCTATGCGGCTGGCAAGCCTGCCCATACCGTAGGAGCTGGTAATGTTGTTTCAATTGTGGATGAAACAGCGGATCTGCCTGCTGCAGCCAACAAGATCATGCGCTCCAAGACTGCCAATAACTCCACGTCATGTTCTTCTGAAAATGCGGTCGCTATTTACGAGCCTATTTATGACAAGTTCATGGACCTCTTGAGAAAAGAGGGAGGATACCTTTGCACGACCGAAGAACGTGAAAAAGTAAGAAAAGCACTCTGGCCAGATGGAAAGACCATTAACCGAGATATCTTTGGCAGATCGATTCCTATCATTGCAGAGGCTGCGGGGATTAAACCCCCTGCCGGAACGAAGTTTTTGATGGTGATGGGCGAGAAGATTGGCCCTGAAGACAGGTTTTCCGGAGAAAAATTAAGCCTCGTTCTGACGGTATGGAAATGGAATGATTGGAATGAAATGCTCAACCGTCTTGAAAAGATCCTTGAATTCTCAGGCATTGGTCATTCCGTTTCCCTCCACAGCAACCGTCAGGAGCGAATGGAGGAGCTTGCTATCAGGGCAAAAGTGGGAAGAGTGGAGTGCAATATGCCTCATTGCCTGGTCAATACGGGAAGCTGGTACAATGGTCAGATTTGGACGGAAAGTCTGGGTTGCGGAACCTGGGCAGGCAACATGATCAGTGAGAACATCAATTACAGAAACTTCCTCAACTATACCTGGCTATCGGTTCCTGTTGAAGAATACATTCCCCCTGATGAAGAGCTCTTTGGAGATTATTTCAAAAAGTGGGGAAAGGATTAATGCAGGTCGTTGATAGATAATTTGAATTTGGCCTTTCCATGAGCGATTCGAGTTAAGATTCGTTTCAATACTTAAGAGGGGTATGGCAACACTGGATTTTGAAGATGAGTCACTAACAGCTTGCTGAAAAAGTCGATTTTCCTAGGTTGCTCAAAAATGCCCAGATGCAAGGCTCCCGAAATCCTGAGGAGTGAGTCGTACCTTGGAGGTACGGCGCAACGACGAAGGATGAGGGAAACGCCGCAGATGGGCGTTTTTGAGCAACCTGATAGGTTGGCATACTCCGTTTTTTATGAATATCTTAATTTTTCTAGGAAGAAATCACTTCTCAAACCTGCACCCAACCATTGTATGTTATCCTTGATGAAAGGGGGTCAAGCATGATCCTTCGCTCTTTTCTCTTTGTTCCAGGAAATCGGGTTGACCGGATAGAGAAGGCCATCGCTTCCTCGGCTGACGCTGTAATTATCGATCTCGAAGATGCAGTGACTCCCTCTCAAAAGGAAACCGTCAGGGATCAGGTGGGAACATTTCTAAAGACAGCGAGCCGAAAAAATTTATTCGTCAGGGTGAATGGAGTAGATACCCCTTTTTTTGATGAGGACATTGAGAAAGTGACAGAAGCTTCCGTTTATGGGGTGGTCGTCCCGAAAGCTGAAAAACCAGAGGCCATTCAGAAAGTAGATCGTAAACTGACAGACCTTGAAAGAAAAAAATCCATTTCAGGAGGCCAGATTCGCTTGGTTCTAATGATTGAGACCGCCCTTGGACTCTCAAGGGTGCGGGAGATTGGTGCAAGTACACCGAGAATTCTTGGCATCGCTTTTGGCGCTGGTGATCTCACTTTGGACCTGGGGGCCAAACTGAGCAGGACGGGTGAGGAACTCCTGTTTGCCCGGTCTTCTCTCGTCTTGTCGTGTCGCCTTGCGGGGGTCACTCCCATCGATGCTCCCTATATCATCGACGTCAAAGATGCGGAAGGTCTGAGGGCGGAGGCTCTGCGGTCGAGACAACTTGGTTTCCGAGGAAAATTCTGTATCCATCCTTCACAGGTTGAATTCGTGAATGAGGTCTTTTCACCCACTCAAGAGGAGATCGACAGGGCGAAGAAAATTGTCGATGCATTTGAACAGGCAAAAGAGAAGGGGATAGGGGCTATTGCATTGGAAGGAGAGTTTGTTGATCCTCCTATTTATAATAAGGCCAAACAACTTCTTGATGATGCTAAAAAGGTTGGACTGATTGGATAACTTCTACAATGAGAAATCAAAGGATTTGGAGGTTTCAGGGGGATTTAAAATCAACTTTTAGCGTATTCTAATGCCCATTGATTGACCATATAAAGAAACATTTGTAAGGGATGAGAGAGGTATTTATCCTTGTGGTGGATAAGATAAAACTTTCGTTTCATGGTGGGGTCAGTGAGGGGGATCGATTTTAACTTTCTCCTCTTGACCTCCTCACTGACGACATGTTCTGAAATCAGTGAGATGCCCGCCCCTTCTTCAACCGCCCTTTTGATCGCTTCGTTATTAGAGAGTTCGAGGGCTATCAGAACGGAAAGGTTATTTTTCTTGATGAATGTATCCACGATATCTCGAGTTGCGGATCCCTTTTCATGCATGACGATGGATTGTCCATCCAGTTTTTGAGGGTCAAGAAGTTTCAACCGGGAAAAAGGATGAGAAGGAGGAACAATGAGGACGAGTCTATCCTCTAATACCTCCTGGATCACTAATTTCTTGTGTTCAAAGGGATAAGAGATAAATCCCAGATCATTTTCCAGTTTGATCGTGTTCTCGATCACCTCCTGATTGGGGAAAATATTAACCGAGATGTGAATGTTTGGATATTTTTTTCTAAAAATGTTGATGATGAAGGGGAGATAGTAGGCCCCAAAGCTTTCACTGGAATGAATTCGGAGGCGCCCGCTTTTACGTTGCTGAAAATCACGAAGGCTCTCTTCGGCATGGCTCTCCATCTGAAAGATTTTGTCTGCAAAATCATAAAGGACCTCACCGGCATCTGTGAGCACCATTTTTTTGCCGAATCGGTTGAGAAACCTTATTCCATAGGTGGCCTCAAGCTGTTGGATCTGTTTTGTTATAGCCGGCTGGGTGATATACAAAGCCTCCGCTGCTGCGCTATAACTCCCATATTTCACAGCAAAGTAGAAGGTTTTTAATTGGTTAAAATTCATTTTCTATAACTTTTATTTATCAAAAATATAAAATTTATTACGTTGAATAATATAGAACAAAGCTTTATAAAATTCAAGGATGTTGTTTTTATTAAAAATAAAAAGGGATGTCTGGTGAACAGAGAATATTGGGTAACCACCCTCTTCTTAAGAGGAATGTGGTCCAAAAATTTTGGAGGAGGCCTAACCAATGGGAAAAATTAGCATGGTCATGTTTGATCTTTCCGGGACGACGGTCTATGACGACACCGGGGTAAGAGATTGTCTCTATCAGGCGGCTCAGGAATTCAAATTAAAGACAACCCCCGAGGAAATCCTTCTCCACATGGGGACGAATAAGATTCACCTTTATCAATTCCTTATCGCCCGGGAGAGGGGAAAGAAGATCGAGATAGAAGATTTCGAACGGATCAAAGACCCTGATACCTATCAACTCGCCAAAAAAGTCTTTGATCGGTATCAGGAAATTATGCTCGATTATTACAGGAAGCAATGCAAAGAGGTCCCCGGAGCGTCTGATACTTATCAGTGGTGCCACAATCATGGCATCAAAGTGGCCACCGATACAGGGTTTCATCGCATCATTACCGATGCGATCATGGAAGGGTTGGGCTGGATCAAGAAAGGACTGGTCGATGTCTCTGTGGATGTGGAGCACATCCCCGGTGAAATTGGACGACCTGCACCCTTTATGATCTTTTATGCCATGACCCAGCTCAATATCCAGAGCGTCCATGAGGTGATTAAAATCGGGGACACCCCTGCCGACATGTTGGAAGGTCGCAATGCCGGCTGCCGTGGCGTGATCGGCGTTCTCAGCGGCCCCCGTCCAGTGACGGATTGGGGAAAATACTGGCATACTCATGTCCTACCGAGTGTGGCAGATCTTCCGGAATTGATCGAAAGGGAATTTTTATAAAATTGAAGGAAAGGGGAAAAAGATGGATGCGTTAAGAATTGCCGAGAACGAAAAGAGGTATGTGTTGCATAGCTGGATGGCCCAAAAGGACTTTAAACCTTTTATTATTGCCGGCGCAGAGGGGGCAGTCTTTTGGGATGACAAAGGGAAAAGATATCTGGACTTCGCTTCCCAATTATTTAATGTCAATGCGGGTCATCAGCATCCCAAGATCATCGCAGCCATCCGTGAGCAGGCTGAAAAACTCTGCTATGTCGCTCCTGGAATGGCCAATGAAACCCGTGCAGAATTATGCCGGATACTGGCCGAGATTACCCCTGGAGACCTGGTCAAGAGCTTTCTCTCCTGTGGGGGAGGTGTGGCCAATGAGAATGCGATAAAAATTGCCAAGGCCTTTACAGGAAGGCCCAAGATCATCTCACGATGGCGATCTTTCCATGGTGCGACTTACGGAGCCATGTCTATTACGGGAGATCCGCGAAGGCTTCCCAATGAGCCAGGCATCCCTGGTGTGATTCATATCTGGGATCCTTTTTGTTATCGGTGTTTCTTTGGTAAAACTTACCCCGAGTGTAACGTCTTCTGTGCCAACCAGATCCGGGAAGTGATTGAAGTAGAAGGACCGAAACAAATTGCTGCTATCATCGTGGAACCTATTACAGGAAGTAACTGTCGAATCGTTCCTCCAGATGGTTACATGCAACGCCTCCGGCAAATCTGCGATGAGTATAAAATCCTCTTGATCACTGATGAAGTGATGACCGGTTTTGGAAGGACTGGAAAATGGTTTGCCTGCGATCATTGGAATGTGGTTCCCGATATCATGACCCTTGCCAAGGGGATCAATTCAGCCGCCTTGCCTTTAGGAGCCACTGTGGTTAATGAAGAGATCGCAAAGTATATGGATGATCACATGTATTACGGGGGTCTAACACAGTATGGAAACCCCATCTCCTGTGCGGCAGCCATCGCTTCCATTCAAGTCTATAAGGAAGAAGGTTTGATCGAAAATTCGAGGGTTTTGGGCTTGAAGTTAATGGCAGAACTGGAAAAGATGAAGGCAAAACATCCCAGCATTGGTGATGTCCGGGGTTTAGGGCTCTTTGCCGCCATTGAGTTTGTGAAGGATAAGAAAACCCGTGAGCCTATTGTCCCTTGGACAGTTGATAATTACGAGAAGAAAGATCCAGCGATTGCTGCGGTCATTAATCAATTGAAGGAGAACGGCGTTTCAGGATACTCCCGATGGAATGTGATCTTCCTTGCGCCCCCTCTTTGTATCACGGAGGAGCAGTTGATGGAGGGGTTAAACAAGGTAGACAAAGCAGTGAGTTTGGTGGACGAGGCTATTTCAAAGTAAGACCATTTTATATTTCCTTTCCCCTCATCATTCCTATGTAAACAAAAAGGGGTAAGGTGCATTCCTAAAGTTCTTCCATAAACGGTGGGAGAAAATAAAATGGGGCCCGTAGATCTTTCCTTTCTTTTCTTTCCGGGCGGTTCTCTTGGAGAATTTAACTTGCCAAGGGAATTTTCTACCGTCCTATCCCACGGCAAGGGTTCGAAGATATACGATGTGTTTGGAAAGGAATTTATTGACTATTCCCTTTCCTGGGGGTCCGTGATCCTGGGACACGCTCACCCAGCCGTGACGGAAGCGGTAAGAAAGCAGATTGGAAGGGGATCCAGTTTTTCCTATGTGAGTGAAACCATTTTGGGGTTAGCACAGGAGCTGGTGAAAGCGATCCCATGTGCTGAAAAAATCCGATTTGCCGCCTCCGGGACAGAAGCCACTTTTTACGCCATCCGGTTTGCCAAAGCCTATACAGGGAGGGCGAGGGTCTTAAAATTTGAAGGAGCCTATCATGGAGCTCATGATGTAGGCGTTATGAGCCTTTTTCCGCACAAGCTCCTCCCTTTTCCTACCCCTGAACCTACCTCTGCCGGCACTTCCAAAAAGATTCAAGAAGAAGTTCTCATCGCCCCTTACAATGACTTAAAGACAACCAAAAAGATCGTCGATCAATACGGGGGCGAGATAGCCTGTGTCATCATGGAGCCTTTACAGCGGTGCACTCCTCCTGTCCAGGGTTTTTTAGAAGGAATCCGAAAGATAACCCAGGAGAAGGGAATCCTTCTCATCTTTGATGAGGTCGTTACTGGATTCCGCCTCGCTTATGGTGGCGCCCAGGAGTATTATGGTGTCACTCCGGATCTCGCAGCCTTTGGGAAAGCAATGGGAGGTGGGTACCCAATTGGTGCAATCTGTGGCAGGGCAGATATTCTCGACCTCTGTACCGAATCGAATTTAGGAAAAGACCGATATGTCTGGTTTGCTTCTACCCTTGCAGGGAATCCTGTCTCCGCAGCGGCTAGCCTCGCTACTTTGAAAGAGCTGCGTAAACAAGGGACTTATAAAAGGCTCCATGCCCTTGGAAAGAAACTGAGAAACGGGTTTAAAGTTCTCTTCAAAGAATTAGGAATTTCTGGTCAGGTGTTAGGAGATGGGCCTCTCTGTCAAGTTCTATTCACTGAGAAACCCGTCGTTGATTACAGGACAGCCTTTGGGGCTGACCGGGAAAAGGCGAGGAAGTTTGTCTTGCGGTTATTTAAGAACGGGATCTTTTTGAATCCGATGGGCACAAAACTTTATCTCTCCTTAGCCCATACGGATGAAGATATAGAGAAAATGCTCGAGATTAGTCGGAAGGTGTTAAAAAAGATTGGTCTTTAAATATCCTAACAGGGAGGTTGTCCATCGAAGGTTCGATCTTAATATACGCCGTTATCATTGTTGGTCTGGCGCTCTTCTTCGATTACTCTAATGGCTTTCACGATTCGTCCAATGTGGTAGCCACCATCATTGTCACAGGGGCCATGACCCCCAAGATGGCCTTAGGGATAGCTGCTCTCGCCCATTTTGTTGGTCCTTTCCTTTTTGGCATAGCAGTAGCTCAAACGATTGGAAAGGGAATTATCGATGTATCGACCTTCGACGCCAAAACGATGGGGCTTTCCATCAACCTTATCACCGCTGCCCTTATCGGTGCGATTGCCTGGAACCTTATTACCTGGTTTTTTGGACTTCCTTCGAGTTCCTCCCATGCCTTGGTTGGAGGATTGATCGGTGCGGTTCTGGTGGCCTATGGGCCTGACAAAATATTATGGAAGGGACTCCTCTATGTAATCGTCTCATTAATCATCTCCCCTCTTTTAGGTCTATTTTTTGGTATGTTCTTTTTGAAAAGGACACTTTACTTTTTTCGGGGTGCAACGCCACGAGCGAAATATTTCTTCAACCGGATGCAGATCCTCTCCTCCATTGCCCTTTCCCTTAGCCATGGGGCCAATGACGCCCAGAAATCGATGGGGGTGATTTCAATGTCCCTGGTCGTCCTCGGAATTTTGCCATCCTTTTACATTCCTTTTTGGGTGGTTGCCAGTTGTGCGGCAGCCATTGCTCTTGGAACTGCCAGTGGAGGATGGCGAATTATTAAAACCGTGGGTTCAAAAATTTATCGATTGAGGGCAGTCCATGCCTTCTGTGCCCAGACTTCCTCGGCAGTCGTTATCCTGGGAGCTGCCCTGTTTGGAGGACCCGTTTCAACGACCCATGTCGTCTCCTCCAGCATCATGGGAGTAGGGGCTGGCCAGAGGGTCTCAGCCGTCCGTTGGGGAGTGGCCAAGAATATCATTGTCGCCTGGTTTATCACCATACCGGCCTCAGCCGTGATGGCAGGGTTGAGTTTCTTTCTGATTCAATTGATCCATCCAAGGTTTTAACGGAAGGAGAAAAATATGGTATGGAATATTTTCAAAGGTAAGAAGCCATTTTCGAACAGTGCAAGCTCGTTCTTCGACCTCCTCTCCCGTCAATCTTCTAAGACGGTGGAGGGTTTGGAAGCCCTCTGGATTTATGCAGAGAATAGCACCAAGGAGAATGCCAATGTAGTACGAGACCTCGAACGGGGGGCAGATGAACTGAGACGGATTCTTATCCAAGAGCTGGATCAAACGTTCGTTACTCCTCTGGATCGAGAAGATATCTATGCCCTCTCCAGAGCCATCGACGATGTCGTGGACTATGCCAATACCACCGTGGATGAGATGGAGATTTATGATGTCAAGGGAGACGAACACATCAAAGAGATGGTAAACATTCTTCGGAAAGCGGCCAGGGAGTTAAATGATGCGGTGAAGATTTTGAGGGACTATCCGAAGATTGCTTCGGAGCATGCGGTGAAGGCGAAGTCTTATGAGAATCAGATGGAGAAGGCTTATCATTTAGCATTGGCGGATCTTTTTAAGGGGACGGATACGGTTTACATGCTCAAGATGCGTGAGATTTATCGTCATCTCAGCAATGCGGCCGACCGGGGGGATGAGGCGGCCAACATCATTTCGAGTATCGTTATGAAACATACTTAAGATCTAAGGAGGATTCATCATGGAGGTGAGGGCTTTAGCAATGTGGATGACCTGGAAGACTGCGGTGGTCAATATCCCCTTTGGAGGGGCCAAAGGTGGGATTTAGTGCAATCCCAAGGAGATGTCACAGAAGGAAATCGAAAATATGACACGGCGGATCATATGGGAAATTGCGATGATGCTTGGTCCAGAGCAGGATATTCCTGCTCCGGATGTCAATACGAACCCCCAGGTGATGGCCTGGATCATGGATACCTATTTTAAAAGGCTATTCTGTACCGGGAGTGGTGACAGGCAAACCCATTGAGTTAGGGGGATCATTAGGAAGGTTCGAGGCAACAGGTCGTGGGGTGGTGATCACGGCCCTTGAGGCGCTCTAACGTTTAAAGATATTGGTTGAGGGTACGACAATGGCCATTCAGGGCTGTGGCAATGCAGGAGGGGTGACGGTCTCCTACTTCGAATGGGTTCAGAATCTTCAAGAGCTCCTCTGGAGTGAAGAGGAAGTATCGGAGCGGCTGACCCGGATCATGCAACGAAGGTTTAAAGAGGTTTTAGAAATTTCACTCGCCAAGAAGATTCCGATGAGGACAGCGGCACTTGTTCTTGGGATTGGGAGGGTGGCTGAAGCCCAAAAACTCAGAGGGATCTACCCTTAACCAGGTTAGGGGATTGCTTTGACTTTTTTGGTAATACTGATAATATATTTTGAGAAGGGAGGTGAAGAAAAGAGGTTTTAAAAAATAAATATTTAATATTTGAAAGGAGGGAATTTATGAAAGGGAGATTAGCATTAATGGTTTTGATTTCAATTCTTTTGTTAGCGTTTATGATGAGCGATGTTCATGCACAGACCGTAAGAGCCTACATGGGTTTGTCGCCCGAAAACAATGTCAAAGTGGTAGAATTTGTCAAGGCAAAGACAGGGATTCAGATCCTTCAGACCTTCCAGTCCTTTGGAGAAATTGAGGCCAAGGTGAAGTCTGAAGCGCCCAATTTCAATGCTGACATGATAACAGGCTGTGGCTCTCCACTTGCCTTTATGGCAAAGAAGAATGGGTGGTCTGTTTCTTATAAATCAGCTGGATGGAAGGGAGTCAACCCTGTGTTTGTCGATCCTGAAGGATACTGGTTTAACATATCAAATTTCTCCTTCGTTCTGGTCGGCAATAAAGATAAGTTGAAAGAAAAAGGATACACAATGCCCAAGAGCTGGAAGGATCTTTTAGATCCTAAGTGGAAGGACCAGATCGTCATGCCTTCACCACTCAGTTCAGGTACTGCAAATATGATGCGATTTTCCTTTTTGGCCCTCTATGGAGAAGAGGAAGGGTGGAAGTTTATGGCGGCATTGGACAAAAATATCCATCACTATACCAGAAGCGGAAATGCCCCCACCGATTTAGTGGGCAGGGGAGAATTCTTGCTGGGAATTACCTCGGATGAGAATGTCAAGAAAAGGATAGATGAGGGTTATCCCTTGATTTGGACTGTTCCTGAAGAGGGTATTGGCTACGACGGGACCTTTGCCCTTATCTTCAAGGGGACAAAAAATATGAAAGAATGTAAAAAAGTAATTGACATCCTGGGAAGCCAAGGGTTGAGTGACTTAATGGCTGGGATCGGCTACATGACACCCCGTCCAGCAGAAAATAAGCTTTACGGAAAGATCACACCCAAATACATCAAGTTAGATCTTGGATACGCTGCAGAGATGCGGCCGAAATGGAACGATGTCTGGAAAGAAAAATTCAGGACGGAATTCAAGTAAAAAGCACTCGAGGAAGAAGGAAGATGGCAAAAGCAGGAGGCTTATACGTACCCCAATCGAATCTCTGGGAGAGGGTGAAGACCTTTATCAATGCAGAACTGGTCAATATCCTGGCAGTAGTCTTATTTCTGCTTCTTGTCATCTTTCTTCTCTACCCGATTATCGCAGTGCTGATCAAAAGCGTCAAGGATCCTCAAGGACTGACTTTATCCTATTATTTTAAGTTTTTTACAAAAGGCTATTATTTCCGATCTCTCTTAAATACTTTATTGCTTGGCTTCATCAATACGGTGGTCTGCTTGGTCGTTGGGTTTTGCCTGGCCTACCTGACAACACGGGGCCCTCTTGGCCTCCGGAAACCCTTAAAAATAGTCACCATGATGCCACTGATCGCCCCTCCTTACCTCTTTGCGATTTCACTGATCATCCTTTTTGGTCACAACGGAATTATGACCAAAGCCTTCGGCATTCAATGGAGTCTCTATGGCTTTACCGGAGTCGTTGTTGCCCAAACCCTTGCTTTTATCCCCTTAGCTTACTTGATGATCGAAAATACCCTCCGATCTCTCAACCCAAATTTAGAAGAGAGTGCCTACGATTTGGGGGCCTCGGAGGTAAGAATTATTCGTACCATCACCATTCCCCTACTCGCACCAGGAATACTCAAGGCAGGTCTATTGGTCTTTGTTATGACCATTGCAGAGTTTGGGAATGCCGCCATTCTGGGAGGACGAACTCCTTTTCTGGCTCCGGATACTTATACGATGATCATCGGTGAGGCCGACTTTGAGATGGGGAGCGTTTTATCCATCGTGTTAATTATTCCCTGTATTATCATCTTTTTTCTGCACAATTATATGCTCACAGGAAAAAAGTTTACCACGATTGGAGGCAAGCCCGTGGCCTCCGAGCCCAGAAAGATGACCCCCTTCGTCAAAATTCCCTTTCTTTTCATCAGTTGCGCCGCCGGTTTAGCCATCGTCATCTGTTTTGGAATGGTCCTGATGGCTTCCTTTACTAAGATTTTGGGCGTCAACAATGAATTGGTTCTCACGCATATCAAGAATTTTGATTCCAATCTGGCTATTTATAACAGCATAAAAGTCTCCCTCGTAGCCGCATTTATCGGCGCCATCATTGGGACGCTGTTGGCCTATGTCATCGTCCGGGGAAAGTTTTTCGGCAGGAATTTTATCGAGATGATTTCCCTCTCTGGATTTGCATTGCCCGGGACAGTCATCGGAATAGGTTACCTATTGGCTTTTAACGCCCCCCCCTTGAAACTTACGGGAGGGATCATGATCCTCGCGCTCAACTGTGTATTCCGTTTTCTGGCGGTGGGTGTGGAAGCAGGGATCAGTAAACTCCACCAGATCAACATCGAAATCGAGGAGGCCTCTTCAGACCTGGGGGCTAACTTTTTGACCACATTCTATAAGATTGTATTACCAATCATGTTCCCTGCTTTTATTGCTGGCTTTATCTATACCTTCATGACGGCCCTTGTTTCCTTAAGCGCAGTGGTTTTTCTTGTCAGCCCGGGCTTTGAACTGGCTGCCGTAAGAATCTTCGACCGGGCGGTCTATGGAGAGATTGGAAACGCATCGGCAACCACCATGAAATTGGTGGTCATTGTCATTTTCTGCATGGTCATTCTCAACTATATTACTAAGAAAACAGGTTTTGATATATCCCAGAAAAAGGGGAGTGTAACGGTATGAGTACAAACGATTCTATGCCGGTGCTCATTCTCAATGACATTCATAAATTCTATGATCGTCTCGAAGTTTTAAAGGGCATTTCAATGGAGGTCAACAAGGGTGAGCTCGTGACTTTCGTCGGCCCCAGTGGATGTGGTAAGACCACTCTATTAAGAATTATCGGCGGATTTACAAACCTCGATTCAGGCGAAGTCATTCTGGATGGGAAAAAAATCCACCACCTTCCTCCAAATTTAAGGGACACGAGGATATGCTTTCAAAATTATGCCCTGTTTCCCCATATGACCGTTGCTGAAAATATCAGCTACGGATTAAAGATTAAGAAATGGAAGAAAGGAAAGATTCAGGAGAGGGTTGAGGAATTGCTCAAACTGGTGCAGTTAGAAGGGCTTGGAGGAAGGATGATCGACAAGCTCAGTGGTGGCCAGCAACAGCGGGTTGCGTTGGCCCGGGCCCTGAGCCTTGAGCCCAAAGTTCTGCTATTGGACGAGCCTCTTTCAAATTTAGATGCGAACCTGAGGCTAACCATGCGAGGAGAAATTCGGAAACTGCAGGAACGATTGAAGATCACCACCATTTTTGTAACACATGATCAATTTGAAGCCATGAGCATCTCGGACCGTATTGTGGTCATGAAGGAGGGAGTCATTCAGCAGGTCGGATCCCCCATCGAGATCTACGAACGACCTATCAATGAGTTCATCGCTGGCTTTGTCGGATTTGTCAATTTCTTGGCTGGTGTCGTTGACATGGTCGATATAGGGTTTAATAAGGCAACAGCGTCTACCCCCATTGGAATAATCGAATTTGTACCTGAAAGAAATATCAACGTCGGAGACAAGGTGAAACTGGTCGTCCGGCCCGAAACCATCAATATTTCTGGATCTGAGCCAACGGGAATTACTAACACCTTCCAGGGAGAGGTAGAGATTGGTATGTATGTTGGCTCGCTTGCCAAATACACTGTAATGATAAAAGGGGAAAAGTTCATTATTGACCAACCCAACCCCCGGGAGACGTTTTTTAAGCCTAGGGAGAAAGTCTATCTATCCATTCCTGGAAACATCCATGTTTTGAAGAGAAATTGAAACTCTGTCCCTCACCTAAAACGATTTTTATTTACCTTACAGTTGCATCACCTTCGCAGGGAGGTAAGCTTCTAAGGCTTTGCAAAGCGATCATTCATGAGATTTATGGGAAACAAGACGTTTTCGCCTCGGGTGGGTTCTGGAAAGGGCTTGAAAACTCTGGAGCCATACGTTAAAAGGTTACGCTTCAAAGCCTTTTCCGCCCATCTCCCTGCTCTTTATGCTAAGTTTTCATGCAATGTTAAGGTTTACTAAAAAAGAAAAAAAGTTTCTGCAATCGGAAGGAGAGCAGGGAGATGATTAATTTTCTGGAAGTTTATGAACGGGCGCTCAAAGGGCCCATCATGAGTGAAAAGGATTTTGATATGAAGGTCTTTATCCCAAGGCTGAAAAACGTGGTCAAGGCCTACGGGATTCAATATGATAAGGAAACTCCCGTGCCTTCTGATGATAAGGCAGCAGACAACCTTTATAAAGCAGCTGTGGATTTTTTGAGTCAGGTTGGGGTTTACTGTCAGAACACCAATCGGATCATCCAGTTCACCCTAAAGGAGATTCTTGAAGCAGTGAGGGAGGCGCCTGGCAAATGCTTTGTTGGTGAGGGCAAGGAGGCTGGAGTTTTTAGTATGAGAAAGCCGGATGAGCGAAAGGTTCCATGGCTCCACGTAGGGTCTGGGATTGTAACGACATCTGAAGAGGTGGCCACCAACAAAATCGAAGGCTATGCATCGATTGCAGAGTTAAACTCGATCAGCATCCCTGCCCTTGACAGCATTCGTGGAATTCCGGTGTTAGCTGGGTCTCCGGCAGAACTTTATGCTGCCATTCGAGGAGTCAAGGTTGGTCGCGAGGCCCTCAAGCGGGCAGGACGGCCAGGACTGCCGATCATGAATCTCATTTCAACCGCTGCGGCTGCCGTGACAACCATTGCAGCAAGCGCCCCCCAGTTTGGGCTCCGACCGACGGATGGTTGGTTGTGTGGGGCCATTTCCGAGATGAAAATTGATTTTGGGACGATGAATAAGGTGGCCTACCTTCTTAACTGGGGAGCCAACATTGGAGCTGAAACGAGCCCCATTCTAGGAGGTTACTGCGGAGGAGCAGCGGGAACGGCCGTAGTGAGCACTGCTTACATCCTTATGGGTCTTCTGGTTCAAAAAGGGAATTACCAACTTAGTTTTCCAATTCATTTCAAATATGGCTGTTGTACGACCCGGGATGTTCTCTGGACTGTTTCTGCCAGCTGCCAGGCGGCAAGCCGAAATATTCCAATGCCGGTGATATGGCTTGGATATATGGCCGGTGGCCCTAATACAAAAATGTATTTTTATGAAGCCGCCGCTTATTTACTCTGTGTCGTTGCATCAGGAGCCCCATCAGTTCAAACACCCCACCCAGCCAAGGCGGTAAAGATCGATGGGTTCACCCCCATGGAGTGCAAATTTGGGGTTGACATGGCCAAGGCGGCGTCCCAAGTCAATCGACAGCAGGCGAATGGGCTGGTGAGTCGGCTTATGGAAAAATATGAATCCCAGATCGAGACAGCCCCTTCAGGAAGCCGGTACCAAGATTGCTACGACGTCGTCTCTGGGAAGCCTGGTGAAGACTATGTACGGCTATATGATGAGGTGAGAGAAGAATTAGCGAGGGTGGGAATTCCTCTGACGTAAAAATATCAGCACGGATAGAAGAGGAAAAGGACGGATGGATCAGAAAGAGATTCTGAAAAATTTGTCGATGGCGATCATGGAAGGGGATGAGGACAAGGCGAAAGAATATGCTCATGAAGTCCTCCGTAGTCAAATCGACCCTTTGAAAGCGGTTGAACAGGGACTTTCAAAGGGGATGATCATTCTAGGAGGACGATTTGAGAAGGGAGAAATTTTTCTCCCGGACCTGCTGATCGCCGCCGATGCGTTTAATAGTGCCGTAGAGATCCTGAAGCCCGCCATGGAGGCTCAGAAAAAACAGGTTGCCAAAGCAGGGAAAATACTCATTGGTACCGTCAATGGTGATGTCCACGGTATTGGTAAGAATATTGTCGCCATCATTCTGGAGGCGAATGGGTTCGAGGTGGTCGATATAGGAGTAGATAATCCATCCTTAAAATTTGTTGAAGAGGCTGAGAAGGTAAAAGCCGATGTCATCGGCCTCTCTTCTCTGATGACCACGACCATGCCATCTCAGAAAGAGGTGATTGACATTCTCAAAGAGATGAACCTGCGTCAGAAGTATTTTGTGATCATTGGGGGAGGGCCGGTGACGAAAGAATGGGCTGATAAGATTGGAGCCGATGGTTATGCAGGGTCTGCATTTCAAGCGGTCGAGGTTGTCAAGAAATTGTTGGATCAAAAGAGAGCTGCAGATTGAAAAGCTAAAAGGTAAAATTTAAAATCCGAAATTTGAGATTGGTCATTTTGCGAAGGCAATCAGAATCAACCCCAATGTAAGAATCAAGGCACCTGTCATCCGCATCTTCCACTGGCTTTCTTTAAGAAGAAGTATTCCCATCCCTGCTCCAAATAGGGCGCTCATCTGACGAAAGGCTACGACATAACTCACCTTACTCATCGTTAAAGCCACCAGGAAACACCCATAGCCAATATTTTGGAGGAAAACAATGGTGAAAATCTCCTTCTTCGATTCCTTCCAAACCTTTAAGAGGGGTGCTTCTCGGTGAAAAAGGAGATAAACCCCGACATCAACGGACATCCAGACGTTGATGAGCCAGGTGTAAAAGATGGGATGAAGGATCTGGACGACCACTTTATCCAATACCGAATAGATGGAACCGGCCACGGCAGCGATGAAAGCGAGAAGATAAGGTAGGAATGAGAAAGGTTTTTGGGATTGGGAAGAAAAACTTTTTAAACGGAGGTCTCTCATTGAGATCACGAAAATACCCAAAATCACCAGACCGATTCCGAGGACTCCTTTGCCAGAGAGAATTTCTCCAATAAAGAGAGTAGCCCAGAGGAGGGTATAAAGAGGAGCGGATCGAGAGATGGGATAGACAATGGAGAGGTCCCCTACACGATAAGCCTCAATTAGACAGATGAAGTAAATCGTCTGGATCAAACCTGAAGCAAAACTTAGAGACCAGAGCCGAAGAGGAGCTTCAAAGAGCATTGCAGGGAAAGACGTCAGGCCGATGAAAAAGGGAAGGTAGAGAAGGGACCCCCAGAGGAAGACCCAGAAAAAAAATTCAAGGGGCCAGTCTCCCCTTTTCGAATAGAAATTCCAGGAGGAGTGAAGAATAGCTGAAATGAGAATCAGGAGGATGCTAAGAGGCGTCAAGGTTTTTTCAATCCTTCCGGGTTTTTGAGAAAATAATGGGTGAAGGCAGTGATCACCATGGCGTGGTCAATTTCTCCCTTTAAAATTAATCTTGGAATTTTCGCCAAGGGGACGAGGACGACCTCAATATCTTCGGTCTGATCGGGCTTAGGATCCGTGGCCCTGTTGATATTTCGAGCCAGAAAAGTATGGCAGCGATTATTGAAGAGAGCCGGATTGGGATTGACGATCCCCATCTTGATCCACTCTTTCGCCTGGTAGCCAGTTTCCTCTAATAATTCCCGGACCGCCGCTTTTTTAGGAGTATCCTCAGGATCCACCAAACCTCCGGGTATTTCGAGGGTCACTTCTCTGGAACCATGGCGATATTGCCTGATCATCACCACCTGATGATCATCCGTGAGGGGGATAACATTGATCCAATCCCTTGATTCAATGACATAAAAGTCATGTTGTTTCCCCGTCCGGGGTGAAAGGGTCGTATCCGTCCGTATGGAAAAAACACGAAAGGATTGAGAAGGTCCAGATCGAATGCGTTTCCAGGGTTTGATCATTGGATTACTCCTTTTTAACTCCCGCCTGTGGTAAGCAAGAAGGATTTCATTTTATTGGGAGCGATAAAGTTTGTCAATTGACATTGATTTTACGTCTCTTCATAGGATATAAAGAGAGGGTATCCCATGGAATCACGGACACTCCACACACTCCTTATTTATCACTCAGATTCCAAAATTTATGAAGAAATCCTTTCGAAAAAATTGCCTCAGTTGAAAATCCACTCGGCTGCTATTCCAAAAGAAGCACTTGATTTTGTCGAAGGGGCTGAGATCATCCTCTCAGGGCAGATTCCCGATGACCTCTTAAAGAGGGCAAAAAATCTCCAGTGGTTCGCATCAATGGCAGCAGGGAATGAAGGCCTGGTCCGGAACCCTCATTTTCCAGAATCCGTCACTGTTACCAAAACAACAGTTTATGGGGAGATGATGGCGGAATATGTCATCGCCTATCTTCTCTATTTTAGTCGAAATGTTGACAAGCATTTGAAGGATCAAAAGAAAAAGGTTTGGGATCGCATCAGGCCCGGACGATTGAGAGGGAAGGTATTGGGGATCTTAGGGTTGGGTTCGGTCGGAAAGGTAATTGCCAAACGGGGGAAACAGTTCGGGATGGATGTCCTTGGAGTAAAAAGAATTCCCGAACCAGTGGAGAATGTCGATCAGGTTTTTGGGCTAGAGGATCTCAGGAAGATGATTCCCCAGGTAGATTACCTCATCAATGTTCTTCCCCTCACACCAGAGACTCATCACATTCTGGGAGAAAAGGAACTAAGAGGGATGAGAGAAGGAGCCTTTCTCTTCAGCATGGGAAGGGGAAAGACCATCGATGAGAAGGCGCTTGAGAAGGTCCTCCGAACTAAAAAGATTCAGGCCGTGCTTGACGTCTTTGAAAGCGAACCCCTACCTCCCGGAAGTGAACTCTGGAATATGGAGAATGTGATCATCACGCCTCATGTTTCAGGTATCAACCTTCCAGAGGAAATCTGTGAAGAGTTCATTAAAAATTACAGGAGGTGGGCGAAGGGGAAACCTCTTACCGGTCTGGTCGACCGGAGGAAAGGTTACTAAATTCATAAATTTGAAATTCGAATATCGAAGCTCGAAACACCTGCCTGCCGGCAGGCAGGAATTGGAATTTCAAATGACAGAAATTCTAAACAAGCTTGGGACATTTGAATTTAGTATTTTGAAATTGTTTCGTATTTCGGATTTCGTGCTTCGGATTTCATCCGACCGAAGGAGGATGGTATGGGTCATCTTGCAGGAAAAGAAGAAGTGCTTAGACAATTGCGAAAAAGGCTTGATAAAAATCCAATTGGCCTTCCGGAGCACACTTCAGTATATGAGATCTTGTCGATTCTGTTTACAGAGAAAGAGGCCGAAGTAGGAGCTATATTCCCTTTGGGAGTAGTAACCATCGAGGAACTCCAGAAGGCAGTGGGAAAAGATAAAGATGAGTTGGAGGGAATCTTAAAAGGGATGATTAAGAAGGGGTTGGCGATCACTACAAAAAAAGATGGACAGACCCGGTATCTCCTTTCACCGGGGATGACTGGATTTTTTGAATTCACATTCATGCGAACCAATGAAACCCTTCCCATGAAGCGATTGGCCGAGTTAATGCAGACTTATAAGAATACCCCTGAATTTATACAAGAATTCTTCTCACCTGGGACAAGCAGGGGACGGACCTACGTCTATAATGGTAATCTTCCCAAAGTGAAAAGCGAAGTTCTTCGTTTTGATGAGGCTGCCGAACAAATCAAAATGGCTGGACGGGGAAGTTTGGCCAAATGCTATTGCAGACATGAGGCCTGGCACCTCGGTAAAAATTGTTCTGCCCCTATCGATGATATCTGTATGACTCTGGGTAATGCCTCTGACTTTGTTGTGGAACAAGGATTTGCACGGAGGGCTTCCGTAGAGGAGCTATTGGACACTCTTAAAAAGGCGGAAGATTTTGGGTTGGTTCACATTGGAGACAATGTTCTCAACCAGACAACGTTTATCTGCAACTGTTGTGGTTGCTGTTGCGGGTTTCTCCAAGGAATTACCCAGCAGCATCTAAAACACGCAGTGACGACCACCAATTATATTGCGAGACTGGAGCACGAAGATTGCAATGGTTGCGAAATATGTGTGGATCATTGTCAGATTAAAGCCATCCGAATGGAAGGGGATTATCCTGTCGTGAATGAAGAGATCTGTATCGGATGCGGCGTTTGTGCCCACTTTTGCCCGAGCGGTGCCATGAAGATGGAAGAAAGGGAGAAAAAAGTCATCCCGCCGAAAACTTACAAAGAATTAATATTCCGTTTGATGAAAGAAAAGGGAAGGATGTAATGGATGCAGTAGTGGAATAATGGAAGGCTGGATCAAAACATAAAGGGGATAGGCTACTTTCAAAAAAGTTGCCTGTCCCCTTTTTCTATGTACATATTCCCATCTTTCTGGTATATTTTTTATATGAATATAATTGATTCTGTTAAGGTTAACAAGGAGGCTTTCGTCGTTAAGTCTCTTTTTGAAGAGTCTGACGAAAAATCCTATTGGCTTTCTAGGACCCCCTATGAACGCTTGATTGCTGTGGAATTCATGCGACAAATCATCTATGGCTACGATCCATCTACCACCCGACTTCAAAGAGTTTTTAAAATTACTCAACGGCCATCAGATTAAGTATCTGTTGGCAGGAAATATGGGGTATACCTCATTAACTCATAGATAGACCGTACTGCCTATTTTGGGAGCATCGTTAGGGCTCCTGATCAAATGTTCTTTCCTGCAATCGAGAATCGAACAATTTATCTGCAAAGTTGGTCTAAAGCCCTCCTTCATATCTTGTGTTTAACATCATCTTGACGTTAAACCCCATTTTTCATATAGTTGATTTACTCTAAGTTGAAATCTGGAAGAATCAGAGCCAACAGAGACACAGTTGAAATATTGCAGTGCTGTAGGGAAACCAGGCGGCAAACAGAGAAAACAAACATCAACCTATAGTATCGGAAGAAACCGGTCTACTCACCAAGGTTGGCCTTGTCCAAATATCAAAATGCATAGAGCATAATGCATAGGGCTGATTTCATAAGTTTCAGTCCATAAAAAGGAGTGTAATTATAGGATAGAAAAATCTTGGTTAAGAATGCTTAAAATTAAGAATGGTGTTAGCTGGTGAAAAAGGGTTTGAGATTCTTACAGAGTTCCTCTGGAGAAACGACACACATGACTTCATCGTGAAGTTTTTCGAAGTAATTGATATCGCTGATATTCCATGGAGGGATGATCATTCTGGGGCAGAGCCTTCCATAGACAAATGACTGAGATCCATTGACATTGCCGGAAAACAGAGAGAGGTTGAAGCTTGGGATATAGCCTCTTAGATAATAAAAGACCTTGATTAATCCCTGAGAAAAATGGGTCCAATCTTCAATGCTTACTTCATTGATCACTGATCGGTTGGAAAAGAGAATGAAGATCTCACCAAAGATGCCACGAGGTGAAAAGGCAGTTAAAAAATGGACATCTCCCTGATGACCGATATATCGTTCCCCTCTCTTTATCTCTTCCGATAGATAATCCTGCCAATAGGAATGCTTTCCCTCAATCTGGTATCTGTTTATCCCATCGAGCACCCTTTTGTGGGACGAAGTGGGGACATCCTCAATTATGACTTGCATGTGAGGATGGAACAACCCCGCTCCTGCTGAGGGCAAGTAATTCCAATTGACATATCCAAATTGAAGCTCCGGCTTAATCTGTTCAATTTTTTTAATTCCATCTTGCGCTAGGAGAAAGCCATCCCTTAATATCTCAACAGAAAATTGATCGGGATAGAGGAAATGTTCTTCACTGAGAACAATGACCCAATTATATCGAGCATATGGAAATGCGTTTGGGAATAACCATGCCTTTCCTCTGCGGATTCTCCCCTCATAAGCGATTTCAGGGAGCAATTTTGGAGTAGAAGAGGTGATCTGATCTCCACAGAAGGGGCAGACTTTCTTCGAGGTTTCAAGAGTTTCTACGGAAATCAACACTTCAGGATACTTTCGACGGTAGGGAAGGATCCGGGACACATGCCCAGTAAGAAAATCTCTCCTTATCTCAAAAGAGAAATATTTCTTCGAAAATCCTTCCTTTGGATCGAGAAACCAAGATTGTTCTTCTTTCTTAAAAAATTGAATTTTATCCACTTTAACCCTCCACGATCTTTACTCATTATGCAATAAAATTTTTTAAAATGAAATCCTCCTCTTATCAACGAATTGCCTCATAAAAAATGTTACCGGAAGCATGATTAAAAAGGGATCGTTGACTCATAATGAATGTTACCCGATAAAGGGGCCCAAAAGGAGAACTGATTATGAATCCACGATCAAAAAAAGAG
>Ga0209164_1001638_pt1 | contig 27549 bp, 31 predicted proteins | sample MTBNYHSulfiMetaG_FD_187458 | JGI IMG/M metagenome (GOLD analysis project Ga0209164, IMG submission 187458) | Enrichment culture microbial communities from rom New York Harbor, USA that are MTBE-degrading - MTBE-NYH (New York Harbor Sulfidogenic)... | ecosystem: Environmental > Aquatic > Marine >... | reverse complement strand
CATGTGGTACCGTATCTTGTACACACAATGATTCGCCCGCATCAAATCCATCACAATATTAACAGGCTATCCCGTTAATAGTCTTTCATCCCCGCAGCAAGCTGCGGGGTATTCGAATAAAAATAAATGCCGGAGTAGTTACAGCGAGCTATTTTTGATAATAGTTTCAGAAAATGAACTCCAATGATAATGCCGCGGGAGGGACTTGAACCCTCGGCTTCCAGATCTTCAGTCTGGCGCTCTCCCAAACTGAGCTACCGCGGCGTCACAGCATGTGTTTCAATCCATCTATCTTCGATTCCAGCTCCCGCAGGAGGTCCTTGAAATCGAGCACGAACTCGTCGGCTTTGTCCGTGACCACCGCCCCGCGCGGCGAGGGGCGAATGAGTCCCGTCTCTTCCAGGATGCGGAGGGAATAGCGAACCTTGTGCTGGGGGAAACCAGTCTTTTCCGCCAGCTTGATGATGCCTACCGGGCCGTCGTCCCGGATTATTTTGAGCATCCGGACGTGCCGCTCCAGAAGATGCATCTCCTCCCGAAGCCGTTCAGAAATGAGATTGTCATCACCATGGACGCTGTAGGACATTTATATCATCCGGTAAATGTAATGGGCTACAAAAACCTTGCTGTAGGTTAGCATTTTACGCCGCTTTTTTGATGCCGTCCACCTCGATGCGGCAGGGGGTGGGCAGCTTGGAGATGGCCCGCCGCAGGGCCACCTTGGCGTGCTCTACGTTGTCCTCGGTGGTGTCGATGGTGATGATCTTCTGGCCGGGCCTCACCCGGGCGGCAGTGCCCACCGGCTTGCCGTAGGCGCGCCGCATCCCCTGGGAGACACGGTCTGCACCGGCGCCGGTGGCCTGCTTGTTTTCCCGGACCACCACGTGCGGATACACCCGCACTTTCATGAAGTAGTTCATTCTCCCCGCCTTTTTGGCAACGTAGCGGTTGGCGGCCACACGGGCTGCCTCCAGAGCCCGGTGCAGTATCTGGCACTGCTCCTCGGCCACCAGGGAGAGGGAAACCGGGAACTCCTGGTCCTTGTTGCCCAGGTTGAACTGCGTGATACGAATGCCGGGTATGCCCCCCATGTATTCCTTGCGGGTGGTGGGGCGACCCCGAATTTCTCGGTACATGCGCGCTGGTTTTCGTGACATAATCCCACCGCTACATTCCACTGCCGTTTATAAAATTAGTGGTGGAGGCGCCTTTCCTGCCAGGGATGCTCACCGACAGCCTTATATAAAACGGGCAATTTAGGGAACGAGGTTTAACCATGAAAAAAGCATTGTGTCTCCTGGTTGTCTCCGTTTTAGTGGTGAGTGGAGCCGTTTTTGCCACCACCGCGACCGATACGCCTCCTGCCGCTCGGGAGAAGCAGACCGGCGCCGCTCTCCAGACGGTGACCGCCAGCGTGCATTTTGACACCCCCCGTATGACCGCCGACGGCCACTATCTCCGGGTGGCCACCACGGGCGCCACCGACGTGCTGCGCGCCCAGACCACCCCCCTGCTCCCCTACCGCACGGAAACCATGACCTTTCCGGTGGGGACCAGCATAGGGGGGGTCAGCGTCACCTACGACCGGTTGCAGAGCATGGCGGTTCCCGGCAAAATCAGCCCGGCTCCGCTGGCCACCGCCTACAACATGAAGGCTGCCGACGCCACGCTGCGCGAGGGTCCCGTCTATGTCGCCGATGCGTTCTACCCGGACTCCTGGTATGACTGGAGCGTGGGCGTGGGGCTGGACGGACGGCAGCACGTACTGTATCTCTCCGTGCATCTGTATCCGGCTCGCTACAATCCCTCCACTGCCACCCTGGAATATGTCAACGACATGGACATCACCGTCACCTACACCCCGGGTGTGGAGCCTCTGACCACCGCCGACGAGTTCGACCTGCTGATTGTCACCCCGGAGGACTTCAGCGAGGCCCTGCAGCCCCTGGTGGAGCACAAGGACAGCCATGGGGTGGCCACCCGGCTGGTGACCCTGGGTGAAGTCTACGGTGGTGCCTTCTTCGACGTGCAGGGCCGGGACCAGGCGGAGCAGGTGAAGTATTTCATCAAAAACGCGGTGGAGGACTGGGGCGTCCGGTATGTGATGCTGGTGGGGGGGCGGAACGGCGGTCTGCTGGAGGAGAAGTGGTGGTGCCCGGTACGCTACTCCCATCTGAACGACAATTCCAACTGGGAGGCCAGCTACCTCAGTGACCTCTACTTTGCCGACATCTACAAGTACGACAACGACGAGGTGGTGTTTGAGGACTGGGACAGCAACGGCAACGGGGTGTTTGCCGAATGGCGAATGATGAGCAAAGACATTCTGGACCTCTATCCCGACGTGTACGTGGGCCGGCTGGCCTGCCGCAACAACTTTGAGGTACAGGAGATGGTGGAGAAAATCATCACCTACGAGACCACCACCCACGGCTCGGACTGGGCCAATACCTTCCTGGGCATCGGCGGGGATACCTTCCCCATTGAGAGCGACCCCTACCTGGAGGGTGAGCTGGCCATCTCTGCCTCCGCCGACTACCTGGCGGAGCTGGGCGTCACCGCCACCCTGCTACGCACCTCCGACGGCACCCTGAGCGGCTCCCACGACGTGGTCGGCGCCATCAGCGAGGGATACGGGTTCCTGAACTTCGAGGGACACGGCAATCCCATGGGATGGGCCACCCACCCCCCGCACGACGACGAGGTCTGGATAAACGGATTGAAGGTGGGCGAGATGCCCCAGCTGTCCAACGACGGCATGTACCCGGTGTGCATCGTGGGCGGCTGCCACAACAGCCAGTTCAACGTCACTCTGCTCAACCTGCTCAAAATATACGAGGGATATGAGGGATGGTACGAGTACCTCTACAAGGGAGAGATAAGCCCCGAGTCCTTCAGCTGGTGGCTGGCCCGCAAAATAGGCGGCGGGGCCATCGCCACCGTGGGCTGCACCGGCCTGGGCTACGGTGCCATCGGGGATTACAACGACGACGGCGTTCCGGACTGCATACAGCGCTACGGCGGCTTCATCGACATCGAGTTCTTCCGGGTGTACGCCCAGGAGGGCAAGGACATCCTGGGTGAGGCACATGGCACGGCGGTCGCCAACTACGTCCAGCAGTTTCCGCCCATGAAGGACCAGATAGACGCCAAAACGGTTCAGGGATGGGTGCTGCTGGGTGACCCCTCGCTGAAAATCGGCGGCTATCCCAGCTAAGCCTCTTTCCCCCTTTCCCCTTTATATTTTCTTTTTTTCTCTGGTCAAAACCTCGCACCCCCGGGAGGTGACCAGCACGTCGTCCTCGATGCGGATGCCGAATCGGCCAGAGATGTACACCCCGGGCTCCACGGTCATCACCATGCCCGGCTCCAGCACCACCTGGCTGCTCTCGCTCAGCGAGAAACCGTCGTGCACCTCCAGGCCCAGAGAGTGGCCGGTGGCATGGGGCAGGGGGCTAAAACCCCGCCGGACCAGGGAGGCGTTCACCCTCTCGTGTATCTCCCGGGCCGCCACCCCCGGCTCAATCATGTCCAGGGCAAGAAATTGCGCCTCCCGCACCGCCTCATGGGCCCGCTGCTGCTCCTCCCCCGGGCCCGCCAGGGTTCTGGTCACATCTGAGCAGTAACGCCGGTAGCGGGCCCCGAAATCCACCAGGATGGGCCGCCGCCGGGGGGCGGTTCCGGTGGTATAGTGGGGCAGGGCGGCATGGGAGCCACAGGCCACGATGGTGTCAAAGGCAGGGGAGGCCCCCGCCCGGTCCAGACGATAGTTGACGGCTGCCCTGATGTCCGCCTCTGTGTCCGCATCTTCGGCCATCTCCGGCAGTGCCCGGGCCACCTCCGCCGCCAGGGCCCCGGAGCGGCGCAGGGCGTCGATTTCCTCCTCGTCCTTCACCATGCGGGCCTCCCGGACGGCGCTGCTCACGTCGGTCAGGGCGGCCCGGGGAAACAGGGACTGCAGGGTGCGAAACTGGGTGTAGGGGCAGGCCTGGCCGTGGAAGCCGATGGTGTGGACGTCCAGAAGCGGGGACAGCAGCTGTCTTTTTTCCTCCTCGTTGGCGAACACGTGGACCTCCGGTCCGGCGGCGGAGGCCTCCAGACGGGGCACCACGACCTCCCGGCGACCATCGGGGTAGAGAACGGCCACGGCTCCCTCAAAAAGTCCGTGCTGGTAGCCAGTGACATAAAAAAAGGTATAATCGATGCAGCCGGGGGAGTTGACGATGACCATGGCCTCCACCCCCTCCCCGGCGCAGGAGAAAAGGCGTTTAACCCGCCGTCTCATGCTCCTCCCTCCACTGGGCCAGGGCATTGCTGAGCTCGCCAATCTGCTCCGGGGTCAGCTTTCCCACCCGCTGCCGGGCATAGGGAAGGTCGGCGGCCACCTCGGGGGGCACATATCTCTCGGCCCGCAGGGCGTTTTTGATGGTCTTCCGCCGGTGGGAAAACAGGATGCGCACCACGTCCTCGAATACCTCCGGATTCCACACCGCAAAGGGGGGCGGCCGGGGTCGAACCCGGACCACGCACGAGTACACCTCGGGGTGGGGGCGGAAGGTGGAGGGAGGCACGGTCTCCAGAATCTCCCAGCGGGCGCGGTACTGGGCCATCACCGACAGGCGGGAGTAGTCCCTGCTTCCCGGCTCAGCCACCAGGCGCCGGGCGAATTCCCGCTGGTACATCAAAACGGCCAGCTCAAAATCCTGGGCCAGCAGCTTGAAAGTCACGGGCGACGAAATCTGGTAGGGGAGATTGGATACCACCTTGTTGAAGGAAAGAGAGCCAAAATCCACGGCCAGGGCATCGGCATGGATGACCTCCACCCCCGGCAGCCCCCGCAGCCCCTCCGCCAGGCGCCCGTCTATCTCAATGGCAATAACCCTGCTCACCCTCCCGGCCATGCGACGGGTGAGGGCGCCCTCTCCGGGCCCTATCTCCAGCACCACATCGCCGGGGGACAGGCAGGCATAGTCTATCTGCCGCTGGGCAACCCGGCCGTCAACCAAAAAGTGTTGCCCCCGGCGCATGTTACTTTTTCAGGGGCGACCGGGTGAACAGGCGGTATTTCTGGTCGGGATTCATCAGCTCCTCCTCCACGCGCCGGGCAATCAGTTTTTCCGGATGCGTGAGGTGCTTGACCCGCTGTGAGAGGTCCTCGAAACTGGTGAAGGGCTGCTTGCGTCGCTCCTCCACGATCTCCCGCATGGTTTTTTTTCCCAGGCCGGGGAGCAGCTCCAGGGCGTGAAACCGGGTGGATATGGAGGGGCACTCGTTGTAGAACTTCACGAAGCGCTGCTCATGGTCCTTGACGATGTCCTGGATGATGTAGGGCAGTTCCCCGTGGGCGGCGGCGGTGAGCTCCTCGTAGTTGACCCGCCCCTTGACCTTGGCGATTTTACCCCGCTGCTCCTTGTCTTTGCCCACGTAGACCCGCTCGCCGATGGTCAGGGCTACGTCCCGCTTGGGTAGCAACTCCAGAAGGGTAAACTGGTCCTCCCCCACCCCGTAGGCCAGTGCCTCCTTGCGGTGGCCGGGCTTTCCCATTGCTAGGTAGTCCAAGATATAGACATAGTCCTCCATTTTCACCTCAGCGATACTGGTCCACGAGGGACACTATCTTTTTGGCCTCTTCCTTGGTGGGAACCACGGTTTCCTTGGCAAAAATCATCATCACTTCCTCTTCGTCCCGGGGAAGCAGGTCGGCAATCTTGTAGGCGTGCCGCTTCTTGAGCTTTTCCATCTCCCGCAGCTGCCTCACCAGATCCCTGGTTTTTTCGGCGGAGAGATGCACCACCTTCTCGGCGTGCTCCAGAGCTATTTTTTGCTCCCGGGTCATTTCCTCCCGCTCCTTGCTCAGGGCGGTGAGCATGTTTTTTACCTCGGCCAAAGAAACGATGCGCATACTACACCCGCTTGAGATGCTCTGGCCGCACGATGATCTGTTTCATGGCATTGCCCTGGCGAACCCTCACCACGTAGGCGGTGCCCCGTTTTCCCTCCACATAGCCCGTCTTGCCGTGAAAACGGCGGTGGGGCATACCCTTGTGCACGGAGGGGTCGGTCACGATGGCCACCGGGGTGTCTTTTTCAAACTCCTGTAGTGCCCGGGTAATGGGGCTCAGGCCCCGCTGGCGGGGCTTCTTCCTAAGTATCTGACGGGTCTTGTTCCTTATTCCTTTCGATCTCTTGACCATCTTCATCACCAATCGCAATGACGTCCAGGTTCTGCATGTGAAGGGGACAGCCGGTTAGCGCCTGCAGGGAGGGTGCTGTCCTGCCACCGTCCCCGGTGACGAGCTCCTTGATGTAGGTGCCCGACTCGGCCCTGATGACCAGCGTCGCCGTGTCACCGGCCGTGTCTTCGACGTGAATGTCCAGCACCCTGCGCCGGCGAACCTTGTCCGCCCTTCTGTGAACTACGCGAGACGGCGTACGCTGATTTATATAGCAACCCCGTAATGCGTTAACTGCTTCATTAAGTTTTCCCCTCTCGCATCCGCTGACCACCGCCCGGTAGGTCTTGGTCCACCGGGCCGCCTTCAGATGCTCTATCTCTGCCCTGTCCGCAAACCGCAGGCGGCTGACTGTCACCTTGCCCTCCGCCCAGCGGTTAATGGCTTTCTCCAATGATTCCAGGTCGACGAACCGGCGCCGGGGCTCCTTAACCTCCAGGACAAAGGGGCGACCGTGGCCCAGCATGCGCACGTCGATGTCCTCCCGTCCCGCCCCGTGGAAGCTCTCCTCAGAGCCGCCGGTGGCCTCCACCACCGGGGCAGCCACCAGTTCCTCCACGCTCTCCTCATACATTTTGCCCTCCCCGCCGCAGTAGTCACATCCCACCCCCCGGCATTTGCGGCACCACCACTTGGTCTGGGGAATGCCCCGCACATGCTTGCAGTACCGCCCGTAGATGTACAGGGGGCGAACGTCCAACTCCACGTGATTGTACTGGGTGTTGACGATGGCCGTGACGTCCGGACGGGAGAAATCAACCGTCTTGCCGGTGTGCTCCTCCACCCGTTTGCCCACCTCCCGGTTGATTTCCCGCTTGATGGGCTCACCGTCTCCGCCGATGGCTGCTACCTCTCCCTCCCGCAGCTCCAGGGCCTCCTCCACCCGGCTTCCCACCAGAAAGGTGGCATACTGGTAGGGCTCCAGGGCCTCCACCACCAGGTCGGCCAGTTCCTCCAGCTCCCCCATCAGGCCCTCGCACAGCCAGCAGTCCCCGGGGTCCACGGGAGCGGTGCCCAGCCCCTCCCGGATGCACTGCCCCCGCCGCCGGTTTTCCAGCCCGTGGGCTACCTGGGCAAACTGCCGTCCCAGGCAGGAATCGCAGAGGGCATAGGAACGCAGGCGCCCCGCCCGCTCCAGGATGTCAGGCGAGGTCAGTGATGCGCAGTCATCCATTCGGCAGTGAAATATGCCCGCTATTAAAACATTTGGGCACGGCTATTCCGGGAACCGGTGGCCGCAGTAGGGACACAGCACGGCATCAAAGGGAATGACCCGGCCGCACCGGATGCAGCGCCGTCGTCCTCCCCGGCTGCGAGCCCGCCGCTCCTCGGGAGAAAGAACGGGCGGCCTTACAATCAGCCAGATGACGAGACCGATGACGTGGCCGACCAGGCCCACCAGCAGCCACAGGGTGCCCTCCTTGCCCCTGCGCTCCGCATCCCGGTACATCCAGACGCCGATGGCAATGGCGATGATAAATGCCACCAGGGGCAGGAAGCAGACCAGGGCGCCTACACCGGCGAAGCCCCACCACCTCCAGTTCCAGCCGGAGTCATCCGTTTGGCTGTCCTCCTGGGCAGCGGCCTCCACCGCCCCGGCCACCACCAGTCCGACGATGGCAGCCAGAACAATAAACCAGGGTTTCATGGATGGAAAACGGAATCCGACATAAAAAATGTTCTCTTCAGAGCAAAGAAAGGGAAAGGAAAAAGGGGAAGAGGGGTCTATGCCGACCCGAACTTCTTGCCGCAGTAGGGGCAGGTATTGGCATCCAGGGGTATCTCTCGCCCACATTCCGGACAGCTGCGCCGGGGTTTTTCCTCCCGCTCCTGCGCCTTGCTTTCATAGAAGGAGGGCTCCGGGGGCCGGACTATCAGCCACACGATGAGGCCGATGATGCCGAACAGCAGACCGATGATAAGCCACAGGGCTCCGCTCTTGCCGCGTTTTTCCGCATCCTTGTACATCCAGACGCCGATGGCAATCCAGATGACAAACATGATTATCCAGAAGAAGCAGAGAGCCCCGGCGAACAATCCGCCGAACAGTTCCCAGTCCTCGGTATCGAAGTCATCTTGGGCTGCAGCCGTTCCCAGCATGCCCATGCATACCAGCACGGCCAGCCCCGCTACCAAAAGCCTATTATAGGATAGCATAGGATGTAATTCGGTCTCTTTAGATATATTTTTCTATTTTTTCAGATTAAAACCTCTACCCGTACATGGGGCTGGTCCGGGGTCCGGCCTCCTGGGTGGGCTGAGACTCCTGCAGGTGCTTTTTCAGCTCCTGCTCGATGCGCTCCGATTCCTTAGAGAGGGGCTCGGGGTCGATGTCGATGTCCGGCAGCATCACGTTGACCACCTCCAGGAGGCGGGCGGCGGCTGCCGCGTCGGGAAACTTGGTCTGAGTGCCGGCCAGCAGGCACAGGGTGTCAAAGTGGCTGATTTCGCCCTCATACAGCAGGATGCCGGAGATGCCGCTGACCATGCCCTCCTGCATGAGCTTGATGTCGTGCTTCTTCAGGAACTGGCGGCCCCGCTCGGCGCTGGCCACCCCGTAGATGGGCGTCTGGTCGTCGGAGGCGTTGAAACCCTCGATGGCCACGAGGGACCGGCAGTCCCGCGCCTCGCACCAGCGCAAAATGTGGGTGGCCAGGGGGCGCATGACCGGGGGCGGCGGGAAAAACTCGGAGGAAATCACGATGATCTGGTCGCATTCCTCGCTGAGGCCGCAGGGCTTGTCCCCGGCGTAGATGCGCACCGGCGGGGCGGGAACCCCCTTGGAGACCACGGTGGCCGGGTGAAAGTAGTCGGACAAAAAGGCCCCTATCAGGTCCAGATCCAGCTGGTTGACGATGAACCGGGTGGCAATGGTGCCCACAAAGCCCACGGTGGGGAAGCCGGTGACCACCAGGGCGTTTCCGATGTCCTTGTCCCTGTACTCGTGCAGGGCGACCTTGTCTTCCATGTTTTTTTATCTTCAGGGGCTTTTATAAGTTTTGGGTTGCCCAGGCAAGGGGGCGATAACGTTTAAGAGGGCTGGCCTATTTCCCACTATGCAGGCCGTCGTCCTGGCCGGCGGATTCGGTACCCGCCTGGCTCCCCTGACCTACACCCGCCCCAAGCCTCTGCTGCCCATCCTGAACAAGCCCATGATGCAGCACCTGGTGGAGGCCCTGCCTCCCCACACCCAGGTCATCCTGGCCACCAACTACAAGACGCAGATGATAGAGGAGCACTTCCGGCAGATGGGCCGCCCCATCGTCATCAACGAGGAGCCCCGGCCCCTGGGGACCGGAGGGGCCACCAAGTTTGCCGAAGAATACCTCGAGGGTACCTTTCTGGTGCTCAACAGCGACATTCTCTCCTCCCTCAACTTCCGCAAGTTCATCCAGTTCCACCGGGAGAACAAGGCCCTGGCCACCATTTCCCTGTGGCCGGTGGAAAACGTGCAGGAGTTCGGGGTGGCCGACGTGCAGCCGGACGGACGGATTACCAGCTTCGTGGAAAAACCGCGCCGGGAGGATGCGCCCTCCAACCTGATAAATGCCGGTGCCTACTGCCTGGAGCCCGAGGTGCTGGACTACATACCTCCGGACAAAATGGTGTCCATGGAGCAGGAGATTTTCCCCAAAATCATCGGCGAGGGCCGGCGGTTTTACGGCTACCCCCTGGAGGGGTTCTGGATTGACGTGGGACGACCCGCCAGTTACCTGAAGGCCAACCTCACCCTGATGAAACGCCGGGATGTCAGCCAGGTGGTGGGAACCGGCAGCCGCATTTCCGGGCAGCTCCACCAGGCCTGCGTGGGAAGGGACTGCATGGTGGCCGAGGAGGCGCAGGTGTCCTCCTCCGTGCTCTACGACCGGGTGACGGTGGAGGAGGGAGCCCGCCTGGACATCTGCATCGTCGGGGAGGGCTGCACCGTCGGAAGCCACGCCCGGCTGAGCAACATGGTGGTGGGAGACGGGGAAACCATCGATGACCGTGCCCATCTGGAGAACACCGCGGTGTGGACCCGGCCCCGCCCCGAGGGCTATCCGGACAGGCAGATTGGAAACCCGGTGAAGGAGCAGGGATAAGACTACCTTTTTATAAGTTGGCCCGATATCGACACATGCCTCGATTGTTCGGAACCAACGGCGTACGGGGCGTCACCAACCAGGACATGGATGGCCAGCTGGCCCTCCACCTGGGCCTGGCCATTGGCACCTTTTTCGAGGGGCTCATCGCCGTGGGCACCGACACCCGTACCTCCAACCAGATGCTGAAAAATGCCGCCGTGGCCGGCCTGCTGGCCACCGGCTGCCCGGTGGTGGACGCCGGAGTGCTCCCCTCCCCCGCCCTCCAGTACTACGTGAAGAACCACCGCTGTGCGGCGGGGGTAATCGTCACCGCCTCCCACAATCCTCCGCAGTTCAACGGCATCAAGGTGGTGGACGGAGACGGCACCGAGCTGGACCCGGACAGGGAGGAAGAGATTGAGAGCATCTATTTCAGTCAGACCTGGAAGCCGGCGTCCTGGGACGGCGTGGGACAGGTGACCTCGGCCTCCCCCATCCCCGACTACATTCGGGGGGTCGTGCACCAGGTGGACGGGGAGGCCATCGCCCGGCGCCGGTATACGGTGGTGGCGGACTGCGGCAACGGAGCAGGATGCCTGGCCTACCCCCAGCTTCTGCGCCGCCTGGGATGCCGGGTGATTACCCTCAACGCCCAGCCCGATGGCACCTTTCCCGGGCGGGACGCGGAGCCCACCCCGGACAACCTGGAGTTGCTGCTGTCCACGGTCGGCTCCTGCGGGGCTGACCTGGGCATTGCCTACGACGGAGACGCGGACCGGGCCATCTTTGTGGACGAGCGGGGCCGGTACGTGTACGGGGACAAAACCCTGGCCATGATGGCCGCCCATCTGGTGCGGCGGGAGGGAGGGGTGGTGGTCACCCCGGTTTCCACCTCCAGCTGCGTGGAGGAGATGGTCACCGAGGCCGGGGGCAGGGTGGCCTACACCCGGGTGGGCTCCCCCATCGTGGCCCGGGCCATGCGGGAGATGGAGGCCACCTTCGGGGGGGAGGAAAACGGGGGACTGATTTTTCCCCGGCACCAGTACTGCCGGGACGGGGGGATGGCCTCGGCGGCCCTGCTGGAGTTGATGGCCCAGCGGGAGGAACCCCTGTCCGAGCTGGTGGCGGAGGTGCCCGACTACGCGCTGGTCAAGAGCAAGGTCGCCTGCAGCCATCAGAACAAACCGGCGGTCATGGAGTCCTTCCGGCAGCGGGCGCAAAACGAGGGGCTGGAAACGGACACCACGGACGGGGTCAAAATTGTGGCGGAGGAGGGCTGGGTGCTGGTGCGGCCATCGGGCACGGAGCCCATCATCCGCATTTACGCCCAGAGCAGGCAGCAGCGCCAGGCGGAGCAGATGGCCTCCCGCTACCGGGAATGGGTGGAGGAACTGGTGGCCGAAAAAGGTTAAATGGGCTAATCTTATACCCTTTTCATGCCCGAGCTATCCCGCCTTCTCCAGAGTATGATGCACAAGCCCTCTCCCATCCGCCAGATTATGAAGATGGCCAGCCAAAAAAACATCGTCAACATGGGGCTGGACCCGGAGGAGGTCATCTCCTACGGCGGGGGGTGGGTGGGGCATCACGCCCCCGAGGAGTTCCGGGAGGCATACCGGGAGATAGGCGAGAGCCGGAAGGCCTTTCATGACTCCGGCAAATACAGCCCCACCCTGGGGTTTCCGGAATGCCGCCAGGCCATCGCGGCCATGGAGAGAGAGCTGTTCGGCGTTGAGCTGGAGGAGGACAACATCATCGTGGGCCAGTCCTCCACCCAGCTGACCCACGACGTGCTGGTCACCGTGGCCAACCCCGGAGACGCCATCCTGCTGCTGGACCCCACCTATGCCAACTACATGGGGCAGATTGACATGGCGCTGGCGGGAAGCCGGCTGCTGAAGATGCCGGTGCTGGACCCCGACACCTGGGAATACATTCCGGAGCCCCAGGACACGCTGGACGGATTCGTGGAGCTGGTGGAAAAGGAGCGGCCCCGCCTGGTCATTGTGCCCTCGCCCGACAATCCCTCCTCCCAGGTCATGCCCCAGGAGATGGTGGCGGCCATGATGGAGGTGTGCCGGGAGCGGGACATGCTGATGGTTATAGACCACGCCTACAAGACGCAGGTGTTCGGCGAGAGGCCCGACTACTTTTCCTGGAGCCCCAACGATTATCCCCACCTGGTGACCATTCATTCCAACTCCAAGTGGTGCCGGGGGCTGGGGCGGCGCCTGGGCTGGATTGAGGCCCACCCCCACATCGTGGACGGCATGGAGCGGACCCAGCAGTGCTCCATTCTGTGCCCCGACACCCTGCACCAGATGGCCATGACCGCCTACCTGGAGCGCAGCCTGGCCGACGGGTCGCTGCGGGACTACATCGAGAAGAGCAGGCGGGCCTACCACCGGGCCGCTCAGGTGACGGTGACCGAAATCCGCCACCATCTGGACATGCCCCACCTGACTCCGCAGGGAGGGCTGTACACCCTGATGAAGGTGGGCGAGGATGGCGACGCCTTCGTGAAGCGGGTGCTCCAGAACACCGGGGTGCTGTTTATTCCCGGTCGGGGCTTCGGAGACACCCTGGCCCAGGGCGTGCGCATCAGCTACGGCCCCCATGTGGAGAACACGGAGGTCATCAGAGAGGGTTTCGAGCGGGTGGCTGCCTATCTGGGCTGAGGTCAAAACTATTAATAGCCACCACAGAATAGCAAACCATGACCCGCTTCCTGGTTGCCGCCGTGCTGGTCCTGCTGCTGACGCCCGCAGTGCCGGCGGTGCCCGGTCAGGAGACGGTGGACGTTCGGGTGGCCGTTTATTTTTCGGTGATTGAGGACTATGCTGATGAGGTGGTGCAGGCCCTGGACTGCTCCTGGGAAAGCAACGGCGTGACCTATCGCCTGGCTCCCGTGGTCATCGACCGTGGGGATGTGATGAGAGGGGGAGAACATGCTCTCACCCCGGAGAATTTCGACGTTCTGGCCATCCCGGGGAGCGGACGGCCCTACCTGGACGCTCTGCATCCGGTGTGGCGGAATCGGGTACGGGAGTTTGTGGCTGGGGGCGGCGGCTACCTGGGCATCTGCGGCGGGGCCAACCTGGCCTCCATGGGATTCCAGGAGCCTCTGGGCCCCAACAGCGTTCTGGAAAGGGGGGTACTGGGCCTGGCCAACGTGTACGTCAACGACCAGCAGCATGAGGAATGGCAGTACCTGTGGAAGGCCAACTGGGAGCAGGGGATGCCCCCCGTCGAGATATACATTGCCCCCGCGGACAACCCCATCTTTGCGGGGTGCTACGATGAGAAGCGCGGCGTGCGCTACGGGGGAGGACCCGGCATGTACCCGGCCCATGACCAGGACCCGCTGCTGGGCCCGGTGGTTCCCCTGGCCGTCTACGCCCAGGAGCCCATGCAGGTGGCCCCCCTGCATTTCTGGCGGTGGCGGCAGGGGGAGTGGGAGATATGGGCCAACGTGACCACCGACATCCGGGGGCAGTGGGCGGCGGTGGCCACCACCTACGGGCGGGGGCGGGTGGTGCTGTTTGGTCCCCACCCCGAGAAGCCCACTTGGTTCGGGGGGCGGGTGGAGGAGTTCCCGGTGCGTCCCCGGCTGGGGCCGTTCACCTGGTTCATCTACAACTGGACGGGCGGGAGGCTGTCCGCTCCGGACTACAACTGGTGGATGCTGCAGAGGGCGGCGGCCTGGCTGGCCGGGGCGCCCCTGCCTCCCGATACGGAGGCACCGGCCAGGGCTACCGCACCTTCCACCGGCGGTCTGCTCCTCCGGGGACGGCTGCTGATGCCCCTCCTCCGGGCAGACAGCGTGCCCCTCTCTGCCTTCTCCTGAGGAGGCCCAAACCGGAAAGGATGCACAAAGTTTATATATTTTATACTATATACGCTTATTTAGGTGATTAGAAATGCCAGGTGGAGACAGAACAGGACCACTGGGATACGGACCCCGTACGGGGCGAGGAATGGGATACTGCGCCGGCTACCCCAGCCCCGGCTTTACCCGCGGGCCGCCGGCCGGCTGGTTCGGCCGGGGACGAGGGCGAGGACGCGGCATGGGACGCGGCTGGTGGCGGGGATGGATATACCCCCCCTACTACCAGGACGACTTCCCGCAGCCCGCCTATCCCCCAGAGGCTGAAGGCCGACGGGAAACGGAGCGGGCCTATCTGGAGGAGACAGTGCGGCGGCTGGAAGAAGAACTGGCCACCATCAGAAAGAGACTGGACGACCTGTCTTCCGAGTAGAGAGAATGCCGGGAAGAGACGGAGGCGGGCCTCCGGGAGGCGGGGGCAGAGGGGGACGGGGAAGGGGGCTGGGCGGCGGATGGGCCCAGGGAGCGGGAGGAATCTGCCGGTGCCCCAACTGCGGATACCAAACCGAGCACCAGCTGGGCATGCCCTGCTACTCCCACAAATGCCCCCAGTGCGGGACACCCCTGACCAGGGTCTGAAAAAACCGGGCAAAGATTAAGTAGCCCCAAGAGATGGCTGTTTAACGAGGTGAACAATGAAGATAGGTATTTCATCAACCGGAAAGGACCTGACCGCCACCGTGGACCAGCGCTTCGGCCGCTGCCCCTACTTCCTGATGGTGGACACGGACACCATGCACACCACGGCCGTTGCCAACCGACAGGCCCAGGCAGGGGGCGGGGCGGGCATCCAGGCAGCCCAGGAGTTGGCCAATGCCGGCGTCCACGCGGTCATCTCCGGCAACGTGGGCCCCAACGCCTTTCGCACCCTGCAGGCGGCGGGCATCGAGGTCATCACCGGAGTCAGCGGGACGGCAGCGGAGGCCGTCGAACAATACCAGAAGGGCCGCCTGTCGTCCAGCCAAAAGCCGTCGGTGGACAGCCACCACGGCGCCCGGACGGAGGAGAGATGAAGCTGGCCGTGCCCACCCAGGGAAACCGGGGCCTGGATGATCAGGTGGGCGAGCACTTCGGCCGGGTCCCCACCTACACCGTGGTGGACACCGAAACCACCAGCGTCACGGTGATTGCCAACACCAGCACCCACGCCGGCGGAACCCTGCATCCCCCCGAGCTCCTGGCCCAGCACAATGTGGACGCTCTACTCTGCCAGGGACTGGGGCGACGGGCGGTGGCCATGTTTTCGGAGCTGGGCATCCGCGTCTACATCGGCGCATCGGGCACGGTCAGAGAGGCCATAGAGGCCCACACCGCAGGGCAGCTGCCGGAGGCCAGCGCACACAACGCCTGCACCCAGCACGCCTTCCGCGACCACTCCCCCCACCATCCGTGAAAGCCATGATTATCGCGGTGGCCAGCGGCAAGGGGGGCACGGGCAAAACCACGGTGGCCACCAACCTGGCGCTCAGCCTCAACCAGGGACAGTTCATAGACTGCGACGTGGAAGAGCCCAATGCCCGCTTCTTTTTGCATCCCCACATTGAACGGGAGGAAACCTTCAGCGTGGACCGACCGGTAATCGACGGGGAGCGCTGCGACTGCTGCGGAAAATGCGCGGACTTCTGCCGGTACAACGCCCTGGCCGTGCTACCGGAGCGGGTGCTGGTGTTCCCCGAGCTGTGCCACGCCTGCGGGGGATGCGCCCTGGTCTGCCCCCGGGAGGCAGTGACCTACAGCCCCCGGAGCATAGGAACCATAGCCACGGGAAAGACGGGAAACCTGGAGTTCATGGAGGGAGCGCTCAACGTGGGGGAGGCCCAGGCAACGCCGGTAATCAGAGAGCTCAAGCGGCGCATGGCCAGCCAGGGCACCGTCATCATCGACGCCCCTCCGGGGACCTCCTGCCCGGTGATTGCCGCGGTGGGAGGAGCCCGTTACTGCCTGCTGGTCACCGAGCCCACACCCTTCGGCCTGCACGACCTCCGGCTGGCGGCGGACATGGTCCGTCACCTGGATATACCGACCGGGGTGGTCATCAACCGGGACGGGGTGGGTGACCGGGGCGTGGAGGACTTCTGCCGCCGGGAAAACCTGCCCATTCTGCTGCGCATCCCCCACAGCCTGGAGATTGCCCGCCACTACGCCCGGGGGGTGCCCTTCGTGCAGGCGTTGCCCGAATGGAGGGAGCGCTTCCAGGCCCTGTACCGGGCCATCGAGGAGGAGACATCATGAGGCAGCTCACCGTGATCAGCGGCAAGGGGGGCACGGGCAAGACATCCCTCACCGCCGCCCTGGCCTCCCTGGCCACCAACGCGGTTATCGCCGACTGTGACGTGGACGCCGCCGACCTCCACCTGCTGCTCCATCCCCGGGTGGAAACCACGCTGCCCTTCTTCGGCCTGGACCTGGCGGTCATCGATGACCAGAGGTGTATCTCCTGCGGGCGCTGCCGCCAGGCCTGCCGATTCGGGGCCATCAGCGAGGACATAGAGGTGGTGGGGCACGCCTGTGAGGGATGCGGGGTCTGCGCCCACGTGTGCCCGGTGGATGCCATCTCCCTGGTCCGGCGGGAGTCGGGACAGGCCTTTATCTCCTCCACCCGCCATGGTCCCCTGGTGCATGCCGCCCTGCACACCGCCGAGGAGGCCTCCGGCAAGCTGGTATCCCTGGTGCGGGAGCAGGCCCGGCAGGTGGCCAGCCGGCAGGGACGGGACCTGGTGATCATAGACGGCCCCCCCGGCATCGGATGTCCGGTGATCGCCGCCATCGCCGGCGTGGACCTGGTCCTGGTGGTCACCGAGCCCACCGTCACCGCCGTCCACGACCTGGAGCGCATCCTGGGAGTGGCCCGTCATTTCGACATTCCGGCCGCGGTGTGCATCAACAAATGCGACCTGGACGAGGAGAAGGCCACGGCCATCGAGGACCACTGCCGGGAGGTGGGGGTGGAGGTGGCGGGCCGGCTGCCCTACGACACGGTGGTCACGGAGGCCATGCTGCACGAGAAGACCGTCGTGGAGTTTGAGGAGAATGCGGTGACCCCCTCCATTCGCATCCTGTGGAAAAAGGTGCAGCAGATGCTGCGTTCCGGGGACCCATGAATACGAGCCCCCTTACCGGAGAGGAGGCCCGGGACTATGCCGATTTTTACCTCCGGGAGAAGGGAAAAATGGTGGCAGCCCGGGAGGCGGAGCTGCTGGCCGTTCGGCTGCCGGAGGATGCCACAGTCCTCAGCGTGGGATGCGGACCCGCCCGGGTGGAGGAAGAGCTCCTCAGACTCCGCCCCCACTGCACCATTATGGGCGTAGACGTCTCCCGGGAGATGCTGGCCCTGGCCCCGCCCTCCGTAGCCACCGTCCAGGCAGAGGCAGAGCATCTTCCCTTTGCCTCCGGGGTATTCGACGCGGTGGCGTATATCGCCTCCCTGGAGTTTATGGGCAACCCCTCCGCGGCGGTGGCCGAAAGCCACCGGGTGCTGCGCCCACAGGGGCGGCTGGTGGTGCTCATGCTCAACCCCCGCTCTGCCTATTTCAGACAGGGCTACCGGCGGCCGGGCTCCTACATCTGGCGGCACATCCGGCATACCGACGTCGCCAGCATAGAAGACGCGGTTTTCCGTCGGTTCGCCCCGGTGAGCACAGAATATCACCTGGAGATAACCCCCGCCGGCATACGGGAATGCTCCAGTCCTGAGCGGGCCAGCCTGTACCTGCTGGAGGGACAGCGTGAATGAGCACCAGCTGGTCTTCGGCCCCATCGCCTCCCGCCGGCTGGGGCGCAGCCTGGGAATCAACAACGTCCCCTCCAAGACCTGCACCTATTCCTGCATCTACTGCCAGCTGGGGACCGCCCCGCCGCAGATTGAGCGCGCCGTTTTCTATCCCCCGGAGCGTATCGCCGAGGCGGTAAAAAAACGGGTGGAGGAGGCCCTGGAGGAGGGAGGGCAGATTGACTATCTCACCTTTGTCCCCAGCGGGGAGCCCACGCTGGACGCCGGCATTGGCCCAGCCATAAAAGAGGTGGGCTCCTGCCGCATTCCGGTGGCCGTCATCACCAACGGCTCTCTCCTATGGCAGAGGGAGGTGCGCCGCGCCCTGTACCCGGCGGACTGGGTCTCGCTGAAGGTGGATGCGGTCAGCGAGTCCTGCTGGCGCCGCCTCAACCGCCCCCACCGCCGCCTGGACCGGGAGCAGATGGGCCGGGGTATGAAGAGGTTTGCCTCCCGGTACGGGGGGACGCTGGCCACTGAGACCATGCTGGTGGCCGGGGTGAACGATGACCGGGCCGAGCTGAGCCGCATTGCCGACGCGGTGGCCGCACTGCAGCCGGCAGCAAGCTATCTCTCCGTTCCCCTCCGGCCCCCCGCCGTCTCCGGGGTGTCGCCGCCGTCGGAGGAAACACTGACCGCCGCCCACCAGATGTTCGCCCAACGGGGGTTGGCAGTGGAATTCCTGGTGCAGGAGGAAGAGCAGCGGCTGAGCCGGTGGGGCAGCGCCGCCCAGGGGGTCATGGGCACCGTGGCCGTGCATCCGCTGCGGGAGGAAGAAATCCGCCATCTGCTGGATGGGTACGGGGCCGGCTGGCAGGTGATGGAGTGCCTGCTGCAGGAGGGGCTGGTGAAAAAAATTTGTTACGGGGGCAGCACCTTCTACGTAAAAACCCTTACCGGGCAAAGGAAAAACCCACTACGGAAAAGTAAATTTTTACGGAAGCGGGACCGTAAAAATCCCCAATTTACAAGACTGCATCATTCCACTGCCGGGGACCGGCGTAAAGCCCGATAGTTGTGCCGGATGGATACCCAAGTATTTTTGCCCAAATTGCGGGAAACCACACCTGGTCAAGGGGAACTGCGGGCGGATAATCTGCCCGGACTGCAGTGTAACATGGCGGTACGATAGAACCCAGGCCATCCTGGAGCGATTATTGAGTTACCAGTGGACAGAGCACCGGCGGATACGGCATTTTATGATATCACCCAGTAGGGACATGGTGGCGGGAATAACAGAAATAGCGGACCTGGCGGGGCGGTACTCAAAACAGTGCAGTAAAAAAACGGGGCGGGAATACTGGAAACTGGAGAAACCCGGGCTGTTTCAGTGGGCCTACGGGGTGGCGAAACACTACAGCATCGAGGGCGGAGTTATGATTTTTCACCCCTACAGGTTGAAGGTGGCCAGGGGGGATAAGGCGGACTGCCTGGATGGGGCCGGGCGGTACAAGTGCATGCACTGCATGTAATATCAGGACTGTAAACTGGCGGAGCTGCGGGAACTGGCCACCGATAAGGCGGACTGGATGCCGGGGGACTTCCATCTCTGGCGGGTGCTTTCAACCGTACCCAATTGGCGGGACTATGTGGAATGGTCCCCCCACTTCCACATTATAGGCGTGGGTGAGTGGTTTGAACAGGGGACGGGGGCGGATGGCGTGGTGTTCAAGGGAGTGAGCGAACTGAAGGGAGCGGAGGCAGTGCTGAAATGCTCCATGTATCTGTTGAGCCATACGGGGGCGGTGTCCGAGGTAAGCCCCGATAGGGGCGTGCAGGTTGTCCGGTGGTTTGGGGCACTGTCCCCCGCTAACTGGTCCCTGGGGCGGGCCAGCCCCGCTGTACAGCGGGCGGTCCGGGGGATAATACGGGCAGTGCTCCAACGGTTTGCCAGACAGGAGGGGGCGGGGCCAATGGCGGAGTGTACCCAATGCGGTACACCGCTTGTAGAGATGTATGAACTGCCCAAATATCTCAATTTATTTGAGGGTGATGTGCTGAAACAGCTGATTAGGGCCTATTTATGGTGGTATAGTGGGAAAAGTCCGCCCCGGGGGCTGTCCGAGGAGGAAGTATGGGGGTGGGTGGAGTGGACTTTTCAGGTTCCCTGGGGTGTGGACCTGGAGGTGTGGGCGATGCGGTATGCGAATGGGGCGAATAAGTCAGAGAGGTTTTTACCCTGGAGGCCCCGGCCGGGAGGTGGTGCTGGTGGGCGGTGAATTAGGTTTAATAACCCTGGTTCGTATTCCTCCTATGGCCCGCTGTGATCTGTGTCTGCATCGCTTCGCAGTCTGGTGGGTAAAGCAAGATGGCACTAGACTGTGCAACCACTGCATTGGCCAGTACGTGCAGGAGCACGGCTTGGGCCACCGGGAGGTTGCGGGGGTGATGGTGTGAACCGGGGAAAGACAACGCCTCCCGTGGAACCACGCATTACCGTCTTCGCTTGTTGCCATATGGTGGCGTTGTCCCCCAAAGGTGCCGGCGGTAACGCCCGAGGCGGTACCGGTACGTAGCAATTGCCATGCTTGCCGCCGGCACCGGGGTAAGGGCTGTGTGGGGGCACATGGTGCACCTATATCCACTGACATCCTGTGGTCGTGCCCCCCACGCCACCCAAACCACCAGAGCCGTAGATGAGCCGTAGAAGGCGTATTTCGGTACCCTTAAGGGTACCGATATTATTATGCTGGGGGGTTCCAAGGGGGTACCACCCGCTGACGTTGGCCACCATCGGCCCTTTCCATCCCATTTATTTGGCTCATTTCACACACCGTCCCCTATAGGGGAAATTCTTTATGTTGGTGTGTATTACATGAATTCATTTTTTGGATTTCTCGGATTTATTCTAGTTAACTGAAAAACGTTATTACATTGCTACTAATTAGCACGGTAAGGGGGGGTGCAAAAACGGGGTTTGTGGCATCCGATTAGTTTCTGTTCCATGGTGAAGTGGAAACTCCAGCCTCAACGGGAGTGACGGATGCCGTGAAATGGGAAATAATTTCGGGACTATACAGATGCCATCTCATGCTGAAAGTTTGTTTTTTTTCTGATTGGCCCAGCCTGGGCTCTGCAGTCGAAACCGTTACAGCGTTGAACGGGCATCCCATGGGGGATGCCCCCCCATCTGTCTCATTTTTTCCCCCACAGCATCCCCGGGAGGTGGTGGTGGGTAATCTGCCGCCGGCCGTAAGCAATTTGCACGGCCAGACGGTCTGCAATGACGGGGTGGCAGGTGATGGAGTGCCTGCTACAGGAGGGGCAGGTGAAAAAAATTTGTTACGGGGGCAGCACCTTCTACGTAAAAACCCTTACCGGGCAAAGGAAAAACTGAGGGAGGCATCACCGCGGGGGCGGCTCACGCTGAATGACAATCTGCTTCCCGTGGACCAGGGCATCGGCGATTTTTTCCCGGGCGGCAGCCAGGTCGTTCCACAGGGTTTTCTGGGAGATTCCCATCCGGACGGCAGCCTCGGTCTGGGTCAGGCCCAGGTGGTCCACCAGACGTACCGCCTCGAATTCCTCCAGCAGCAGGTGCACCTTCCCGGCGTCCTCCTCCCCCGCGGGGTGAAAATGAAAGGAGGCGGGCTGTCCCTGAATGCGCCTGCCGCACCGGCGCCGTCCTCTCCTGCCTGGGCCGCCTGGCATACATACAATTATGAGGCACCTTTATTTAAGGATGGCGCCCTGGCCGGGGAAAAAGACAAAAACCGGAGGGCGATTCAGGGGAGACGAGCATGAGCCACCGCGGGCCAGAGATACTGGAGGCGTTGCGCAGGGAATACCCCGGGGTCAGGGGCACGGAGCTCAACCACCGGACTCCGCTGGAGCTGCTGGTGGCCACCATTCTCTCGGCGCAGACCACCGACAAGCAGGTCAACAAGATAACCCCGGCGTTGTTCAAAAAATATCCGAATGTGGAGGCGTACGCCGATGCCGACCCCGAGGAACTACAGGAGGCCATCAGCAGCGTAAACTTTTACCGCAACAAGGCCCGGTACATCCAGCAGAGCGCCCAAATAATTCTGGACACCTACCACGGCAAGGTGCCCGATTCCATGGAGGAGCTGGTGAAGCTGCCCGGGGTCAGCCGCAAGACGGCCAACGTGGTGCTGTCCAACATCTATGGCCGGGAGGAGGGAGTGGTGGTGGACACCCACGTGATGCGCCTCTCCCAGCGGCTGGGGCTCACCGACCACAAAAACCGGGATAAAATAGAGCGGGACCTGATGGCCCGGTTTCCCCGGGAGGAATGGTTTGCCCTGTCCAACCTGCTCATCGCCCACGGACGGCAGGTCTGCCATGCCCGCAACCCTCAATGCCAGCACTGCGTGCTCAGGAAACACTGTCCCCACTATGCCCGGGTGGTTCAGGAGGATAAGGGCGCCTAACCGGGGGCACAATTTTTATGTATCCGGTACGTTTGTCTCGACGTGGACATCGACCAGGAGATACGGAAGATAGAGGAGGAGATTCAGAATACCCCCTACAACAAGGCCACCCAGCACCACATCGGCAAGCTGAAGGCCAAACTGGCCCGCCTGCGAGAGCAGAAGGAGCGGGGAGGCGGAGGGGCCAGCACCGGCGGGTTCGGGGTCAGAAAGACCGGAGACGCCACCGTGGGCATGGTGGGGTTTCCCTCCGTGGGCAAGTCCACCCTCCTCAACCAGCTGACCAATGCGGACAGCCAAATCGGGGAGTACGACTTCACCACCACCGAGGTCATCCCCGGGGTGATGGAAGAGGGCGGCTGCAGAATCCAGATACTGGACCTGCCGGGCATCATCGGCGGGGCGGCGGAGGGGCGGGGGGAGGGCAAAAAAATCATCTCCATCGCCCGGGTGGTGGACCTGGTGCTCATTCTGGTGGATGCCCACCACCTCTCCCAGGTGGACTTCATCCAGCAGGAGCTGTGGCGCTCCGGCATCCGCCTCAACCGCCGCCCCCCGCCGGTGTCCATCAAGAAAAAGGGCCGGGGGGGAATCACCATTGAGCTGTCCCGGCGGGCCCGCATAGACCGGGAGACCGCCCGGCTCATCGCCCAGGAATACCTCATCAACGCGGACATCGTCATCCGGGGGGAGGTGGACCGGGAGCAGTTCATCGACGCCCTTTCCGACAACCGGGTGTACGTACCCGCGGTGGCGGCGGCCAACAAAATCGACACCTGCAACCCGGAGACCGTGGACCGCATCCGAAAGCAGGGGCTGCTGCCCATCTCCGCCCAGACCGGGGCCGGACTGGACGATCTCCGGAAGCTGCTGCTGGAGAAACTGGAGCTGGTGCGGGTGTACATGAAGCCCGAGGGCAAGCCCCCCGACCGGGACCGTCCCCTGGTGGTGAAAAAGGGCGCCCGCATCGAGGACGTGTGCCGCAAACTGCACCGGGGCTTCGTGAAAAAATTTCGCTACGCCCAGGTGTGGGGCCCCTCGGCCGCCTTCCCCGGGCAGCGGGTGGGGCTGCAGCACCAGGTCATGGACGGGGACACGGTGACCATCGTCACCCGCACGTAACTCTAGCGGCTCTCCTGGGAGCGAATCTCGTCTATCATCTCGTAGGCATAGCGGAGGTGGGGGATGGTGATGGAGCCACCCACCACCAGGGCCACGTTCAGAGCCTCGTAGAGCTCCTGGTCCGTATATCCCTCCTGGATGCACCGGTCCAGATGATAGAGAATGCAGTCGTTGCAGCGGAGAACCGTGGAGGCCACCAGACCCAGCAGCTCCTTATACCTGCCGGTCAGGGCACCGTCCCGGTAGGCGGCGGTGTCCAGGGCGAAGAAGCGCCGGGTGTTCCGGTCACCCTCGTCCAGTATCTTTTTGTTCAATCGTTCCCGGTACTGCCTGAACTCCTGATGCCTCATTCCTCCACCCGGGCCAGCCTGATGTTCATGGTCTTGGCCTGGTCGCCGATGGCGATGGGCAGGGTGCCCTGGTAGGTGTAGCGTACGGTGACGTTGTCCTCCTTGGCCGTGAAGTTGACCACAATGTTGTAGGTGGCCGGGGACAGGGTGCGCTGATAGTAGCCGGTGGCGTTGGAGGTGACGGTGACGTTTTGGGCGTTCTGGTCGGGGGCCTCCACCACGTTGAATCGGATGGACGCCTGGGGGATGGTTTCGTTGGCATCGATGACCCCGTTGTTGTTTTCGTCGTACCAGGTGGCACCGCTGACGGTGACTTTGGCCGGCACCAGGGATATGTTTTTGGTGGTCACCTCGTCGGGGATGATGCCCACCTGCTTGCTGCCGCTGACCGTGTAGCCCTCCTTGGTCACGTTGATGGAGTAGGAGTCGGGTATGAGGCTCTCTATCCGGTACACGCCCTGGGCGTTGGTCTGGGCGGTCTTGCCGCCGATTTCTATCTTGACGTTGGACATGGGGGTGTCCACGCTGGCGTTGTACTTGCCGTCGCCGTCCTTGTCCCAGTAGACGGTGCCCATGACGTCGCCCTTCTTGAGGTTGAAGGTACCGATGTCCCGTTTCCAGGTGTCGGAGCGGCGCATGGCGTCCGCCTCGCTGATGGGGGCCAGGGAGCCGGTGGCGTTGAAGGTTATTCTCTCGATGATGACCTTGTTCTGGCCGCTTCCCTGGGATACCACCAGGGTGATGTTGCCGGCCGGAGCGATGACCTGGAATTCGCCGTTTGCATTGGTCACCGCCACGTCGTGGGTGATGCCCTCGGATGTGTTGAACAGAGTGACGTTCTTCTGCACCTCCACCACGGCTCCCTGCAGGGGCTGGCCCTCGCTCTGGATGACGCCGGTAATCCGGGCGCCCTCGTAGTATTTGGCGATGACCACCGCCGGACAGCCGAAGCACAGGCTGCCCCGGGCAAAATACAGGGATTTCTGGTCGTTCATGGGAGAGATATATTCGGCGGTGAAGTGCTTGAGCCCCACGCAGGGCTGCATGAGCATGTACAGGTACTGGCGGTACTGCTGGGAGGCGCTCTGGTTATCGAATATCTCCCGGGGAACCGAGGAGCCCAGATAGGCCTTGTATACCATGGAGTTGTAGAACGCATCCTTGCGCACCGTCTGGGGGGTGAGCTGCCCGATTTGCTGAATCTCCAGGTCGGTCATGTCCTCTATCTCTTCCGGCGTGTACTTCTTGCCGGTCTGGGAGACGTAGAACAGCTGGAAGTAGTCGTCCTCAGAGGTCTCGTAGCCGAAGGTTCCCTTGTCCGCCAGGAAGGTGAACACGTTGAAGATGTTGATGTCGTAGCCCTCCACCCCGTAGTAGCGGATGCTGTTGCCGGTGGCATTCTGCATGCCGTGGTACAGCCAGGTGACCTCCTCGTCGCTGAGTTTGGTGATCATGCTGACCGCGTCGTGGTAGCGGGCGTTGTCGGCGGTCACCCGGTATATTTCTCCGCCGTATTTTTTGCCGATGACCTCGTTGTAGGTGGTGTTGGCATAGCCCTCGGGGTTCTCGATGATGGTGACCAGGTCCTGGCTCTTGTTGCCCAGGTGCTCCTGGAGCACGTCTCTGACCGCCTCGGAGAGCCGTCCGTCGTTCTCCTTGAGGTCGCCCTCGGCCAGGCGCACAATCCACACCGCCACCGCCTCTTTTTCGCTGGAGGCGGTCTGAAAGTTGGCCGCCGGGGGAATGCCGTCCTGGAAGTTGTCGGCCACCGTGGGATGGCGGCCCACGGCCACCTCGTAAAACCCGTAGTCCCACCAGGATATGATGGCCGGCCTGTCCACGTCGTCCAACTCCGCATCCTGCCGACTGAGCCACACGAAGGCATCGGTCCAGTAGGCCTCGGTGTGCAGGCCCAGGCCGAAGGCCCCCAGCTTGTCGCTGTCGAATTTCTGCTTCATGGTGGAGGGAAGGGAGGCGTCGAAGGCCATCCATCCATTGGGGATGAACAGCAGGAAAACCACGAAGAAGGCCCCCGCCACGTGGCGCACCTTGACCCCCTTCTTGATGCCGTACCAGCCGCCGCCCACTCCCTTGACGGCCTGCACCATGCTGTCGAAGTCTATCTTGTCAATGGTTATCCACAGCATCCAGCCGCCCAGAATGGCCATCAGGGGGACCAGGTTGTTGAGGAAACGCCCGGCGGTGGACAGCAGCACCGTCTCCACCATAAGCCAGGGCAGGAGCAGGAAGTAGTCACGCCGGCTGCGGTCCCTGAAATAGCGATACACCAGGAACGTGAAGCCCACCCAGGCCAGCATGAACAGCACCGGCCCGAAGGACATGACGTTGCGGCTGAAGTCGAAGGTGCTGGCCTCGGCGATGGTCAGGGAGACCTTTTTGCCGTAAATGCCGGAGCCGAAGATAACATCCGATATTTTGGTGAGCGGCTGCAGGGCGCTGACGGTGGTGTCCCGCAGGAGGTACAGAACCACCAGGGAGACGCCGCCCAGCCCGAAGATGGAGGGGATGGAGATGACCCAGGGTATGTTCTGCCGCCTCAGCCAGATGTAGATGACGCTGAACGCGGTCACCCCCAGGGCGATGACCAGTTCCGTGGTGAGAGCGAAGCCGTTCCGGTACCAGAACAGAGGGAAGGCCAGGGCGTAGCCGGCGAACAGGGATACCAGGGTGGCCCGGGGCACCTGGATATCTATCCTGGACATCAGAATGTCCATCACCATCTGGGCGATGGCATACACGGCAATCAGGGTGTATATGTACTGGGCTGCCACCCAGGTCAGGGACATGCCGGCCACGCATATGCCGGACATGAAGGCCAGGAGCACCGATTTCTGGGTCTGCCGCTCTGTCAGGCTGAGCGCCAGGAACATCATGGCGGAGGTGGTCAGCAGCAGCACAAAGGAATCGTGGTCGAACAGGGAATAGGCGGAGCCGTGACCGGAGCTCAGATGTATGGGAATGAGGGCCACCAGAAAGGCCCCCAGGAGGCCCGACTTGCGGTTGAACAGGCGGGAGCCGATGACGTACACCGGGAGCACCAGGAGGGCACCGTAGAGGGCGGGCAGAAACTGCATGGCATACCCCAGGGCCTCGGTCTCCCCCATCAGGGGAGACAGGAGCTTGCCCACGCCCACGGCAGCCACGTTGAACAGCGGGGGACGGCCACCTGAGCGGCCCAGAGGATAATTGAGCAGGGGGTCCTCCGTACCGTGGACTCCGCCCAGATAGGGATACTCTCCCGTCTCGGTCATTTCCTCAATGAGACGGGCGTTGTAGTAGGGGTCGGGACCGGCCAGATAGAACCGGTCGGTCAATGATTCTCCTTCCTCGTTAATGGCCACTCCCGAGGTGTAGTTGAAGTATGTATTGAAGAACAGCACGAGGAAAAATGCCGCAATGAGCAGCGGTACGGTCCACTTTTTGACGTTTATACCTGGGGCCATTATGTCACTCCCTCGGTAAATAGCCCCCCACATAAATATTTTATCCCACCCCTAAGAAAGAAGCAGGGGGGCGCCGGCAGCCGTCTTTCGCCCCGTCCGGAGCGCAGAGCGTAAAAACATTTAAAGGCTCACCGCATAGGGTTACCATGAAGAAGGCAGTGGTGTTTCTCGTGTTGGGGGTTTTTGTGGCCAGTGGTACTTTGGCCGGGATGGAGAACAGCTGGGGGCAGCAGGGTGCCCCGTCTGGTCAGGGGGTGGCTGCGGAGG
>Ga0209164_1001637_pt1 | contig 27556 bp, 26 predicted proteins | sample MTBNYHSulfiMetaG_FD_187458 | JGI IMG/M metagenome (GOLD analysis project Ga0209164, IMG submission 187458) | Enrichment culture microbial communities from rom New York Harbor, USA that are MTBE-degrading - MTBE-NYH (New York Harbor Sulfidogenic)... | ecosystem: Environmental > Aquatic > Marine >... | reverse complement strand
TCGCCTGATCCAATGTTTCTTCGGCGATTTGAAGATCCAACCGCCCGGCCTCCTGAACCATCAACACCTGGTCGATGAGCTGATTCAGGGCCTGCTCCTTGAGGTTGAGACTCTGGAGCATCCCATTGTCCAGAGCGCCTCCATAAAGGCGGCGATATTGCTCGAGCAGCCGATCGTAGTGCTGGCGGTAGGCCGTATAGGAAATTGCCTCCTCGTTGACTTTGGCAACCGTATTCGCTTGCCGGCTCGTAAAACTACCGACACCCCAAAATACAAAAACAACGACGATGGCGAACAACACCATCTTGATCATCCAGTTGCCTGCTTGCTTGCGCATAATACTGAGCATGCCGATTTCTCTCCTCAGCCGGCTTCGCCGGAGTGTGAAAGTAGAACAATATGCAGGTTAGAAAGCTAAAGCATTGCGTCGTTTGAAACATCTTAACCTTCTTCTGCTGCACATCCGATTATATGGATTTTTTGCGTTAAAGGCCTTCCATGAAATAAACCTGTCATGCATTAAACGAGGAATATTAGATAGTATTGCAATCTTTGTCAATCATTACAAGCACCCTTCGAAGATGATATCGGCCTTTGAGTGATCGTTTCTATTAAAGGATTTAAAAATTGCGTTGACAGAAGATTATCAGTTTGTTAGGTAGCCCATTCACGTTCGGGGCTGTAGCTCAGCTGGGAGAGCGCATGACTGGCAGTCATGAGGCCAGGGGTTCGATCCCCCTCAGCTCCACCAAAAAATCAAGGGGTTACGGATTTCGCCGTAACCCCTTTTTAGTCAAAAGTGACAACAAAGTGACAACATCTGCCGTCGCCGTTACCCGGTTCCCTCCCCCTCCCCTTTTTCATTTTTGACCGTGGTTGCATATAGTTTTTGGATAGATCGTAGAGCGGCCGGCGGCACGGTTCTTCCCTGTTCCCAACCTTCGATCGTGCGCTCAGATCGGCCCACGCGATCGGCAAGGTCCTGCACGGACCATTTGCGCCGGCGGCGCAGCGTGCGGATGATTTCTGCCGGGGTCTTATCCATGATATCTCTCCAATCAAACAGCCTGCCCTGAGTTGTAGGTCGCGGCGATACAGCTGCGGCCCGGATATTAACCCATCATCGGGATAGGCTCTTGTAGGTTGTCACTTGTTGACAGTGTTCACAGAAGAGCTTTTTAGGTACTTTCGTCTTCATCCGTCGGCTCTTTTATATCGTATCCAGCCTCTCTCAAAATATCGGCGATCTGGTCCAATGTGTCTGGGGCCCAGGCCACACCTGACATTAAAGTCTCGATCCTGTCCAGAAAATTGCGTTGCGTGGCTGCATGGGCCTCGCACATGATGAACCGGGCGCCGCGCTCATCGTTGATCAGCTGGCATCCACAATCGGCAACGCCCTCCTCTTCGTCCTCCTGCAGCCAAATAAAAGCGTTGTCGGGGCATCCCTTTCCCATTTGAGGCACCGGTGGTGAGATAACAGACCATTCGATCTTGGTTCCGCACTTAAGGCATTCGATCGGCGTGCCCTCATCAAACTCGGTATTTCCACAAGAATCCTTTAAGAAGCTCTCAGTATTGAAACCTTCCCCGTCCCAGGTGGCTTCATAGGTCGCAATATCATGGGTAAACAGGGTAACCTCGAACCGATCATGGCCACAGTTTGGGCACCTGCCCGTAAATTTTTCGTTCATATTGAGCTCCCTTATATATCTATTTGGTTAATGAATAGTCCGGGCCCACGATCCGATCATCCTGGGCCCGGGAAAGGCTAAAAAAGTGCCGGAACATCGGCACCACGTTTTAGGTAATATGCCGAATTGACCTTCAAGTAAGATTTGGCCAGTTCGACCCTGTCGGTGGAAAAGATCTCAGGGAAGCTGACGACGGCAATGGCCCAATCACAATCTTCTTCATACCAGCCGTCACCGGCCCAAGGAGTGAAGCTGCGAAATTTCGACGGCATCGCTTCAAGGAGCTCTGCGCTCAAATATATGCCGCCATGTGAGGGAGTACTGTATTCGATGATTCCGGGAGCTATTTCTCGTACGTGATCTGCGTATCCCCAGGGGGTGGTGTGGGTGGGGGGTGTCATTTCGGACCTCCTTTGTTATTCGCAATCGATTAAATAGGTTTGTTGAAGACTCGCTTGCTGGATTTGGCGCGGGGATTTTCCAAAGAGAAAATAGAGCGCCAGGCCCCGTTTATTGCCGCTGGTTACCTTTGCATCATACAGATAGGCGAATTGATAACGCCTGGTGGAGGTACGAATGATCTCGGCGCTGCCGTCGGCCATGTGGGCAATGTAGATCAATTTAAACTTACCGGTTCTGGATTGTTGGACCGTAACCCTCTTGATCGAGGCTCTTTCGGGCTCCTTTAAAGCCATCGCTTCGGCGTCCCAATCAAAATTTCCGGCGTCATATTCTGCCATGACGGCTTTTTGTGTGAATTCGCATTTCGGGTTTCGGATCAAGCCGTAGATCATTCGTGCCCGATCTTTAAAGATGATGCCACGGTCGGTTTTCTTGGCCAGGATCTCTTGGCCGGCATCGGTGTACTTACGCCCTGTATTCCACTTTAGAAATTCCATATTTACCCTCCATGGTTGAATTGATACTTTAGGTATGATGATACGCACCGTGCGTATTCATTGTCAACATAAAAAAATACGCTTGTAGCGTATTTACATTCCATGGCCGTTACTCAAATCGCCAGCATTCCTTTTAAGGGTTGCCAGAGGCAACCCAAGGAAAGGCCGCCACCGGGATTCCCCGCATCCCCCCTCCCTTTCAAAAAATTTCCGCTCATCTGAAAGGTTTTTGAATCTATCTGAAAGGTTTTTGAAAGGTTTTTGAAAGGTTTTTTTTGATCTATTCCATTGATTTTATTGAATATGAATAGTTTGAAAGGTTTTCAACCTAAACTATCGCGCTACGTGCATAAAGATTAATGAAAGATCATAGTTAATATAATAAAAAGGTTTGGGGTAAAAAGCTTTCAAACCATTCTAAAATAGTGTTTTCAGTCACTTATGATAGAAAAAACATTTCAAAAACCTTTCAAAAACCTTTCACTTGGTCACCCAAACCTTTCACCTGGTCAAGAAAAGCTCTCGGTCATGCTGGCAGGCGCTAATGCATTAAAACATGGTTGGCGTGTGTAGGTTTGCGATTTTTTGCGGTGGGAATTGGGCGCCGCGTGCGATTTCGAGCCGGAAGAGCCCCATCGATGATCGGTCTCCTTTTTTAAACGTGGGGGGGAGGGGGAGCTCGGCATAAGCCGCCGAAAACACTAATTTGTTGATATGGCCGGCCTATCTGCATCGCTATTTGCGCCCACGGCCGGTCCGGGCGGGGATATGGCGATCTGGCCTTGCGGCCACCTCGGGGTCCAGTCTGCTGCGGCCTGGTGGATCTGTTTCTGGGGACTCGGCGATCCAGGGCGGCCGGCCCGGGGTTGGACAAAAGAAAATGGGTGTCCGGATCGTGGTTGGATCTGCGGCACCCTTTTTCTTTCTGGGTAGCCGATGGCCGACGCGGCCGTCAAGGGTTTCTTTTGGGCCTGGTCCGGATCGGCGGTGCGATGATGGTCGACCAGGATCTTTTGGCCGACGCCGGTCCCGGCCAAAACCGAAAACGAAAACGAACGTTTATTTTTTCGTAAAAAGATCACTGTTATGTATTGACAACTTTAATTTTATAAGAATAATTATTGCGTGTTTTATTGGTTTTCATTTTCTTGAGGTCAAAATGGTCCAAAATCAGAAGGGAAATACAAGCTTTCTGGCTTCAACGGAATGGGATGTTTGGGTTGGAGACCCAGCGGACAAGATGGTCTTTTGCTGGGGACGGCTGTCCTGGGACGGACGGGGTACTGGTTTGTAAAACCTGAAGACCGATGTTTTTCTATGAAGATCGCTTCAGAATCGATGGTCGGAGGGAAGGCAGTTCGTCATTTGTTGACCGGCACGGCCTTGGGTGGCTGGTGCAGACTCTGTGGCTTTTGAGTGTCGAGGCCCTGGGGTGCAGGCTTGTGGGCATCGATGTCCGCAGCGGCGCCGGCAAAATCCCCCGAGGGACTCCTACCCCCCGGCTCCATCATGATAGGCGTAGATATTTTTCATCAAATCAGGACCATTTTTTCAAATAAGATGAGGGGGGGGTGGGATGAATAAGTTGAAATCGGACAGAACGGCAAAGCAGGTTGTGGCCTATGTGCGGGTGTCGACGGACCGCCAGGAAGTTGAAAACCAGCGAATGGAAATTTTGAAGTTGGCCAACGAAAAGGGTTTGGGCCAGGTCAAATTCACCGAGGAGACGGTTTCGGGTAGAAAGTCGTGGCGCGATCGTTCGATCGCAGGCGTGTTGGATCAAATGGGCCCCGGAGATGCCATAGTGGTGGCTGAACTTTCCCGGCTGGGCCGCTCGATGCTGGAGATCATGGAGATCCTCTCCATTGCGACCACCAAAGGCGTAAGGGTGTTTGCTGCCAAAGGTGATTGGGCCCTGGACAGCACAATCCAATCCAAGCTGGTAGCGATGTGTTTTTCCATGGCTGCTGAGATCGAGCGCGATCTGATAAGCCAACGGACCCGGGCAGCATTGGCCACACGCAAAGCAGCAGGAGTTAAGTTGGGACGGCCAACTGGGCCAGGGAAATCAAAACTGGATGCATTTCGAGTTGAGGTACTCGAGCTATTGAATCTGGGGGTTACTCGGAAACGGGTGGCTGCCAAGTTTGGCACGACAGAGGCCAATCTGCGGCATTGGCTCAAGCAGCGTAACTTGGAAAATATTGGAAAAAAGGACGGATCTTTCTAACGTTGTCCAGCAAAATTTAAATTTATTTTTTTTCGCGCAAGTTCAGGCTATTAAACCGTCTGGACGTCCTCCAAAGACCATGTCTGTCCATCAAGGATGGTATAATTCTATCATTGATAATTCGTGCGATAGTTACGGCGTAAAGCTCTATACACACCGAAACGCCTGTAAGGCTATGCTGTGTTTTACCTATGGCTTGAAGGTGAGACTTGTGGGCCGAAAACCTTAACAATTCGACTGGTCGGAATTTTCAGGAGGTCGCTGAATGGTAAACACGAACGCTTGTTCAAACTTCGAATTTTGTGATGCGCCGTTATGCCCACTTGACGATAGCCTAAAATCGAGGGTGTGGTATGCGGATGAGGATATTTGCAAATCCCGAGTTCATGGAAAACATCGGTGGATAAACAAACAGCGCAGCATTCGGCGAAGGCGAACCAAAAGCTGGTTTGAACGACCAGTTTCATACGATGATCTTGTTCAAGCTTCCAGGCCAAAAAAATTAACTGAGGCACAGCGGCAAATCTTGGCTGAGAGGATGGCAGAAAATAGGCAAAAAAACAAAACTGTTCCGAAATATGTTAGCTTTTAGCAGGCAAACATCTCAAATCCATATGCACCTATAGTCCTCCAGCAGACTTCCTTCAGGAGCTAACAGGATTTTCCTTCAAGTCGCCTGTTCCATTCGATGGTACCGGCTGTCAGGGAAACTTGATGTTCACATCTTTTGCAGATGTAAATGCTGTTGGAACTGAGCCAATAGGCGTTGTGACCACATTTTTCACAAGTATATCCATCGGGACACTTGACCTGGGCTAAATACTCGTAGAAGGCATCTGGTGTTGCTGAAACGTTGGCCAATTCGATTTCGGAATTGGGAAAATCCTCTGTTAAGGTAAAATCGGTCATGGCGGCCTCCTTTGATTTAATTGAGGCCATTATAGCAACCGACTGTGACAGTTACGATCACACCAAGCGAAATTCTTTATCACTTGGGTTTAGTGGGTAACCACGTTCTTTTATTCCCCTTTGAACTCGGGAGTCCGTTTTTCGATGAATGCTGACATGCCTTCTTTGCGGTCCTCGGTTCCAAAAAGATATTTAAAACACAAAGCCTCATTTGCCAACCCCGGAGCCAGGTCCATACTCATTCCCTCATTGACGGATCGCTTAATCATCTTCATGGCCACCGCAGGTTTACGGCTCAACTTTAGGGCCAATTTTTCGACCTCTATCATAAGTTCACTGTCTTTTACCAACTTGTTAGTCAATCCGATTCTATGAGCTTCCCTGGCGTCGATTATATCTCCGGTATAGAGTAGTTCTTTGGCCCAGCTGGCACCGATCAATCTCGGCAGCCGTTGAGTTCCTCCTCCCGCGGGCAGTACGCCGATATTGAGCTCCGGAAGTCCGAAACGGGCGCTTTCCGTCGCTATCCGGATGTCGCATGCCATGGCAAGCTCGCATCCACCCCCCAATGCAAGGCCGGCGATCGCGGCTATAGTTGCTTTCTCAATATTTTCCAAGCGGTTAAATAGGGATTGGATGTCGGTTACGAACCTGTAGGCCTCTTCTGAATTTTGTAGCCCCATCACGTATTTGATATCCGCGCCGGCAGAGAAAAATTTCATGTCTCCCGTTATGATGAGAGCGCCGGCAGTTTTATCCATCTCGATGAGATTTAGGACTTCATTGAATTCGTCTATGAATCTCTGGTCGATTGAGTTCAGGCTCTTAGGCCGATTCATTTTTACGATATTAACACCGTCTTGCGATTGGTATTCAATTGTATGGAAATCCATGTTTAGGCTCCTTTGAAAATTTTGGCTACCAGGGTTCCGACCAGGGCAGATTGCCAGAAAGTAAAGCCTTCGCGGTGACCATTCTTTGTATGGAAGGGGTTCCCTCTTCCAGCACATTGAGCCTGGCTTCGCGGATCAGCCTTTCGATGGGCCAGCTTTGGAGATAAGATCTGCCCCCGTGAATCAGCATGGCTTTGTCCGTTACCCTGCACACTGTTTCGAGTCCATGGGTTTTCGAGATAGATGCTTCGAGAGGACATTCCTTGCCTAAATCGATCCTTTGGGCGACGTCTTCGAGCATCAGCCTAAGTCCGTAAATATCCATAGCCATATCGGCTAAAAGAGTGCGAATCGATTCTCTTGCAGCAATGGGCTTGCCAAAGGTGATTCTCTTTTTGGCATAATCCAGCGAAAGCTCAAGAGCCCTCTCCGCCGTTCCCAATGAACTGGCGGCAACAAAGACCCTGCTGGCCTCCAATTCGCCTAAAAAAATATCAAGCCCTTGGCCTTCTTGACCCAAGACGCGGTCTTCGGGAACAACGCAATCTTTGAAGGTGAGTATCCCGTGGCCCAATCCCTTGCAGCCCATCAAGTGCGGCATAGGTTCGTTGCTAAATCCAGGCGCATCTGCATCCACCAGAAGGGCGCTCATAGCTTTTCGTCCCAGATCTCTTGGTTGCGTGTAGCAAGCCACCATGAACAACTGGGCGAAGTCGGCATTTGTGATCAAATGCTTTTCGCCGTTGAGGATAAAATTATCTTCATCTTTGACTGCCGTGGTGCGGCAGTCCAGCCCCGAGCCGGAGTCGGCCTCGGTAATTGCAAAGGCCACCGATAGCTCTCCTTTAGCTATTTTGGGCAGTAGCTTTTGTTTTTGATCTTCTCTTCCAAAACAAAGGATCGCCCGTGCCGATGTCAGATGTACATGGATCAGGGCCCGGATGGCACCGCTGACCTTCGCCATTTCGGCGATCACAGGTAGATACTGCCTTGTGCTCAAACCCAAACCACCGTAAGCTTCAGGAATAATCAGGCCGAACAGGCCCTTTTCACGGAATAGGGGGAACAGCTTTTCCTTTGCAATATGGTTGGTCTCCTCCATATCCGGCACCAGAGGATAGATCACGGTCCAGAGAAACTCCTTTAATTCACGCTTGTAGTCCAAATAGCTATTGTCATCCATTCAATCATTCCTTCCCGGCTGTGAAAAATTAAAGTCCTTTTGGAATCGTTCTTTCACGCGCCGAAGGGTGCATGGGGAACGAACAGGCACTTGAGGTGGTGTCCCAGCGCTACATTATTTCCCGACAGGACAAACGCTTTGGCACACATGGCAATTGAAATACGTGCCGACCATGAAATTTTGGTAGTAATTCCATAATTGGGGCGAATTGATCGATGCCTTAAGTTCTGTTTTTGGCATATCCAATGCTGACAAGATGAATTTGATCAGGGAAGACAGGCCGTAAGGTTTTCCAACGTGTTGAATGCATTTTTTGATATCGATGCCTTCGGAACTCAGTGCCCTGCCAGGACATCTGTCAATACATATTCCACAGCGGCCGCAGTCCAGAAACCGTTTCTCTACCCGAACAGCTTCTTCCAGGGGCAAATCGGTCATGATCCCCGCTAAACGGATCCGAGGACCGAATTCCGGTGTAACCAGCAGTTGGTTGGCTCCGATTTCTCCCAGTCCGGCGATTACACCGGCTCTTTTTAATGAAACATCACCCAGCAAACCTTTGGTTTTGGCATCCATTTTTAAAGGGTAATAGTTTGGTAAAGGCAAGGCCATATATCCCCTATCTTCAATCAGGTATCCGATTTTCCGGGATATTTGTCCCAACTGACAATCAATATGTTTACAATCGTTGACGGCCATGCGTATTTCAGGAGACCTCAATGCCCCAGAGAGGTATCTGACCGCTATAATGATGATTGTTTGAACACCTGGCAAAATTTTTCGCGGGTCACGCTCTTTGCTTGGTTCAATCAGATGGTGTGCGGCCGCAAAGCCAACCAGATCGGCCCCAAAATCTAACGCTGCCCGTTTGATTTCATTGAAAACCATGAGGGTCAGGTGTCTCCGTTCTCAAGTGGCGGATGAATTAATTTTCGGGTTTGCAAACGGTTGGTGATGGCATGGTTTGTTTAAGGTACATTTCTCTAAGGGATCTTTTTAGCACCTTACCGTAATTGCTTTTCGGCAGTGCATCCAGGAATTCTATGGATTTCGGCTTTTTGTAGCCGGCCATATTCTCGATGCAGAATTCGATAATATCCTCTCTTGTGGCCGATCGGCCTGGCTTTAACACTATGCACGCCTTCACAGCCTCTCCCCAAAATTCATCCGGCACCCCGATTATGGCTACTTCCTGAACAGCAGGATGTTGCACTATCACTTCCTCGAGTTCACGCGGGTAGATGTTACTGCCGCCGCTAATTATCAGATCCTTGAAACGATCCACGATGTAGACATACCCATTTTTATCCTTATAACCGATGTCGCCGGTATGCAACCATCCTCCCCGCAAGGTCACCGCATTTTCTTCGGGTCGTTCCCAGTAACCTTTCATCACGGCGGGTCCTCTCAGGGAGATTTCTCCCTTGCACCCTGTAGGTACTTCCTGATCGTTCTCATCCAGAATCTTTACCTCCATATCGGTTCGGGCAATCCCCGCCGACAGCAGGCGTTCTTCTTGTTCCGGGTCGCCATCGATGACATGGTCTTCTTTGCGCATGAAAGTGCCGGTCATGGGAGATTCTCCCTGTCCGAAAATTTGCACGAAAACCGGGCCGATTTTTTTGATCGCCTCCTTTAAATCTCCAACATACATCGGGGAACCACCGTAAACTATCCATTTCAAACTGGACAGGTCATACTGTTCGATATCAGGCTGCGTGATCAACATCTTGATCATTGTCGGAACTGCCCAGGTATTGGTGATTTTGTATTTTGCAATATATGACAATACTTCTTTTGAATGCCAGCCGTCCAGGATGACATTTGTGCCTGCCTTTGCAATAACGGCAATGGCATGAATGCCGCCTCCATGGCTTAATGGAGCAGCCTGCAGTGAGATGTCTTCCGGCTCCAGATGCATGAGGTCTGCGCACCAGCCTACAGAAGTAGCCACCAGATTTCTGTGGGTCAGCATGGCACCTTTTGGCTTTCCGGTAGTTCCCGATGTATAGAACATCCATGCAAGATCTTCCTCATCGGTTTCAATGGTCTGGTCCTCGGATGTCTCGTTTTCGGAGATAAGCTGTTCGTAATCCAATTGTCCTTCCAAAGGATTTTTCAATGCGATAAAATGTTTTGTATACGGCACCTTGTTGGCGATTTGTTTCATCGAATGATTGAAATCACTAGTGAATACGACTGCTGCGGCACGTGCATCATTTAAATGATAGGACACCTCATTTGAGTGGAGCCGGAAATTCATTGGTATGGCACACGCACCTATCTTAAAGCAGGCAAATAACGTTTCCAGAAAACAGTTGGAATTTTTTTGAAGGATGCCGATCCGGTCGCCTTTTTGGATGCCCAATCCCTTGAGTGCCTTGGCAAAGGAATCGGTTCTTTGATTAAGTTCTACGTAAGTCAATCGGTGGTCTTCAAAAACAGCCGCCAGGTTGTTTGGATAATGTTGTGCTGCCCTTGTCAGGTATGCGCCTACGTTCATAAGCACCTTCCTTCACAGGTTAAGAGATAAGTAGCCTATACCAATGAAAAGATTGGGTCTATCGATAGCGCCATACCGGCTTTCGCTTTTCGAAAAATGCTTTTACGCCTTCTTTTGCATCTTCGGTGGTGCAGAGACGCGCAAACGTTTCACTCATAAAGTCAAATTGTTTCTGATAATCCATGTCTTGGGAAGTATAATAAGACTTTTTTGCTATCTGGAGGGCAATGGGACTTTTTTGAGCCAATATGGCCGCCCATTTTCGGCACTCAGTATCGAGCTGGTCCACAGGCGATAATTTATTGACCAGGCCCAACCTTAAGGCTTCATCGGCGTTGATCAAATCGCCGTAAAGCAGTAGTTCGAGCGCCTTTTTGCGGCCGACTGATTTTGACACAGGAACTACTGGCCCCACACAGTTAAGGCCGACATTGATCGCGGTAAGCCCCATTCGGGCGTTGTCCGCAACGATCGCCAAATCGGCAGCTGCCACCAAGCCCATTCCATTGGCCGCCGCAATCCCGTGGACTTGAGCGATGACAGGCTTTTTTAATTTCGAAATGCACAACAGGGGGCGTTCCATGGCTTCAACCCACTCGCGATACTCTATCGTCGACTTGCCTTCCAGTTCGTTGACATCGATACCGGCGCAAAACGCCTTCCCCGCCCCCTTGATGACCATTACATGGACTCTCTTTTCGGAATCGAGCCGAATCAACGCCTCGTAAAGTTCATGAGCCATAGTGGTATTGAAGGTATTCAACTTTTCAGGACGATTTAATGTAATGGTCGTGACAAAATTCTCTGATTGTTCCAAAAGCAGAGACTCATATGATGATTCATTCATTTTTATTCCCATCTGCCCCCGATTGAAAGGGGTTCCCTAAGAAGATCATCGGACGTCCTTGCGATTACCAAGCCGATTCCAAAATTTCCAATATCTGTTCTTTACGGGTAATCGGTCTCGGATTGGTCTTTAGCCAGATATTTTCAAGCGCACCATCAGCAATGGCCCCAAATTGATTTCGATCCACCCTTGCATCGCGCAATCGCCTCGGTTGTCGGATGCTTTCGATTAATTCTGCAAGAGCCGCTGCTGCATTGCCATCCTCGCGTCCCAAGGCCTCGGCCACTTTTTTCTGGCGAGTTTCATTAGCTGTACGATTCCATGCCATTACCGCCGGCAACATAATACAGGAGGTGTGGCCGTGGCTCATACCGGTGACAGCGCCTAAGCTGTGGCCAATGCCGTGACTGGCTCCAAATTGCACCCGTAGGATCCCCGTGCTGGCCATCCATGCCGCATGTTGACAATCGGATCGGGCCTGCAAGTCATCAGGCTGCAACATGGCTTTTCGAAGCGAGGTTCGGAAAAGTCGCAATGCATGCAAACAAGTGGCATCGACAAACGGAATGGGATCAATGGAGCAGATCGATTCGACCGCATGATCCACCGCACGTACCGCGGTCGATAACCAGAGCCATTCTGGTGTATGTAACGTCACCTGCGGGTCGAGGATGATAGAAAGTGCTCCGATCTCGCGACCCACATAGGCATCCTTACTCTTTCTTTTTGGGTCGGTGCATCCCGCCAGGTTGCTGTATTCAGCGCCGGACAGGGTCGTTGGAACGACGATTTGGCGGCAGGGAGGGCGCTTGATTTCAGGTGTGTACCGCGTGCCATCTTCATTGGTCCGCATGTGTAAAGCATCCAGCTGTTTTTCCTGCACGACATCGTGGGCAAGGCAGATCAGCATAACTTTGACCGTATCGATGGCGGTGCCGCCGCCAACCGTCACGATAAGATCGGGCGATGCTTCGCGGGCTGCGGCTGCTGCCGCCAGGACACTGTCGCGCGGTGTATGCTCCCGGCATTCATCGAAGATACCGACGAAATGATTGCCAAGGCTTTTTGCGATGTTTTCGACCACGTCCGTCTCGCGATTCAAAGTCTTGCTTGAAACGATGAATACACGCCGCGCACAGAGCCTGCTACTTTCCTGTAAAACTGCTTCAGCAGCCGGCACATTCCAGATGATGCGATCCTGGGGCAGAAATTCGTAACTCCCTCTTTTCATGCGCATAATATGTGATCCGGATCCGACATAAGTAAAAATCAAAAAACAGCCGTCTATAATGGTCTAAAGGCAAGATGTGTTGTTTGCACATCCTCCTTTTGTTTATGAAGATAAACGACCCTCAAGAGCATCCCCACTTTAATATTATCGGGCTCTCTGGCATCGAAGCCTTCTATTCGGGCGTCGACCTTGAGGCCGTCACCCAACTCCACTACGCCTGAGCAGTAGGGATTGTCCCTGCTATAACCCTCCGCCTGCATGGACGGCGGACCTACGGTTATACAGGTAAAAGCTGCCAATTTGCCGGTTGAGGGCATTTCGATCCATTCCATTTCATGACTGAAGCAATTCTTGCAGATCGGGTTGGGCGGAACGTAGCTCTGTCCACATTTTCTGCAACGGCAACCCATCAGTTTCTCGCCTGCAAGGAATTGATGAAAGGAATAGTCATTGAAAGGACGAACCTCAGTCATCTCTATCTCCTTTCCAGAATGGTAAAGGTGCAGGTTCCCCCGGTGCCACCAAGATTGTGCGCCGCACCGATGCGAAGGTCACCTTTAGGGACTTGCCGTTGACCAGCCATGCCCCGCAACTGGGTCCATACTTCGTATAGCTGCGCGATGCCGGTTGCGCCTACTGGATGGCCCTTGCATTTGAGCCCTCCGGACGTGTTGATCGGAATCGAACCGGTCAGTGCAGTTGCGCCTTCCGCAATCGCCTGGAAACCCTTCCCGGGTTCAAAAAATCCCAAATCCTCGACATGGATCAGCTCGGCCATGGAAAAGCAATCATGCACTTCCGAAAACTGGATGTCTCTAGGGCCCAAATTAGACATGCCGTAAGCTTCCCTTGCCGCAAAGCGGGTGGCCTCGAAAGAAGTCAACGAATCGCTGGCGTGGAGTCCCCTGCCGCTGCCCTGCCCAATGCCGGCGACATGGATCGGGTGGTCGGTCAAACTTCGGGAAATCTCTTCGGCCACCAGAAGCATGCAGCTGGCACCGTCGCTGATCGGGCAGCAGTCATACAAATGCATAGGCCAAGCCACCACTGGGTTAACGTTTGGGTCGGATAGAAATGCCTTCTCATCGCTCCAATTCGGCACCGCCATATTCCTTTTTCGGGCGCTGTTCTCGCGGGCCGTCATGATATCACGGATCGTTACGGGGAACTGGGCCTTGGGGTTGAGCGGCGCATTGTTGTGGCTCTTGATGGTGATGTTCATAAGGTCCTGCCGAGTGGCGCCATACTTATCAAAATAGGCAGTAGCCACAGCGCCGAAGACCCCCGGAAAGGTAAATCCAACCTCTCCTTCGTAGGGAACGGTGGCCAAGGCGAGGCCTTCGGCCACCTCTTGTGTGCTGCGCAACGACATTTGCTCGACACCCCCGACCAGCACGATATCATAAAAACCCGAAGCGATCGCAAACACACCTTCCCGAAAGGCCAGTGCACTGGAAGCACAAGCCCCTTCCGTACGGGTTACGGGCTTAGGCGTCAGCCCGACAAGATCCGAGATGATCGGCCCCCAATGCGCCTGATGAACGAAAAAATCATTTGAAAAATTTCCCAGGTACAATGCATCGATGTCCCTTGGATCCAGTCCTTTATCCACCGAAGCGAGCATCTCGACGAAAGCTTCGACAAACAGGTCCTTCGAATTTTTTTCCCGGAACATCCCGAACTTGGACATGCCTGCGCCGACAATCGCAACGCCTCTGCCAAGTTTTCTTCTTTTTGTGGGATTCATCTTAACCATCTCTCTCTTGGGTTTTTGTGAATAAGGTATCCGACAGCCCAGGCCTCCTCTCTAATGCAATCAGTGGTGGAAGATGAATGGGCAGTGGCCGGGGGGCCAACATTATTTAGGGGCCATTCTCAGGGCTCCATCCAGACGAATCGTCTCACCGTTGAGCATCGGATTCAGCACAATATGGCGGGCCAACTCCGCGAACTCTTCAGGTTTGCCCAATCTTTGAGGGAACGGTGCCATTTTGCCCAGCGCTTCCTTGGCCTTTTCGGGCAGGCCCTCCAAAAGCGGCGTATAAAACAAACCCGGGGCGATCGTTACGATACGGATACCGTATTGAGCCAACTCTCGGGCCAAGGGAAGGGTCATTCCCACTATGCCAGCCTTGGATGCGCTGTAAGCAGCCTGGCCGATTTGACCATCGAAAGCAGCCACCGAGGCTGTATTGATGATAACACCACGCTCGCCATCTTCATTGGGACTATTATGGATCATTTGACCAACAGCAGAACGAATAATATTGAAGGTGCCGATCAAGTTGACCGCAAGCACTTGAGTGAATGAAGAAAGTGGTATGAGTCCATCCCTGCCTATGATTTTTCCAGGATTTGCGATTCCTGCGCAATTTACCACTAAGTGAGGAGCCCCGAAGGATGCCATAACTTTTTCTAAAGCGTGTGCGACACTGCTCTCATCGGTGATATCTGCCTTGCAGAAAATTGCGTCCTCTCCGAGTTCTGAGGAAATCTCTGTCCCCCGCTTTTCGTTCAAATCGAAAATCCCGACTTTTGCTCCTGACTCAATAAATTTTCTAACAGTCGCCTCTCCCAATCCGGAAGCTCCACCAGTCACAATGGCAACCTTCTGCTCAAGCTCCATTACTATTGTTCCTCCCTTGTGAAACCCTGTTTAGGCAATGCTGCTGAAAAGAACGGCAAAATTAAAGAGTTTGATGAGGCACACGAAATACGTCTTTAGAAATGGTGCTTATATTCATTCATAAATATACTAGCAAGTGTACTATCTTCATCGTCGTAATACCGTGAAGTTTATCAACCGCCTTCTATGCGACAGGGTATCCAGTCACAATCTTAGTTGCTTTTATCACTTCACGTAGAACCTGTTTAGCTAACCCATAGCGTTCGAAATTGATTTGATTGATGATCGACATCAATCGATAACCAAATTCAGTATCAGCGCTGCACAAACTCAACAGCTTTACAATGTCGAGGACGATAACTTCTGTATCCTGAATGCATATTGCGGCAAGGGTATGTGCAGGTGATTTCTCCATACAAGCTGCAGACATACAAGCTGCTCCGAATAAGTCGCCAGGCTTGCATCTTCCGAAATCAATACCTGCTCGATCCTGTGTGTCCATTGCGAGTAGGCCAACCTCACCGGATCTGACCATGTAGAGATGGTTCGCAGCATCTCCAGGCCTAAATATGTACCTATCTTTCTTAAAAGTTCTGGCTTCTGCGATTTGTGCCAGGTTTTCATACTGCTTCTGTGAAAGGTTTTGGAACGCCCAAATTTCTTTGATAATCTCTTTCGCTATCATATATCCTCCATTCTGCTTGAAGGGGAACCAATCTTTTTATATAGAGCCACTATAGCCGAATTTTTGGATTGATAACCTCCGAGGTAGGAAAATTAAATCCCAGGAACCAGGAAAAGCAAAGTTCCGCCGAAGATAATGCCTGTCCATATTAAAGTGACAAAAGTGTAGCCCATCATATCACGCATTTTCAGCCCGGCGATTGCCAATAACGGGATCGTCCAAAAAGGCTGGATCATGTTCGTCCATTGATCGCCATAAGCCACGGCGCTGACTATGGCATGATAAGGAACATCAAGTGCCTTTGCACAGTCTATGCAAACGGCGCCTTGGACGCTCCATTGCCCACCCCCAGAAGGAATAAACATGTTTAGCAGCCCAGCTGATATGAATGTCCAAAAAGCAAGAGTCCCCTTGGTAGCAAAAGCAGTGAATGCGCCTGCCAGCACTTTGGCCAAACCGGTTTTTATCATGAGCCCCATCAGGCCGGCATACAATGGATATTGAAGGATAATTTGTCCCACGTTACGACCCGCATCTGCAACCAATCGAACATAATGAACCGGCGAATCGGATAAAATAAGCCCAAGGGCGAGAAATGACCAGTTGACGATGTTCAAGTCCAGGTCCAGACCCTTGGTAGCGAAATGATAAACTAAGTAGGATAGCAGAATCCCACCAATGGCGATATTGAAGAAGCGCATGCGCTCGATTCTCTCAGCATATGAAGGCGCAGGAAATTCGTTGACCGAATCATTGGTCAATTCTTGTTTTACAGTGCTTTTTGTCTGACGGGTGTTTACGATCTCAGCTTCGATCTGCTGCACCACCGCGTCAGAGAGCCCCACGGCCTGACCTTTTTTGGGACGCATCAATCCAACAAGTATGGGAATTGTTATAAGGCACAAAATGATTGCAATAACATTGTAAGATGAAAAGAGAGTTTCGCTGACAGGTATCACGCCAATCAGTTTTTCGAATACATGCCCCTTGGTAGCGACGAAAAGCTGAGCGCTTCCTGAGTACCCCATATGCCAGACGACAAATCCCGAATAAGCTGATGCAACTAGTAAGGCATAGTGCGGCGTGATCCCTTTTTGTTGTGCACGAAATTGAATGTGTCTGGCAACAATACCGCCCACCACCAATCCTAGTGCCCATGAAAGCAAACTGGCTAAGGCGCCTACCAAAGCGGCTAAGGCATAGCATCCGAATTCTGTTTTGGGTATGTTGGCAATTATTTGGAGCAGTTTGGTGACTGGGCGTGTATTTGCAAGAGCAGTGGATGCAATAAGCGTAAATGCCAGTTGGCCAATGAAGGTCATCAGCATCTTAAAGCCATCACCCCAACCGATGATGGCTGTGAGCAGAGAACTGTCAGTAAAAATCATGGCCATAATAAAGGAGAGGAGCGTGAGACCAAAGGCGAAAATGAGCGGATCTGGGTACCAACGTTCTACGAAATAGACAAATGGTTTAGATAAGCGGTTAAGCATTTCACCCTCCCTTTGTGAGTCATTGTTTAGCGAAAATCCACTTCATCTTCTAGGCTAAGAGATTTGCATCACCCCCTGACGATTTTTCTGAGACAATTCATTGATTAGTTTTTAATTTTTTAATGATATTCATTTAATTTTGGGCACAGAGCAATTGTTATGCCTTAAATTTGTAAACTAATTATTCAAATGATATAATTAGAAATATATAAATTTTGGTCAAAATCACAAGAAAAAAAAGGTGCGTTTCAGCACCACTATTATTTTTGGCTAAATGGTAAAACATTCCTTTTTAACAATTTAATTTATTCGTTCAATGCACTATAGAATCCAGAAAAAAAATCGGTGTTTTTTTGCACCATTCCTTTTTTATTTTAAATCAAGAAGTTTATATATATTGTTTTTATCCGGCTACCTATTTGGTGCAATAGTTCACCATCTGTGAATAAGGTTTTTAACTTAAAGCTGCATAGGATATGGAAAATACCTGCATTTCGGAGCTTAAGTTTGCCTTGGCACAATTTTTGATGTGCCTTGATGACACTGCTGGGGTTTCAACCTTTCCAAAAAATAGCCGTTCATTCAAGCTTTGTGCTTGGGGAAAATTAATCCTGAGTCCCGACCACAACTTACTGTGAAAAGGGGAAAAAAATGGAATATGAAAACCTTTATCGCAATTTCACTTGGAACAAGTTTTGCGACGAACTTTTTGATTGGGACTGGAGGAAGGAATTCAACATTACTTATGCCGCGATAGACAAGAATTCAGATGACTCGGGCAGGGTCGCCATCTACCATGTCGGTCAAGATTTGAGCATCAACGAGATAACCTTTGCGGAGCTGAAAACTTATACTGACCAATTCGCAAATGCTTTGCGATCAATAGGATTAAAAAAAGGAGATCGGGTAGCTAGACTTCTTCCGCGCATACCCGAAACTTATATCAGTTTTTTGGGAACATGGAAGGGCGGTATGGTTGACGTGCCTCTCTACACCGCATTCGGTCCGGATGCTATCGCCTATCGACTTAAAGACAGTGGTGCAAAAATTCTAATTACGGATAATGAAAACCTGCAAAGGCTTTCTTCCATCTCGGATGCTCTATCCACGCTGACTATCGTCGTGGTGGGAAGTGAAGATCAGATCCCATGCGAGCATATCAGTTTCTCCAAACTCTTGCGCGACACAAAAGACATCGCAACACAAATCGATACCACCATGGACGATCCAGCGCTACTAGTTTATACCTCCGGAACCACCGGGCCTCCTAAAGGAACCACAATTTTGCAAAAAGGCATTATCTCGGTACTGCCGTATGCCAAATACTGTCTTGATATTCGCCGGGGCGAAATGTATTGGGGCTTTGCAGACCCGGGGTGGACCTATGGCTTAATGTCCGCTGGCAGTGCGGTAATGATTGTGGGAGGCTCCCTGGTCGTTTTCGAACCACGTTTTGAAGCCGAAAGCTGGTATAAAACCGTCAACCGACTGGGCGTGACTAACTTTACCGCAGCACCAACGGCTTTTCGTGCAATCATGGCTGCCGACCCTGAACTGGCCAAAAAGTACAAGCCAGATTTTCGATATTTATCTTCTGCGGGTGAGCCTTTGAATCCGGAGGTGATTCATTGGTTTAAATCACAATTTGGTGTTCCAATCCGGGATATGTATGGTATCACCGAAGTTTCAATGGTCATTGGCAACTATCCGGGCCTCCCGATTAAACCAGGTTCATGCGGAAAACCAATACCGGGCTTTGAGGTGAAGCTTCGTGATGCAGATGGTCGCGAATGCGCCACAAATGAAATCGGATCGATATGCGTGAAGCAAAATGGCTACTTTATCTCGGCCAACTATTGGGGCCTCGATGCAAAATATAAAAATTGCTTTATCGATGATGGATGGTTCGACACCGGGGATCTGGCCTACAAAGACGAGGACGGATATTTTTTCTTCGTAGGTCGAAAGGATGATGTCATTTCGAGCTCCGGGTATCGCATCGGGCCTTTTGAAGTTGAGAGCTGTCTGATAGAACATCCTGCAGTGGCTGAATGTGCCGTGGTCGGAAAACCCGACGAACTGCGAGGCGAGCTTGTCAAAGCTTTTGTGGTGTTGAGAGCGGACATCGACCCTTCAGATGAATTAAAAGAAGAGATTAAAAATTTCTCCAAATCGAAACTTTCCAAGCATAATTACCCAAGAGAAATCGCGTTCATCGATGAATTACCCAAGACAAGCAGCGGCAAAATAGTCAGGCGTCAGCTGCGCGAAATGGCCTGAAAGGGTCCTGTCGAGCTCTTCATCGATTTCCGAGCAGTTGTATCTTTTTGTAAAACAATGAATCGACATGAGTGTCATTATGAAATTAATTGGTAAAGTAGCTTTGGTCACGGGAGCGTCACGAGGTATAGGAAAAGCGATCGCAGAAGCTTTGGGGAAGCAAGGGGCCAAGGTGGTTATCAATTACACGCAAAACGTCGACGCCGCCGAAAAGGTTTCTGAAACGATCCGCGCCTCGGGGGGTGAAGCCATCGCACTTAAAGCGGATATTTCCGACGCGGCGGCAGTCGAAGGCATGTTTGCAACCATTGAAGAAAAGTACGGCGGAACCGATATTCTCGTAAACAATGCCGGCATTTGGAGGGGGGGAAAGATCACCGAAGTGGGTCCTTCGGACTGGAATGCTGTTTTGGATACCAACATCAAAGGCATGTTTCTTTGCACCCAATCCGCCTTGAAAGCAATGCTCCAACGGGGCGCCGGGAAAATCATCAACATTAGCTCTGTCATCGGCTTGATTGGCTTTCCAGGAGATACGATCTATGGAACTTCAAAGGCCGGCATCATCGGATTTACCAAATCTCTGGCAAAAGAGCTTGCCAGGCACCGAATCAATGTCAACGCTGTGGCCCCCGGGATCATCGCCACAGATATGAACAGCGCCCTTGATGAGAAGATAAGAACCAGACTCGAAAATAGTATTCCCCTGGGTTACCTTGGAAACCCCGAACACATAGCTGAAGTAGTTTGCTTTCTGGCCTGCGGTGCCGACTATGTCACCGGCCAAGTGTGGACTGTCGACGGCGGCTTCACAATGGTGTCATAAAAGGAAAGTGCCATGTTTGATGCTATAGAAGGAATGAAGATACTCGACTTGACCCGTTTGACGCCAGGTGGGTACACGACCAAGCTTCTATCCGAACTTGGCGCGTCAGTCACTAAGATCGAAGATACCCAGAATGGGGACTACATGCGCATCGTGGGTCCCATGTATGACGAATACAGCATTTGGTTTCATGCGCTGAATGTTAACAAGAAATCCGTTTGCCTCGATTTGAAACACCCGCGTGGAACTAAAATTTTTGAGAAATTGGTGCAAAAATTTGATGTGCTGATCGAAAGTTTCCGGCCAGGCGTCATGGCGCGTTTGGGTCTCGACTATAAAGCGCTTTCCAAAATCAATCCCCGTCTGGTTTATTGCTCGCTAACAGGGTACGGGCAGACCGGTCCATTCAAATCCCAGCCAGGACACGACATCAACTATATGGCCATAACCGGTGCATTGGGACTCAATGGCCCCAGGAACGGCCCACCCGTTCCGCCGGGGCTACAGGTTGCTGATCTGGGCGGCGCTACAATGGCTGCTGTGGGCATCCTTGCAGCCTACATTGGTGCGCAAAGGACCGCGAAAGGAAGATACATCGACGTATCCATGACCGATACCGTTCTGTCCTGGCTTCCTCTTGAAATGGCCGAGTATCTGGCCACAGGCAACACTCCTCAGCGCGGGCAATCCTATTTAAATGGCGGAGAAGCCTGTTATGCTGTGTACCAGACCAAAGACGGTCGTTATGTAAGCATAGGCAATAGGGAGGAAAAATTCTGGATGAGTTTCTGTCGAGCGGCCCGGCGTCAGGATCTTGAAAAGCTCCAGTTTTCAAAACAGGAAACCGACTTTGACAAGGTTGGGGCATTTTTCAAATCCAAAACTTTGCAAGAAATCCTTTCCCTTTTCGATTCCGTCGACACCTGTGCCACCCCGGTTCTCAGTCTGGATGAAGTGCCTGAACATCCCCAAATCAAAGCACGAGGGATGATCCTTGAAGAAGATAAGGATGCGAGTCTTCCACCGTTGCTGGCGTGCCCCTTAAAATTCTCCAATGGAACCAGCCAAACTTATCAACGTGCCCCCAGGCTCGGTGAACATACCCGGGAAATCTTGAAAAGCATCGGGCTCACCGATGAGAGCATCGAACAGGCCGCTCGCGACGGGATAATCCGCATTACGCAGGAATAGCCGGTCAGCATCTATGGTACTTAAAAATCCTTCAATCATATGGAGATAAACCTAATGCTTATTACATCCGAAGAATGGGTTGAAAGACAGCTCCGAATGAAAAAAAACATATACATGGGGGGGGAGTTGATCGGTAGGGATCATCCAATGATCCTGCCCGGCCGCAATGTTATCGCCATGACTTATGATATGGCTCAGGATCCCAAGTATAAAGGCATTATTACGACCACATCCCATGTTGATGGCAGCGAAATCAACCGCTGGTGCAATCTGCATCAAAGTGTGCAGGATTTATTGACCAAACAGAAATCAACCAGGTGCGGTATTCATAATTGTGGTTTTTGCATGCAACGATGCATGGGCAACGACGGGTTGAATGCCCTTTATGTCGTCACTAAAGAACTGGATGATCAGTATGGTACATCTTACCATTCCAAGTATCAGGAGTATGTCCGCTATTTTCAAAAAAATGACATCGCAGCAGCGCTAGCTCAAACCGATGTAAAGGGGGACAGGTTGAAACGTCCGGCGCAACAGGATGATCCCGACCAATATGTAAGGATCGTCAGTAAGAACAAGGACGGCATCGTCGTACGAGGGGCGAAGGTCCACATCACCTTAGGCGCCTATGCTGATGAAATTATCGTTCTGCCTACACGGACCCTGAAAGAAGAAGAAAAGGATTACGCCGTTGCCTTTACCATCCCCGCGGATGCGGAAAATGTATATCTGATCAACAGAGCATCTGCACCCCGTGCCCGAAAAAAGTTCAAAGCGCCTATGAACAATTATGGCAGCTCCGATGCGTACCTTGTTTTCGACGATGTCTTGGTTCCTTGGGAAAGGGTATTCATGTGCGGTGAATACGAGTATGCCGGCCGCTTGGCCTTGCTTTTCGCCAACTACCACAGGCACGCTTATTGCGGGTGCAAACCAGGGGTTACCGACGTGATCATGGGGTTTACCGAACTGGTGGCAGAATACAGCGGCATCGAAAAAGCCCAGCATGTCAGGCATGAAATCGCAGACCTGATTTCGGTTGCGGAACTGGTTTATGCAGCTGGTATTGCAAGCTCCGTCAATGCAGAAAGGTCCTCTTCCGGAGTAATGGTGCCCAACGCCGTTTATTCCAATGTCGGACGGAGGCTTGCTGGTGAAAATATTTATCACGAGCATAATATTCTTGTCGCCATCGCTGGCGGACTTCCAGCTACCCTCCCATTTGAAGAGGATTTTATAAATGAAAAAACTGCCCCGTTTCTAAAGAAATACATGCGCCGTAAAAAAGGATACTCTTCCGATGAAATTCACCGATGCTTCCGCAGCATAAGTGATTTAACCTGTTCTGCCTGGGGCGGCGTCTGGCAAATCGCCGGCGTTCACGGCGGCGGCTCCCCGATTATGGAAACGATTGCCATTTTATCGAACTATGACTTGAAACAGAAAGTTGATATCGCAAAATACCTTGCTGGTATCCACAACCTTGAGGGCGGGGAAATTTTTAAAAACGAAAAAATTGATCTCGAATCCTTTAAAAACCACTTAAACCTTTACAGCAGGCCTCAAAAAACTGCGACCCCCTGACCGTATGGACATCCCATGCCCCCCAGATCATGGCGGGCACGGCTTTGTTCCCCATGCGCCAATGGCTGTTTTCAAGCAGATGGATAAAGTATTTCATTCTGGCGGATCACGCCCATTTCTGTTGAACTCAGGATGTTGCCCCTTGGATAGGCCTCTGGGATAAGTTTAAACATATTCCGCCGTTGGTCGACCGTGATCAGTCACCCTCTGGGCCAGAACTTTTGGGACTTTTAAGCACCAACAGGGCTGCCGTTAGGCCAGTTATTTTTCCTTTGCGCTTGAGCTCGAATCCCAGTTGCCCGATGCGCTTACTCTCCTCGACGGCCATCTTACGATTGTGGCGATTGATTTTTACCTCATTGTCCCCTTTGCACTGCCCCCGCCAGACCTGGAGCTAACGGCTGAAGTGGGTATGAGCCCTTCTGCCGGTAATAGGCCCCCAGTTCAGCCTCGTTCACGTGGGCGTTGTCAATGACAATGTCGAACTTTTCCGCGCTCCTGAGTATTCGCTCGACCCAGAGAAATTGGCACTGATTTCCTTCCCCTGCCGCTGATGTTTGATGCGCCATGTATAATGGGTGTCTTTAGGAATTCCCGTCTCTTTGGATAGATCAGGAGCATATGCATTAATCGGTGGTAATAATTTCCTGATGATCCTCGCTTTAAATTCGTCAGGATAGGTCTGCATAATGCAGTTTCTTGAATCAGTCACATGCCTTCAGAAAGATTATGGACCCCGGGACAGGGCTTATTCTGGCGCTTCAAGGAATGGTTAAATTGGATAAAAAACATATCGGTGGCCCCATGCTGGTAATCGATGGGTTGACGTCCTTGCTATCACATGCACCAAGATGCCAGCTACTGAGAACCAAATGCGGTGGCATCCTGAATTGGTATTGATCGAGGTTATGCCTTTTTATTGGTTATGGTGACGATTTTTTATGCTATATTTTTTTTATATATATAGAAAGGACAACCTATATGAACTCAAATGGATTAAAAACGATCCACATTGAATTCGATGGCAGTGTGGCTACCCTTATTTTGGATCATCCTCCGGTCAATGCGATTACCGAAGAACTCCTGGTGGATCTGGAAAGCGCCTTTGAACAAATGAAGCAGCAGAATGATATACGAGCCGTCATCTTGACCGCCAGCGGTTCAAACTCTTTTGTTGCCGGCGCTGACGTTAACGTACTTTCAAGGAAAGATTTTTCTAGCATAAAGAAATTTCTGACGCGGATCCACACCACATTTAACAAGATTGAAAATTTTCCGAAACCGATTATTTGCGCAATTAACAGTCATGCCGCTGGCAATGGCTGCGAACTGGCAATGGTTTGCGATATCCGGGTAGCCAACCGTAATGCCACGTTTGTATTCCCTGAATGTAAATTCGGAGTCGTATCCGCAGGTGGAACAACCCGAAGACTTCCACGCTTTATATCCAAAGGCCGTGCGCTTTATTATCTGTTCACCGCAGAAAAAATGACCGCACAGGAAGCATTTGACTTGGGATTCGTCGACTTTCTGGTAGAAATGGATGGGGTGCTTTCTTTTTCCAAGGCTATAGCCCTAAAAATCGCTGCAAACGCCCCGTCGACGGTTTCCAGCATCAAGAGGCTTGTCCGCAAGGGTCAGGATCTTCCGACCCAAGAGGCTTTAAAAGAGGAACTCCGGCAAAGTGTGAATAGCTGCAAGACGGATGATTTTATAGAGGGTTTTACAGCCTTCCTTGAAAAACGCACACCCGTCTTCAAAGGGATGTGATCAAAGAATGCGGAGATACACATGCCTGACCGGCCGGCCAAAAGACCTTAAAGTCTGGTGTATTTTCAGCAACCTAAAGCCATTAGAGAGAGGCAAACGCAATTGTTTTCAGTAGCGGAAATTATCAGCAAAAAAGCCATTCAACTGCCTGACAAAAATCTGTTTTTAAAACAGGCGATCGAATACATGGTGAACAATTCTATTCAGCAGGTTCCAATTATCGACTGTGAGGGAAGGATTTCAGCTGCAGTAGATATCTTTTTGTTGATCAACCACCTTAGCAAGCTCGTGGTCGACGATGAGGAGCTCCCGAAATCCTGTTGCTGGCGCCGGCTGAACACTATTAACATCAATGAGCCGATAGGCAATGCCGCATTTTTTCCCGTAGATCGCTTTGTACTCGATGATGATGATAAATACTCGGGCATCCTTTCGAGATCCGATGTCATTAGAGGTTTTTCTAAAAAGCTGGAGGTGTTACATTTCGTCTTGGACTGCATCGACACCGGAATCGGTATTCTTTCGGATAAAAAGAAGTTGATATATGCGAATAAAAGCCTGCGCTCAGCAATGGAGTCAAAGGATGGCGTACAAGTTTATCTTCCTCTAGAAGAAATACAAACAGCCCTTCCAGACCCTGAACAAAGGTTCGCAGACGTTCCTATACGGTACCAATATAAAAAAGGCAATCAGGATGCAATACTTTTATATTATCCTTTTGAAACAGACAAAGAAATTGTCGGTACTCTGGTGCTGGTATCCAGAAGACCTGAAGGAGACCATTTTTCAGGGCTCACCTCACCTCATCCGACCTTGATGGTCAAGGGCGATTTGAATGATATACGGGATGTATTCCCGGATATCGTTATTGTCGACCCCAAGATGGAACAATGCGTGAACCTGGCGTTAAAGGCATCTGCTATTTCATCGAATGTTTTTATTTCGGGGCCAACAGGTGTCGGAAAAGAAATCGTTGCTGAAATAATTCATCGTATGGGGCAGAGAGCCAGTATGCCCTTCGTAAAGGTGAACTGTGCCGCTATTCCGGAAACACTACTCGAATCCGAGCTGTTCGGTTATGAAAAGGGAGCCTTCACTGGTGCAGTAAAGGAAGGAAAATCCGGACTGATCGAATCTGCAAATAAGGGGTCGCTTTTCTTGGACGAAATTAACAGCCTCCCGATGCAACTGCAGGCCAAACTGTTGCGCTTCTTGCAGAGCAAAGAATTTTATAAACTCGGTGCAACGAAGCCCCAGAAGGTCGATGTGCGGATTATCGTCGCCGCAAACTGCGACATTAAAGAATTGGTAAAAAAAGGTTCTTTCAGGGAAGATCTTTATTATCGGTTGTGCGTGATCCCCATACCCATTCCTTCTTTAAAAGATCGCCCAGGTGACATCGTTCACTTAGCAAGGCACTTTTTGGCCGATTTCAATTCCGCATACAATCTGGACAAGCAATTCAGCGCAGGTGTTATAGCTGCATTCCAGAATTATAACTGGCCTGGGAACGTACGGGAGTTGCAGCATCTTATCGAGCAACTTGTCGTACTGACAGAACCTGGCATTATTGAAACCAAGCATCTGCCTGAATACTTGATTCCAAATGCGGGGCCAAGTGAAAAGCTCAAGGTGGATGTTTTCGATCTTATGCCGCTGAAGGAAGCACAAGATATATTTGAGCGTGCAATATATATCGAAGCAAAAAGACGTTGTAAATCTGTCCGCGAAATTGCCGAAAAATTGGGCATCCACCATTCCACCGTCGTCCGCAAACTCCAATATCTCAAAGCTCTCGAGAACAACGACCATTATTCATCTGCCTGATGCAGGCGGCGAAGAAAGGTTTGGCGTCTGCAGTCCACATTTTGCCAAATTCATATAATTCCAAGACATTATTCTCATATCGCAGGTTCGGACGAGCCTGCAATATCCAATCGAAATCACGGCTTTCATTAGACCCTGCGATCCCTCTTTAAAAATAAGGACCACTGCTATGGACCAGCAATAGTCCGATACCGGCCGGACCTTTGGAATGCCAAATCCATTTTTTGATCCGAAGCTTTAGCATGCCAAGACTCCGGATGGAATATACATTCCGAAAAAATGTAAAACTTTAAATTGTGATTACCCGATCTCCTGACTTCAGCCAATCTGTTAAAAATTCCCCTGTATAGAAGACCTTTACTCCGATCGCTTCAAGTCTTTCTAAAATGCCCATATTCTCGGCACATCGTTTACAGGCAATCACTTCAACACCTGCATTTTTCATTTCTGATATTTTTTCCATGACTTCTTCATCATTGACCAGAAGATCCCCGGAGGCACCCCAAATAAGAAGTGTAACATTCTCCCACCATCCTCTGATTTTTGAATTGTGGGTATACATGCACACCATGTTCATTGCCACTGTTTTATCTCCATTAGTCCAGAGCACCAAGAGTCTATCTTGCATTACCCTCTCCTTTAAATGAAATTTTGTTATTGGATGGATAGATCTTGAATGGATTGCTGCCATCGCATTTGCAATTTTATTCTCATATAGCAGGTTTGGTGGACCCTTTAATATCCAATAAAAATCGCAACTTCCAGTTAGCCCCGGCAATTCTGAAATCAGCGCCAGGTCGCCGAGGAGCCTTTAGAAAGATCCTTTTCTTCATTTTTGACCTTAGTAGCCAGTTGGTGGAATGAAATGATGGTACTCACGTTCCA
>Ga0209164_1001636_pt1 | contig 27560 bp, 26 predicted proteins | sample MTBNYHSulfiMetaG_FD_187458 | JGI IMG/M metagenome (GOLD analysis project Ga0209164, IMG submission 187458) | Enrichment culture microbial communities from rom New York Harbor, USA that are MTBE-degrading - MTBE-NYH (New York Harbor Sulfidogenic)... | ecosystem: Environmental > Aquatic > Marine >... | reverse complement strand
AGACGGGGAAGCAGTGGCCCGCCACTGCGGCCAGGCCGGCAGCGAACCCGATGACCTCCCCTCCGGCCCAGCTGCCCAGGGCCGCCGCCGCCGCGCCCTTTGCCAGATCTCCGAGCAGCACCAATGCCGCCTGCTTACGGCCCACGGTGCGCAGCACGTTGGTCGCCCCGGGGTTGCCGCTGCCGGTGCCGTAGATGTCCACGCCGAACAAGCGCGGGACGATCACCCCGAAATCGATACTGCCCAACAGGTAGCCGGCCACGACGGCGGCGATGTTGAGCCCGTAACCCAGCGCGGCTACTTCCCCGGGATCCACGCCGGGGAGTCTAGGTGGTGGCCCCCGGCAGTCCCCGAGCCGCCGAGCCCCTTTCCGACGGGTTGGAGCGGCGCTACCTTGACCGGTGTACTGGCTACCCCGCCCCCCCTACCTGCGCTGGGCGGCTGCGGCACTCCTCCTGCTCGGCGCCTTCGCCTGGGACCGGCGCGCCCCCGCGCTGGAACCCCAGGCCTTCGCCGCCCGGGACTTGCAGGCCGGCGAGGCCCTCGACGCTTCTGCCGTCTCCTGGCGGGAGGCACCCGCCGGGCTGCTGCCGTCTCCCAACCTCCAGGGAGCCTCCGCAGCCGTGGACCTGGCCGCCGGCGACCCACTGGTTCCGGCGGTACTGGACTACGGCCCGGCGATCCCGCAGGGCTGGTGGAAGATCCCGCTGGCGATCGGCCCCCATGCCGGTCCGGGCGACGAGGTGATGTTGCTGGTGGCCGACCCCCCGGCGACGGTGCCGGGCCTCGTGGTGAGCCCCCAGCGCGGGGACACCTACTCGCTGGACTACCGCCCGGCGGTGGTGGCGGTGCCGGCGGAGGCGGCCGCCCTCGTGGCGGCGGCTGCGGCCGCCGGGACTCTGGTAGCGGCTGTGGCTCCCTGAGAGCGCCCGCCACCGCAGCGGGGCCGCCCGGTTAACGTTCCGCCCCGTGCTGACCGCTGCCGTCTGGGGCCTGATCCAAGGCCTCACCGAGTTCCTCCCCATGTCCTCGAGCGGGCACCTGGTCCTGGTGCCCGCCATCTTCGGCTTCGACGAGCCCAGCCTGGCTGCGTCGGTGATGCTCCACGTCGGCACCTTGCTCGCCGTGCTGGCCTACTACCGCCGCGACCTGCTCAAGCTGCTGCATCTGCGCTCGGATCCCGAGGCGCGGCGCATCCTCCTGCTGCTCGTGGTGGGCACGATCCCTGCAGCCATCATCGGTCTCACCCTCGACGGGCCCATCGAAGCGATCTTCTCGGAGCCCTGGCTGGCCGCAGTGGCCCTCATGGTGACCGGGGTCGTCCTGGCCTTTGCCATGCTGGTAGGACGCGGCTTGCGCCGCCTACCCGAGGGTCGCTGGACCGACGGCCTGGTGGTGGGACTGGCTCAGGCCTTCGCCCTGCTCCCCGGCATCTCCCGCTCCGGGATGACCATCACCGCCGGCATGGCTCAGGGCTTCTCCCGGGCCGAGGCGGCCCGCTTCGCCTTCCTGCTCTCCATCCCGGCCATCGGCGGGGCAGGCCTCATCGACGGCATCGACCTCGCTCGGACGGGCGGCTTCAGCTGGGATCTGCTGGTGGGCATGGCCGTCGCCGCCGTAGTGGGGTACCTGGCCATCGCCGGCCTGATCCGGGTCCTGGTGCGTGTGGGCCTGCTGCCCTTCGCCCTGTACTGCCTGGCCGCCGGAATCACCGCCTACTTCCTGGTCTGACCGCCGCGCCGGCGGCGGCTCAGAAGTGCACCACGCACCAGGGGGCCACGGGCCAATGGAACATGAGATGGGCCCGGGTCACCGCCGCCGCCTCGCCCTGCACCCGGCCCAGCCAGGCCAGATCCACCAGCCGCGAGTCGCCCAGGTAGGCCGAGGCCAGGTCGGCCGCCGACAGGCGGAGTTCGGGCTCCCGGTCGGTCCGGGCACACTCCGCGCCGGCCGGGCCACCCTTCAGCAGGAAGCGCCCGCCGGCCTCCGGGAGGAAGTCGTCGCTCACCTCGAGCACCAACTCACCTTCCACCCCATAGCGCCGGGCGGCCAGGGCGGCAGCCACATCGACGAAGCGCAGCCAGATGTGATCGGTCCGCAGTTGCTGCATCCTCCGCGACGCAACGAGCAGGAAGGAGACCGGGTCGCGCAGGCGGCGGGCATACGCCTTGATCGTGGCCACCAGATCCATGCTGAGGAAGTACCCCCACAATGCCCGGTAGGCCTCCCCGTCGAGTGCCTGCAGGTCGCCGATTCGCACCTCGTTGCGGGCGTGGCCCTGCTCCCAGTTCTCCTTCTGACGGTAGAGGGCGTAGCCGGCCACCTCGCCGTTGCGCTCGTAGAGCACGTAGCGATGGGCGGTGGCGCCGTCGCGCCAGTGCTCCGGGTCGAAGAAGTAGAGGTCCCAGTCGGCTTGGCGGCGAGCCAGAGCCCCCGGAACACCGGCGACCATGCGGGGATAAGCCGCGGGGATCGCCTCCCGCGCCGCCGCGTCGCCGATCTGGCGCAGCCGGCCCTCCGGCGTCCGAGCATCGGCGAGGGCCGCATAGGGGCGCTCCAGGGTGAGGTCGCAGCCTTCGATGGCTACGCCGTAGCCGAAGCGGCCGTATATGGAGCTCTCCGCCGCCCAGAGGGCCGAGAGAGCCTCGCCGCGCTCTCGGCCATCCGCCAACAGGCGGCGCATGACGGCGGTGAGCACCCCGCGCCGGCGGTGAGTGGGGCGAGTGGCCACGGCAGTCACCCCGCCGAAGCTGAGCGCGGCCCCGCCGGGTACCGTCATCTCGTAGGTCAGGGCCCCGCCGGTGCCCACCATTTCCTCGCCGTCGAACGCGCCCAGATACCGGTCGAACTCGGCCCGCTTCTTCCAGACCTCCGCCTCTTCGGGACGCGGATCGAAGCCGAAGGTGGCGCCGAGCGTCTGCTCCCAGGCGCCGAACTCCTCCGGTGATATGCGACGCACGCGAAACGGTGACGTCTCCATGGCGGGCGCCACCCTACCCGACCGCAGGGGTATTGCCCGAAGCCACGGCCGGGCATAGGTTGCCCGCGTGAAAGCCACGGCTCTACTCATCGCCCTGCTCGGTCCCCTCGCCCTGTCGGCAGCCGTCGCCGCCGGTGCCGACGGGGGCTGTGTGATCACCCCCACCGGCATCGACTGCAGCGCCGAGGGAACCTCCTCGACCAGCGGAGGCATTCCCGGGACCACCATCCCCGGGGTGCCTTTGCGCTACCTGGCCACTACCGAGCACCCCGACAACGGGCTGTGCTGGTTCTGGTCCCCCTATCCGCCGGGCCTCGACTCCTGGGACTCGGCCTACGACATGAAGATCCTGTGGACCCTGTGGGCCCTCCCCGAATGCCCCGACCCCACCCTTCCCGTGGTGGTCCCCGGCGACTCCTGGGTCGAAGCCCGGGCCTGGGAGGTGTTCCGTTCCTTCCCCCTGGCGGCGCCGCGTCCCACCCTGCAGCCGGGAAGGCACGGCATCACCGGGCTCCCCTCCTTCCTGAGCGCTCCCCTTCCCACCCCGCTGGACCATCGGGAGACCCTGCCCGACGGCCGCCTGCTGCAGGTCGAGGCCGAGGTTTCCACCGCCGTGGTCGACTGGGGGGACGGCACGCCCGCCATTGCCTACGACCCGGCGGCACTGCTGCCCTACCCCCACGGGCAGGCCCGGCACACCTACGCCCTCAAGACCTGCCCGGCCGCCTACCGGGCCTCACACCCCTCCGGAGGCAACTGCCACCCTCGCCTGGAGGCCTACCCGATCACCGGCACCTTCCGCTGGACGGCCCGCTACCGGCTGGGGAACGGCTGGCACGATCTCGGCCATCTGGACCGCACCACCGCCGTCGCCTACGACGTCGATGAGGTGATCGGGGTGCTGCGCCCCTGAGGGACGGCCGCTGGGCTCGTTGCCCGGTCCGTTTCCCAGACCCGGCCACCCGGCGCACCGATCTCCTCGCCGGCAGGCCGGGTGATCGGGCGAGGGCGGGTAGGCTCCCGCCGCCATGCACCAGACCCCGATCCGAGTGCGCTGGGGCGAGCTCGACCCCTACGGCCACGTCAACCACGCCGTCTACCTCACCTACCTTGAGCAGGCCCGCATCGCCGCCCTGGAGGCCATCGGCTGGGGCATGGCCGCCATCGAAGGCCTGGGCTGCCGGGTGATCGTGGCCCGAGCGGACCTGCGGTTCCGCCGCAGCGCCGGGGCGAACGATGAACTAGTAGTGACCTCCAGGATCGTGGAGCTGCGGCCGGCCAGCAGCCGCTGGCACCAGGAGATTCGCCGCGGCGACGAGGTCATCCTCGAAGCCGAGATCACCGGAGCCTGCACCGACCCCGACGGGCGGCCGCGCCGCGTTCCCCCCGAGCTTCAGACGGCCCTGGGGCGGCTGGTGGCGCCGTCGGCGGCACCTTTCGAGCGTCCCCCGGAAGCGGCCGCGCCCCGCTTCCGGTCCCGGGGAGACACCGGGTAGGGTATGAACCCCATGTTCGGCCGCAAGCGGGTCAAACCCATCGAGTTGCGTCGCCTCGACGACCTGAAGCCCCTCCTCGCCGAGGGCAAGCCGGTTCTCCTCGATTTGATGCAGGTCAACTGCCGTAGCTGCAAGATCATGGACGGCATCGTCAACGAACTGGCCGAGGAGTACGCCGGCAGCGCCCACGTGGTCAAAGTGGACGTGGCGCGGGTGCCGGAGGCGATCCAGGCCTTCTCCATCAAAGGCACCCCCACCTTCGTGCTGCTCGGCCGCCCGGCGGCTCCGGCCGCCAAGAAGAAGGCCAAGCGCCGCGCCGAGCCGGCGGCGGGCAGCTCCGATCGCGGCCCGGTGGCGCGTTGGCGCGCTTCGGGGCTGGTCCGCAAGGACCAGATGGTCCGGGCAATGGAGAGCGCCGGGGCCGTCCGGGCCGAGTAAGCCGGCGGGCGACCTAGGTCGCGCGCTTGCCCTCACCGCCTCGGCCGCCTGGCGGCGGCCTCCGCGCCTCTCCCACCTTCGTGGGAGAGGCAAAGACTCGCCCTCACCGCTCGCCGCCTGCGGTGGCTCGCGCCTCTCCCGGCTCCGCCGGGAGAGGCTATTGGTAGTCGTAGAAGCCGCGACCCGTCTTGCGCCCCAGCAGGCCTCCCTCCACCATGCGCCGCAGCAGCGGCGGAGGGGCGTAGAACGGGTCTTTGAACTCCTCGTAGAGCACCTCGGCCACGGCCAGGACCACGTCCAGGCCGATGAAGTCGCAGAGGGTGAGCGGCCCCATGGGATGGTTGGTGCCCAGCATCATCCCTTTGTCGATGTCCTCCCGGGTGGCGAAGCCGCCCTCGTACATGCGGATGGCCGCCATGGTGTAGGGGCTGAGGAGGGCGTTGACGATGAAGCCCGCCCGGTCGGAGGCCTGGATCACCTCCTTCTGCAGCACTTCGGCGGAGAAGGCCCGGCTGCGGGCCAGCGTGTCCGCCGAGGTGAGGACCGAGGGGATGACCTCGACCAGCTTCATCACCGGCACCGGGCTGAAGAAGTGCAGGCCGACCACCTGCTCCGGCCGCCGGGTGGCCCGCCCCAGGCGCACGATCGGGATCGACGAGGTGTTCGAGCCGAGGATGGCATCGGGGCGGGCTACGACCGCGTCGAGACGGCGGAACACCTCGACCTTGACCGCCGGGTCCTCGATCACCGCCTCCACCACCAGGTCCCGGTCGGCGAGTACCTCAAAGGCGGCGCCGAAGGTCAGACGCCCCAGCGCCGCGTCCCGCTCCTCGGCAGGCAGCTTCCCGCGATCCACGGCCCGGCCCAGCGAAGCGGCGACCCGCCGGTGCGCCGCGGCGGCGAGGTCATCATTCACCTCGACCACGGTGACCTCGAGCCCCGCCCGGGCACACACCTCGGCGATCCCCGAACCCATCAACCCGCCGCCGACGACTCCTACCCGCTCCACGTCCATCTCCGGCTCCTCGATCGGCTGTCCCCCCGGAGCCTATCCCGAGGTCCCCGGGCGCGCCCCCTGCGTGCCCGCCCGGTAACCTGGCCTCATGGATTACGGCCCGCGTCCCCGCCCCATTTTCTTCGGCCTGGCCCTCATCACCGTCGGTGTTCTCTTCCTCCTGCGAGAGATGGACATCCTCCCCGACATCTCGCTCTGGACCCTGCTGTGGCTCGGCCTGGGCGGCTGGCTGTTCGTGGGCACGCTCGCCGGGAACCGCCGCGGCTGGTTCTGGCCGCTCATCCTGCTGGCCATCGGCGGCTTCATGCTGGCCCGCGACCTAGGCCACCTGCCCCGCGGCTTCGCCATCTGGCCGGTGGTAGTGATCGCCATCGGCCTCTCCCTCGTGCTGGAGGCCATGGTGCACCGGCCCGCCGACAGGGAACCGGGTCCGAGCGGAGAGGTCTAGGCCGGCAGGCGGCCCTCCCAGTACCATCGGGCGCCCCATGACGCTGACGGCCCCCAGCCCCGCCTCCGCCCAGCTCGGCCTGACCCGAGCCGAGGTGGCCGAACGCGAGGCGGCCGGGCAGGTGAACGCGATCCCCACCGGGCCCAGCCGCACGATCGCCCAGATCGTTCGGGCCAACGTCTTCACCCTGTTCAACCTGCTGCTGGGCGCCCTGCTGGTCATGGTGCTCGTGGTGGCTCCAATCCAGGATGCCCTGTTCGGGATCGTCCTCATCACCAACTCGGCCATCGGCATCTTCCAGGAGATCCGGGCCAAGCGCACCCTCGACCGTCTCGCCCTGCTCAGCGCTCCCCAAGCCCTGGCGGTGCGGGACGGGCGGGAGGTGAACCTGCCCGTCGACCGGGTCGTGCTCGACGACTTGCTCGTGCTGCGCCCCGGCGACCAGATCGTCGTGGACGGTGAGGTCCTGTCCTCCGACGGCCTGGAGGTGAACGAATCCCTGCTCACCGGGGAGTCCGACCCCATCTTGAAGAAAGCGGGCGACCAAGTCCTCTCCGGCTCCTTCGTGTCCGCCGGCGGAGGCCGCTATCGCGCCACCCGGGTGGGGCCGGAGGCCTACGCCGTCCGCCTCGCCGAAGAGGCCAAACGCTTCACCCTGGTCCGCAGCGAACTGCGCAACGGCATCAACCGCATCCTGGCGGTGATCGCCTGGGTGATGGTGCCCACCGTCACCCTGCTGGTGTGGAGCCAGGTGCAACTCGGGGACCACGTCGGCATCAAGGAGGCACTGCGGGGTACCGCAGCGGGCATAGTGGCCATGGTGCCCGAGGGCCTGGTGCTGCTCACCTCGGTGGCCTTCGCCGTCGGCGTGGTGCGCCTGGGAAGGCGCCGGGTCCTGGTGCAGGAACTCCCGGCGGTGGAGGGGCTGGCCCGGGTCGATGTCGTCTGCTTCGACAAGACGGGCACTCTGACCGAAGGCCGCCTGGCGGTGGAGTCGCTCGACGTGCTCGACGAGCGGCACGACCCGGCCGCCGCCCTGGGGGCACTGGCCGCCGCCGACCCCAACCCCAACGCCACCCTGCAGGCCATCGGCGAGGCCTTCGCCGCGCCCGCCGCCGGCTGGTGGCCCACCCGCACCGTCCCCTTCTCCTCGGCGCGGAAGTGGAGTGGAGCCGCCTTCGGCAGCGCGGGCTCCTGGATCCTCGGCGCCCCCGAGATGGTGCTCCCCGCGGACCCCCTGGTGATCGCTTCTCTGGAGGCATCGGCCGCTCAGGGGCGGCGGGTGCTGCTCCTGGCTCGCGCCGAGACGGAGCTCGACGGCGACGGCCTCCCCGCCGGACTGGAGCCCGTCGCTCTGGTCGGCCTCACCGACCGCATCCGCCCCGATGCCGCCCAAACGCTGCGTTACTTCGCCGCCCAGGGGGTAGCCGCCAAGGTGATCTCGGGCGATCACCCCCAAACGGTGGCCGCCATCGCCGCCCAGGTGGGCCTGCCCGGGGCCGACCGAGTGGTCGATGCCCGCACTCTCCCCGAAGAGGGCGAGGAGCTGGCCGAAGCACTGGAGCAAGGCACCATCTTCGGCCGGGTGAGCCCGCACCAGAAGCGGGCCATGGTGGCCGCCATGCAGTCGCGAGGCCACGTAGTCGCCATGACGGGGGATGGGGTCAACGATGCCTTGGCGTTGAAGGACGCCGACATCGGCATCGCCATGGGGTCGGGGGCCGCCGCCTCCCGAGCGGTGGCCCAGCTGGTGCTCCTCGACGGCTCCTTCGCCACCCTCCCCTACGTGGTGGCCGAAGGCCGCCGCGTCATCTCGAACATCGAACGGGTGGCCAATCTGTTCGTCACCAAGACGGTCTACGCCTTCTTGCTGGCCCTGCTGGTGGGGGCCTTCTCCCGTCCTTTCCCGTTCGTGCCGCGCCACCTGACGCTGGTGGGCTCCCTCACCATCGGCATCCCGGCCTTCTTCCTGGCGCTGGCCCCCTCGGCGGCCCGGGCCCGCCCGGGTTTCGTCCGCCGCGTGGTCAGTTTCGCCCTGCCGGTAGGAGGCCTGGCGGCGGCGGCCACCTACTGCGCCTACGAGCTGGCCATCTTCGAAGACGTCGGCCTCATCCAATCCCGCACCCTGGCCGCCCTGGTGCTGGTCTCCATAGGCCTGTTCGCCCTGATCATCAACGCCCGGCCCCTCACCCCCTGGCGCCGCCTGCTGATCGGCTCCATGGCCGCGGTCTTCCTCATCGTCCTGGCCAGCCCCGGCTGGCGCGAGTTCTTCGAACTCGATCTCCCGCGACTGGTGATCCTGCTCGCCGGGGTGGGCATCGTCGGGCTCACCGGCGGCATCCTCTACGGGTCGCTGCGCGCCGTGGGATGGATCCAGCAGGTGCCGGGACTGCTGCGCGCCCCCACTGCGGGAGGCGGCGCCGGCCCGACGCTGCGCCGGGCCCTCGCCTGGCTGCGCGAGCGGGCCCGCCGCATCGGCGAGCCGCTGGAGCCCGAGCCCCCGCCCGAGCCGCCCGGCACTCCGTCGGCTCCCCCCCAACGGGAGGGGTAGGCCTCCGCCCCGGGTACGATCCCGCGCCATGCCCACCGAGCAGCGCGTCATCACCATCACCGACGAAGCCCTGCGCCGCGTCCTCGAGGTGCGCGCCGAGGAAGAGGATGCCGCCGAGCTGGCTTTGAGCCTGGCGGTAGCCGGCCCGCGGGGACGGGGCTGGGAGTATCGGCTCACCTTGATGCCGCTGGCCGACGCCGCCGAGGACGACGCCGTCGGCCGCTACGGGGATCTGCCGGTGGTGATCCCCCAGGCCAGCATCCCGCTCCTCCGGGGAGCCGGGCTGCGCGCCGACGGCGAGGGCCTGGCCCTCGACAACCCGAATCAGCCCCCGGCCGAGCCCTGGTGGCCGGGAGATGAAGCCCCGCTCGAAGCCCGGGTGTCCGCGGTGCTCGACCACGAGATCAACCCGTCCATCGCCGGCCACGGCGGCTGGGCCCAGCTGGCCGAGGTGGAGGGCAACGACGTCTACCTGGGCCTTGGGGGCGGCTGCCAGGGCTGCGGCATGGCCCAGGTCACCCTGCGCCAGGGGATCGAGGTAGCCCTGCGGCACTGGTGCCCCGAGATCGGGTCGGTGCTCGACGTCACCGACCACGCCTCCGGGGAGAACCCCTACTACTGAGCTCGGCTCAAGCCGCCGGCAGGGTGACGGTGAATATGCTGTGCCCGCTGCGGTAGTCGTAGCTGAGATCGCCGTTCATGAGCCGGGCCAGCTGGCGGGAGACGGTCAACCCCAGGCCCACCGACTCGGTACGCCCCACTTCCTTGTGGGCCCGGCGATAGGGGTCGAAGATCCGTTCCCGCTCGGCCTCGGCGATGCCGGGGCCGTCGTCGATGACCGACAGGGCGAAGTGATCGCCGAAGCGGTCCACCCGCACGGTGATGTGCGGGCCGCCGTAGCGGTCGGCGTTGGCCACCAGATTGCGAAAGATCTGCCGCACCCGGACCGGGTCGGCGAAGACCTTGGCCTCAGCCTCATGACGCACGGCGGTGACCTCTTTGCCCAAGCGGCGGGCCACCAGCACCGCATCCACCTGATCCCACAGGTGGATGGCATCACGCGTCACGGCCACCTCGTTCAGGTCGAGGCGTGATGCCACCAGCAGGTCTTCGACCAGGTCGGCCACTTCGGTGGCCTGATCGCCGATGAGGTCGATGAACGTGCGCACCTCGTCGGCTTCGAGGCGGTCGAGGCGGTCGCGCAACTCATGGGAGAAGCCCACCACCGCCGTCAGCGGGGTGCGCAACTCGTGGCTGACTGTGGCCACGAACTCGTCCTTGGCGCGCACCAGCTGGCGCAAATGGTCGGAGGCCCGGGCCTGCTCGGTGATGTCGTGGGAGACCCCAATGACTCCCACCACTCGGCCCTCTTCCCACATCGGGGAGAAATGCGTATCGAAGACCAGATCACCGACGCTCAGAGTGCCGCGGAAGGTCTCTCCCGCCAATGAGCGGCGCATCGCCTGCACCAGCCCCGGCGACCCCCGATACATCTCGAAGAGGGAGCGCCCCACTGCCTCCCCCGGCGTCAGGCCCAGGGCCTGCAGGCCCTGTCCCTCGGAGAAGGTGAACACCCCGTGCTCGTCGACGGCGAATACCACGATGGGAGCGCCGGCCATCACCGTGCGCAGCCGATCCTCCACCCGGCGCAACTGGTCGCGCGCCCGGAGATGATCGGTGAGGTCGGTGAAGGCGACCACTGCCGAGGACACATCGGGCCGGCCTTCGATGGTGGGAACCACCACCCGCAGCGTGCCGATGCGCGTCCCGGCGCCGCCGTCGCCCAGGTCGACCTTGATCTCGTGATGGGCCCGGCCCCGCCAGACGGCGTCCGCTTGGGCGATCACCGCCTCGAGGTAGCCCGGGCCCATTGCCCCGGAGGCCAGGTCCCGGGTGAACTCCTCCGCCCCCGTCGCCCCGAACAGGGTGCAGGCGGCTTCGTTGACACGCCGCACCGCCACCCCCGCCACCGCCAGGTGGGCCTGGTCGGGTCGAGATCGCAGGAAAGCAGCAAGGTCGGTAGTGCCCTCGGCATGCCAGCGCTCGAAGTGGGACACCAGGCCGGTCAGATCGACTTCCCACAGCGGGATCGGAGAGCTCTCGAACAAGTTGCGGAAATGGGCCTCGCTCTGACGCAGCCGGGCCTCGGTGCGCACCCGGTCGGTGAGATTGGTCACGTGGAGGAACAGGTAGCGGGGACGCGCCGCGGCATCGTGCACCAGGGACATCCCCAGCAGCCCCCAGGCCGATCGTCGCTCCTTCAGGCGCAGCCGCACCTCTCTCTGTATGGTCCACAACTCACCGGCGAGCAGGCGAGCGACGGCGTCGGCGTGAAAGCTGGCATCGTCGGGATGGATGTGGGAGGACCAGGCCGTCCCCACCAGTTCCTCCCGGGCACAGCCGAGCAGGTCGCACAGAGCCTGGTTGACCTGCACTAGGGCCCCGTCCAGGTCAAGGACCGCCATGCCGCTCGAGGCCCCTTCGAAAGCGGCCTCGAAGACCCGCTCCGCCACGTGCAGTTGCCCCGCGGCACGACCCTGCTCCCCCAGCAGGTGGCGGGCCGCTGCTCCCAGGAGGCAGGCCGCCGCCCCGACGGCGAGAACGATCAGGCCTCGGAACGATGCCGACACCATGCTCGGCGGGGCCTCGGCGAGCAGCAGGGCGGCCACGTAAGACCCGCCGACCACCACCGGCACCGCCGCCGCCCGGCCCCCGGCCAGGACGAGGGGATAGGCGAAGGCGAGCACTCCGAACCACAGCTCCAACTGGCCGGGGACCGCCCGGGTCAGCTGGCCGACCAGCAACAGCACCGCCAGGCCTAGACCGCCGCGCAGCAGGATCCACCACCGCCCCCAGGGCTTCACCAGCCCGGCGAGCGCCAGGAGGCCGAGCAGCACCAGGATGCCGCTGCCCGACCAAACCCACACCCCGCGATCGCCGAGCGCCCACACCAGCGTGGCGTGCCCGGCCAGGCCGGCCAACGCCAGTGGTTCCAGGCGCGGCAGGAGGAGCGTGGCGAAGGACGCGAAGCGCTTCGGCGTAACAAACCTCCGGCGGGTGCTCGTCCTGCTATCGGCAGGGGCACCGGCCTCCTGAAGAAGGTGAGATCAAGAGGGCTCGGCGGGCCGCAGGGTCCCCGTCGCCTCCTGCCGCCTCACCGCCAGGACGTCCCCGGCGACGCCGTCGAGGCACTCGGCGAGCCACCGGTAGGCTGCCGCGCCCGGACGGAAATCGGCTTCGGCCATCGCCTGGATGCGCCCCTGCTCGTGGAGGTCCTCGGCACGGGACCGACCGCCGGCCGGGGCCGCCGGGTACACCCCGAAGGTGCGGCCTCCCCGGTCGTTGAGCAGGGCGAACGCCGGGACGTCACTGAAGCCGTCGGCCACGTAGATCATCTGTGAAAAGGGCACCCGGCGCTGCTCCTCGGCCAGCGGGGCGTTGACATCGATGGCGGGATCGCGGTTGGTCCCCTTGTTGATCTCGAAGATCGCCCGAGTCTTGGTGGTCCCGTCGACGACCAGACCCTGGCGGGCGATCTGCCGGCTACCCGAGGCCGCCGCCGCGCCGTGCAGGTAGCCGGGAGGCGCAGTGTGCTCGAGGAGGGTATTGGCCCAGATCCCGTCCAGATAGGGAGCGATGGGGCTCCCCTCGATCATGGGCCGCAGGCCGGTGGACACGGCATAGTGCTCCACCACGATGCCGGCGGAGGCCAGCGCCGGGTTCGCGGCAACGCGCTGCCGCATGAGGGCCAGAAACTCGGGGATGCCGGGGCTGGGGCGCAGCCGGCCGCCCAGTTCCCGCAAGCGGGCGTTGTCGAGGCCGGGGAGTACCCCGGTCTCCACGTAGGTGAGCAAGTGGACCAGGTAGGCCGTGTCCCGGGAGATGATCTCGCCCCGCTCCCGGTGATAGGCAGGCAAGGCCTCCACCTCGGCCCAGAAGGCATCAGCGTCGACCCCGTAGTACTCGAAGAGGGCATCCTGCTGGTTGCCCACGATCAACGTGCTGTCGAAATCCCATATGAAGGCGATGACGGCCTGGGGGGACGAGGGCACCCGGCCAGCGTACCCCGAAGCGCCGCCGACGAGGGGTCAGGCCCCATCCCCGGGGCGAGCAAGGGCGGCGCCCGATAGGCTGACGCATCGAGAGGGACCATGGCCGAGTTCGAAGTCCGGGCAATCGACGCGGAGACGGTGCGGCCGCTCCGCCGCGCCCTGCTCCGCCCCCACCAGAAGGTGGAAGAACTGGTCTACGTCGGCGACGACCACTCCGAGGCACTCCACGTGGGCGGCTTCCGCCACGGCCGGATGGTGGGCATCGCCACCATCATGCCCCGACCCATGCCGGGGCGGCCCGAGCGGGCCGCCTGGCAAGTGCGCGGCATGGCGGTGGACCACGGGCATCGGGGCTACGGCCTAGGCGGCTTGCTCCTCAAAGCCTGCCTGGAGCATGCCGCCGCCCACGGCGGCCGCCTGGCCTGGTGCAACGCCCGAGCGGGATCCTTCGGCTTTTACGAGCGGTACGGCTTCCGTCGCGACGGCGACCCTTTCGAACTGCCCGAGATCGGCCCGCACTACCGGATGTTCATCCTGCTCGAGGTCGCCCGCCCTGAGGCGGCGGCGCCGGCGCCGCCGCGGGAATGACCCCCGCCGGCGCGACGTTGGGCAGGGCACACCTACCGGGAGACGACCCTGGCCCCACCCCTGAGCGTTCTCGCCATCTCGGGCAGCCTGCGCGGCGGGTCCTACAACACCGCCGCCCTGCGCGCTGCGGCCGAACTGGCTCCGCCAGGCATGACGCTGGAAGTGATGACCCTGCACGGCATCCCCAACTTCGACGCCGACGTCGAAGCAGTCGGGCTGCCTCCCGAAGTGGTCCGCCTGCGAGAGGCAATAGGCGCCGCCGACGCCCTGCTGATCGCCACGCCGGAGTACAACTGGTCGATCCCCGGCGTGCTGAAGAACGCCCTCGACTGGGCATCGCGGGGCGGGAAAGCCTCCCCGCTGCGAGGCAAGCCGGCGGCCATCCTCGGGGCGGGCGGCCGCCTCGGCACGGTGCGCGCCCAAACCCACCTGCGGGAGATCCTGCGCCATAATCGGGCGCGGGTGGTCGGCCTGCCCGAAGTGCTTATCGACTCGGCCGAGAGCCGCTTCGATGCCGAAGGGAACCTGGTCGACGAGCGCTTCCGCTCCCAGATCCTCCGCCTGCTGGAGGCACTGCAGGAAGAGGCCGCCCGCTGCTGATGCCCGGGGCGCGGACAGGCCCGGAGACACTTCGGCGTCGCCGCCGCCGTCAGAGGACCAACTGACGGATCTCCGGGCCCGGTGGTCCGGGTTGGAGTCGCCACCTATCCCGGGTTTGCCCCCGGGGAGCGGCCACCCCTGTGATGGCCGCTTAGCGCCCGGCCACCTCCGGGGTCCTGTAAAGACTGCCTATCACTGTTGGACCACCTCCTTTCTCCGTTGCCCACAAGGCTAGCGAACCCGGGCCGAAATCACCCCACCCGTCCGCGCGAGTGGGCGAGGCTTGCTACCTTCCGGGGGTGCTTCGTCCTCTCGGAGGCCCTATGTCCGTCTCGCGCCGATCCGGCCTGGTGCTGGTGGTAGCCCTCTGCGCTGCCGCCTGCGGCGACGGCGGGACCTCGACCACCACAGCAGACACGACGACGACCACCACGGCGCCGGCTGCGACGACCTCGACGACGAGCACCACGACTACGAGCACCACGGCCCCCGACACCGGGCCTCTCGCCCCGCTCCTGGCCGACTTGGTTGCCGACCCCCTCAGGGGCACGGGATCCCACCGCATGCGCTACCGCAACCCACAGCAGGACGAAGTGGTGTCGGAGGACACGCTCGACAGCGCCGGCACCCGTCTCTCTCTCCGCCTGCCCGACCCGATGCCCGCCACCACCGGCCTGGGATCCGACCAGATGTTGCTGCTCGCCTCGTTCACCGAAGGCCCCTACGCCCCCGACTTCCACGCCCTGGTCCTGTACGGGCGGGGGGTGGGAGGCTGGAACCCCTACGTGGTGATCGACTACGCCTCGGTGCTCGCCTACCTGGAGACCACCACCGACTACCAGGCCCGCCGCGTTGAGCCCCTCGCCGCGGTGGAACTGGCGCCTACGACGTTCGACTGGACGGGTTCGGCGCACTTCATCGCCGAGGTGTCCGTCTTCCCCGCCGACGACTACTTCGGCGGAGGGGAGGCCGTCGCCGCCTACACCGGCGAGATCGACTGCACCTTCACCGGCACTCTGGAGTGCACCACGATCTCCGACGACGGCGTGCTGCGGCCCGGGGACGAGGGCGAGGACGTTGCCGCCCTCCAAGAAGCCCTGGCCGGCTTGGGCTACTACGCCGGAGCCGGCGAAGGCACCTACGACGAGGAGACCGAGGAAGGGGTGCGCCTGTTCCAGCGCGACTACCGCCTCGACGTCGACGGCAGAGTGGGCCCGCAGACCCAAAGCCTGCTGGACGAGGTCGTTTCGGGGGATTCGGACATCGTCCTGGCGTCCCACGAAGGCGTCGGCGAGGTGGCCTTCGGCACCCCGGTAGCCGAGGCCCGGGCCGCCCTGACCTTGCTGTTCGGCCCCCCGGACGACTCCACCGGTTGGTTCTCCAGCCCGTGCAGCGGGGCCGACTGGCAGGAGATCACCTGGGGCGGCTTCACCGCCATCTTCACCGACCGCAACGGCTCCCGGCAGTTCGACGGTTGGGAGGTCAACGACCTCCAGGACCTGCCCAACTGGTTGTACTTCGCCGGCGGCATCCGCCCCACCTGGCGCTGGGCCGACTTCGAGGAGATGGGAGCCCGCTTCGAGCCGACCTACGGGGCCTTCTGGTACCACGACGAACTGGGGTACAACAACGGCCGCTTCGTGAACCCGCCCTCCGATCCGCCGGCGGCAAGCGCCCGCATCCACAGCTTCGGTACCGGCACGGGCGCCTTCGTCAGCTGCTGACGCGGCCACAGGCGCCCTCCGGCTGGAGGGCAACGCCCACGGACGCTCGGGCTCAGGCCTTGGGCGGCGGCACGGGGACGCGGGCCGGTTCCGGCCGCGGCTGGAAGTGCCGCCAGCAGTACTCGTTCTTGTTGTAGCGGGAGATCAAGGTGGTGCACCCGGGATAGGCGCAATGGCGACCCTCGTCGTAGACCTTCTTGGGGCGCCTTCCCGCCACCTGCTTGATCGAACTCACCCTGTTACCTTGCCACGCTCCGGCTGCTATGGCAAAGCGAGACGAGCCCGGCGGAATCCCGCGCCACCCCGGCGCCGGAGGCGGGTGACGCCACCCCTGCCGGGGGGTAGGGTCACCCTCATGAAGGCCATGGTGCTATCCGAACCGCGGCCCATCGACGCCGCTCCGCTGCTGGCCGCAGACGTCCCCGAGCCCCTCCCCGGCCCAGGCGAATTGCTGCTCGAAGTTGCCGCCTGCGGGGTGTGCCGCACCGACTTGCAGTTGGTCGAGGGCGATCTCGAGGCCCGACGCCTGCCCGTCATTCCCGGCCACCAAATCGTCGGGCGGGTCACAGCCCTCGGAACCGGGGTCTCGGGCTGGGAGATCGGAGATCGGGCGGGGGTGGGGTGGCCGGCCGAATCCTGCAGGACCTGTGGGTTCTGTCGCAGCGGCCGTGACAACCTCTGCGAGCAGGCCCGCTTCACCGGCTGGGACCGCGATGGAGGCTTCGCCGAGCAGGTCACCGCAAGATCCGACTGGGCGGTACGCCTGCCGGAGCACCTCTCCGACCTGGCAGCGGCTCCGCTGCTCTGCGGTGGGGTCATCGGATACCGCTCGCTGCGGGTCTCGGGCGTCCGGCCCGGGGAGCGCCTGGGGCTCTTCGGTTTCGGAGCCTCGGCCCTGCTGGCCATCCAGGTGGCGACCCACTGGGGCTGCGAGGTCTACGTGGCCACCCGCTCCCTCGGCGAGCAGCAGCGGGCCCGCGACCTGGGAGCGGTCTGGGCGGGCGGCTACGAGGAGCCTCCTCCGGTCGCCCTGGATGCGGCCATCACCTTCGCCCCCGTGGGGGAGGTGGTAGTGGCCGCCCTCAAGGCTCTGGACCGGGGCGGGGTGGTGGCGGTCAACGCCATCCACCTCGACCACATCCCCGAGTTCGCCTACCGGCACCTGTGGTGGGAACGTCAGATCCGCAGCGTGGCCAACTCCACGCGACGCGATGCCCAGGAGTTCATCGACCTGGCGGCCCGCATCCCGGTGCGCACCGTGGCTGAGCCGTTCCCCCTGACCGAGGCCAACACCGCCCTGGCCCGGCTGAAGCGGGGCGAGGTGGGCGGGGCGGCGGTGTTGGCCACCCGCTGACCCCGACGGCATGGTGGCCGGCGATTCCCTAGGGTTCGCCCATGACCCCATTCATCGTCATGGGCATCCTGGCCGATATCGCCGGTGCGGCCTTGGTGGTCGCCGGCGCGGTCACCGGCAACGTGGCACTGCTGGCCCCCGGCATCCCGCTGCTGATCACCGGAACCGTCTTCTGGCTGGTAGGAGCGAAGACCGGGGCCTTGACCGGGGGAACCAGCCTGCGCTCTCTGCTGCGCGGCGCGAACGCCATTCCGGAGGGCCTTCCCGCCCGGGCCCTCGTTCGGGCCATGGGCGAGACCGGCTGGACCATCAACGAAGCACCGGTCTTCTCCTTCGACCTGGAGGTCCATCGCGAAGGACAGCCGCCCTACCCGGTGGCCGTCAAACAGATGGTGCCGCGCATGCTGGTGGGCGCGGTGCTGCCCGGCCATGAGGTGTCCGTGCGGGTGGACCCGGCGGATGCCTCCCGGGTGGCCATCGACTGGAGCGAGATGCCCCGCGCCGCCGGCGCCGCAGAGACCGACGATCCCGCCGCTCTTCTGGCCGCCATCCCCGCGGAACGGCGGGGATCGGCCGCCGACCTGCTGGCGCGAGGTCGCCGGGGCACGGCGCGCCTGCTCGGCATCCGGGACCTGGGCGACGCGGTGGAAACCGGCCTGATGGCGGCCACCGACCCCCGGGCCGGGGCCCGCGTGGCTCTGCTCGAACTGGAGGTGAAACTGCCCGGGCGCGACCTTTACCAGGCAAAGGTGGTGCACTGGCTTCCTGCCGCGCTGGTCGGCCGGGTGGGGCCGGGCCGGCAGTTGGTGGTGGCCGTCGATCGCGACGATCCGGAGCACGAGGTCGCCGTCGACTGGGAGGCAGTGCCCGAGTAGGAGCCCGGGCCTTGTGGAAGGGCCCGGCCGGGAGGATCATCCCGATGATGGAGACGGCGGCGCCCACCCACTACTGGCACCTACGCGAGGACGGCCGGGTGCAGTGCGACCTGTGCCCCCGCCACTGCGCGCTCCGCGAGGGCCAGCGCGGCCTCTGCTTCGGCCGAGTCCGCCGCGGAGACGCCATCGTGCTCACCACCTACGGCAGGTCGAGCGGGTTCGCCGTCGATCCCATCGAGAAGAAGCCCCTGTTCCACTTCTACCCCGGCAGTGCGGTGCTCTCCTTCGGCACCGCCGGCTGCAACCTGGCCTGCCGCTTCTGCCAAAACTGGGACATGTCCAAGGCGGTGACCGACGACATCCTGGCGGTCGAGGCTTCCCCCGAGGCGATCGCCGATAAAGCCGCCCGCCTGGGCTGCCGCAGCGTGGCCTTCACCTACAACGATCCCGTCGCCTTCCACGAGTACGCCGTGGACACCGCCCGGGCCTGCCGCGCCCGGGGAATCGCCACCGTGGCGGTGACCGCCGGCTACGTGAACCCCGATCCCCGGGCCGAGTTCTACGCCGTGATGGACGCAGCCAACATTGACTTGAAGTCCTTCGACGACGCCTTCTATCACCGCTACTGCGGAGGGCGCCTCGCCCCCGTTCTCGAAACCCTGGAACACGTCGCCCACCACCCCGCTACCTGGCTGGAGGTCACCACCCTGCTGATCCCGGGCCTGAACGACTCCCCCGCCGAGATTGCCGCCCTGAGCGCCTGGGTGGCAGAGCACCTGGGCCTCGACACCCCCCTCCACTTCAGCGCCTTCCATCCCGCCTATCGGATGACCGACCGACCCTCCACGCCGGCTTCCACTCTGGCCGAAGCCCGGCGCCTCGCCCGCCGGGCCGGCCTCCGCTTCGTCTACACCGGCAACGTCGTCGACCCCGAAGGCCAGTCCACCCACTGCCCGGCCTGCGGGGCCCTCCTGATGGGCCGGGACTGGTACCGCCTCACCGCGTGGGGCCTCGACGCGGCAGGCCGCTGCCTCGCCTGCGGTACCCCCTGCCCGGGGCTGTTCGCGAAGGAACCCCCGTGCCCCACCGGCCGGCCGCGCCCCGCGCCGTGATGCTCGGGCGCTTCGTCCTCGACGAAGGGGAGCCTGCCTACATGGGGGCCTGGCGATCGGGGGCCCTGGCCGCCAAGGCGGAGGCGGCTCTCGAGGAGTTGCGCATCTGCCGGGCCTGCCCGCGCGATTGCGGGATAGACCGCCTCGCCGGCGAGGCCGGAGCCTGCCGGGTAGGGCGCCATGCCGTGGTGGCCAGCGCCTTTCCCCACCACGGGGAGGAGGACTGCCTGCGCGGCCGCCGAGGATCGGGCACCATCTTCTTCGCCGGCTGCAACCTGCGCTGCGTCTTCTGCCAGAACTGGGACATCTCCCAGCAGGCCGCCGGGAGGATATGCCCTGCCGAGGACCTGGCCGCCCTGATGCTCGCCCTCCAAGACCGGGGCTGCCACAACATCAACCTGGTCACCCCGGAACACGTCGTCCCACAGGTGGTCGAGGCCCTGGCGCTGGCCGTGCCCCAAGGGCTGCGGCTCCCCCTGGTGTACAACACCGGGGCCCACGACGGGCTCGCCTCCCTGGGCCTGATGGACGGCCTGGTGGACATCTACATGCCCGACTTCAAGTTCTGGGAGCCCGAGACGGCGCGTCGCCTGGCCCGGGCCGCCGACTACCCCCGGCGAGCCCGGGAGGCCATCGCCGAGATGCAGCGCCAGGTCGGTGTGCTCCGCCTGGGTCCCGACGGCCTGGCCCGGCGCGGCCTGCTGGTGCGCCACCTGGTGATGCCCGGCCTCGGGGCGGAGAGCGCCGCCATCTTCGGCTGGCTGGCCGAGACGCTCTCCCCCGACACCTACCTGAACATCATGGCCCAGTACCGCCCCGACCACCTGATCCCGGGATCTCCCCGGTACGCCGACGTCAACCGCCGCCCCCTGCCGGAGGAAGTCGCCGCCGCCTACGACGCGGCCCGGGAGGCCGGCCTGTGGCGGTTCGACGAGCGACGCTGAAGGCCGCGGGCCCGCCCCAACCCCCGGGTACGCACCCCCGAAATCGTCGGGTAACGCCCTCCGGAGTCCGATACTTGGGCTATGACGCCATGGTCGCGGCGCCGGCTGGCCGCCGGGGTCGTGCTTGCCCTGCTCCTGGTCGCCGCTCGGGCGCCGGCCGATGAAAGCCCCGCGCCGCGTCTCACCACGATCCCCTCCTTCAGCGAGTCACCCGGCTGCGGAGGCCCCGACGGCATCCGCGGGCCCTTCGCCTCACAGGCCGGCAACCTGCCGAACACCGAGCCGGTGCTGGGTCCCTGGGGCGACTTCTACGGCCGGGACATCGCCGAGGTGCGGTCCCAGCTGGTGCGCAAGTACCTCCCCTCCCCCACCGGAGATGTCGGCGTTTGGGTGCATTCCCGTGTCGCTCCGGCGCTGGCCGCGGTGATCCGCAACCTCGAACGTGAGGCGGCCGCCGGCCGCACCTACGCCATACGCTCGTGGGACACGTGGTCCTACCGAGCGGCCACCATCCCGCCGGGCCGCTACCTCTCTTTCCATGCCGTGGGAGCGGCTATCGACATCAACGCGACCACCAACCCCTACCGCCTCGACAACGTGCTGATCACCGACATGCCGGACTGGTTCGTGAAGGCTTGGACCGACGCCGGCTGGTGCTGGGGCGGACACTGGCAGGAGAAGAAGGACCCGATGCACTTCTCGTGGGAAGGCCCGCCGGCCACGCGGGGCTACCGCACCCCGGCCCCGTTCCCGCCGCGTACCTCGCCCGCGGCCTTCACCCGCACCCTCTCCTTCTCCACCGCCCTGGGCCCGGCGGCAGCAGACGGGACGCGGCTCCTCGCCGACCTAGATCGCGACGGGGCCGCCGACGCCGTGGAGGTCCGGCCCTGGACCCCGGCCGGCCACCTCGGCGTCGAGGCCGCCCGGGCGATACACGGTTTCGAGACGTGCACCACCGCCGAGACCACGGGATGGCCGGCTCCCGGCGGAGCCGCCGTGATGCTCGCCGACGACGGCGACGACGGGCGCCCCGACCTCTGGGTGGCAGATGCCTCCGGCGCCACGGTCGTAGTGTCGATCTACAGCTTCGCCTCAGGCTTCACCCTCCGCCGGGGCCCGGTCGCCACCGCCATCCCGGCAGGAACCGGCCTGACTTTCCTGGTGGGCGACCACGACCGAGACCGCCATGCCGACCTCTACGTCCTACGACCGGGCACGCCGGCGACCTTCGAGATCTGGCGCGGCCGCCGCTTCACGTCAGCCCTGTCGGTCGCCCTGCCGTTCACCGGCGGGGAGGGCTGGCGCTACGCCCTAGGCGAGCGCGATGGAGACGGCATACCCGACTTGTTCGCTCTCGAACCCGGCGACGACCCCATCGTCCACATCGTGCCCGGGGCGTCGGGGTTCACCGGCCCGGACGAGGCCATCACGCTGGAAGGACCAGCCCACGAAGGCGGGTTTGCCGTCGAGGATCTCGACGGCGACGGCCGGGGCGATCTCTACTTCCTCGATCGCGACGGAACTCTGACCGTGCGCCTCGGCGGCAAGCGCGGGGCGACCACCGACGACCGGCTGGTCTACTGGTTCTTCGAAGGTCACGACCGGGACTGGACGGCTGGGGCGGGCTGCATCCGCGACGCCGGCAGCACCTTCGGGGCCCTGGCCGTGGCGGGCACTTCGACCGGGACGGCCACAGCCTACGTGGACCCGGCCTCAGGCGGCTGGGTCCTGCGCGGGCGGGACGCCGAGGACGGCCCGTGGGTGCGGGATCTGACCGGTGAGGTGCGGGGCCTGGTCGCCCTGCCCACCCCGGACGGGGAACGCCTGGCCGTGCTCCACGTCGAGGACGGGGCGCCGGTGTCGCTCTTGACGCCCGATGGGGCCCTCGTCGGACGCATCCGTTTCGGACGGCAACTGATGAACCCCGACGGGCCATCGGCCCTCGTCGTGAGCGGGGCTCCCGCTCTCGGCGTCACTGCGACCGGGCCGAAGAGCCCGGTCTTGGCGGTGCGCGACCTCACCGGTGCCCTGGTCGCCGAGGTCCCGCTGAGCCTGACGCCGATCGCCGCCGCGGCCTACGACGGGGACGCCGACGGCAACTCGGAGATCGTCCTGCTGGGCACGACGGCCGGGGACACGCGCCTGCAGGTGCTGAGCCTCGACGGCCGGGTACAGGCCGAAGCGTCGCTTCCTGCCGGCGGACAGGCCGAAGCGCTGGCCCTCCTGTCCGGAGGGCGGCCCGCCGTCCTGTGGCGGTCGGCCGAGACCGGCCGGACCCGGGTCCTGATCTACTCCGCCGGCCTCGTGCCGGCGGCCACCTACCGCATGCCGCCGGACTCCGGGATCATCCTCTCGGCCGTCGGTGGCGACTTCGTGGCCGCCTTCCGGACGCGGCGCAACGGCACCGTGTGGGTCGTGTCTCGGGACGCGGCCACCGGAGACCTGCACTACCGGGAGGGACTACCCGCCGGCTTCGACCCCTTCTCCGCCGCAGCCACCACCGACGGGGCCTTGGTGCTGGCCGCCCAGCGTCGGGGCGACGGAGCGATCCTCCTGGACCGCCGGGCCCCCGACGGTGGATCACTCGCTCAGGAGACCTACCGTCCCGGCTGACCGGGGCGGGGCGGGCTGCCCCGCTCCCGCTCGGCCCGGCGGCGGCGCGCCAGGCCGGTGAAGGTCCCCACGACCGCCCCGGCGGCGGCGCCGATCAGCACCAGCACCCAGGGCGAGGTCCCCCCGGCAGATGTTTCGGGCACCGTGGTGGTGGTTGCGGGGTCCGACTGGGCCGGCGCTCCGGCGGTGGGGAGCACCACGGCCAGGAGTACGGCCGTGAGGAGCACGAGCGCAACGCGGCGGGTCACGGGCCCATTCTGCCTTGCCGACCCGCGGTAGCGTGTCCTCGGCAGCAAGGAGGAACCGATGCGCCTCAGCGCCCGCAACCAGCTTCAGGGGAAGGTTGCCGAGATCGAGCACGGCAAGGTGATGTCGACGGTGCGGGTGGCCCTCCCCGGGGGGCAGACCCTGACGGCCGCCATCACTCGCGAGGCCGCCGAGGAACTGGCCCTGGCCCCCGGCGACCCGGTGATCGCGGTGATCAAGGCCACCGAAGTGATGCTGGGCACCCCATAGCCTGCCCGGCGCAGCCGCCCGCCCCCGAATAGGATGATCGCGCTCCCGCTCTCACCCGCGACCGGCCGGAGGACTCCCATGTCAGCCACCCCCGTGACCCTGCAGCAGCGTATCGAGGCCACCCCCGCCCAGGTGTTCCACGCCTTCACCAATTCCACCGCCCTGCGGGAATGGCTCTGCGACGCCGCCATGGCCATCCCCCGCCGGGAGGGTCGCCTCCACCTGTGGTGGACCGGCGGCTACTACGCCACCGGGGAGTACACCAAGGTAGTCCCCAACGAGCGGGTCGCCTTCACCTGGCAAGGGCGGGGAGGCAAAGCCGCCTCCCGCGTCCAGGTCGACCTGCGTCCCGACGGCGAGGCCACCGTGGTCGAACTGACCCACGGGGCGGGACGCAAGGGAAAGAAGCCGCCAAAGCAGGCCAAGTCGACCCGCCGGGGCTGGGAGACGGGTCTAGAGAACCTGAAGTCGGTGCTCGAGACCGGGCACGATCTGCGCTTCACCCGCCGCCCGATGCTGGGCATCCTCCCCGACGCCTTGACCCCCGAGGCCGTCGCCCGCCTGGGCGTGCCCGTCGACCGGGGCATCCTCCTCGGCGGAGTGGTGGAGGGAATGGGGGCCCAGGCCGCCGGGCTCCAGCAGGGCGACGTGATCGTCCGCATCGGCGATGACAAGACTCCCGACTGGGCGGGCCTGCAGGAGGCGCTCCGCAGCCACCGGGCCGGGGATGAGGTCGAGGTCACCTACTACCGCGGCTCCGAGAAGGCCCGCACCACGATGACCCTGTCCGCCCGCGCCATGGAAGAGCCCCCGGCCGACCCGGCGGCGCTCTCCGCGGCCATGACTGCCTCCGGAGAGGCCTTCCTGGCCCGGCTGACCGAGGCCTTCGAAGGGGTCGGCGACGAGCGAGCCGCCCGCCGCCCCGGCGAAGGCCAGTGGAGTGCCCGCGAGGTTCTCTGCCACCTGATCGTCGGCGAGCGAGCCACTCACGAGTACATCACCCAGCTGGTCGGGGGCCAGGAGCACTGGATCGACGACTGGCCGGGGAACCTCGACATCGCCCATGCCGGCCTGCTCGCCGTCTTCCCCACCCCCGGCGGCCTGCTGAAGGAGTTGCGGCGCAACCGCGCCGAGACCTGGGCCATGCTCGCCGCCCTGCCCGACGAGTTCGTCGCCCGCAAAGGCTCCTACTGGCGTCTGGCCTACGGGATGATGGAGGGGCCTCTCCACGACGAGGGGCATCTGGAGCAGATCAAGGCAGCCCTGGCCGCCGACTGAGCCGCCGTCGGCGCGCCGGCTTGGTTCCCCCGAGTGGTTCAGCCGCGGAATAGGCGCACGATCAGAATCCCCAAAGCGGCAGTCAATCCTGAGATGGGAATGGTGAGCAACCAGGCCCACACCACCCGGCGCGCCACCCCCCAGCGCACCGCCGACAGCCGCCGGGTGGAGCCCACTCCGACGATCGCCCCGGTGATGGTGTGCGTGGTGCTCACCGGAATGCCGAGCATGGTGTTCAGGAAGAGGGTCGAGGCCCCGGCGGTCTCAGCGGCGAAGCCGTGCACCGGCCGCAACTTGGTGAGGCGGGAGCCCATGGTGTGGACGATGCGCCAGCCCCCGGTCATGGTCCCCAGGGCGATGGCGGCATGGGCGGAGAGCACCACCCACAGGGGGATCTCGGGCAGGCCTCCGTCCGGAGCCGAGGCCAGGAAACCCCCGGCTACCAGGACCGCCGTGATGATGCCCATGGTCTTCTGCGCGTCGTTGCCCCCGTGCCCCAGGCTGTAGGCGGCGGCCGAAAGCAGCTGACCCCGACGGAACAGGTGGTCCACCTTCTCGGGCGACGAACGGCGGAAGATCCACAACAGCAGGACCATGTTGATGAAGCCCAGCACCATCCCCAGCAACGGGGAGAGCACGATGAAGCTGAGGGTCAGGACCCACCCCCGCGCCTGCATGAGGCCGGCGTAGGCGCCCCCGGTGACCAGTTGGGCGGTGAGAGCTGCCCCGGCGTAGCCGCCCACCAGGGCATGCGAGGAACTGGAGGGCAGCCCGAAGTACCAGGTGATCACGTCCCAGGCAATGGCCCCGATCAGGGCCGAGAGGAGCACCCACAGGCGCCAATCCTCGGCGACCCGGCTGATCTCCACCAGTCCTCCGCCCACGGTCTTGGCCACGTGAGTGCCGAACACCAGGAAGGCCAGGAAGTTGAAGGCGGCGGCCCACACCACGGCTACCCCGGGGCGCAGCACCCGCGTGGATACCACCGTGGCGATCGAGTTGGCGGCGTCGTGCCACCCGTTGGCGAAGTCGAAGGTGAGCGCGGCGAAGACGATGACGACGGCGAAAGCGGCAGTGGCGTCCACCCGGGTTGACGCCTGCTCAGGTGTGCTTCACGACGACGCTCTCCAGGCTCTCCGCCAGGTGCTTGCAGCGATCGATGGCGTCCTCCAGCTGCTCGTAGATCGACACCCACTTGACAACCTCGATGGCGTTGGCCTCGCCGGTGAAGAGCCGATGCAAGGCCTCGGCGTAGAGCACGTCCGCCCGCTTCTCCAGGCGCCGGATGGTGCGGCCGTGCTCGGCGACCCCGTTACGGGCCTTGAGCTGCCCAAAGGCGGCTTCCATCTCGACCAGGGCGGCGGCCAGGATGCCGGCGATCTCGGGCACGTCGGCCCGCAGCGGCACGGCATGAACCAGTTCGAGGCGCCGAGCCAGGCCGTTGATCTCGTCGATGATGTCGTCTGCCCGGGTCGTCAGAAGGTAGATGTCCTCGCGGTCGATGGGAGTGATGAAGCTGGTGTTGAGCTTGGCCACGATGTCGGCGGCCAGCACGTCGCACTCCTCCTCGATCGCCTTGATCTGCTCGGCGTACTTCGTCCGGTTCTCGTAGTCGTCCAGCAACTCGACGAACAAGGCCGCCCCGGAACGAATCTTCCCCACGAGGCCGCTGAGCAGCCCGAAGTACTTCTCCTCGCGCGGGATCAGACGAACCATGGCCCTCCCTCGGCGACGCGGTTTCGAGGGCACACTACCCCTTCGGCGCTGCCCCCCATCCGGTGCGGTCGCACATCGGGGCCTCCCCCGCTACCCGGTGTTGCGCAGCCCGGTGGCGATCCCGTTCAGCGTCAGCAGCAGAGCCCGCTCCAGGGCGGAGTCGCCGGGGCCTTCGGCCCGGCGGCGCGCCAGTAGCGCCACCTGGATGTGGTGCAGGGGGGCCAGGTAGGCATGCCGCACCTCGAGCGTGCGCTGCAAGGTGGGGTTGCCGGCCAGCAGGCGTGGACCGCCGGTGAGGCGCAGTACTTCGGCCACGGTGCGGTCGTGCTCGGCGGTGATGCTCGCGAAGAGGGGATGCAGTCCCGGCTCGACCAGGTGCTCCACGTAGCGGGCAGCCACTCCCAGATCGGTCTTCGCCAGGGTCATCTCGACGTTGCTGATGAAGGTGAGGAAGAAGCGCCAGGCGCGGTGCATCTCATCGAGCGTCTCGCCCCAGCCGGCGGCGCGGGCGGCGGCCAGGCCGCTTCCCACCCCGTACCAGCCGGGCACGATCTGGCGGCTCTGCGTCCAACCGAACACCCAGGGGATCGCCCGCAGTCCCTCGAAACAGGCGGCCTCCCGGCCCGGGCGCCGGGCGGGCCGAGAGCCCAGCTTCAGGGCCTCCAACTCGGCCGCCGGGGTCGCCGCGAGGAAATAGGGCATCAAGCCGGGGTGCTCCACCAGGCTGCGATAGGCGCGATAGGACGCGCTGGAGACCTCCTCCATGGCCTCGGTCCAGCGCCGCAGGGTCTCCCGCTCATGGCGCGGGGTGCGGTGCAGCAGCGAGGCCTCCAGGGTGGCGGCCACCGCGATCTCCAAGTTGCGCCGAGCCAAGCCCGGCAGGGCGTACTTGTCGGAGATGACCTCGCCCTGCTCGGTCACCTTGATGGCGGCGTCCACGGTGCGGAAGGGCTGGGCGAGGATGGCCTCCCCCGTGGGTCCGCCTCCCCGCCCCACGGTGCCGCCCCGGCCGTAGAAGATGCGCAGCCGCACCCCGTGGCGCGAGGCCACGTCGTGGAGGCGCCGGGCCGCCCGGTGCAGCTCCCATTGACCGGTGGTGATACCGGCATGCTTGGAGGAGTCCGAGTAGCCCAACATCACCTCCTGCAACCCGCCGCGGGCGTTCACCACACCGCGGTAGGCCGGATCGGAGAGCAGTGCGTCGAGGATGTCCCCGGCGGCCCGGATGCCCTCCAGGGTCTCGAACAGCGGCACCACTCC
>Ga0209164_1001634_pt1 | contig 27575 bp, 25 predicted proteins | sample MTBNYHSulfiMetaG_FD_187458 | JGI IMG/M metagenome (GOLD analysis project Ga0209164, IMG submission 187458) | Enrichment culture microbial communities from rom New York Harbor, USA that are MTBE-degrading - MTBE-NYH (New York Harbor Sulfidogenic)... | ecosystem: Environmental > Aquatic > Marine >... | reverse complement strand
TCGTAGCTCAATTGGATAGAGCGTTTGCTTGCGGAGCAAAAGGCTGCAGATTCGAGTTCTGCCGGGGGCATAAAAAGAAGTGATGCCTAATCACTTCTTTTTCTATTTAGAATTAATCCTATGTTTATGCAATAATGACAGATGGGCCTTGTTTCTCGATTTTTTCTACCGTCTCCGGATCTGCATCTTCATCTGTCACAACTGCGTCGATATCTTCTAATGCTGCAACATGGAGCAGACAGACTTTGCCGAACTTTGTCGAATCGCATACAATAATTTTTTTATTGCTTACGCTGATCATTTTTCTCTTTATTTGAGCAATAGTTGGTTCGGTTGATGTTAATCCCTTAGATAGGGAAATACCATCGATTCCCATTATCGCAATATCAGGCGTAAAACGTCCTATCGAATCTAGAGAAATTTCACCGATTGTGTCTTCCATTTCTCGGTGAATTAAACCACCTGTGAGGTAAATTTTTGCATCAGGAATTTCTAATACTGTTGGAAGTAGATGTATTGAATTTGTAATAATTGTTAAACCACGCCGGTTTCGAAAGTTTTTAGCTACTGCGTATGCAGTACTTCCCCCATCTATGATAATAGAATCACCGTCATGTATTAATTCTATAGTAGCCCTGCCAATTTTTGCTTTGGCATCCGCATTGGTTTCATCCCGCAGTTGAAGAAATTTTTTTTCGACAACCAAATCTTCTTGCGGGTTTTCCGGCAAAATAGCGCCGCCATGAGTTCGCAAAATCAATCCTCGACTTTCAAGTTCCGCCAGGTCCATCCTGATCAAAGACGCGCTTACATTAAAAAAATCAACCAAATCAGATACAATGACTTTTTTCTCTTGGACCAGTCTCTCCAGTATTAATTGAAGTCTTTCTTCTCGAAAAATCTTTTTTCCTGGATTCATTTTTAAATATTTTTACATTATAAATCAAACGAAAATTTCATATATACTCTTTTTGTTGATGCAGCTGGAATAATCCAGCTGCATCGACACCCACTTTTTTTGATATTAGAGATCCAATCCCGCTTTTTTATCGCTCTTCTTTGTTCTAGCTTCCTCTTTCAAGGTTGGTTTGAGCAATACCAACATTGCAGCACCAGCAATTCCTCCAATAATAATACTAACAATCCACATTAATGGTTTATTTGCGAGAGCAAATACAAACAGCCCACCATGAGGAGCCATTAACGAAACTCCTGATAGATAGCTAACCAAAGCTCCAACAGCGGAACCAACCATTATTGAAGGAAGAACCCGAATTGGGTCAGCAGCTGCATATGGAATTGCAAATTCAGTGATGAAAGTAGCTGCGCCTATGAAACAACCAGCCAAACCGCCATGTTCTTCTTCTGTGAATTTATTCTTTGCCGCAAGCATCGCAAAAGCGATTGCTAACGGAGGAACCATTCCACCTACCATAACGGCAGCTAATGGAATCCAGTTGTTGTTTTCAGATGCAGCTAAGGCAAATGTATATGCTGCCTTATTTACCGGCCCGCCCATATCAAATGCCATCATAGCACCTAAAACCAATGAAAGAATAACTGTGCCAGAAAGGCTTAGGTTTTCTAGTAGTTTAGCAAAAGTCTGATTTAACCAGGTAGCTGGTGGACCAACGATATAGAACATAACCAAGCCGATAATCAAGGTACCAATCACGGGTATGAATAATACTGGCATCAATGAACGAATAGATTGAGGCAAGTTGATCTTTTTTAATTGGAGGACCAAATATCCTGCCAGAAAGCCTGATAACAAACCTCCCAAAAACCCTGCACCAATCCTGTTGGCAACCATTCCACCAACAAAACCGACCGCAATTGCAGGTCGATCAGCGATAGAATAGGCAATATATGCGGAAAGCACGCCAACCATGACGCCAAATGCATCTTTCCCAATCCAAAAGATCTGGGCTGCAAGATTGGAATCTTCATATACATAAATTCCTCCAAAGAGGAATCCCAAGGCAATAAGGATCCCACCGGCAACAACGAATGGAATGAAGTAAGAAACGCCGGTTAACAAATGCCTTTGTAAATCTCGTCCTTTCATTTTATTTCTCCTTTTTGTTAATTTTTTTCGAAAATACTTTTAAATATCATTGGAATTTATTTAATTCAAATCACCTCCTTCCTCTATTGCATAAAACTACTCACTCTGGGTAGCAATTTTCTTTGCTTTTTGTAAAGCTTTGCTTGCATTGGCTACAAACTCCCCTGGGTCAATGACAATTGTCTTTTTTCCTTCAAATCGCTCAGTATCTCTTACGCCAATATTTACAGCAAAAATAATTAAATCAGCTTCATCGATTTCTTCTTGCGTAAGACGATTTTCGATACCCATTGCTCCTTGAATTTCAATTCTGATTTCATCACCAGATTCCCTTGCGCTTTTTTTTACTGCTTCTGCAGCCATATATGTATGTGCGATCCCTCCGGCGCAAGCAGTTATAGCTACTATCTTCATCCATCACCTCCATTTATGATCTTGAATTTGATAGGTTTTCCAATAATTTCTCGCCAATAAAAATTGCATTAATAACATCTTCATAGGAAGATGCTTTGATCAGACTATCGCGAAACTCTTCGTGAACCAGCAAGCGAGCTAAACGTGCTAAGACCGCCATATAGGCATCAGCCGACATTCGGTTCGGTATCGCTAACAAAAAAACAAGTTTAGCAGTACCACCGCCCAAGTCTGTCAAGTATTCAAACCCATCGTTTGAACGTCCAAAAGCAACTCCCGCCTCCCGTACGGCATCGCTTTTGCCATGAGGGATCGCAATGAAATTTCCCATATAGGTTGGGCCTAATTTCTCTCGCTCATAAACAGATTGAATGTATTCCTGCTTGTTACTCAGCAAACCTGCCTCATCTAATAATCCCGCCAAGTATTCGATGGCCTGTTCTTTACAGTTAATGCCAGGCATATCTAAGCTGACAGTTTGGGGTCTGATCACTTCACTAATCTTGAGATATTGATTTGCCATGGTTATCAATTTGCCAATTCTCGTTCAATTAATGCCTTTGCCAATATGTCAACAGTCCATTTCGAGGCTTTAGCAGTAATATCCGTACATCCTTTACCCATCTCGTGAGCTCCAGCCGCTTCAAAATCCTCTCTCTCCTGTTTGATGGTCAAGTCATAAGGACGACCATATTTTTTTGCGTGAAGATCAGCACAGCGATTTGTACCGAATTCCTCCATAAACTTATCCCGCAATTGCTGCACCAATTTAAAATTTATGTACTTATTCTCCCGGTCACCATCAAAATTTTCGCGCTCGCGTGGAAAAATCAAGCCAATAGCCATGGCCCCACCAATGTACGCAGAGCAGGTAGAATCATTGTTCAATCCAATACCACCACACAGCCCAGTAGCTGATTTGAATACTTCTTCATTAAAAATACCCAACGCTTCTGTAACTGCGGCTATCACACTCTGTCCACAACCGTGATATTTTTGCTCATATTCCATGCCAAGGCGAAAAGCCTCTCGAGATTTCTTCTTCCATTCATGCTCTAAAGGAACTCTTCTAAAAGCAATGGCAATATCGTCTATGAGTTGGGTGTCTTCTTTTCCCAAACCACAGTATTTCTTGATAGTACTGATGATTCCCAATTCCTTAATCGATTTTTGAATTTCGCTTGATGAAGGATCTTGCTCATCAAAATAATGGAAAGCTGCTGCAATACCCCTGACTAAATGTATCGGTTGAATTCCATTTTTTAAACATAGAAGCGTAGGACCAATCAGTCGATCATCTTTAGAAAGCTTCCTAATCGGATCTGCCGCAGACCGCTGAACAGTATCAGCAATCGTTGGATTATTTGTGTGCTCTAAAACATTGGAGACCCATTCCTGCATATCCGATTCAGTGAAACCAAATTCTTTTTGCAGCGCGCTGCTGACTTCTTTCAACGCCCCGACTGCTTCGCTTTTGACAAAATCATCCTGAAGACAATCCACCAACAGAGGATATTGGTAAAAAGAACCATGATACGAAAGCACAGCATGGCACATGTTGTATGTATAGATCTTGCGCAGCTCTTCAGCCCGCATATCATCCACCAATCGTAAAGCTTGGATGCTAGGTATCTGCCCCACAAAGCCATTACGGTCAACTGGCAATTCGGAATATCCATTTGTCCAGACAATCAAAGGGTCTTCAGCAACAGCACTTTGGGGAGCCACTGGAGCAATACGAATTATCAGGGATTCAACAATGCCAATATTTTGTTTGAAAAATTCCTGATCCTCACCTGCCAAACCCGCATAAAGAGATTCTGAAAATTTCGGGCCTGCATGAATGAGATTCGTGCACAGAATGATGTTCAGAGGATCTTTCTTTCCACTTGTTTTTCGTTCAAGAATATATTGTCTTAGGTCTCCTGCAACACTCTCAAAATCCTTCGGGAAAACCGCCAGGGCAACGAGATCTGATTTCAAGAACTCACGGGAAATCTCTGTTTTTTGCTCAGAGGTCAAAGCAATATAATTCTGAATGACCCTTTTTTCAATTTTTTCATTGCTGGCATGGACAACTGTATATTTCTTTTGTTGATTCAGTTTTTCGATCAGGTCTTTTGACTCATCAATCAAGCAAATTTGATAATCTGCCTGTTCGAAAATATCGGCGATAAAACCACGACCAATTTTGCCCGCGCCCCAGATAAGAATGTTTTTATTCATAATCGATCAGATTTTTTTCTAGGAAGAATTTTTCTGCTTCAAACGACCAAGTCTTGCCTTCGCCAAGATATTTTCCAATTTCAGGCATTCTTTTATCCAGCTCAGCTATGGATATCAGTGGAAAATCTAATACATGGGGATAGATGACTATCTTTCCCGGAAATACCCAATCTTTCATAGCTTTTATCCCATCAGCTATCTGATTTATTCCACCGATTGCCGCGACGGAGTATTGAGGTTTTAATTGACCAGAGATCACACGCTCTACAACTGCTTTTTGGTCATCCAATCCTGAACCGCTATGACCGACAAAACGCACTTGTTGCGGTCCACTGATCAGCCACGCATCCACCTTGGATGTGACCCCCCTTTTCAGGCCGGCAAACAAGTCAATTACCGCCCCAACTCCTGCATGCTGTATGGATTCTGCAATAACATCAGGTATTGCAACCATGATCTGGATGTCATCAAAGCCTCCTGCCTGCTTGACGTTTTCCATTACTCTTTGATATTCATTCTGATCGACATTCGGATTGACAATCAAGAGATCTTTTTTATTTTTTTTCGCAAAGGGTACGAAAAAATCCAATAAGGCTTCATAACGTGATCGGGTTACCTCACTAGCAACAATCAAACCTGGTCCATCGTCACTTTCAATTGCCCGTTGCAAATGCAAACGCCCCATCGGTCCACCAGCACCAAGAATCCAGGTTCTTCCTGCGGGCTTAAGGGAAACTCGCGGATTTGTCTGTTGATACGCTGTGGAAATTTCCAAATCCGATCCCCCTACGAAATAAGTTGAATCGTAATGCAAACGTCCCATATCAATTTCTACGAATCCATCAAGCGGTTCTTCTGCCATCAGAGCCATCACACCAAAATTCTCCAACAACTGACCTGCTTGACTATATTCCTCGGCTGTAGAGTCCAACAAAATCACATCGTCAAATTTTGCGCCTGATTCCACAATTGACTCAATTCCTTTTTCTACCAGTATTATTGAGTTTGATTCACACAATTTCACAATTTGGGCTTTCAGATCCGCGGGAATATTGCATACAATCACTTTTTTCGGCGAGTTCTTTCCAAACCAATACTCATCAATCCAATAACCGCTTCTACTTTTGTGCGAGCCACAAATCAATAAACTGCCTGATTTTTTCAGGGTATTGCGATATTGCATGCGGTAAGCCGCCTCTACACATGCCCATGGTTCTGTGATTGCGCTTGAAGCATAGGGCATGTCATCTGGAATCGGGATAAGGTAATTGCCTGCATCTCCCTTTAAAATTTCCTTCCCAACCTTGGCGTACTGTCGATAACCGCCATCCATATCAAAACAAAACGGTATACTTTTTCCATCTACCCAAACATCGGGCTGTAAAGTATAACGATCCCCAACTCGATACTGATCAGTCAAATCCTTACCAACACCAACCACGGTAAATGAGATTTCGTGACCGGGAATAATAGGATTTGTCTTTAAATCTCGGCCCGTCAAGCGGGGATGAGTTTCTCCCGCATCAATCTCTTTGACATCTGTATAGCAAAGACTGACTGCATCAATGCGCATTAATAATTCATCATCGGTAAATTCTGGCGTGGAAACAATAACCGGTTTCCCGTTCTTCCCCAAGTTTTCAATTCCAGCCCCATATAATGGCCAAGCAAGCTGTTCTTTCTTATACGGAGTATCAGCTTTCAAATAACTTGCAAATCGCTTGAGATCCATCAATTATCCTTTCTTGAAAGACATCAGTTTTTTCACAACTTTCAATAATAATACCAATTATTAGCAGTATTTGTCAATATTTACTAATGCTAATTTGTTGTTTTTTTGTGTTATTTGTCACTTTCTGCGCGCGGTTTCTAGAAATACCTTTTTATTGGTTTGTTGATACAATTCGTAGTCAACTCAAGAATAGGAAAATTTGCATAATGTCAAAAAATAAAATTCAAATTCTTTTATCAAACGATGATGGGGTAAATTCTCCCGGTCTATGGGCTGCGGCAGAAGCTCTTGCGGATTTAGGATATATCACTGTGTCCGCACCGCGTGATCATATGTCGGGAACCGGCAGGGGTTTTCAAAAAAATTCCGATGGCAGGATCACGAAACAAAAATTAAAAATAAAAAATCAAGAATGGGATGTTTATGCAATAGGCGGATCCCCTTCTCAATCTGTGACCCATGGGGTCATGGAACTCGTTCCACGAAAACCCGACTTGGTAGTGACCGGAATAAACTTTGGCGAAAATTTTGGTACTGATATTACATATTCGGGTACTGTTGGAGCCGCTCTAGAAGCTGCGTCCCTTGGTATCCCGGCACTAGCAGTATCACAGCAAATGAACATTGAAGAATGGGACACATATCATGATGCGGTCGATTTCTCGGTTTCAGCCTATTTCACGAAATTTTTCGCTAATATTCTCTTAACAAAGAATTTACCAGAGGATGTGGATGTTCTCAATGTCGTAGTCCCTGAGGGAGCAACTATTGATACGCCATGGAAAGTAACTCGATTGGCAAAAACACGATATTTCAAACCCTATGTAATCCGTAATGGAAATTTGGAGGAAGATGCAAAGATAACTTCTCATATCCTTGATTTGGAAGAAATACCTCCCGAAACAGACATGTTTACAGTGAGAATCGAGAAAAAGATCGCGGTCGTACCACTGAGTTTAGATTTAACCTCACGTGTTGACACCTGCCAACTCAATCAATTGCTACGTGATTAAAATACCACCCATTGATTCATGGGAATAGTCTGGAAATCGGTTTCAATCTTGAACAAACTCTTAAAAAAAAGAAATGACTAGTTATTAAATCGGATATTGAGGATATCGCCATCTTGAACAATATATTGCTTGCCTTCTAACCGAAGTTTTGCTTTCGATCGGGCTTCCGCCATGCTGCCCAAATCCATCAGATCCTGGTAAGCAATCACCTCGGCACGAATAAAACCTTTCATCATATCAGTATGAATTTCCCCTGCAGCTTCCGGGGCAGTTGCACCTCTGCGGACAGTCCAGGCACGCACCTCATCATCCCCAACTGTAAAAAACGATTGCAGCCCCAACAAATCATAAGAGTCACGAATAATGCGGCTCAGTCCAAGTTCCGAAATACCATATTCTCTCAAAAAAACTTCAGCTTCTTCTGGAACGAGCTGGGCTAAGTCCATTTCAAGCTTACCCTGCAGACTGCTTATGAGGCAATGTTTGTGTTCAAAAGTAATCTTTGGTGGTGATTGTCCATCTCCTAAATTCAATAAAATCAACAATGGTTTCCTACTCATAAAACCAAATCCGCTGATTATTTTTTCTTCTTCTGTGTTTAAATCTAGATCTCTGAGTGGTTTCCCACCCTCGAGAGTTTGGTTGATTTTTTCAAATAGGGATATTTCTTTTTCAATTATCCCTTTTTCACGTCCGCCACCTTTACGGTGTTCCTCATTCAGTTTTTCCAGCTTTCGTTCTACCATAATCTGGTCGTTCAGCAAAAATTCACTATCTGTCATAAAAACATCACGCTGGGCATCAATACTCTCGAGCACATGGGCAACGTTCATATCTTCGAAACATCGTACAACAAGAATAAAACCATCCATCTGAGTAAGTAGATTCAATAATTGACCGCTGATCTCACCTTTATCCGTTGCTGCACCTAAACCGGTAATATCAGAATAGGTTACTTTGGCATAGATTTTTTTCTTGGGTTGGAACATATTGGTCAGATTGTCAACGCGTGCATCAGGTACATCAACCACAGCAGTATGCACCTCCAGCCTTCCCAATCCGATCCCAATAGGTTGATTGTTACGCGTCAGTGCATTGAAGATAGTCGTTTTCCCCGATTGGGGTAATCCAATAATACCTAGTTGCATCTCACTTCTTCTTTTTCCTAAATTATATGCTGAAAGTTCGTTCCACCCCCCTTGACCGTGAATTTAAATGTGGATATACTAGCGGAACAAATGCCGGAGTGGCGGAATTGGCAGACGCGCACGACTCAAAATCGTGTTCCTTCGGGAATGTGGGTTCGATTCCCACCTTCGGCATCAGAAAGCTGTCAACATTGTTGCAGCTTTTTTTTTAAACAGTGAGCCATGATCAATGCTTAAAATTTCTTTCTTTTGGGAGTTTTCGCAGTAGCTTTTATTCTTTTCCCGATTATTATTCCACATATCATTAAGACACTAAAAACCGCAAAAACAGCCATCGCCCATATCGCGAATCCCCATTTCGTTTTTTCGGGATTCAAGGGAGACATGGTTGTGGCTCTGTCATCTATCTGGTAGGTTGCCACTGGATCGGTACAACTTGTGATGAAACAATTTTTGAGAGTTCCTTCGATCTCGTCTGCGATCCTTTCGCTAAATCCAATCCAAGCTTGATCGCCTATGATCGTAACCGGCACACCTCTTGCCTCAAAATTCATCGCATCGCTTAGCGCAAAAAGAAAAGAGAGATTCTCTTTATTTTGATAAACCTCATACGTTTTGATGTTCAACTGCGGGAATTTATCAACAAGTGTCTCCAAGAAAAGTTTTTCTTCAGCACAGTGTGGGCATCCATCTCCCCAGAAAAAAATTAAAACAACCTCGGGGTTTTCTAAGTTTGTTTGAGCTAAACCTGTGGATGCACCAATAGAAAACATTATTAGCGCTAATCCGATAATCAAGAGGTTGTTCTTTTTATGCATTGAATTTTTCTCCTTAAAAAGGATAAGATCTACTATTATAAGACGCATCCTTAAATACACGGTGTGCGCAATTTTTAAAAACATCCCTTTTTTTCATGAATCACGATTTTGTTCAAAACCTCTTGACTTTCAAGTCCTTGAATGATATAGTGTAAACGGTTACATTAATTATCAAGTTGTTGGCATTTTTATCGATTAATGAAAAAGAAGCAATCCATTACGATTCGTGATGTTGCTCAGAAGGCTGGCGTTTCCATTGCAACTGTCAGCCGATATATTAATAAAACCGCTCCCGTATCCAAAGAGGTGGGAGAAACCATCCATACTTCCATGAAAGAACTGGATTTTATTCCCAATTCTGCTGCTCGTAAACTAGCCACCCACCAATACTATACAATCGGTTTGCTCCTTTCAGTTGTCAAAGGAGATTATTTTTATGTTTTAGTCAACGAAATCGAAAAAGGTGCTCGCGAAGCAGGGTTTGATTTGCTCATCTCAATCAGCCGCGACAACAGCAGCAAGGCAGGTTCTAATTCTTTTTCAATCGGACCCCAAAACACTGATGGTATGATTATCTTTGCAGATTGCGCTAGTGATAACGACCTTAAATATTTTTACTTCAACCAATACCCTGTCGTCCTCATCGCTCGAACCGCCCCCCCCGAAATACACCTGCCAAGCGTAGGTGTAGAGAACCTGCGTGCAACCAAGAATATCGTCAGACATCTGATTGAAATCCATCACCGCCGCAGAATTGTTTTTCTGCGCGGATTGAACGCGCATGAAGATTCTGTAGCACGGGAAAAAGGATATAGACTCGCTTTGGAAGAAAAGAATATAAAAATTGAGCCATCTTTGATTTCAAGGGGAAATTTTGACCGAGATTGTGCATACCATTCCATCAAGAAATTGATCCACAAACAAGTGCTGTTTGATGCAGTTTTTGCCAGCGATGATGAATCTGCTATTGGTGTCTTAGCAGCTTTGGCAGATGCAGGGATTAATGTGCCCGATCAAGTTTCAGTGATTGGTTTTGACGATCAAGCCATCGCTCCGTTTCTCAATCCCCCCCTCACTACCGTACGGGCATCATTCGGAGAAGTTGGACGCAAAGCAGTGGAACTACTCATCAAGCAGATCGGTCATCAATCAGTTGATATGCAAACTGTAATTCCATCAGAATTAATCATACGCAATTCCTGTGGATGCAGATAAATTTCAATTCATTATCAAAAGGAGGTGCTGATTACTGAATATACAAAACGAATTTGAAGGATAAAAAATTATAAAAAAAATTGAAAGGAGTTTTTCCATGTCACCTGAAAGTAAAAAAAAGAATTGGGCAGATAGCCTAACGAACTTGATGGAGAAAATGGCACCGATTTTTGATCAACCCATTTTAGCCTCAGTACGCGATGGTTTTGTTGCCCTGATGCCCCTCATTATTGTGGGTGCTCTCGTATTGGTGGTTCTACAATTCCCACTTTGTTTCCAAGATTCTCCGGAATGCTATTTAGAATCACGTTTACCCGAGAACATTGCGGGCAGTTTGTGGAATGTTTTTAATGTGACATTCGGACTGCTGTCTTTGTATGTTGTCTTCTCGGTTTCTTATGCATTGGCTCGCCGGCGAGGTGTAGATCCATTAATGCCCGTCATTTTCTCCTTCTTGTCCTATATCTTAGTAGCCAGCCCACAGCTAGCTGGGGGAGAAGCGGGCACTTTTTTGGACAATACGGGTTTGTTCACAGCGATTGTGGTATCCGTCATCACCGTCGAAGTCTATCGCACCTTCATCCAGAAGAATATCATCATCAAAATGCCCGAAGGCGTGCCTCCGGCTATTTCAGCCGCATTTGCAGCCTTGATCCCAGGCGCAGTCCTTGCTTTTGGCTGGTGGTTAATTCGCTTCGTCCTCAACTTCGACTTAGCTGGTGGATTGTTCCAAGTATTGAGTGCCGTTGTTCCCGCAGCTTCGACATATGCTGCCGCTGCAATCGCTGAAACATTCCATGCTTTCCTGTGGACAATGGGCATTCATGGCGACCTGACCATCGGTATTGCCTTGGAACCAGTCTGGCAGGTCAACCTGGCAGCTAACGCCCAAGCAGTCGCTGAAGGCTTGGCTCCTACTGCAATCTACACCAGTATTTTCCGCTCATTCGTTGTACCTGGAGGATCAGGTGCAACGCTGCCTTTGGCGTTCTATTTCACACGTTCCAAGTCAGAGCGACTACGCAGAGTGGGCTGGTTGGGAATTTGGCCAGGCATCTTCAACATCAATGAACCCATCACCTTCGGTGCTCCGGTTATCTTCAACCCTGTCTTGGCAATCCCCTTCATCATCATCACATTCCTGAATGTTACGGTTGCCTACCTGGCTACTTCGGCAGGATTGGTCACACCCACCTACATTCAAGCGCCCTGGACGCTTCCATCACCTTTGTTAATGTTCCTGGCGACTGGGTATGACTGGCGCGCCATCATTGTGGCTATTCTGACGGAGTTTGTGATTCCCGGTATCATCTGGTTCCCTGCTTTCAAAGCTTGGGAAGCAGAAGTCCTCAAGAAAGAAGAAGCCGCCGTTAAAAAATAGACATGTAACAAATATCATAAAGGGTGTGGGAATTCCCACACCCTTTCCTATCAAGGGTGATTTATGAAATTAACATTTATTGGGGCTGGAGGCGTGAGGACACCACTAGTAATTCAGAGTATTCTCAATTTTCAAAATAGAATACCACTGGATACAGTATGCATGATGGACATCGATCCCGAACGTTTGGATCTTATCAAGCTGGCGTGCAAACCGTTTTTATTAAGAGACATTAATTTTAAAATTGATTGGACTACTGATCCTCGTCAAGCAATCGAGGGAGCGGATTTCGTTGTTACTACATTTCGTGAAGGATCCATTGAATCTCGGGTGATTGATGAACAGGTACCCCTAAAATACGGTGTTTTAGGTCAAGAAACAACCGGTCCGGGTGGTTTTGCTATGGCATTACGAACGGTCCCTGTGATTTTGAAGTATGTTGAACTCATTAAAGAATTTGCCCCAAAGGCATGGCTTCTTAATTTCACAAATCCAGCCGGAATATTAACAGAATCAATAACTAGAGTGGCGGGATTTGAACGAGCAGTGGGTATTTGCGACAATCCCTCTGCAATGATGCGAGCTGCAGCTTCGTTTTTAAAAGTTGGAACTGATAGATTGTTCCCGGAGTATTACGGTCTAAATCACCTGGGATGGATGCGTTCAATCTTTCTGAATGGCATCAACCTGGTTCCAGAATTAATCAAAATGATGAAGACTTCGGGGCAAATGCTTGAGCATCTTCCCTTTGAAATTGGAGAACTTGAGAAAACCAGGACAATTCCAAATGAGTACGTATATTTTTATTCTCAACCCAGAAAATCAGTTGAGAATCTTATTAAATCCGGACAAAGCCGCGCCCAACAAGTATTACCATTTAACCAAGAACTATATGCATCACTAAAGCGTATTCGCGATGAAGAAGATGCTCCAGAAAAAGTTCAAGAAATATACTTTCATTATCTCGAACAACGCGGCAGCACCTATATGACGCTTGAGACTGGTAAAAAGACAAATGAATCAACCGAGATTGTTCAGAGCACCAAGGGAGAGAGTTTCAATGAACTCTTGAGTGAATCGGCAGAAGGATATTCAGCAGTCGCTTTAAACGTCATTGAAGGATTAATCAGCCAACCCAAGATCATGATTTTGAACGTGCCAAATCGGAGTGCAATACCCGGGATGGATGAAGATGATGTGGTGGAGACAACTTGCCTGGTTAGCAATGGAGTAATTCATCCATTCGCCATGGGTAATATACCGGATGCTGACTTAGGATTGATGAAATCAGTTAAAGCCTACGAACGCTTAACTATTCAAGCTGCCGTTCAAGATTCTTATTCGCTAGCACTGAAAGCATTATACATTCATCCCTTAGTACCGGGTTACGAAATCGCAAAGGCAATTCTGGATGATTATCTCGCGCAACATGGGGATTATTTTCCTAGATTATTGTCTGACAGATAGAAAAAACACTTTTTTATGAGGTGAAAAATGGAAGAAAAGAAAAAGATACGAGTTCTAATGGTGTGCGCAATGGGTATGTCTTCTAGTTTGATAGAAGCAAAGACAGCAAAGGCTGCAGAGGAAGCCGGAGTACCATTTGAGCTTAAAGCAATTGAAACTGCCGAAATGGGACGCTGGAATTTTGCCGAAAACCCGATGGACGTCGTTTTGATCGCTCCGCAAGTTCGCTTCAAGAAAAAAAGCATCGAAGAGGCTGCTGGACCATATGGAAGCATTGTATTGAACATTGATTCCATCGCGTACGGCATGGTGGATGGTGAAGCAATCTTCAACCAAGTCATGGAAGCAATAAAAGAACGGAACGCAGGCAAATAGTTATACCCAAATAAAGGCAGGTCAACATGCTACTTAAAGGTCTGCTGGTAATAACCAGTGGGTTCATCTTCATTTTTTCTTCGGGCATTCCCATGCGGCTGATCAGCCGTTTCAAGCCCGACTATAAAAAGGACGGTTTATATTGGGGAATTTTAATTTGGATCATCACCTTTTTTTTAAGCACATTTATCCAGAATTTCCTCCGTCAAATAATCATAGCGGGACAGACTACACTGCCAAAAGCCTCAGGGTCTCCAAACCCAGCAGTGTATCTAATTGGAGGGATTTTCACAACATTTCTTCTTCTACTTGGAATATTGCTCTTCCTGAAAAACAGAAAGAAGAAAGGAGAAGATGTGATTAGTGATGGCCTAGCCATTGGTTTTGGCATCGGTTTAATCTCGCAGATCTTCACCGGTATGACGTTGATTGGAGCAGGTGCAGGAATGATCTTTCAAAGTTTAGGCATAGGATTGGCCAATACTAACATTCAATCTGAAACAACTGCAATTATTTCTCAATCCAGTTTGTTTGGTCTTATTGCTGTGTTGTTATCCATGATACTCTACCGCATGGCAATTTTAACGGTCAGCTCTATTCAGGGTTATTTAATCGCCAAGTCAATTGATAAAAAACCTGTTTGTTTTTGGTTGGGTGGATTAGTTTATGTTGTTTTCACATGGTTTATATTTTTCGTTCAATTCCTGCTGGGAGAAGAGAATCCGGGGCAATTATTGGGGGTGACATCTACTGTTGCTTCCCTTATTTCGATTGTATATTACTCAGCTGTTTTCTTCTTCGGTTATCAATGGTTGGCAAGAGAATTGAACAATGGCAGAAAAAAGGCATGATAGAAAAAAGGAGAAGATGATCATGACAGAAAATAAGATACCCCTATATGTTGGCGGTAGAGATAATCGCCCCATGGTAAAAATCCCAGCTGGAGTATTCTTGTTTGGTGAAGAAAAGGAAAAAGTAGAAACCAAAGAATACTTCATTGATGTGTATCCAGTCACTAATGTGGAATATAAAAAATTTGTTGAGGCCACTGGTCATCCTGATCCCGCCTCTTGGCGTAATGGAAACTGGCCAACCGGCAAAGAAAACCATCCTGTCGTAGAAGTAAACTGGGCTAGCGCAAGCGCTTATGCGGAATGGGCTGGGAAAAGACTACCCACAAATGAGGAGTGGGAAAAGGCAGCGCGTGGAATCGATGGAAGAATCTGGCCATGGGGCAACGAATTTGACCGTGAGAAGTGCAACACTTATTCTGGTGATACAACTCCGGTCGGACAGTATTCTCCGCAAGGAGATAGCCCTTATGGTTGCCAGGATATGGCTGGAAATGTTTGGGAGTGGATTGGTGGTGGGAAACCCTCGCAGTTGCGGGCACCTCTGCGAGGCGGTGACTGGCTAGATGGAGCAGAAGAAGCCCGGACCTTTCATGTTCGCATGCATACTCCTCATCGTAAAAATCCCTTCGTCGGATTTCGCTGTGCTTGTGACCATGCCGAGCTTATTAAATAAAAAACACTCATATGGCAAGTAAAACAAACCCCACTTACCTTTTTCTGGTCAGGCATGCTGAGACTACCATGATATCCAAGAAATTGATACACGGCACCTTGGATGCACCTTTATCAAGAAAAGGCTTGCGAGACAGCCAAAAAGCTGCTGATTATTTCAGGGGAAATCATTTTGACGTACTCTATACAAGTACACTTGGGCGAGCAATGCACACTGCAACGATCATTGGAAAAGCGATCAACAAAACACCCATACCATCCGAAGGGCTCAGAGAACGTCATTATGGCATTCTAGAGGGAAAATCTATGGAACTCTTTGAACCCGATGGAACAGGTGCGTGGTATTTTCGCCCTTTTGTTGATCTCGCCCTTTGGCTTACTGGTGAAAGCGAGCATAAATTTATTGAACGAGTTATAAATTCCATCGAGGAAATCATAATAAAACATGAGGGGCAGCATATCATCGCAGTAGTTCATTGGGGTATCCTTAGTATTCTCTCGCAATATTTGCAGGGAAAACCTTTGGATGGCTGGAGAAACATTGGACCTTGGACTGCCTGTGGTGTTACGGAATTAATATCCAGCAACCCTCATTGGAATTTAATCAGACTCAATGATGATAGTTATCTTTAACAAATCTTTTAATAAATAAAGGAATTTAATTAATCACGATGAATAATATTGATGAATGGGAGCAGACTCTTTTTCAACTCATCCTACATGCTGGCTGTGCGCGCAGCTTTGCAAAAGAAGCTGCCGAATATGCAGATTCAGGAAAATGGGAAGAAGCAGAAACTGTGTTGCAGAAAGCTAATGATGAACAGACTTCGGCGCATAAGATCAATACAGCGATTATCACCAAAGCGGCTCGAGGAGAGCAGGTTGACTTTTCTGTTTTATTAGTGCATGCATTAGACCTCCTTATGCTGGCGTGGAGTGAAATAGATTATTCGGAACAATACATTCGGATGAATAAGCGCATCCAATCTCTAGAAAATGAGGTGCAAAAATGGCACAACCAAAAATTGAAAAAATAACAGTTATTGGAGGGGGCAGCACATATACGCCTGAGTTGATTGATGGATTCATCCAACACGAAAACGATCTGCAAGTCGAAGAAATAGCTCTTTACGATATTGATGAGGAACGCCTGAAAATCGTGGGGGGAATGGCGCAACGCATGATCAGATATGCTGAACTAGACACAAAAATTACATTAAATCAAAACCGCCCCAAGGCTGTAGATGGAGCCAAATTTGTACTTTCATCCATGCGTATTGGACACATGGCCGCACGTATCTTAGATGAAAAGATTCCTTTAAAATACAATGTGATTGGTCAAGAAACAACAGGGCCGGGGGGTACATTCAAAGCATTTCGAACTATTCCTGTTACTCTTGATATTGCAAAAGATATGGAGAAATATGCACCCGAAGCTTGGTATATCAATTTCACCAATCCTTCAGGAATCATGACCGAAGCAATTCTAAAACACACCAATCTAAATGTAGTGGGATTATGCAATAATCCGATAAACACAATCGCGGGGATGGCAGAAGCTTTTCATGTAGAACCAAAAGACGTATTCTTGGAATGGGTGGGCTTGAATCATGTGAATTGGGTCAGAAAGGTATTTATCAAAGGAAAGGATTTGACCCAACAACTGATAGATAATATTGAAGAAATGATGAAGATTGAAGAAATGCCAAAGTATGATCCGGAGTTAATTCGTACCTTGGGCGTTTTACCGACTTATTATCTGCAATACTACTACTATCATCCTCAGCGCGTGGCCGAAACAAAAGCCGCGGGCAAGACTCGCGGTGAATCTGTTCTAGAAGTTGAAAGCCAACTTTTAAAAAAGTATGCTGATCCTGAAGTAATGGTCAAACCACCAGAGTTATCTCAACGTGGCGGCGCCCGATATTCAGAAGCCGCAGTGAATCTTATTCTCTCATTGATGCTTGATAGGAGAGATGTGCAAATTGTTGTAGCTCGTAATGGCAATAGCATTGTTGATTTACCTCCGGATGCTTCGGTAGAGGTACCATGCGTTGTGGGTGCACATGGTGTAACTCCTTTATGCATGGGTCACTTACCCGAATCGATCCGTGCAGTATGTCAGCAGGCGAAAGCATGGGAATCTGCAGTTGTTAAAGCAGCTGTAAGCGGTTCTCGTCAAGATGCAATACTGGCAATGCTACAAAATCCTTTGGTTCCTGATTTTCCCACAGCGGTCAAATTGGTTGACGAGATGCTGGAGGCACATAAAGAGTATTTGCCTCAATTTTTCAGCCATTAATTTTTATTGGAGAGAAGATGACAAAGATTGATTTATCGCGAAAAATTGATATTCCAGATTGGGTTGCTTCGGTGACCAAGCCCACAAAAATTGGGGGGGGGCATTTAGAGCGTCAATGGGAAGAAATTGGCGAAGAGGTGCTTCAAGCTATCCAAGAAGTGCTTCCAAGCGGGAAATACACACTTGGTCCATTCCTGAAAAGATTTGAGGAGGAATTTGCTGCGTACAGCGACAGTAAATTCGCAATCGGCATATCTAGCGGCACAAAAGCCCTTCATATAGCATTGGAAGCAATGGGTGTGGGTCCTGGTGATGAAGTGATTACCGTTTGTAATACCTATGTAGCAACCGCGTTTGCAGCTTCATATTGTGGAGCGACACCCGTCTTTGTTGATGTTGATCCAAAAACCTATAATATGACAGCAGCATTAGTACAACAAAAGATCACATCAAAAACCAAAGCTATTGTGCCAGTCCACCTATACGGCCATGTCGTTGATATGGATCCAATCATGGATTTAGCAAAGAAGCATAATCTTTGGGTATTAGAGGATGCCTCTCATGCACATGGCGGCTATTACAAGGGCAGACGAGTTGGATCCTTAGGCCATGCAGCTGCCTTCTCTTTCTATCCAAGCAAGAACATGGGCGCGTATGGTGATGGAGGCATTATCACCACCAATGATAAAGAACTTAACGAAAAAATCCGTATGCTGCGTTACGTCGGACAGCGCGTAAAATTCATTCATGAAGTCATAGGTTTTCAGGATCGATTAGATGAGATCCAGGCAGCTATGCTGAGCATTAAACTCAAAAATTTGGATGAATGGAATAATCGAAGGCGCAAGATTGCGGCAATTTACGATGAAATGTTAAAAGACACACCATTACACCTTCCATTTGTGGCCGATTACTGCCACCATGTATACTATTCTTATGCAACCATTGCTCCTACTGAAGAGGAGCGTAAAAATCTTCTTATTTACTTGGCAGAGCATGAAATAGGTGGATTTGCGATGTACCCAATCCTTGTACCGCTTCAAGGCGCTTATGAAGAGTTGGGGTACTCTGAGAAAGATTTCCCGGTTGGTGCTTCGTATGCGAAACGCGTATTGAATTTACCATTATTTGAAACAATGTACGAAGATGAGGCCCGAATCACCGCCGAAACAATTTTGTCATATTATGATCGTGCCTAATTTTGAATTCCAGAGATACGAATGACAAAAAAAATAAAATTGGCAGTATTAGGTGGCAGCAGCATTGCTTCACCCTTATTGGTTCAAGAATTGGCAAAAAGAGAAGACCGTTCTCCTATTGAAGTGTGCTTAATAGGACGAACAATTGACAAGTTAAAAAAGGTTGCTTCTGCTTGTGCTAGTTATGCAGCTGACGCCAAGGTGCCTTTAAAAATTTATATCGAAACAGATCCCAGCAAAGGATTGGATGGTGCGCATTACATTCTAAACCAGATTCGAGTAGGCGGATACTCAGCACGCGCATATGATGAAAGTTTCCCAAAGAAATATGGCATCTTGGGGGAAGAGACTTTTGGACCTGGTGGAATGAACAATGCTTTGAGAACCATCCCAGTAGTGCTGGAATATTGCCGGATCGTGGAACAGGTAGCTCCCAATGCATTGATGCTCAACCTCACGAATCCAAACAGCTATATTCAATATGCAGCATCTCGATATACTAATGTAAATATTATTGGGGTCTGTGATTCTCCCATTGGGATTTCCGAAAGCATTGCATCCTTGCTTAAGATCCCAGTAAAAGAGATATGGGTAGAATATGTTGGAATGCATCACTTTGGTTGGGTGATAAAAGCTATCTGGAAAGGGCAGGATTTAATTCCAAAAATTTTAAGTAATTTAAAAAATATTCCTAATCTTCCCGTGGACGCAGAAGTAGCCAGAGCAATTGGGGGAATTCCAACGTCTTACTTTAAATACTATTATCATCCCAATCGAGTATTTGACCAGCAAAAAAAACAAGAGAGAGTTAGAGCAGACCAATTGATGGAATTAGAAGCTCAAGTTTTAGATGACTTTAGCTCGGGTAAAGAAAAATCAGAGAGATTGAATCAACGAGGTGCTCACTGGTATTCTGCGATTGTTATACCCGTGATGTTAGCACATGCCAACAACTCTAATGAAGTGTTTATCCTAAACATTGTAAATGGAACAGTGATCAACTGGATGCCTCCCGAATCCATCGTGGAAACTCCAACCCTTGTCAATGGAAAAGGTTTCTTTGCCCTCCAACCAACAGAAGCGCCCCCAGATCTTCAAGCCATGGTGAGATTGAATGCGACTTTTGAGATGTTATGGTCAGAAGCAGTGGTTGAAAAGGATTATTCAAAAGCTTTGCGCGCTATGTTGCTCAATCACCTTGTTCATGATTTGGATCAAGCCAAGGCAATTCTGGACGAAATCTGGAAAATCTGAGTAACCATCCTGCTTGTTTATTTCTTTATCAATTACCCACCAGGACAGTGATAATACCATTCCATTCAATAGTTATCTTTTGGGGGTTAATCGGATTATTAATACACCTAAGATCACCAGCAAGCTGCCAATTATTTGCCAAAAACTCAGCACTTCTCCTAAAACAAAGTATGCTGTAGCCGCTGTAAAGACAGGCTCAATAGTCGCAATCAAATTGGCTACACTGGATTGCAGATGATGCAACGCAACATTATATAATCCATAACCAATCAAGGTTGGTCCGGCAGCTAGTAAAAAAAGAATACCCCATCCTTTGATAGAATTCCCCAACCAGAACATTTCTGAAATTTTTTCAGCTCCACCAGGTAAATATCGCCCAAAAAGCAGATTGAAAATCAACATGAAAACAGCGGCTAAAGTAAAAATATATAACAATGTCCTCCAGGGATTCAAACCTCTTTGCGAGGCAGAACGTCCCATTAAAGAATAGAATGCATAGAACAACCCTGCGAGAATACCTGTAAGCATACCAGCAGCATTTAATTCCCATGCATTCGAATCAAATGCATTAACAATCAATGCGCAACCCAATAAACTTAGAATCACTGCAATGATTTTTGAAAAAGTTAGATTCTCCTTTAGAATCAGCCAACCCAGTAAAACTGTAAACGCTGCAGAACAATACGCCAAAACTGTTCCGACTGCCGCACCATTCAAAATAACAGAAACGGTCCACAGGGCATTAAAAAAGGCGAGAACAAAACCATAGGCAATAAGATAACTCAGGTGTTCCCCTAAATCTTTCAAGATCTTAACTTCAAAGATCAAAAAACCGATTGACAGTAGAATCGCGACAAAAAATTCACGCCAGAATGCCAACACCAAAGCTGGGATTTTAAAGTGAATATTCAAATAACTGATGAAAATTGAAGTCAGTGAAAGAAGTAGAGCACTGCCTAAAGCAGCGATATAACCCTGTTTGATGTTTTCTGAAGAGGTACGCATGAAATAGCCCTTCCATTGAATTCTAAGGGATGAATTATAAAGTATTCAATTCCGAATCAATTCTTAATACTCCATGAACAATCTATCCCCCTACGCTTGTTTTAATTCCGAATTCTTTTATAAAACCTTCAATCTCGGCAATTCTTTCATCATTGTACTCGCGTAGCCCTTCTAATGGATAATCCAATCCTAAGCGATTGTATTTTCCCTGTCCATAACGATGATAGGGTATAAGATCCACTTGTTGGACGTTCCCGAGCTGCAATACAACCTGCATGCGATCATTTAATTCGGTCCAGGTATCATTGAAACCAGGTATTAGGACCAGTCGCACATGTATGGGAATTTTATGCTCTGCCAATAATCGAGCGTTTGCTAGAATTAAATCGTTATCGCGGCCTGTCCAATGAATATGCTGATTCCGATCAAAGGTCTTGATATCATAAAGGACTAGGTCAATGTATTCCAACACCTCTTCAAAACGACACCATGCCACGTCACCCGCAGTATCCAGGGCTAACTGGATGTTATTTTTCTTTAATCTGCTTGCGACTTGAGCAATAAAACCAGCCTGCCACAATGGTTCACCACCAGAGAATGTAACACCACCGTGAGAAGTCTGATAAAAAATTTTATCCTTTAAAAGTTCACCCACGAGTTCATCAACACTAATTAGATAACCTATTAATTCAAGTGCACCTTCTGGGCAAACATCCACGCAATCTCCACACGCATCACAGCGGTCGCGGTCAATTTGTACTTCTCGATCATGATTAAATACCAATGCTTGTTGATGACATTCACGAATACATGATCCACACTGAATACACTTATTTCGGGAATACAAGAGATCAGGAATGCTCCGAATCAACTCTGGGTTGCTGCACCACAAACAACCTAAAGGACAACCTTTAAAAAATACGGTATCTCGTATACCTGGACCATCCTTTGTCGAGTATTTTTGTATGTTTGAAATTAATCCAATATTTGGATCGTATAGTGGCATTTTTTGGATTTATAAACCTTGCTGTTCAGTTCGAGCTATGATGGCATCTTGCACTTCAGGAATCAAAGAAGTGAACAAAGCACAATAGCCTGCCACCCGCACCATTAAATCTTGGTGTTTCTCTGGAAAAAGTTGAGCATCTTTCAATTCAGCAGAATCAACAATATTGAACTGTATGTGGAAATTTCCTAAAAGTCGGTTCGCTTCAAGAAATGCAACGAATTTTTCTAAGTTTTCTACTCCGCTTAATACTCCAGGGGAGAATTTCATATTTAACAATTGCCCGCCTGCCATTTGAGTATTAGGTAATTTTGAGACTGATTTTACTACCGCTGTTGGACCTGACTTATCCGCACCTAAACAAGGAGAGGCACCCTCGTTTAATGGCTGTCCAGAATAACGACCATCAGGCGTGGCACCAACATCCATGCCATAAGGAACATAAGAGGAGATATTTGAAGTAGACATGGTGTAGCCGCACCCAATAGGACCTTGTCCTGATCGTTCGTTTTTATAAGATGGCAATAAATCTAAGTAAGAGTGATATACATCTACTACAATTTGATCTACGAAATCGTTGTCATTACCAAATTTCGGTACTGCAAGTGCCATCTTCCGAATTTTTTGATACATCTCTCCCTGCCAGTCATGATCTAAAGCTTCTTTCAATTCTTCAAGACTGATTTTATTTTCCTCGAATACCAGTTTTTTTATTACTGCCAATGCGTCGCCTATCACTGAGGTGCCAATTGTAGATTGGCTGACAAAATCAAATTCTCCTCCTCCATTCTTAAGTGTTTTACCTCTTTCAATACACTTATCCACTAAGGAAGAAGCAAATGGGTCAGCATCATGTTTTTTTAATGATCGGTCGCAGATATAATCACTTTCAACAGCTAAGTCAGTATAGTATTTCAACAATTTTTTCCATGCAGCCCATAGGTCATCATATGATTCGTAATGAATCTTACATCCTGGCTTGCCATTTAAAGAGAATAACTGCATTCCTGAGGAAGGATCTGTTCCATTGTTCAATACTAACTCTAATATTTTCCCAAAATTTATATAAGTCATTCCAGTTGCACGATGACCCCATCGTCCTGGAATAGCGACTTCAACACAACCCATTGAAGCATAATCTCTAGCAATGTATTCAGAAATACCTATTGACTTTAAAGAAGATATGACTGTTTCATCAGCAAACATAGACGGCATACCAAAACCTTCGCGGATCAGTTTTGCGGATTCGGAAAGCAAGGAACGAGGCGAACCTTCCCAATATCGGACTGAGAGATTAGGCTCTGGCAGACGCGCCAAGTCCATAGCCTGCAACACAAGATAGCTTAATTCATTCGTCCCATCACTGCCATCCGCACGCATTCCACCTACCATCAGATTGGAATAAAGCGGATAACCCACACCGAATTCTGTGTGATCCCAGGGACGAACTTTATTTAGTGAGTTTAGCTTAATAAAAAAGAGTGCAATCAGTTCAAGTACTTGATCATTCGTCAATCGCCCTTTTTCAATGTCTGCAAGATAATAAGGGTATAGGTATTGATCAAAACGGCCGAAAGAAAAAGAATGTCCATTGCTTTCAATCATCATGATCAAATGGCAATAGTAAACTACCTGCAAGGCTTCATGAAAAGATTGCGCTTTCCCCTCAAAGATATTTTGGTTGATCTCCGCTATCCGGATCAACTCCTTCTTTCTTTTCGATTCTTTTTCTTTTTCAGCTAATTCTCTCGCCAATTGTGCAAATCGACGGGAAAATTGAATTGCAGCGTCCAATGCGATAATAGATGCGCGATAAAAATCTCGCTGATCATCAGACAAACCTCTTTTTTCTAACATTTCTTGTGATTGTTTCTGCAAACCACGGAAACCTAAAGCTAAGACTTTTTCATGATGCGGAATAATGTGTCCATCACCCGACATAGAGATTCCGCCGCGGTGAATCACATTTTGTTTCTGCGCGGTAATATTATCTTCCGTAAGGTTTTTATATACTTCTTCTTTATGTGTTTTTCCTCTCCAGAAATCCTGAATACTGCATAATTTTTCTTTTGTATCTTGGGAAACATAAAATACATCACCGCTTCGTTTGTTGAATTTTTCTAACTCATCAATCACCCAATCATAAGAATATTCGGGGAAAATTGGTGCTGCCCTTCCTTGACTAGCTTGATTTCCTACAATCAATTGATCTCTTTCGATGTAAATCGTCATTTTGTTCAGAATATTTTTTAAAGCTTTCGCACGCCTAATCACCATTGGCTCACTCTCTGTAGCTTGGTAGGATTCGGTAATAAGCAATGCTCGTTCTGGGCAGATAGCCGGGGTGATATTCATCAAATCACTTCTAACTGTTTGTACACGCGCATTGGCAACAATTCCGTACTCATGTTGCAATCTTTCTATTTCAGGGATTTCGTTTGTTTCGTGTGACAAATAACTGGTTTTTTCCAAAACCATGTTTTTCTCCTGTTCGGTGTATATAGACCTATTATATCCAATTTGGAGAGTCATCAGATAGTAAGGGTTTTCGGTACAATACTGGTATGGGTGTGATAATTCGTTGGTTGGGAAATGCTGGCTTTGAGCTTCAACTTGAAAATACAACAATTTTGATAGATCCTTTTCTGACCAGACCAAAATGGTTTCAGGTATTTGGTGGCAAAGTCTATTCAGATCAATCAGCAATACGCAACAACATTTTTTCATGTGATCATGTATTCGTAAGCCACGCACATTTTGATCACTGCATGGATATACCTTTCCTTTATAAAATGACACAAGCCATGATATATGGATCTAAGAACACTTGTAAACTTATGCAAACTGCAGGTGTTAACCCGCAAGACCTTTGCGAAGTAGGAGAGGGATCAATGATCAGCCTGGGTAGTATCAGCGTGTCAGTACTGCACGCGAAGCACCCCTTTATTCCAGGATACACAAGTGGATCTCTTAACAAAAAGCTAAGTTCCCCTCCATGGCATTTGAGAGATTATCGTATGGATTCTTGTTTCAGTTTTTTATTTAAAATTGGCAAGTTAAATTTTCTCTTTTGGAACTCTACTGGTAATCTAAACGCAACTCGAGCAGATGTCCTTACCTGCAGAGCGGTATCTAATAGAAACTGGTATGAAAGACTTCTTAACCAGGTGCAACCCACCTTAGTCATTCCACAACATTGGGATAGTCTTTTCGAATCATTATCTTCAAATCCTCGCCCCTTTTTTGATAACCCGTTGTCGGTTTTTCCTCTAAGCCGAATTGATCTTCAGAAATTCAAGTCAAAAATTCATGATATCAATCCTGAATGTACCGTTCTGATCCCGAAAATTTTTCAACCGTACAAGATAAATATCTCAACAAGAGAGAATAGAAACTCAGTTCAATATCGTTAAAGTGCTCAAAAAAAGTAACATTACTAACTGATATAGGAAGTTTTACAATTCCTCCGGTAAACATCCTGATGTACAATCAAAGAAATTAAACCGGGAGGGTTGCTTGTCTAGTAAATATTCAATCGTCATTCCGATGGCAGGTTTAGGCACTCGCATGCGTCCTCACACTTGGAGCAAGCCCAAACCGCTCATCCATTTAGCTGGACGTACAGTACTTGATTTTGTAATCGACCAATTTCATTCACTGCCAAGGTTTAATGACGCAAATTTTATTTTGATCCTCAGTCCAAATCAGAAAGACCAAGTTCGCAATCATATCCAAGATCACCACTCTGAAAAAAAAATCCATTACGTTATGCAAAATGAGATGCGCGGCCAATCAGACGCTCTGTTTCTTGCGCGCGATTTATTAAATGGCCCAATGCTGATGGCATTCTCTGATACTTTAATCAAGACTGATTTATCCTTTTTAGACACCGAATCGATGGATGGAATTGCATGGGTGAAAGCTGTTCCTGATCCACGCCGATTTGGAGTCGCTAAAGTTGATCATCATCAACAGATAAAACACTTGATTGAAAAACCAAAAGACATTCAAAATAATTTAGCGGTGGTAGGATTCTATTTTTTTCAAAAAGCGGAAGATTTGATTAAAGCAATTCAACATCAGATGAAAGAAGAGATTTCACTAAATGGAGAATACTATTTGGTTGATGCCATCAATATCATGATCCAAAATGGAGCGAGAATGCGTATTCAGCAAGTAGACGTTTGGCTTGATGCTGGCAAACCAGAAGCGCTCCTGGAAACAAATCGTTACCTACTTGAAAATGGTCAAGATAACAGTCAGATTGTGAGACAACGCAATCAGAATACTGTTCTGCCGCCTGTCAATATTCATCCAGATGCAATAGTTGAAGAGAGCGTTATTGGACCATATGTTTCGGTTGGAGAATCAGCCGTGATTCAGCGTTCTATCATACGTAATTCTATTGTGGAACATGGAGCATCAATTAGCCAAGAAATTATTGAGGATTCCATCATAGGTTGCCGAACAATTTTGAGTGGAAAACCTAAAACCATGAACATTGGAGATGATTCTTGGTTCGAAGCGTAGATGTAAATGTTTCTTTCCATTCGGGCTTCTCTGGTTGTGATTATCCAGTCCGAATTCATTCATGCGAATCACAATTGATTATCAAAAGAATACTTAAAGAATGGCGTGAACCAGGATATAAATTCTTTCTCGTAGAAACAAAAAATCAAAGATATTATAAATTGATCTTTATTGAAACCAGTGGCAAATGGCGAATAATTGATACAAACTTTATAAAATGAGGACTTACGATGAGGAAAATGTATTTATCACAACGCGTGCAAGAATTGAAACCTTCTGGTATTAGGAAATTTTTTGACATCGCAGCAACAATGAAAGATGTCATATCCCTGGGAATTGGAGAACCCGATTTTGATTCACCTCAACCAATTATTGAGGCAGGGAAGCAATCTCTAGATAATCATCTAACCCATTACACTGCCAATCGTGGAATCTTACCTCTAAGACGCGCTCTCAGTGACCATTTAGTAAAACTTTATGGCGTCACATATAACCCAGAAGATGAAATTGTAATAACGGTTGGGGGTTCTGAGGCTCTACTCCTTGCTATTTCCGCATTGTTAGACCCGGGTGATGAAGTCCTTCTGCCAACACCATGTTTTGTTTCATATCAAGGAGTAATTCTCCTGGCTGGTGGTATTTCAGTAGAGGTCCCCAGTTTGATGGAGAATAACTTCTTGCCTGATCCACTTTTTCTTGAAAAAGCGATCACTCCAAAAACCAAGGCGATTTTAATCAGTTATCCATCCAACCCAACCGGAGCAGTGGCTGATCGAAAAATTATGTCCGAAATTGCCCGATTGGCTGAAAAATATGATTTGATTGTCATTTCGGATGAGATTTATGATCGACTTGTTTATGGAGTTGAACACGTTTGCTTTTCTACTCTCCCTGGA
>Ga0209164_1001633_pt1 | contig 27591 bp, 18 predicted proteins | sample MTBNYHSulfiMetaG_FD_187458 | JGI IMG/M metagenome (GOLD analysis project Ga0209164, IMG submission 187458) | Enrichment culture microbial communities from rom New York Harbor, USA that are MTBE-degrading - MTBE-NYH (New York Harbor Sulfidogenic)... | ecosystem: Environmental > Aquatic > Marine >... | reverse complement strand
TGCCCATGAAGTCCTCCACCTGTTGGGTACAGCCTGCTGTATGATTGTTTTTTTGGCGATTAACAATAATACCAGCAAGTTGACCTCAGGTGAAGGACTTTTTTTATTTCGGATCGCTCAGGTTAGGAAATAGTATGTGCCGTTGTAATGAAAGCCGCACCGTACGGCACGTCTGGAGTCAGGGAATTCAGGAGCTTTTTTCCCGACGATCAGATTCAAACTGTCCACTGCTATCAACAACAGCGAAGACCCATCGGCATTGTTCACGGCAATCCTGTTGTTGCGGCCGGAATAGCTGCTTTCACCCGTTGTCCAAAGTGCTCTTGGATTGTCAAGCCATTGATCCACTTCATCCCAGGACAAGCGACCTTGTTTCTCCCAATAGTATTCTGGATCGATGCAATGATTTTCAATTTGATGGGCAACTGGCTGATGGCACTTGAACTCTATTTCCACTATGTCGAGCAGTTTAGGAACTCGGCGGCTTTGAAAGCAGCATTCTGCAATCGACAGTTCATGAGTTGGCCGATCACTGATTGGACGGACCCAATTGCCTGGCCTCCCATCTCGCCACTCCTTGCCGGCGACACAACGACCACCTGTCTTCCGACTGTTGGCAAAACATACCAAGGTTTTACTGTAGCGCTTTTTCGGCATTTTACCACTCTCAACACAAAGGAATTTATTTTCAGTTCGGCACTTTGCGAGATGCGCCCGAACGTTTCCTATTTTCAGAAATAAGTGCCCGTTTGTTTATCCTTTCGAGGTTGTTTTCTGTTTTCTCAACCAGTGAAAAAAGCAATAAAAAGTAAATCGCTGGGAAAACATTGAGTCGCTCATTTCAGTTTCGTATATGTAATCGTCGTTGCTTTGCATTTCCGTTTGGTTTGATCCATGAAACCCAGGGTAAACTTATCATCTGGCTTTTGAAATATATCCAGACCGCGACCCAGGATTATTCTCCAGCCGGTGTCTGTTTCTATCCAACGGTCGTGTATACTGCTGTCTAATATGTAATCAAAGTCGATCTGATCCTTACTCAGGCCGATTTTCAGTTCACTGAGCTTGGTTTTCAACTCGGTTTCCAAATAAGAGTCGCAAGCTGTAACAAGGTCGAGTTTCAGGGGCCCGTCTGAGGGGTCAAGCATTTCACAAAAAGACATGAGATTGTATATTTGGTACTGCAGCCGAATGTATGGATCGCATATCTTGATTAGTTTTGCGCCCTTGAGATACGGCAGAAACAGCTTCTCATAAGAGATCCCTCTCTGGCCTTCAGCGATATCCAGCGTCTTTTCCTCAGGGCTTCGGTCTGGTGACAACGGATCGACTTTCTGCGCCTCTTGTTCAGGGTCCGGTTTTTCATCCGGGTGAGACAGCTGAAATTCGTCAGGGCTTTCGCTTTTAATGGTCACCCATTTGTATTCCTGGTCGATTTTCGACAACTCATCCCGAATTTGTTGCCGCATGCGCACCGCTGGATTTACACAGTAGGTAATGAACTCTTCCTCGCTCAGGACGAGATCTGGAAACAGCAGCTTCAAGAAGCCCTCGGCCAGCCGTGCAATAGCTTTGTTGTCGCGCATATCCTCACACTGCGGCAGGTGCAAACTCTGTGAGACATAGTCGGCATATCGCAGATCAACACGCAGCTCATGTAACACCTCGCTGAAAAAATCACCCTTGAATCCAAGTGTCCTTGATGGTGTGTTTCTGGAAACGCGCGGCATAAACCAGCCCTCGATCAGCCCGTGAATGCGGTCAATAAATGCCGATTCCTGAAGAGCGCTCGGCAGCTCCTTAAATATCCCGTCGCTCTCGTAAAGCGGGAGCCTGTTGCTTCCCAGGGTGATATTACCGAGCATCACAAACCCGGACTCAGACGTTCCTAAACTCCCCGTTGCTCTGCGGTACCTTCCGCTTTCAAGGTACATCTTTAGGGCCGCCATGGCCTCACCGGATGCATCGGTGTGAATTTTCTGGATTTCGTCGACCACAACGACGTCATAGCGCGGGATGAGGCCAATCTGTTTCGTGTTGCTGTTGAAAAACAGGGCCGGAGCGGATAGCTTTCCACCGGGAATGACGGCCGCATATCGGCTGATGTTGTCAAACACGAATGATTTGCCGGTTCCTTTCGGAGCCAGCTCCGTGATGTTGACCCTGGGTTCGACCAAGGGAATTATTCGGCTGAGAAGCAGGAGTTTCTGAGACAGCCGGTGAACGTCGGGATTGAATTGACAACTCGACACCAGAAGGTCTATCCACTCGTCTATGTCGAAGTTTTTCCGTGAATCACGAAAATAGTCCAGATCAACCCCCGGCGTTTGGAACGCTTTGAATTCGACCATCCATACTTGGCCTTTTTTTACGTCCTCGCCGTCAGGAGGCACATATCGGAGTGTGCCCAAGCCCCACATACCCGTCTTCAAGAGCATGGGGTTTTTGTCAATGATGTCCTTTTGTACCATTCCATTGCTAACGTCCAGGAGCGGAATGCTCAGATCATGCGTGTTACGTTCCAAATTGACGTTGACCCGAAAATCATCCAATATGCGGACTTCTTCCTGTTCCATAAGATGATTCAGGATCGTGTTCTTGTCCGCTTTTTGCGGCAGGTATTTTGATATCGTGTTGACAATTTCTGTTCGGCCGTCTTCGGTGAGTTCATTTCCGTCCATGAACTGGCTGATGATCCACTCGCCGACATAAACAGGAATCGCGCGAGCGCCGAAACCAGCCTTTCCCATAAGACCTTTGTTGATAACGACCTCTCCGTAATAGTCCTTTGCTTTACTTTCAAATGACTTCATCGTTTTTGTTGCCTCCATCAAAGGTCTCGCAAACTGAACCCGCCGGCCATGGCTGATTTGAATTCACATTCAAGCGTGAGGGCAAGGGTGTGCTGTTCGCCGGAAATTTCATATGCGATCTCGATTTCAAGGTTCTTTTCCCCCAAAGCCGCCTTCTTAAAATAACAGTTCATCTGGATCGTGTTCACGCTCCCGGCCGGTATGACCCCGACATCGCAGCTCTTGAGATCGGTTTCAGGGGAGGCCACACTGGCCCGCAGAACGCGGATGTCCACGGTGTTCGGATTCTGTATTTCAATTTCTACTGTCACGACACGCTGGATATAGAACTTGGCCCTGCCTGTTTCTCTTATCAGATCCAAGTCTAAGAAACGTGCAGCGGGAGCTTTCCAGGCAGTTTTTATCAATTTGTACAAAGCGGTGGGAACCACAACCTCTTCCGGCGTAACCCCCCCGTGTAAAAAGCCCTTTGCTTTACTGGACCGCCTCACGGTGTTGTGCCCCCTGGGCAAGAAAAAAACTCTGCTGTCCGTCACATAGGGTTGTTTGAATTGATACCCCAACTCCCAGAGGTTGTCGGGAATGTCTCCTGTTTGTTTCTCGTCCAGTGCCGCAAAACGGTATTTTTCTTCGGGAAACAACTTGCTGACAACCGAGGAATCGAAAGATTGCTTTTCTTCCTCCAATATTCGGCAGGCACCGTGATCCGTCACCACGTAGACGCTGACATGCTCCCTTGCCCCAGCCCACTCTTTTGAGATTCTGTCCACAGACGCTGCCATGCGCGCAAACAACCGATGCAGCTCTTCATCGTACGACGTGCCTTTTGATTCCACGTCTGAGTGGAGTAACTCGTCTCCATCCAAGAAATTCAAAAGGACAACGGCAGACTCCTGCGGTGCTGGCAGATCGGACAACGCCTTCAAATTGTTAAGATAAACAACCTTTGTGTTGTTCCAGTCGGCCTGGGCGCGCGCCTTGAGAATAGCATTATAATTTCCTGGGCCATGTTGCCACTGCCCACTCACCAGGACCGGCTTGTTGTATTCCGTAATAGTCGGTAACGCTGCGAAACGATAGCGTAAGTCATGGCGGCTGTAGCCGACGTTACGGAGCGCATTGTCCAGGAGGCCCGCAAATTCCAGCGGCAGACAGTCAACAAGAAGGATGATCGACAATTGTTTTTCCGATCCACCTGAAGAAATGTCCGCCAGACAGTGAGCCAGGCTGAGGTTCGAATCTTGGTGGATAGTGGCGTATTCCTCGATAAACCAGTCGGAAAAGCGAGCAACGGCGTGTTCCAATTCCTCGTCATATTGGTTGTTGTAAATTTGCCAGCTGCGGTATGGCGTGTATTCCTCTGTGGTCCATCGTATCCACTCCGCGCTGTCCCACTTTTCATCCTGACCAATTAGCCTTGGCCGGGAGGGTGGAATGCAGTGTCGGAGTGAGTTCAGGCTGCTTTCACTCACACCAGGGCAATGCCTGAACTTGGCCTGAACCTGTTGAACATCCTCTGTTGTGGGTAAGAACTGACGGTTCCCGAGAATTTTAGAAATAAAGTGATACTCCTGAAAGAGCCTGCCGGAGGTCCACCCCAAAACTTTCCGGAATTCCTCGCCGGAGGTCACTTGGCCCTGGATTTCTTCAAACAACAACTCAATCTGTGTCAGTACCTGTTCACGGGCCGCAGGCTCCAAAGGCAAATCGTGAACCGACGAAACAGGGATATCCCGAACGAACAGAACCTGCTCAGGAGCCAAAACATATTCCAGCAGCTTTTCCGGGTAGCCGTGCAAACAGGCCCACAAACTGAGCCACTGCCACAATCCGCCGGTTTTTTCAAAAAGCCGAGAAGACAAATTCTTTACCCACGCTTCCTTACTGCTCTGCGCCCACGCTTCACATTTTAATTCCAAGGCACGATGCAATACGGGGTATTCTTTGAAGGCGACTTTTGCGCCGGTGCTGACAAGCGCCTTGATCACATCGACGAGATCATTCGCGTCAAAAACATCTTGTTGAAAGACTGGCCCCAACAGGCAAGCCAGCAATCGATTGCTGAAGCCCGTCTGTTCTGCTTGGGTCTCTACATCTATATTTAACAATCCCTGGTCAAGAACCTCCGCATCCGTCAACCAAACAGGCAGAACGACATTCCACTTTTCCGCCAGTACCAGGCGAGGCGTTTTTTCACTGAAAAAGGCGGGGCAACCAATCTGTTCAGTAAAATCCTTCAGCCAGGCAAAGTGGTTCTTTGAACGCACCCACACTTTCAATCCCAATTTAGTTGCCTCTGTGGCGGACAGTTCCCGGCAGGCGCGCACATAGTCCTCATCGCGCTCCACCAAAAGAACATCCTCAGGCCGAGTGTGAGCCAAGTCTCCGATATAGCTGACTGATATTTGCTTTACATCATCCACGGTCACACTCCAGGTCCTAATTGGCATTGTTCAACTCACCCAAAAGCACCTCAATTTTCTGGGCCTTGTCCTTGTTCAACAGTTTTCGGTTCACCCCGTAGTTGAGAACGGATCGCAGGACAGCCACCAATCCTTCCGTGTCATTTGGACACTTAAAGGTCGCTTCCTTCTCACCGAATATGTCCGCGTCTACCTGTATGTCGTATTTACGTTCCTTGCTCACCAACTCGACGCTGACAACGTCGCTGGCATTGCCGTCCTGATCCACGGCCCGCATCTTAATCTTCACATTGGGCCGGTCTTTGAGAAGGCTGACGAGATCAAATTTGCTGTCGGCTTTCTGAGCGTTGTCCGAGTGACGGGGGTCTCTTCCATCCAGGGTGTAGATCAGTCGAGCAGCGCCTTTAGGGATGTCGACATACATCTGTTGGGATTCGCGAACTTCATGCACACCTTCATCAACGGCAGGCTTGTAGACAACCGGCTTGGCCTTGTCGATCTCGGCTTTTGCCTGTTTAAGTTTGGCTGCGTAGTCCTTGATGTGCAGCGACGTCCACTCCGCTACGGCACCGAATCCGTAATCCTTGGGCAGAAGCTTGATTATTTTCGTGCTGAAGGTGGTAGACTGATCGGCCATGCGCACAAGAAACTGTTTCGCGTCATCGTGATCGCACTTGTGTGGATCTCGTTGGCTTGGATTCAATCCGGCGTACCAGTTGCCAACCACATTTTCGCACTCGATCATGTCCCCCTTGGCACCGTAAATCTCACAAACTGCCTGCGCCGCCAGTCCCTGAGCGAGCTGTTCACCCGAGTTTAAAATTTTCACGTCTTCGGCGAAGGCTTCACAGATGCTCTTAGCATCCTTTTCCGTCAGGGAGTCGCCCACGGGACCGCCGCTGTAAACGGCAGGCAATTGTTCGAGCATGAATTCAAATCGGTCCACGCTGCCAGTCAACCCATCCATCAGACTCTTGAGACCGCTCAAGCGCGCCTTTCGACCTTCCTCATACAGGCCGATCACCTTGGCAACAACCGGCAAGCCGTTCCACCACTGCTTAAGCGTTTCAAAGGCGGCGTTGAGGGACCGGGTCTCGCCGTGCTTCAATGGCGGCGCGTCAACGGCTTTTGCAGCCAAATCGACAAGCGTTATTTGGGCTTGTGAAATGTCACGGACCACAAACACTGTCTTAGCGGCGGCATCCGACACAATATTGACCAGGTCGTCATAACTCCTGAGCGGCTGCTCCACCATCTGCGTGGAGTCTTTGTACACAATCAATCGCTCGCCATAGGCCCGAATGATATGCGCCAGAGACAGGATCAGGGGCGTGCCGCCAACGCCGTAGGGTGCGTCTTTGGCCTCATCAAGGAACGCGCCCACCGAAAATGCTTCCCCTGGATTGAGATTGGCCAGGCGACTGCACAATTCCTTGAAGATCGGGAAATCATCGTGGAGTATGGCGGGATCGGTCTCGCACGTGAAGTAGGACACAACACCTTCTGATCCGGCCTTCTTTAGGGCCCCTGCACCCCTCAGCAGGACTTTTTCCAGATACCGCTTCTCGCCGTGATTGTCGGGGTTGCCGTTGTCAATAAAAACCTTTTCTGCGCCCAGCAGAACGCCTACAGCCTGCTTTAGAGCGGTGTTTTTACCCGTGCGCCATTTTTCGTCATGGCAGAAATTCAGGTCCGGGTGTTTGATCCGGCAGCGTTTCTTAAACAGCTCCTCGCACAACATGTCCGCCGGTTTGTGGGATTGCTTGGGCTTGTCCACCAGGACTTTGCCGCCTTGCCAGTACCAACAGGCCCCGCTGCCCTCCGCGATGTCAAGGAAAACGCGTTGCAACGTCGGCAGATATCCATCTTCGGGATTTTCAAAAATGTCTCGCAGCCGCGACTCGGTCTGGGCACTGATCTTTTCCGCCTCGTTGGGAGGCAGGTAATGACGGCATGCTTTCACTCTGAGCAGGGTCTCTGTGAAGGGTTGCGGCGCATGGGGCACAGCCAGGGCCAAATTGTCATCAGAAGAAGCCTTGGCAGCCTCCCGAGCCACATTGATTTCGCTGTCGTCCTCGCAAAGCACATAGACAAGTGTACCTTCAAAGCTTTTGCCTGGCTTGTTGCGGTTCTCGGTGTAGTCGGTTCGGATTTCATCCCAAAGCGCATCCCCGAGGTCCTTGGCCCGCACAAAACGGGTGCGGAAGCGCTTGTCTTCGCCAAAAGGCAGGTTGTAGCCCTTGGCCTCGGCGTATTCAGGGATGTGCTTTCCAGCAGCCTCTTCCAGAAAAGCCGTCACCATGTCCGATGGATGCAATTTGGGGTCGGCGACGAACCGCTCAATCAGATCATAGGGGTCCTCGCCGGTACTCGCTGCCAGTTCATAGGTTTTCGACTGCTGTCGGAAAAAGATCGCACCGTTCTTGACCAGGTCTTTTAGGAATTCTTTGACCTGATTTTTTTCAGAATTGCTCAGGCAGTAGAGCCCGAATTGGATGTTTTCCAAACTCGTCGGAACTTGACAAAGCTGATAAATCAGGATGGTTCTGAGAACCTGGATTCGCTCATCCTCCTGAAAGCCAAACAGGCCCCCTTCGGTCGCTTTTCGCAGGGCATCCACACTGGCGTAATATCCATTGACAAAGTGCCGCTGCCGATCCCGGAGCTCCGGATTCTTTTGTGACAGCTCTTTGCTGAAGAACGTGAAAAGTTGGTCTGCTGTGTACAGGTTCAGTTTCCCGCCGGAAACCGTCAGGTCGGCATTTTCGATGAAGTCGGCGTAAGACCCCTTTTCACCGCCCACATCGCCTGAGAAAAAGGTAAAGGTGCTGCGCGCGTCCGAACCGATCTCCGAGGAAAGGGTCAACAGACAGGACAGGGCCATGGGGTGCACGCCATAGATGTCTTCCAGCACACGTTCACGAATGCGGTTCACATCGTCAATCCACGGGAACAGATCGAGGGACTTGCAAGGCGGCACCAATTGGTCAAAAACACCTGTCTTGGGGGCAATCTCCTTCTTCCAGGCAACGCTATCCTTTTCGGTTTCGACGATGGCCCCTATGATCTCCTCGATGCCTTCGTTGAGCAGGTCAACCTGGGTGATTCGGGCGCTCATGACGGCCGCGTCGTCTTTGCTGAACCGGTCGGCGTAGGATTTGAAATCTTTGTGAATGCATCCGACGAACAGAACGTTCGGTTCATTTTTGCAAATAGTTTCCATGAATCCCTGCAGGATGTCCTTTGAATAGCCTGCTTTCTCCAGTGTAAATCCAAACTCGTCAAAAAAGATGGCCAGCCCCTTGAACCGCTCTTTGAATGCCTGACTTTTCACCAGTTTTCGGATGATGGGGATCAGATTGCCGGCCCGAGCCTGAAACTCTACGCCGCCCATCATTTCCCTAAACGCGGTGCGAAACTTGTCCAGCACGTTCGAATCGTAATTCTTGAGCCCGGCGCGAAGCTGATCAACTGTGAGTCCGGGAACCACGGCTTCGAGCGCCTTGCCGAAGTCCACGTAAAAATTGCGTATGCCGCCTTTGTCTCCTTTTTTTTCCCACTCGGCCAGCTGACGCTCCGCCTCGTCGAACTCCGTTTCCACGCCGGCATCCAGCCCCCTAGCCTTGCAGGCATCAAACACCGCTTTCATGACCACATCCTCGAAGTGACGCCCCGAGTGGTAGTCGCAGATCGCCACCAGATACTGACCGTCCTTGCGGATGTTTTTCAGCAGCTTGGCCTTCTCCGGATCGAGCTTAGCGTAGTTCTCATGGAAACCGGCAATTTCAGGGTCACCGCTGGAACGGCTCAGCACATTTGCCGTCATCAGGCAAAGGTGCGATTTACCGGTTCCATAGGAGCCGCTGAGTAAATAGAATTTCTTGTCGTTGGGCTGATAAAGCCCGCGGCAAATGCGCTCGAACGCCACGCGGTGGGCCTTGGTCGGACGATACATGGCCATGCGGTCGGCATTTTCCTGGGCTGCTTCAAAGGCGCTTTTCAGCTCAACGAAATTGGCATAGCCGGATTTTAGTTTGACAACATCCTTTATTTTACTCATCGCCTGATTCCCCTTCAGAATTTATAAACTCGGGAGTGGTGTCGTCCGGCATCTTTCGCTTTCCGGGCATATCCCAAACGAATACAGCGAGACGAGCCAACATGCCTTGACGGCATTCAATCTTCTCTGAATTCCATTGATCGAAAGTGATTAAATGTTCCACGGCACGATTTAGCTGGGTGTTCAATCCAACCTTCGGTTTTTCAGCTAAAGAACGCGTTAAGAGATAGGAAGACTGGCGATAGCCAGGTGTCTTTTTCTGATAAAGATCATTTGAGACCGAGGTGTTAATGGTTTTTTCAAGCAGCGTAAGATTCCCAAGTTTTTCAAGGTACTCGTTATACCGCTCCTTTTCGTCAAAGGCCTCTTTAACCTCGTTTTTTGGATTTTGCGGGAGGATGTGTTCCACCTCAACCGTTGAGGCGATATATTGGTCGAGGCTATCATGAGCCGGATTATTCCAGGCCTGTTGCTCTATGTACTGGGTGAGCTTCGCCAGGATATAACGCATTCGATACTGTTGGATTCGCGATTGGCTGAGTTCCTGGAAAGCAAAATCAAAGGCGGCACGCCGTTTCTCAAGATCGGATGTGAATTTGTCTTTTATAAATTGATCTAACGCGGTTTCGTCTTTGGCGTTCCGCAGATCGGCAGACCAGATTGCGAAATTTCGTTCAAAGGTTCGTGTTGGCTCCCTGGTGATGATGTAACAAAAAAACAGGTTTTCAATCGCGCGGCACAGTCGAGAGAATTCCTGCTGAGGCAGATGACGCCCCGCCAAAAGCAAAATAAAATGCTGCCGAGCGGCACCGCTTAATAGTGTGAGGTTTTTCAGATAGGGATTTATGGCTCCGGTCACGTCCTTGGCGCTTAGAAAATTACGCCATGAAGTCGCGCACTCAAGCAGCGTTTTGAGAAAGACAAGCGGTTGATCTTCCAACCCGGCTGATTTGGAATTTTTTGTAAACCAATCGTATATATCGTCTTCTCGAAGCGGTTTTTTCGAATCGAGCTCGAAATGGGCCATGATGAAATATCGGAGAAAACGGAGCGGCTTTTCCCCACAAGCCCCTAACGTATCGATTAAATCCTTCCAGCGCTGTTTAAGCGTTGGGTATTCATAAGGCGATGTTTTCATAAAGAGCAGATTCTTTAATAAATCCATCGCATTCAGACCAACCCCCCTGTCGTTAACCGTCTCGAAAACCTTGAGCGCGTTTGTGAGAGATGGGGTGATGATACGGATCAGTTTTACCCGCTTGGTAAAGGTGGCATAGAATAGTTTGAGCTTTTTTGGTGAAGAATTGCAATTGATTCTCAAAAAATCGGAAATATCCTGATACGCAGACCTGATACGTTTGACTGAAATGGTGTTTTCGGTGATTTCTTCCAGGTGCGCAGGATCGTCTACAATCTTTTTTAAAATTCCCTTGCTGTCATCATACTGAAGAACTAGTCGGTGCCTGAAATCCTCTTCACCATAGTCGTTTGTCGATGCAAACTCGATTTGGCTGAGCAAGGTGCTGTGTGGTTCCTCGTTAATCTCTTTTAGTAAATCGCGGATGGCGCACAGCACCAGGTAAATACTTGTCATTCGCTGTTGACCATCAATGAGGCTGAATGTTCCATCATCGGCCCGACATACGACAATGCTGCCCAAAAAATACTCGGTTCCTTTGATGATTTGACCATCTTCATCATAAAATTCATCAAGCACATCCTGAAGCAGTTTTTCAACCTGTTCGCGCTCCCAGACAAATTCACGCTGGAAATCGGGAACTGTGTAAAAATCCTTATACAGATCCTCAATTGACAGATCTTTTGACTCGATTTTCAGGCTCTCCTGGATCATTTTAGATTCTCCACAATCGGTACTAAACGGTCGTATTCCTCCAGGCATTTGCGCTTGGACATAAACTCGCCGAAGGCTTTTTTCTCTTTTTTCTTGAGCACCGGAAATGTGTCCAGGATGTAAGCGAAGTCATCGCGTGAAAGGCGGTAGAGGTGGGCCACGTAAGCGTCGATTTCGGCGCGCAATTGCGCCCGATCTCCGGTGTCGCGCCGGTCTGGAAGGCGGTCGTGTACTCCGCAATGTGGTCCCCAATCTGGTGATAGATTCTTGGCTTCGTCCCGCAGGCGTTTTCGGATTTCCTGTTCATGGGCAGGGCCATAAGTGTTTATAGAGGCGGAAGAGGCGTACCAAAAATTGGGGTTTTGCCAGTCATTTGAAAAATCTGTTTGCCATAAATCTGCAAATTCCTCAGTTGTGCATACAAGTCGAGCCGCTCTAGAAAGAAGTAAACTGAATTCGGGAAGTTTTGAACGTGTTCTTATAATAGGCAGTTGATAGAAATAGAATTTATTAAGGTTTGTCGTAATCTTATTTCGGATCACATAATCAATTATAAAACTATTTAAAAAGCAAACGCTCAAAAGTACTTCTTGATCCAATAATAGCCGCCTGCCTGAATTATCATATGATTTCGACACCTCAAGGTTATCTCCACAAAGATCACCAGGCTGAATAACAGTTGAAATTAGAGAACGTTCATTGGTAGATGCTGCTTGTCGTCTGCACACAAACCTATACTCTGATGTGTCTAATCGAATACCCGCATTAAACTCCAATCGACGATCCGAAATAAATTTATCTGAGTTTGCCAGTACCGAATATGCGATATCATCAAAAAAGAATGTCGGTTCTGAAAACCCATAGTCGAATTGGTGAATCCATTTCCCCTCAACAAGAGGTCTTCCTTTTGACGCATCATTGGAAAGATACTTTGCCGCATTATCTTGTATCTCACGTGTAAGAATTATACGCCATGCATCTTTTGCCGTCTCTCCTAATAGCGGCCAGTCACCGTAAATCTTTCCCGTGACATCAATATCCTTCTGGCTTTTGAACTCCATCACGCTCAACGTATCGGGAGAAAATTTCTTTACTTGCTTTACGCTCATCTTCAGCGCATTGGTATCAATCAGCGGTAGCCTTTCAGGATCGTGTTCCATGAAGGCACACTTGAAACGGTCTGTGTTTCCGCCTTTTTGTGTGCCAAAGGTGATAAACTTGAACCGGCCGTCTACTGCACTGAAAACAGTGGGCCATCTGTTTTCAAATCCATATAGAAAAGCAACTTTACTCTCGTAAAAAAACCTTTCTCGTAAAGGCTGGCATCCCTGGTCCGTATAAAGTCCGCTGGGCACCACAATGCCCATGCGGCCTTTTTTGTTAAGCACAGTGAAGAACTGTTCCAGAAAAAGCTTGAAGGTATTGATGTCGCCTTTTCCCAGGGCGCTGTAACTTAACGGTTCTTTGAAATATGCGCTTTGTTCCGCCAACCCATCGCAGTATTCCTCCCATTTTTCAGCAATCGCCGGGTTGTCGGCCATCAGTTTCTTGGAAACTTTATTGGCTTCCTGCTTCTTGTAAGATCGGAACTTGGGATCATAATCCAAGAAAAACTCCTGGGAGTTGGGTTTCACAATGTCCCAGGGTGGATTGCCAACGGTTGCAGAGAATCCACCATCCCCGTCTGGACCGAATACGTCAGGGAACTCCAGAGGCCAGTGATAAAAATGGTGCCATTCACGATATGCCTCAACCGCTTCCAGAATCTCGGGAAGGGCCGGATTTAGGGTGTTGGTAACAGACAACCCCTTTGCAAGTCGCTCAAACATGTCCTTGTAATCATCAGGCTGGATGTTTGGGTCCATCAAGTAAGCCGTAAAAAGATCGGCCAGGGGGCGTAAATGGGAGGTTGCATCGAGCGCTTCATCCAACACGGCTTTCTGGCTGTCCGTGTCGTCTTCATCGATCTGGGTGATGGACGCAATTCCTTGACCCGCTTCGGCCAGGGCAGTGGAGAGATCGTTGTAGTCAAACAGTAGCCTTTGCTGGTCTTTCTTTTTGTTGCTCTCCTTCCTACGTTCCGGAATGGATACGAGCGGATCGAGTGATCGAATGCCAATCAGGCTGTTTCCGCAGCGGACGTGGTGGTCAAGAAAGGTCAGCTTGTGTTCGATGGCAAAACAGTTGAGCCAGAGAGACAGCTTGGCCAGGTTGACGGCCAGCGGATTGAGATCGACTCCGTAAATACAGTGGCGGGTTATGCGTCGGCGCCAGTCATTAGGACGACTGGTGACTGAAACCCGCATCCCTTCGACATGGGGCACCTCTTCAAGCAGGGCAACCACCAATCCGGCCATCTGGTTGGCTGCGTCCACCAGAAAGTGGCCGCTTCCCATTGCCGGATCGCAGACCTTGAATTCCAGTACCACCTCTTCGACAAAGCGTTCAACCATGGCTGAGGCGGCTTGAGCTGCCCCGCGGCGGGTGCCCACATCATGGCCTTTGCGGGCCTGCTCCAGCAGCTCGTCGAACCGTTGCCGGAAATCCTGCTCGAATTTTTCTCTGAGCGGCTGGATGATGGTTTTTTCGTTGAGAAAACGCACCAGTGATTCCGGCGTGTAATACGAGCCGGTCTGTTTACGTTCCAGCGCGGACTCACCGAAATAGACATCCCCCTTTTTGATCAGGGTGTCACCCTGCTTTTTGGTCGTCTGGGAAGCCAACAGGATTTCTACGCCCTTTTTGGTGCGGCGGCGGATGCGGTCGGCATCGGCAAGCATAACCGTGTATTCTAAAATGTTCTCGTAAAGCTCCCCAAGGTGGCGAACCTCAAGGTCTTCATAAGGTATGGCGTACTCTTCGTCCGGTTCATTGTTATATGGCTCCACAAATGCCAGTAGGTAGAGCGCCCGGCACACAAAATCGTTGCGCAGTTGATGTTGACCCAGGAACCGCTCCTCCTCGTCATCGAAAAGGCCGCCGTTGTACCCCATGATGCCGTATTCCGAGTCGCCGTCATTCACGGCGTTGATTAATCCCTTGAGATGCTTCCACAAATCGTACTGATCGGTGTCGCGGCGTTCTCCCCAGCGAAATTTTCGCGCTTCCTTGCAGAGCGCCTGGATGGAGTGCCGCTGATAGAGATCGGCTTTTTCCGGGTCCGAGGGCAGAAGCCGCCGGGCTTCGGCATAAAACAGGAACAGGCAGCGGTATATGAGCTTGACGGCGCTTTCGAAGATTTCCGCTCTTTCTTCCTCAGTGTACTCTTCACCGCTTTTTTGGGTGTCAAAAATGAAACCGTTGCAGATGTACTGCAAAACCTCATCCACCTGGGCAAGAAACGGTGTCTTGACACTGTTTTCAAGCACTTGCTCTGATTGTTCCCGGTCGCGGTCGAGCCTGCACTTGTAAACGCCGACGGACTCATCCTGCCGTACGGCCTTAACACCCTCAACTTCCTCGGCAATGAAAGAATCTTTGTGAAAAAACCGCTCGAAAAGGCCATATTCAGCCTCATCCGATCCTTCCAGAGCTTGCTCCAAGGGCAGCTCCACGTAATCTTCATAGGGCCTTGAACTCTTGGTGGAGTAAAGACGCCAAATGGCACCGTTGGTCAGGATTCCCCAGTTGAGCTTGCGTTGCTTGAGCTGCGCCATTAGCTTGGCGGGGTAAAAGCTGCCGACGGATGTGTTGTCAACGTCTGATTCGGGAGGCGCGAGATAGAGCACGCCAATGCAGTTATTAAATCCCCAGTCTTCAAAGAGCGGGTAAACACCTGGAGCGGTGGGACTGCCGGGGGGGACAAACTCGAGATAGCTCAACGCCTGTTTCAAGAAAGATTCCCACAGGGACTCGGTGTCCTGGGAATTTCGAGACCGCCACGTCTGAGCCAGGGTAGCCATTCGCCCCTGTGCGGCATCGTCGAGTTTGACGACGTCTTTCAATTCCTCGATGAAAAGCGAGCTGAACAGGCCGTTATTCTTCATAGTGCCAGGGTCTCCCTCTGATCGACCACGAATGTGTACTGACGATACCGTCGGAATTCACGGGTCGCGATGATCTTGTCGTATTGCAGAACGAATAAGATGCTGGGTTTTTGGTTCCAAGTTTCCACATGACTGGCAAACTGTTCGACGCTGTTTGCCTGGCCGGACCAGGTGGCCTTGAGAAACTCGATGCCTGAAACAATCAAAACAGGAGCCTTGTCATACCCCTTCAAAAACTCGAAAAGGTTGGGAATTAGAAATTGACTGATTTTCTTGATTAGATCCGCGTCCTCAGAGAAAAGCTCCAGCAAATCGAGGTGCTCGGATTCTGTCTGGCGAGCCAACTCTGCAGCCCACTCTTTTTGGCCTTCATACTCATGGGTCAAAACGATGCAAGCCCGACCGCGGGGGCGGGAGGGCATGGATCTCACAAGTTGAACCATGTTGACAGGATCGCTCATTGAAAAATGCCTCCCGGTGATGGCTCGGCGTCTTCACGCGGCTCGCGGTCTTCAAAATGGGCGGACAAAAAACTGATCGCCGAAAGGCCCGGCTTGAGACGAATTTGATCGAGATTGTGGGTGGTTTCGTACCGCAGCCAGCCATGGTCGTGAATCCCTTCGATCTGTTGCCGGAACGATGCGGCATCAAGTCCGAAAGCCACAGCCGGCGAACCAGGCGTCGCCGCCATTTCGCCAACCTGGAAAAGGTGGGCCTCTTTTGCGGCGCAGAAGTCATAGATCATGGCGCTGAGCACAAGGGGCGAGAAGCGGGTGTAGCGACGGCGGTACAGGCGGTCATCCGATGACCGGTGCAGCAGTTCCAACTTGTTGAAATTACGTTTCATGTAAGCATCGATGACAAAGCGTACCTCTTCGTAAAGGCCTTTGCTGATGGTTCGTTTACTGTATTTCCCGGCCAGATCGCTTCTGAGACGTTCAGTCCACTCTTCCTGTGTCATTGCCGATGATTGAGTCAGCAGGTGATTGAATATTTCAAACCAGATCAGATTGCGAAAAGAGCCGGCACCGACGTAGTGACACCACTCCAGTGATCCTGTCTTTTCAATGAAAATATCATGTTCTGCAAAGAGTAATCCTGTCGGCGTCAACACCTGATTTCCCGGCTTAATCAATCCCATCGCCGCGCCAATGCTGATCAAGCTTTCAACTTGTCGATCCGCAAGCCCGGTGTCTTCTTGCAGAACCTTGCGGTTAATTTTCTTCGCCTGTCGATTCTCAAGGAGGAAATGAAGAATCCGAGCAAGTTGATCAAATTCTAAGAGGTAGCCGTTGCTGACCTGAAATTTACGTCGGGTGCTTCTGGGAGAGGTGGTTTTTTCCTTTGAGGGCCTTGAAGAGGGTGGACTCACGCTAATCTCATTTTTATTGCCAGGTGACACCGGTTTCCGCTCCGCGACAGGGGGACTTACCGATTCCACCTGTTTTTTGGGGGGGGGATTGGAAAACGAGGGGTTCGGTTTTTCTTCATTCGGCAATTTTTGAAACAACTTTTGCTGGGTAGCTCCTGCTGCCACTTTGGCGGGAGACGGTTTCGAAACAACAGATTTGATGGCTCCTGTTGCAATGAAATCAACCACTTTGAGCAAGGCAACCGATGATTGTCCTAAGCCTTTCACCTTTGCAAGTTCATCTTGTGAGGCGGACAGGACCTTGGAGAGACTGCCAAAAACCCGTATGAGCTCCTCAGCGAGCGGCTTGACATCCTTGCGCCCGATGGCAAAGGTGAGAAGCAGTTCCAGCAACATTTCGTCAGAACACGACTCCGCATCCCCCAACAAAAAACGATCTCTGAGTCTTTGCCTGTGTCCTGTCTTACTCTTTTCCGTCATGTTGCTGTCCACCATTCCTACTGCTCTTTTGCCTTTTGGCGTCTTTTGTCGTCGGCTCCTCCACCACGCACCCACTCATCGACTTCCAACTTATTGAACTTCCAGAGTCGACCGATCTTGTGCCCGGGCATTTGCCGTTCACTAATCCACTTGTAGACCGTGTCCCGTTTTATCCCGAGATGGTCTGCAATCTCATCAACGGATAGCCATCGATCTTCCATCGCTTAATCTCCAATCACGCCTTGCAAATGAAGTTGTCTCGCAACGGCCCTTTCCTGTCGGTTATACGGATAGGCTTTCCAAGGCATGGCCCGAGAAGCCTATCGTCCTGACAAACCAGGACAAACAGGGATAAAATATATCAGAGGAAGATTGACTGTCAAGCGGTTTGTTCGAGTGTAATCCCTTTCTAACCCGATTTAACCGAATGAATTCAGATCTGCCAGCAAGTCTTTTCAGTTGGGGCTATCCGGCCCTCAAGCTGTTGGCCTGCAACAAAGAGCCAGGCCAAAAGAAGGCCTTTGTTGACCCATACAGGTACCAGAACGCGGCGGTACAGGCTTGGTCCGCCCGGACGGAACCCCTCCAGGCGGTCGATGGCGGGTAGGCGGGTCTCGGGATCGTCGAAGGTGAGAAGCTCCCCGTACACAGGGCACCAGGGCGCGCCCGTTGGGTTTTTCGGGAGCCGGTCGGGGGTTGGCTCTGGATTGGACATGCGGGCCGTCACGTGCGCTTGTGTGGCCACGTCGGCGAGTGGGTTGGTGGTCCCGATGGCAAGGATGTCTTCCTCTGGAACCTCCAGGACCGGGATGCCGGAGGATGTCTCGAAGAGGCGGCCGCGGACCACGGCGTCCTCCACCGTCAGGACGCCCCTGCAAAAGCGGTCGTGGTTCCAGAAACCGCGCTTCAGGGTGCCGTATACGAAGAGTCTCAGCATTCCGGTTGTGTTCGCGTTCGAGGGTTCTGTTGGATTCTTTGGGGTGTCTGTCACTGTTCCGCCCCCTTTCTCTCCTGGGCGACGAACTCGAAGGGCTCCACCGAATACGCGGCCAGGTCCTCGCGGCGGAACACCACGAGGCTCATGGGCGGGACCGGAAGCTCCCTCCACCCCTTTTCCTCCGCCAGCACGGCGTCCAGATACGCGGGGTCCGAAGCGTAGAGGACGGCCTTGCGGCGGGGATGCCACCGCATTTCCAAGGGCCTGTTCCCCTTGAGCACGATGACGGTTTCCGGATCGGTCCGGCAGGCGATGATGGCGGTTATCTGCCCGCGGCAGCGCCGGAGGCGCGCCTTGAACCGCTCGATATCCATGGCACCGTCCCGCGCGGCGTTCGCGGCCAGGCGGAACAGAATCTCGCTGTCCACCTCGGCGAAGCGCCGCATCTTCCAGCGCCGGAACAGGTAGTCGGCGTTGTAAATGGTGCCGTTGTGGGTACCGATCACCTCTCCGGCTCGAATCGGGTGGTTGTTGCTGTTGACCCGCTCGTCCCCTCGGGTGCACCACCGGGTATGGCCGAGCAAAAGCGTGGCGCGGTTGTTTATGCCGGCGAGGAGTTCGGCGAAGGCTTTGTCCATCACAAACCGCTCGGCCGTCACCGGGCGTTTGAAGAGACGGTGGCATCCGTCGATATCGAGCCAAGCCGCGCCTGTGGCATGGGGCCCGCGCTCCTCGCTCAGCAGCAGCAGGCGGGTGAAGAGCCAAGCGAGGTGGTCCCGCTCCACGGCGCGCCGCCGCTTTTTCCCGAAGATGACGCCCGCGAGCCCGCACATCAGGATTTCCCTCCCTGCGGGTCGACGACAAAACCGCGGAAGACGCCCTCGGCATATTCCTTCGGGTGCTCCTCGATCCAGCGCGCGGCGTCCGGCCAGCCGAGTTTTCCGGCCAGCCGGGCGACGACCGGCCGGTCGAGCATGTTGGTCAGCCCAGAGAGCCGGACCGCGTCGATGCCCTGCCAGACCAGGGCGGGAATCGGTATCCGCGCGGGCTTGTCGTCCTGCACCTCGGCAAGACCGTGTTTGACCAGGGCATCCAAGAAGGATGCGGCCTTTTCCACGGGCGTGTCGCCCCGGACCGTAAGCTCGACACCGGCCAGCATCTTGGCGTTGCGCAGGACCATGTCGATGTAATCCTCAAGGTCCCGCTGGTCGGAAAAGAGCGTAGCCCCTTTCATGGCGTGGACCACGTCGGTCACCGTCTCCCCGGTGAAGACTTCGCCGTCTTCTTCCAGCGGCTGCCCATTGAGGGCGGTGTTTCGGATCAGCACTTTCATGACGCGCCTCCTTGTAACCCTCCGGTTTCGTCCCCCGAAAATGCCGGAGGCCGGGTTTCGGGCCCGGCCTCCGTGAGGGATTCCGCCTTGTCGGCAGATTGTTCGTCTGGTTTCATCCTGCCGCGTTTGAATGCCGAGTCCCCCGGCAGGGCGGCGATCAGATGCTTGCGCGCGGTCTTGAACTCGTCGCCGATGAGCCCCAGGTGGAGCAGGAAGACTCGGAAGTCGTACCGGGCGCTCTGCGGATCGAAGGACCGCTTGCGGCTCGATGCGGCCCGGCCGTTCAGCGCCTTGGCGGCCACGGCCAGGACCAGTTGGACGTAGGCTTTCACCTTGCCCGCGTGGAGCGTCCCTTCGAACCAGCGGAACTCGACCGTGCCCCGGTACCAGACGTTGTGCAGGTTCACACCGTGGTAGCGGGTGCTGTCATAGTGCTGGGGCTGCCGGTTGTGGTAGCCGTACCAGATGTGGTTGAGCTGGTCCCTGGTTCTGGGACGGCGGCGCTCGATCTGCGCGATGAGATCGTCGCTCACCGGTTTGCTGTAGTTGCGGCGGCGTGTCTCGTTCACCCCCAGGGCGGTGAGGATGAGCGCTTCCTGTTTGTAGACGATCTTGGCGAGATTGCCGAGGGTCCGGCCGTCAAAGGCCGTGGCGTCGACATGGACGTGGATGCCGCAGCGTTCGTCTACCTTGGCTCCGCAGGCCCGCAGCGCCCGGACGACCTTTTGGAGGACGGGGATGTCCTCGTAAGATAGGACGGGGCTCACCATCTCGGCCCGCAGGTGGACCGGCACATTGATGAGCGAGCCGTCGGATACCACTTTCCAGACCCGTCCATGGTCGTCGGTGACCTCCCAGGGGTCGAAGCTCCCCGGGCTGCCGATGTGGCGGACCTGGCCGCCCACCACCGACTGGATCGCCTGGGCTACCCGCTCGCGCGTCCGCTTGACTGTCTCGATCTCGATTCCGAAGTTGATCCGGCGTAAGTCCATGGTCTCTCCTTGCGTTCTGTAAGCCCTTTCCCGGCAAGGGATTGGTTCTTGTGTTCACACACATACAGGCTTCTTTCCGAACAGAAAGCAAGGCGATTTCGACGTACAATTTCTTTTATTCCAATGAGTTATGCACACGCTGCCACAACCCGCGGAAACACGCGGGGTTACAGGATTTCCTGGCATCCGAAGAAAAGAGAGGGATTCCGGGAATTAGGTCTATTTCCAGATTATCCCGGTGTGTTTCTCCCACTTGCCCCCGTCCGCGAGGTCGGTGTTGAACCACTCGTCGCCCAGGGCTGGGTTGGGGATGGTGTCGTCGCGCTCGACTTGGGTGCCGACGCCACGGTGGATGGCTTCCCGCGCGGTGAGCCCCTGGCCGAGCCGGTCCGGGCCGAGCATGTCACGCCATCCGAGGGCCGGTGCCCGCAGACGGGAAACGAAGGTCCGGTAGGCGGTTGGGTCCTTGGCCGCCCGGTAAAGGAGCAGTGAGTCGTCAGCATCCCGGACCAGGCTCGGCGTGTAGCAGCGCTCGAGGAACGGACCGCTGCCGTTTTTGAACACGGGGTTGATCTCGGCCTTGCGCCAGTGGACACGGTCCCAGGACCATGCGTAGCCGATTCCGGCGTTTCCCGCGGTGCCCCCGGAATAGAGCATCCACCATCTCCCGTCCGGAAGCCGCTCCACGTGGGCGGCGGAGACGTAGCCGTTCGCGCTTTCCCAAGGCTGCGGGTTGATCAAGCCGGAAAGGATCGGACCGTTTCCGATCAGTTTCCACTCGACGGCATCGTCTGAACAGGCCAGACCGAGGCTGTCGTTGCCGCCGGTCGAGGCGATGAAATACATGGCGTAGCGCCAGGTGAACGGTCTCCCTTCGACTGAGGTGGGCAGCGGGTTGTACCAGAGGAACGACGGCCCGTAATGGCCGCGGTTCCAGACTTGATCGCTTCCCTCGGTGACCAGGTCGCCGGCGCACGGGGTGTCGCCCGTGAACGCGGCGGGGTCGACCGAAGGGTCGCAAACAGCCGTGCGCAGACCGGCCATGGCATATGGCTGGTTGGGTACGTCCGGGTTCCAGTAGAGGATGCGCAGCCGGTTTGCGGTCTCCAGCGCGCAGACTACGTGATAACCGTTGGCCGCGATGCCGGTGACTTTCTTCTCCGTGTCCCAGGGGAGGCCGTCGTCGGAGAAGGCGCAGCTCATTCCCGCGCCGTCGCCGTAATAGGCGATAAAATTTCGGACGCGGGTTCCGTCGTGGAAAGCGCCAGGGGACCGGAGGACGCGGACATAGTAAGCGCGCCCGGAGGTTAGAGGCAGAACCTGCGGGTAGCGGTGGTCGAACACCACCGGCGGCAGACCATCGGGCGGTTCCGCTCCGGAGGGGACCAGCAGCAGGCCGAGGTCCACAGCGCGCAGCAGGTCCGGGGTCATCGCCGGAACGACCGAGCTCTTACCCGGTCCGAGGGTTCCGGTGAACCCCGGCAGTTCCAAAATCGTATCGGTGTTGCTCTTGATAATGATGCTCATGGTTGGTTCCTCCCGGCCTGCGCCGCAAGCACCGCGGCGGACAGGTCTTCATGCAGGTATCCGGCGTCCATCAGTTCCCGGTTGATCCGCCCGGCTTCGATCTCCTCCCGCCGGATGCGGGCTATGAGTCTGGCGAACGCCTCGGCGGTGTCCGTGGAAATACCGTGTCGTTCCTCGATGCGCCGAATGCGGGCGTCGAGGTTGGCGAGCAGTTCGAGTGTGTGGTCCCGCAGGACACCGTCGCGCTTCTCCTGTGGTGACGGAATGAACTCGGTCAATCCGCCTTGTCTTCGAACGATCATGACATCCCTCCGATCAGCTCAGCGTCGCGCCGAGAGTGTGAATCCTCGGGTACACGAGGTTGTTGCCGGTCATCTCCGCCTTGTAGCGGACCTTGGTTCCGCTCGGATCGGTGAACGTCCTGGTGAGCGTGTATTCGGTCCATTCCTGGTCGATCTCCCGCGTCGTCTGGATGGACATCGGTTCCCAGGTTGACCCGCCGTCGTTGGAGGCGAACCAATCGATGGTGGTCCCGCTGGGGATGTTCATCTGGGTGTAGACCTTGGTGGAAGAGACACCCTGGGTGAGTTCGTTCTCACGGTTCAAATACGCACCCGTCGGGTCGTTGAGATAACCAATGAGGTTGACGTCCTTGTAGTTCAGCACAGGAGAGTCGTTGGGAACGTTGGAGGAGAGGATCACCCTCACAAGCACCTGCGCCGCGAGGTTGGGCAGCCGCTCCTCCTCCGCCGGCACGATGGCGTCCCAGATGACGCCGCCGTCGGTGGAATACTCCCACACGATGCCACAGCCTTCTGGAATGGAAGAATACTCGTCCAGGTTCAGATCGCTGAACTGCACTCCGGTGATAGGCTGGAAGCGGACCTCGCCTTCGGGCTGGAAATCGTAGCCGTAGATTCGCATGGTGAGATCGGAGCTGTTGAGCGGCGTCCAGGTCTCGGCGTTCGAGCTTTCCAGCAACACCCCGGCGGTGTAAGTCTGCCGGGTGATGACCCCGTTTTGCCCCAGGCGGCCCAGCGTGGCGATACGCACCCGGTAGTTGGTGCTGTTGGTAAGTAGCACGACGGCGTAGCTGGTGTTCGCCTCCGCGTAGAAGGGATCGTCGAAGACGACCTTGGTCTCGGAACCGAGGGCGATCTCGCTCGGGGCGATGACCTTCTCGGCCAGGATGACCTCGTTGGGAAGCCCGGTCGTGACGCCGCGAATCTGAATGGTTACGGGGATGGAAGCGTCTTTCTGCGTGAAGTGAAGCCCCACGGCGGAGATGACCCGGTTCTCCCCGAAGCTGAAAGTCTGCGCGAGCGGGTCCCGGCGACGGGTCACCCAACGCCAGCGCCATACGGTTCGCACCACGGGGACGCGGATAATGCGCGGCGGCACCTGCTGGACGATGGTCTGACGCTGCACGATGGTGCGGTTGACCACGACCCTTTCGATGCGCGTGATGACCAAGGGATCGTTGACCTGAAGGTTGGCTTGCGCCGAGTAGGTGCCGTCGGTCATTTCGACCACGCGGTTGCCGTTGCGGACATCGTCGGGAATGACGAAGGAAGCGATGACTCTGCCTACCGCGTCGCCGCTGAGACCTGAAGCCACCACTTTCCCGTCGCAACGCACCGTCACGCCGGTCGCGCCGGGGGTGAAGTTGGAGCCGACCACAGCCACGCCTGTCTGACCGCGCCGACCGATATTCGGCGTCACCTCCACGGCGGCGTCTGGTTTCTCGAACACGGCGTAGGGGTTGATGTTCTTGTCTTCGGACCAATCGGTCTGCTCGATGAGCACGCGCTCCGTGCCCGGCAGGAGAACGAGGCTGTCCTTGAAAATGGCGTCGCTCCTGGCAGAGTCAACATCAAGCACTTGCGGCGTGGCCGCTCGGTTCGGGGCGGCGAACTGCCGTACCTCATCGATGCGGGCGCTCCACTCGCTGTGGTAGATGTCGGACTGGGCGTCGTTCGAGAAGTCATCGGAATAGACGCCCTTCTTGGTCTGGGCGTCCCGGTTCTGCAGCTCGTTGTTCATCTGGAACTGAGCGTCGTTGTACTTCAGGTCCTCGACGTCCTTGATGATCTCGTGGATCTGGTCCATGGTGATGCGTGTCAGCCCGAAATTGAAGACTGTCAAGTCAACCGAGTTCGGTGGACAATCGACGCTGCACAGTCCGAGCGTACCTTCCGGAACGATGGGCAGCTTCGGCCAGTCGGCCGGAGCGCCTTCCAGCCGTTTGATCTCGCGGGTGGTGGCGTAGATGATGTCCTTGCGGCCGACGTAGTAGTCGTAATCGATGCTGCAGTTGGAGCCGCCCACCGGCTCGTCGCCGATGTTGGGGCGGCCGAAGTTGATAATGGAAAGGTTGCCGGGTTCGACCTGCACCGGGGACATGGTCAGGCCGCTCGTGTTGGAAGCTGGAGGGTTGCCGCCCACGATCTCGTCCACGCCGTCGTCGGTGTAGGATGTAACCCCGGCGGCCACGTCCTTGAGCCGCTGGAAATCCGCGCGGACCGTATTCTGCGTGCCGCGATAGATGCGGTATCCGGTCGCTCCACTGACCGGCAGCCAGGAGAGGCGGTTGATTTCCCCGGTCAGGGTATCGCGCGACACGACTTTGGCGGAATCGAACTGAGTCTCACCGGTGGCGCTCTGGACGGTGACCAGGTAGAAATACTCGTCCGCCGCCGGATGGCCCGAGCGTCCGAACCAGCCTCCGTCCGCGTAGTCCGTCCCTTCGATCATCTGCTTGGTGTAGGTCCAGCGGACGGTGTACGTGGTCCCGATGGCGGGCTCGTTGCCCGAACCCAGCCAGTCCACGTAGTTCCCGGACTGCTGCCAGTCCGCGCCTTCCTGGAATACCGTCGCGCCCTGGCTCACCTCGAGAATGTCCACCACCGGGTTAGGGACGAGCAGGTCCTCGCCGCCGCCCACCGAGCCGCGTGTGATGTTGGAGACGATCTCGACGATGGCCTCGACCTGGGTGGTTTCCTTCAGGGGCGTGTTATTGAGGGCATATCGCCGGGTGCCGACCACGTATGTTTTCTGCTCGCCCCGGACCGACTTGACGGCTGTGGATTTGGGCACCAGGGTCGTGGTGGGCATGTCCTTCTGCAGTCGGAAGCCCTGAATGTAAGCGCGACCCGCGTTGGTGATCACCTCGATGTTCTCGCCGTCGTCGTCACCGATGAAGCTGTCGAGTCCTTTCACCAGGTAGCTGCCGGCCTGATCGTAGGTCCGCTCCGCCAGGTTCTGGAGAAGCGAATTCAGCCCCTCGGCGGCGGCGAAGGCGAGTTGGTCCTCGGTGATCGACGCCACGGTGATGCGGCTTCCGGGCAAGGTTCCGAGCAGGTCCTGCAGATAGAGGTTCGATTTCTCGCGGACGGTCGCCGTCACGTCGCCGGTCTCGCGGTCGAACTTGTGGAGGGCGACCACCTTGCGTTGGGTCACGTTGTTGGGCAAGGCTTCGCTGCTCGTGTCGTGATCCTTGAGAGAAAGAACCCATTTCTCCCGCTCTGCGGTGGGTTCGCCCGTCGCGGGGTTGATGAGCACAGCGTCCTGGTTGTAGCCGTAGTTGTACTTGAGCAGCTCGACATAGACGTAATCCGCGCCGCTCGTCTTGGCCGGGTCGTAGGTGAGCACCGCGCCGGGCACGCGCTCCAGACAGCCGTCGATGTAGACCAGCCCCTCGGCCACGGTAAGCACATTGGCCGCGACCGTCACGCCGAAGCCGCTTACGATGGCCCCCTCCTTGAAGAGGATGTCCGCGAGCTTCCTGCGCTCCTGGTTGATAATGTCCTGCTGCTCGTTGAGCTCCGAGTCGAGCAGGTCACGGTCCTGGTGGTAGCGGACCCGCTTGTAATTTTTTGCCGGGTCGAACGTATCGCGCGAGATGGACATGGTCTTTCCTCCTAAATCTTGATGACCCCGACCAGCTCCACCCGCGTGTCCGAGGTCTTGTTGAAATCGGGGATGTTCTTCACTTCGTACAGGTAGCCGGGATCGAGCACCTCACCGGTCGGGTTGGTGTCCGGGTGGTAAACGCCGTTCGCCGCATAATCGGACTGGAGTCCGACGATGTAGGTCACATCGCCCCCGAAGAAACCGTATTCCCGGATGGTGATGCCGTTGGCCTCGTTTTCCTCGAAGCGGAAGAAGACGCCGATGGTCTGGGTCTCCTCGGCGGTTTCGATGTAGTGGATGCCGTTGACGATGAGCGTCCCTTCCGGGTCCTCCTTGAGAAAGGTGCGCTTGTACTGCTTTTTGCGGGCCCGCTCGTTTTTGAGCATCGTCTGATCGATGTCCGGGGCGGGCGGATTGATTGGATCGGTGAACGTGGCGTCGCCCTCGCCGATGGCGCAGTGGGTGATGCCCTCGATGGGATCGCCCATGAGCAACCGGGCGGTGAGGATGCGGCCCGTTTTGACGATGAGTCCAAGTGACATTCGTATTCCTCCTTCAGGTCTGGATGGTGTGTCCTTCGCGGATCAGCACGGCGAAGACGATCTGGCGCGATTCCGTTAGACGGGCTGTCTCGCGCACTACAAGTTGCTTCGAATCCGCCGTCCGCTCGATCTCGGCGAATACCGCAGAACGGGTATCGCTCCGGCTTTCCAATGGCCGGTGAATCCGGACTGCTGTATCGGAAAAGAGCGTTGGGAAACGGACCACCAATCCCCGCAGATCGAAGCTCCGCATGACCGGCCGAACGATCACGGCCTGGATGTCGGCGGGGACGTCCACCTCCGCCGTGATCCTCAAGGCCGCGTCCGTGTCGCGTCGGATTGTCCGCGTTTCAGATGCCGCGCCGACGGCCTCGAAAACGACCGCCGGCAAGGCCGGCATCTGGGCGCGGTTCATCGGAACCACGGAGCCCGGAAAGGGCCGGGCGGAGAGTGTGTTTCCGTTACGGATTGCCACGTCTCAGCCTCCCGGCGATTCTGTTCGCTTTGCCGACGTTCCGGATCACCCTGAACATCGGGGTCAGACGTCCGGCATTCGCCGTGATCACTTTCCTATTTCCAGGTTTCACCACCATGGGATTACTCCTTCACCGCGCACCAGCCCGGACCGGACAGGTTGAAAATCTTGTATGAAGCACCGTTTAACGTGAGCACGTCCTCCGAGTCGGCTGCACCGCTGCCGATGGCATAGACTTCGATCAACTCACCGCGCAATTCCTTGTATGCCGCAGTCGTGTGCGCGACGAGCCAGGGGAACATGGTGACCAAGCCGTAACGTTGGTCGGGATTTGCGGCGGTCTGGAAATTGCCATGGGCCGCGGCGCACGAGCCGGCCTGTCCGGCCGCGCTCGCCCAGCCGTCGAATTTGTTGAGGGCGTAAAAACTGCCTGGGGACTGGTAGTGGCCGACCAGGACTGGCTGCGGGTCCTCGCCGATTTTGGCTCCCACCGCGTGGGCGTTTGCGAGGTTCGCCAGCGTGATCGTATTAGGGGTGGAAACCGTATCGACGGCGGATATCTGGACGCGCTCGATCCCGGCGTTGTCTTTAATGATGTAGCTCAAACCGATGGTGAAAAGGGAGGCGTCGTTGACCTGCACCGTGATGTCCGTGCCGGGTCCAGTCGCCGCCTGGGTGACCGCCACCGCTCCAGACCAAAAGCGTTTGATCAGGCCACTATACTGCCCGTAGTAAGTGGCGACGATCTTGGTAACGATGAAGACATGATCCTTATCGGCGTAAATCCAATACAGGAAAGCTGAAGCGTCCACGGTCTTGATGTAGGTGTAACTGGTTTGAAACGCCTCCTTCACGCCCGCGTGCGTCACCGCGTCCCAGTAAAGGTA
>Ga0209164_1001632_pt1 | contig 27591 bp, 26 predicted proteins | sample MTBNYHSulfiMetaG_FD_187458 | JGI IMG/M metagenome (GOLD analysis project Ga0209164, IMG submission 187458) | Enrichment culture microbial communities from rom New York Harbor, USA that are MTBE-degrading - MTBE-NYH (New York Harbor Sulfidogenic)... | ecosystem: Environmental > Aquatic > Marine >... | reverse complement strand
CGAATCCCGCGATCTCCGCCGGTGTCTGCCTTGACGTTCGCCCCTTGCCGCCAGCGATGAACAGCCCAACATCCTTCTCCATTCCCCTCAGTCCTTCCTTGAGCGCCCCGCACAAAGTGGTAGTCACCCCACTGCTATGCAAATCGAAGCCCACGACACAACCCAGCGCCTGAAACCAGAAGGGGTCAGCAATGCGGCGCAGCATCTCTTCGCGGCCAAACTCCATGACTATGGCCAGGCTGATGTCCCGGCTGAGCTTGACCATACGATCGAACAGCCAGCGAGGCGCTTTGCCTCCGTGAAGCGGCAAGTTGGCAATCCCCATCCTCTGCGGGCGGTTCATCTCGCTCATTATGGCACCATCAACGCGGCTTTACAGCGAACCGCAGCAGGCCACGCTCTCGACATCGCACTGAGGCAGCATTTCGCCTTGCACCCCAAGCTCTCCCCAACTAGAATAGTACTTGCGGTTGAGACCTGGGTGCGTCGTTTCACTGACGCAGTGAGGTAATGGACTTGGAAGTCGGCGACGAACAGATACGCCACGCCATCAAGAATACAGCAGTGCTGAGACTGCCTAGCCAATCGCTGGCCACTTTCGGTACCACCAACGTTGACTACTACCTGTTGACCAGGCCGGTGTATGCCGAGATGGTACAGGGACAGGAGACAGTGATCAGGGAAGGCAAGGTCACCGCCCAGAGGCCGCAGATAGTGACACCTTCCTATCTCACCCGGCTTGAAGGCTTTGGCGACAACGCCAGGAAGTACCTCGACCTGCTAATGCGCGAGTACGGCCCACACGCACCGGGGCTTCTCTACACCTACAAGAACCAGCCAACAGAGACGAGTATTGTGTCTGACGGCCTGGCTGTGGTGGCTGGCAGATTGAACGAGAGAATAGACAGGGAAGGCAACAGACTTGCCGCCATCATCCAGGGTGTCGACGAACTGTGGGACGTGTCCCTGCTCAAGTTCATCCGGGAGTTGAGCGAGGGGTCGCTGAGAAGCAATTTGGCCGAGTTGGGCAGCAGAGGCCTCCTCGACGTGGACGAAGCCGGCGTCACCAGGGATGCAAGGTACCGAATCGAGCTGCTGTTTCAGCAGGTGGGCAGCGGCGAGCGGGAGCCATCGGAACTGAAGAAGGAACTGGACCGATGGGAGCTCTTCTCAGAATACGAGGACCGCTTCTTCAACCTCTTCCGCAGGTAGGCCCCCACCACTGCCGAATTGCAGCAGCCCTGACTACAGTATCGCTCCCTCTTCCTTCATGGCCATGATCTCATCCCAGGTGTACCCCAGGTCGACCAGTATCTCCTCGTTGTGTTGGCCAAGCTCGGGCGCCCGCTCCCGCACCCTGCCCGGCGTCTCGCTCAGGTCGAGATTGACCCCCACCACCTTGGCCTCGCCGGCCCCGGGGTAGTCCACAGTCACCAGATAGTCATTCGCCGCGACCTGAGGGTCGGACGCCAGCTCCGTGAACAACCGCACCGGTGCCCAGGGAAAATGGTACTTGTCAAGGATACTCACCCATTCGTCCAGGGTCCTGCTCAGGAAGACCTCGTCGAGAATCACAACCAAGGCCGGACCGTTCTTTCGCCTCGCCTCATAGGGACCGAAACGGGGGTCATCCTTGATATGCTCAATACCGACCGCCTCGCAAAACTCCGCCCAGCTTGCGTCGTCCTGCATTGCCGCCATCTGAATGAACCGGTTGTCCTTCGTCTCGTAAATGTTGTACAGTGCGCCATCTTCGTCATGTGACGTCCCATACATGTCTTGGTTAGCATAGACAGAGGCGTCGACACAGCACGATGCCACCTTCATGAAGGCCCCCAGGAGTGACGTATGTACCAGCTGCCCCTTACCGCTTCTCTCGCGGTGGTACAGAGCGAGCATAACGCCGTAGACGAGGTAGGTAGCTGCGATGTAGTCCCCCAGTGCCGGCGGCCATAGCGGAGGGCGAGCGCCGCGCTCCACGAAGCAGGTCAACACCCCAGACCCTGCGGCCCCGGTTACCTCGAAGCCACCCCGCTCCCGTCCCGGTCCCTTCATGCCCCATCCCGTGCCCAACGCATAGACGAGCCGTGGATTCAAGCGCGACAGGGTCTCATAGTCCACTCCCAACCGCTCCAGACCCCTCATCCGCAGATTCGTCACAAAGATGTCCGCCCCCTCCACCAGCTTGTACATCGCCTGACGGGCACTCTCGAAGTGAAGGTCGAGCGTCATGCTCTTCTTACCGCGGTGGATCTGATCGAAGTACGAGTTGAAACCGTACGACGGCACCCCACGCAGCACGTCCACTCCCCGCAACGGCTCCCCGCCACGGGGGCTCTCGATCTTGATTACGTCTGCGCCCATCTCGGCGAGGTACTCTGAGGTACGCGGGCCAAATGCCTGTATGGTAAAGTCAATGACCCGAATACCCTCCAGCGGTCCGCTCATATATGCTCTCTCCTTTCCATTCAATGCCAAGTCTCACAGTATGGCGCCCTTCTCTTTCATCGCCATTATCTCCTCCCACGCATACCCCAGTTCCAAAAGGATCTCCTCGGTATGCTGGCCCAGTTCCGGCGCCTTGTCCCCTACCTTGCCCGGCGTCTTGCTCAGGTCAAGGGCTGGCCCCACCACCTGGACCTTGCCGGCCTCCGGGTCCTCTATCGTCACCAGATATTCGTTCTCCAGTACCTGTGGGTCGTTCGCCAGTTCGGTGAAGTGCCTCACCGGAGCCCAGGGGAAGTTGTACTTGTCGAGAACGTCGATCCACTCGCTCTGTGTCTTGCCAAGGAATATCTCGTCCAGAATTGCGATGAGAGCCGCGTTGTTCTCCCGCCTTGCCTCCGGTGAGTTGAATCTCGGGTCGTCCCCCATACCCTGGAGACCCACCGCCTGACAAAACTCTGTCCAACTGCGGTAGTCCTGCACCACCGACAACTGAATCCATCTCCCGTCCTTGGTTTGATACATGCTATAGAAAGCCCCGTCCAACTCATGAGCTTGCCCGAACATGTCCCGTCCCGCGACAAGGCACGTGTCGATACAGCAGGAGATAACCTTCATCGATGTCCCGAGAAGAGATGCATGCACCATCTGCCCCTCGCCAGTTCGCTCACGATGAAACAGGGCAAGCATTATGCCATACGCCAGAAGCGTTGCCGCCGTGTAGTCACCGAACGCCGGCGGGCACAGTGGCGGGCGCGACCCCGGTTCAGCCAGACTAGTGACCAGTGCCGATGCGGCGAAACCGGTGGCCTCAAAAGCGCCTCGATCCCGCGCCGGCCCCTTGAGCCCCCACCCGGTGCCTATGGCATAGACCAACCTTGGATTGATCTTGGATAGGGTGTCATAGTCCATCCCCAACCTTCGCAGGCCCCCCACCCTCAGATTCGTGACGAAAACGTCAGACTTCTCCGCCAGCTTGTATACGGCCTCGCGTGCCGCCTCGTGGTGCAAGTCCATGGCCATGCTCTTCTTGCCGCGGTGGGTCTGCTCGAAATAAGCCTTGAACTTGCCAACCGGCACTTCCCTCATCGAGTCTATCCACCGGATGGGCTCACCAGTCTCAGTGTTCTCTATCTTGATTACCTCGGCCCCCATCTCGGCAAGATATTCGGAGGTTCGAGGCCCGAAAGCATAGACAGTCAGGTCCAGCACCCTGACCCCTTCCAGAGGCATGCTCATCTACGCGCTTCTCCTTTCCGATACCGTGCTCTCGTTCGGGAACTGTCGCCAGCAATCCCCTCACTTCACCGGTGCTCCCCGTTTCCAGTGGTCGCCGCTATCTTGTCCCGCGCATCCCCGAGTTCGCCCGGTATCTTGGCATAGAACCACCCTTCTTGTGAGTTCTGACGTTTGCCAGCGTATGCCGTGGCACAGCCAAGGGGGAAACTGGCAGGAGTCATCCGGGGCAGTCTAGCTCGGGTATCATTGCCGCTTGTCACTTCACCTAATGCACTTCACAAACCATTACAGGGGCGCTGCCCCAACAGCTCGCCGCCCTGAGAAGTCAGTACGGAGTACGCTCGTTGTCGTAGTGCACATTCACGAAGCTGATATATTCATCAAGCAAGGTCACCGCCTCGCCCAAGTCGTCACTCTCTATGCCCTTGATGGCCCCTTTCAGGAAGGCTATCTCCATATCTATTAACGACGATATGTTGCACAGGCCGCCAGCGCACGAGCCCATATCGCTTCGCCACATCTGCGATTGCTTTATGTCAATCATATTCGTTAGCTCGGCTATGCACTCCTGCCTCTTGCGCCCGTCACCCAGCTTGCCCTTGAGGGCCGCAATCGCCCCCTCCACCTCCGCTTTATCGATCATCAACATGTCTCTTACCTTCCTTGCTTCACCAGGTTGGTGGTCGCCCCGATGAACTCCTCACTAGACATTATATGGCCAATCAACGTCATTGCCAAGGGGCACCGTCATCCAAACCCGTCACTGCAAGCGACCATACCGGGTGCCTGATGTATCGCGGAGGAGCGCTGAAACCTGACGACTGCTCCATGAGCCGTCCGCGATGGAATTGCCTGCAGCGGTAGCAGAACGCTCAAACCAGGGGGCGGGCTGAGTCGGGGCCTATTGGCAGCGGGACAACAGAATGGCGAGGTGCCAGATTCAGCTACCCGATTCCTTCGCCATTTCCTGCAGAATGAGTCTCGTTGTCAGCCTGGCCATCTCCCCAACCAGCGTGGAACAGTGGTCAAGCATGCCCGAACTGAAGGCTTCCCGCAGTTCATCGGGATCGTAGAGGTTGTAGGTCCGGCCCATCAGCCTGTGTTGAACGTCGTAGCAGCGGCATGAACCATACTTCTCGACAAACTCGTCGTGTAGCACCTTCGACAGCAAATAGGACCTCATCGGCTTCATCATGTCGGCGAAGTCCTTCCGCTCCCTGCCGAATAGGTAGCCCATCACCATAGCCCCAGCGGAGAGAGAGCCACACGTCCCATCCCCCGTCAGGCCCAACCCGTCAGCCAAACCGCTGGCCGCTTTGAAGACATCCTCATTCCAGATGTCAAGCGCACCGAAGATCCCGGCGATCGTGGTCTGGGCACAACCGGTACACTCCTTTTCGTACTTTTGAGCCAGCTCAAAGGCCCGGTTTGAGATCTCATCCACTGATTCGCTCATATGTCCACCTTTGCCAGTTTCGCTCCCGGGTACCCTACTTGAGCCTGAGGTCGGGCATCTCCCTGTCCCTGTCCCAGGTTCGTTCCGTCGTGCCGCGCTTCTTCATGTCACCCTTCTGAACCCTCATCGTTTCGGTGCGCGGAATCTCATCTACAACGTCGATGTAGCGGGGAACCATGAAATAGGCCATGTTCTCGGCGCAATGCCGGATCAAATCCTGCAGGTCGACCTCCATTCCAGGCTTTACCGTCACCCACAGCATCACCTCTTCTTCCCCAAGCTCGGACGGCACTCCGAAAGCAGCACATTCGGCAACAGCGGGATGCTTCTCCACTATGCTCTCCACCTCAAAGGAGGAGATATTCTCCCCACGGCGACGCATGAAGTCCGACTTGCGATCGACGAAGTACAGATTGCTCTCTTCGTCGGTGTAGAAGAGGTCGCCGCTGTGGTGCCATCCACCATGCACCTTCTCTGCCGAGGCCCCGGGGTCTTTGTAGTACTCAACTCCACGACTTTCCTCCGGAACCTTGGTTACGAACTCTCCCACCTCTCCGGGCGACACGTCATTGCCTTCGTCATCCACCAGCTTCCACTCGCCGGCACCCAGAGGTTTGCCCACGGAGCCAACCGGGGCATTGCCGAAGTTGAAAATGAGCCCACCGCCGTCCACCGCCCCGTAGGCTTCCCATATCTTCACGCCAAACCTCTTCTCGAACGGCTCCCACAGGTTCGCCGGACACGCCGCCGAGATAACCAAACGCACGGGATTGTCAGCATCGTCGGGCTTCTCCGGCTGTTTCATCAGTATCGGTATCATCGCTCCCAGGGCGTTGAACTGAGTACAGCCATACCCCCTGATTGAATCCCAGAACCTCGACGCCGAGAACTTCTTGTCCAAGGCGAAGGGCACGCCACCACACATGGCCCAACTGGCAGTAAGGATCAGCGCGTTGGCATGAAACAGCGGCAGACAGGTGTACAGTATGTCGTCAGGCTTCACTATGATCGACGACAGCATTCTTAGTCCCTGGACCGCACCCGCCTGACTCCTGCTCACCACCCCCTTCGGAAAACCCGTCGTCCCCGACGTGTACATCATGTGGCTGATAGCGCCCGGGGCCATCACATACTCCGGCTTGTCCGAACGTGCATTGAGCAAGACGCTGAAGTCCTGGGTCCCCTCCGGCAAGGTGGTGTCCCTGGTGCAACGCACGAAGGTCTTCTCAATGGTGCCGACCGGCTTCCCCAGTTCAGCGACCTCACGATAGAGGACGTCGTCCACCGCGAGGTACTTCACGTCCGAGTTGCTGAGCACATGGCGCAGTCCCTCGCCTTTCAGACTCACATTGACCGGCACACTGTAGAACCCTCCCCGCGGCATCCCATGGAACATAGCCAGATATTCAGGGCAGTTCCCCATCAGTATGGCTATGCCATCGCCAGGCTCGGCCCCCTGTACGGCAAGGCCATTGGCCATCCGACATGTCATGCGATCGAATTCAGCGAACGTGACTGTACGGTCTTCATACAGGATGTACGGCTTCCCACCGAGCATTTTCGCCTGGTGCTCGATGAGATCGGGCCAATAGGCGAACGTTGCTTCTTCCGTCAACGTGGGACCTCCACGGCGCTCAACGCCACTCCAGCACGGCCGGGTTCCCGCAGTCCCAGCGCACCCCTCGTCCCCCGGACGGCTACACCGCCCGCTTCACCCGTCCCCCGAGCCACGGCGCCGACTTCGCCACGGTCAAGCCTTCAGAATCGTTATAGAGAGCGCCGCCTCACCGCCGGCCACAATCCCTCCCTGGTTGTGCGCCAGTCCGACCCTGGCACCCTCCACCTGCCGTTGACCCGCCTGCCCGGTGAGGTGCCAGTACAGCTCCATCACCTGGCGGATTCCAGTTGCGCCGACGGGATGGCCCTGCGACTCCAGCCCCCCCGAAACGTTCACCGGAATCTTGCCACCCAAACGGGTGTGACCCGCCTCAGCAAAGGGTCCTCCGCCGCCAATGGTACAGAAACAAAGCTGCTCCGTGGCAGACAGTTCACCAAAGGCCGTCGCATCGTGCACTTCGGCCACATCAATGTCCTCTGGACCGACACCAGCCTTCTCATAGGCCCTTCGCGCCAGCTTCATCGTTATGGGGTCTTCCCCCTCGCGTCGGTCCTCGCCGCTTCCCAACGCACAGGCGGCAATATCCACAGCATGGCTTGCGCCAAGTCTCCTGGCGAACTCCTCAGAACACACGATCGCCGCAGCAGCGCCATCGCCAATGGGAGAGCACATGGGGCGGGTTAATGGCCACGCCACCTCAGGCGCTTCAAGTACCTCTTCGACAGTGAACGTCATCTGGTACTGCGCGAGCGGGTTCATCGAGGAATGGAAGTGGTTCTTGGAGGAAATCACCGCCAGCTGTCGCTGCGTGGTACCATAGAGCTCCATATGGTGCCGTGCCCCTGCAGCGTAGGCATCCATGAAGACGGTGCGTTGCCCCGACTTCTGTTTGCCCCCCCCACCCGTGGCCTCCTGCGTCTTCTTGACCTGCTCCTCCTGCTGCTTGAACCATTGCATCATCTGGGGCAGGGTCTCCACGTCCATCGCCGCCATGAAGGCTTTGAGAACCAGGTTGCGGTCTTCGAAATACATCTTCTCCATACCGAGAACCAGGGCCACGTCAATCTCGCCCAGAGCAATCATAGCCCAAGCCCCGTTGAGCGCCGTCGCCGAAGCGGCACAGGCGTTCTCCACGTTCACCACCGGGATGCCCCCGATCCCCAGCGGTCTCAGCACCACTTGCCCCCTTATACACTCCTGTCCGTCAAGCACGCCCTGGGCCGCGTTGCCCACCCATGCCCCCTGGACCTGCTCCTTGGTGACGCCCGCGTCTTCCAGCGCACCTAGTACCGCCTCTGCCGCCAGGGACTTGACATTGCGGTCAAAATGTTTGCCGAACTTGGTAACCGCCCCACCTATGATCTTGACCCTCTCTATTTCCTAACCCTCCCTCGACTCTACTTGAAGTCCTCAAATCGATACACGTTGGGCTTCTCGCCGTCGAACTCCTCCCGCAGTACTCGATCGAGGTTCTTCTGCGAAGCTGTCTTTGGTATTTCATTCACAACCTGGATGTAGGAGGGAACACTGTTGGCCTCCAACTCCTCCAGGCATGCGGCGAAGATCCTCTTGACGTCCAGCACTCTCCCCTCCACGCCGACTATAGCCGCCACCAGGTCGCTCTCGCCAGGCGCACCAGATGCCGCCGCTATGCCGTAGACGCAAACGTCGCTCACGTCAGGGTGCTTCCCGATCACCGCCTCCACATACTCCGGCAGGATGAAATCCCCCTGCCGCCGCAGACCACCCCCCTTCCGGTAGTCGAAGAACAACCATCCCTCGACATCGCGGTGCACCATGTCACCAGTGCGCACCCACCCGCCACGCGTCTTCGCCTCAGAAGCCGCCCTGTCCCCATGGTACTCGACCTCAGTCGTGCCCGTCGCCATACGCCACACCAGCTCCCCCGTCTCTCCTGGCTCGCACTCATTATCGTCCCCTCGTACCACCTTCATCTCCATCAACCCCTCAAGCGGCCGGCCGAACGAACCGATCGGGCCAGCGCCCGGCGGCCTGTGCGCAAAGCCCCCTTCCACCGCGCCATACCACTCGTGAATTCTCACGTTAAAGCGCCTCTCGAACGCTTCCCATATGGGGCGCGGCGTCCCGGCACTGAGCACCACCCGCACCGGGTTGTCGGCATCATCGGGGCGCTCCGGCTCAGAGTAGATCCCCATCATCATGCCACCGAGCAGCGAGAAGGTCGTGCAGCCATGCGCACGACAGATGTCCCAGATGCGACTCTTGGTGAACCTGCGGCTGATCACAGCCGGAATGGTCAGGTACAATGCTGGCGTCAGCGTCACCGCATGGGCGTTACCATGAGTGAGGGACAGGCCAGTATACAAGCGGTCTTCAGGTTTGTACTGCCATATGAACTGGCCCAAAGTGGCGTAGGCCTGCAGGCGGTTCTGCCTTTGCCTCACACCTTTGGGGTCACCTGTCGTTCCCGAGGTATAGATGATCATGTAGTGGGCATCGGCAGCATGGAAATCGGCGGAGAATCCGGGTGCCTCCGGTCCGTCCAGGATCTCATTCAAGCTCGGATGCCTGGGCGAGACAGGCACTCCGAAGTCATCCTTATAGACAACCCCCAGGCTCTTGACATCGCCTAGCTGCGCCAGGGCGTTCTCCATCGTCTCCATGAACTCGGCTGCGAAAATCACGCCCTTCGAGTTGGAGTTCCTGACCTGATAGATGAGCTTCTCTCCCTTCGACCTCGGATCGATGGGCACCACAATAGCCCCCAACGCGGTAGCCGCATACATGCTTAACACCAACTCAGGGTGATTTCGCATCAACACGGAGAAGATGTCGCCGCGGCCCACGCCCTCTTTCTGCAAGGCCCGCACCAGCTTCCGTCCCCGAAGCACCAGGGCGGAATACGTGAGCACCTCATCACCATGGGGTGAGTTATCGAAGGTCAACACCGGGAAGTCCGGCTTCTCTTCGGCCTTAGCATCCATGTCGAAGGCAAGCACCCCAGGCGCTTTGCTCTCAGCCATTCTTCCTCCCACAACCTAGCACATGCCCAGCAAGAGGCCAGTCTGCTGACCTACTCCTCGATTTCGGGGCCGCTCGAACCCTCGCGGAACCATGTGATGGGCCGAAACTCACGCGGCACCACACCGTGCTGCTTGAACTTGGGATATCCCAGGACCACAGCCGTACTCACCCTCCACGGGTCGTCGATGCCCAGCTTCTCTTTGAGGGCAGGTACCATGTTGACCACCTGGCTGAACCCCACCCAACAAGCGCCCAGCCCCAAAGAATTGGCCACCAAATTCATGTTCTGTCCGCAGATGCCCACGCTTATCTTGGGATGGTCGATCGCCCGGTCATCGGCGGCTACGAGGATAACCACTGGTGCGTTGAGGAAAGTGGGAGAGTACCTCCTCGCCACGGCACCAACACCACCCAGAATGATACGGGGATCCCACAGCCCCGGGTTTGGGCTGGCTTCATACATGCCAACCAGCCCCTTGACCAGGTCGTCGTCCCGGTACATGGTGTACAGGCCGTTTAGCACACCCCAGATGCCCTCATTCATCTCCTCGATGACGGCCTTATCGGTCACCACGATGAACTTCCACGGCTGACAATTGCCGCCGCTCGGAGCAAACCGACCGGCCTCCAGAACCCTCCGGATCAGAGGTTCTGGCACCGGCTGGTCCTTGAAATTCCGCACGCTGCGTCGCTCGAACACCGCTTTCTCAACGACACTCCACTTGTCGGGATTGCCCTCCGCATCACGGGGTTCATAGGGCATCTTGACGGGCAGGGGATGAGGCTCAGTGCGGTAGAAGCCCCCGTCCACATGATATACGTCGACGATGGAGATAGCGTCTACCGGGCAGGCTATCATGCAGTTGAAGCAACTGAAGCACTCGTATTCGGACTTCTGCCGCGGCACGTTGTGATCGTCCATCTCCCAAGCACGGAAGGGACAGTTCAGGATGCAGACGCCGCAACCGGTGCACTTCTCCGGGTCGGCCCTCATCACCCCCATGTGAACGGTCTTCGGACGGAATACTGGTTCCAGTTCTTCCCAAGGCATGCTTCCCTCCTCTTACTCCTTTACCGCCGCCAGTTCATGGAGTCCCACGGAGCACTCTGTCGATACCAGCCAGGCCCAGGACCTCATTCACACCATCCTCAACCATTGCCGCCCGCGCGTCCCTGAAGATCTTCTCGACTACATACTCCTTGGTGAAACCATACCCGCCGAATACTTGTATGGCGCGGCTGGCCACCTTGAATGCGGTCTCCGTGGCCATGACCTTCGAGGCAGTGGCGTACTGTAATGCCGGCGGCTGAGTAGCCCGATTGTAGACGGTAACCGCGCGCGAGAGGCAACGTGCCGCCTCCACCGAAACGAACATATCGAACAGCATCAGCCTGACGGTCTGGTGCTGGCAAACGGGCCGCCCTCCCTGCACCCTCTCTTTCGAATATCGCAACGCTTCATCGAGGGCAGACTGGGCCACACCCACCCAGATGTTGCCCATACCGCCGTTGGCCCCGCACAATACCGCCTCGAGCACGAAATTGTGCATCGCCGGATCCGAGACCACCATCATGCTCTTGGGAATACGTACGTTGTCGAAGAAGATCTCTCCCTGATTGAGGGCCCGCTGCCCCATCTTGTCCAGGGGCTTCCCCTTGGTTATGCCAGGCAGGTCCAGTGGCACTACCGCAAGGCCGCACGCCCCCATCCCCTGGCTGGCGTCCAGCGTCAAGAACAGCGCTGCATGAGTCGCTATGGTGCCGTCGCTCACCCAGGCCGACTTCTGCCCGTTGATTATGTAGTCATCGCCAGCGGCCACAGCCCGCACCTGCGGCCCGACCTTCGGATCGCTGCAGTACTCTCCATCATACAGTATCCAGTCCGAGCCATGATCTGGCTCGGTGATAGCCCAACATCCGACCATCTTGGCGTCCGTGTCCTCACAGTACTGCCGTGTCCAGTTCTGCACCTCAGGGTCCGGGGACAGCATGGCGAAGAGATAAGGAAAGACGGACACGCCCAGACTGATAGCAAGACCCCCATCCCCCCAACCCAGTGTTTCCGCGGTAATTGCCGAGGTCAGAGGGTCCTGCTCCAGACCGCCGAACTCAGGCGGAAACCCCGTTCTGTGCAAGCCAAGCTCGCGATGCTTGCGCAACACATCCCACAGCACAGAATCCTTCGCAATCACATCCTGAGGATCGGGCAGTCTGTCCAGATGGATGCCAGCCGGCCGCACCATCTCTTCAGCAAATCTCCTGACCATGACTCGCGTAGCCTTCTGCTCTTCAGTCAGGTCGACGTTCAGTTCCCTCAATCCCATCGCCGCGCTCCTTTCCTTGTTGCGTTAGCAGGTTCGACGCACTTCTCCGACTTGCCGGGCAAACAGGTCCACTCTCATCCCCTATCTCAAGGCTGGCACATGCTACGCCGCCCCCCCAGGCTTGTCAAGGAACCCGCAGAACCCAGTGCTTTTTACAGCTCAGCGAGGGCCGCAAGATGCCTCCGGTTCGCCTTGTCCTCCGATGTCACGACCCCTGCCGCGCCGCAACGGTCTCGCAGCGAAAGGCTTCTGCACGAGCATGCTGCTGGGCAAAAAAGAAGACCCAGACATCTGTGGGTCTTCCCTCAACGCTCCCTGGTGGTCCGATAACGGCCCCACTACTGGCCTTCCGCTAGCGCCGCCGCTTCATCAGCGCAGGCCTCGGCGCTGTAGACTCTTCTCTTCCAGCGGACGCGAGCCCCAACCACCCGCAGGCCACCAGCATACAGTGCCGCCAGGAAGAGGAACGAGAATCCCAAAGGATGCACGAACGCCGACATGACCGGTTCCCTGAACCTGTTGTCGACCAGTCCACGCATGATGAGTATCGCCGCCACCTGGAAGAACACGAGAGCGCGTACATCGACCGGCACCGTGGTGGTGACGAGCACACTCCATAACGAATAGAACGGCAGCAGGAAGAAGAAATACCCAACGGCGAACACAGGAATCAGAGCCAGCCGCGATACGGCTACTATTGAGTAGAGCGACCTGACAAGCCCCTCCCACATGGCACCCATGCTGCGATACATGTCGCAGGATACCACCCGTGACAGGTCAACGGCCACATGCCGGCCCCCGCGACGGCACACCGTCACCCCCATCCACACATCCTCGAGAATCGCCGATTTCACCGCCTCGTGCCCCCCGATCCGCCAGTACTCCTCCGTGGGGAAAAGCATGAACTGGCCAATAGCCAGGGACGGTTTCGGACTCTTGCACCGCTGAAGCAGCCATAGGGGCATCCAGCTCATGATTATGAAGTAGATAACCGGAATAACCACTTTCTGCGGCAGCGACATGCCCAACTGGCGCGGAAATCCGGAAAGAAGCGAAGGTTTCAGCTTAAGCGCCAGGGCCAGCACGCTGCGCAGCATGCTTGGCGCATGCATGGTATCGGCATCGACAAATAGCAGCCAGCTCCCTTTAGCGGACTCGGCCAGTTGATGGCAGGCGAACGGCTTGCCCGCCCACCCCTCGGGAAGAGGCTCTCCCGTAATCAGCCTGACACGGCTGTCGCTATCCGCTACTCGCTGGACAATGCTCGCCGTCAAGTCGGTCGACCTGTCATCAAGCACCAGAACCTCGAAGTTCGGATAGTCCTGTCTCGTCAGGCACTCCAGACACTTGCCGATGTTCTCTTCTTCGTCCCTGGCAGGGATGAGGACGGAGACAAGAGGCGCAGCGCCCTCTACCGACCCGTCGGGCATCGGCCTCTTGAGGCCCCGAAGGTTCAGCAGCAGATTCAACAGGAAGATGAACAGGCCCGCCGCTATCACTGCTTGATAAACCATGGCATCAACCCAGCCTAGTCAGGTCTACCTCGCTCTCCCTGGCATGCAGCCAGCCAAGAAGCCCACCGTAAAAACCGAGCGCCATCTTGAGGCCGACGTAGCGTTTCACCAAGAAGCCCACCCGAATACGTAATACGAACAGGGACACGGACGGCCCCAATCGCCCCACCCACCCAAAGAGGCGACCCTCAATATACCATACACCAAGCGCCACAAGGGGTCAAGAGGAGATAAAATAGTCCACCAAGGCACTCTGCAGGACAATGAGCACGCTGTCCCATAATCACACCCACGTCATCGTCAGGGCACGTCATGACCCCTTGACGGCTCCGCAGATTCATACCATTGAACGACCCCTGCAAGGTCATATGCGGCCAACCGACGCCTTTCACCAGGCACCCTACCACCTCTTCAACTACATCCTGTGTTTCCAGGAACCCGGACGCACCGAGAATGACCCCATACTGGCCCCGCAACTCGCGGAGGGCATGGAAAGGGATGTGCCGAACCTCCACAGCACGGCTGGTGAGGGACTGCGGCCACTGGACGCAGCAGGAGCAACCCCAAGAGGTCAGTCAGTTCCTGCTAAAGTTCCTCAGCCACCTCAGGCAGTAGCGCATCGCCTGGCCCGGCCCGTCACGCAGCATCACCCTCTTCCCTCACCACTTGGACAGCACGTCGCTATAGAAATCGTATATACCTTTCTTTCCCCGTCCGCCAGTGTATCCGGCTCGCACCATCGCCCGCACCAACGGATGAAGGCGGCCTCTGTCCGGACCGAGCTCTCTTATCCTGTCCTCCTCCGACGAGGCAGACAGTCCCCATGCACCGATCATGTCAGCCAGTTCAAGGGGCCCGATGGGCAGGCTGTACCCAAGCTTGACCGCCCGGTCTATCTCCGCTGGGGGTGCCACCCGCTCCCACACCATCTGAACCGCCTCACCGGTCATACGTCCGTACACCCGGTTGGCCAGAAAACCGTAGCTCACATCCCGGCATACGACCGGTTCCTTCCCCAGACGCCGGGCTAGCTCACAAGTGAAGTCCACGGTCTCATCCGACGTAAGAGCCCCCCGTACCACCTCCACCAGCGCCATGACAGCGACCGGGTAGAAGAAGTGCATCCCCACCACCTTATCGGGACGACCTGTGGCAGCACCCATTTCCGTTATGTTAAGACCCGACGTATTCGAGGCTAGAATCACATGTGGCGGAGCGCTCTCGTGTACTCTCGCGAAAACCTCCCTCTTTATACGCAGGTTTTCCATCACCGCTTCCACCACGAAATCCGCGTCCTTCACCCCCTCCTCTATGCTTGTGCCGCACTTGATGCGCCCCAGCGTTGCCCTCTTCTCCTCGGCATTCATTCTATCCTTTGAGACGAAGTAGCGCTCCAGCCTCTCGTCGATCGCCCGCAGTCCCTGGTTCACCAACTCGTCACTCAAGTCCACCATGCGCGTTTCGTACCCGGCCACTCGCGAGAAGACCTCAACAATCTGAGCCCCCATGGTACCTGCACCTATCACCGCAACCTTCTTGATATCGTCGACTTTCATACATCTCCCTTCTACGTAGACTTCCTGCAGCCCGTCCGCTCCTCCGAAAGGCCGTGTTTCCTGTGCTGGCTACCGGCGCTCCGCCCTGCGCTGACGCAACCCATTCCCGTCCCCTGCACACAGAGAACCAGTCCAGAACCGCCTCTATCTCTCCTGGCAGGCATCCAGAAAACGCCACTCCCCTTCCCGGTTCACCTCCAGAACCTCAGCAAGACGTTGACCACAATGGTCAATATCGCGCTAATGATGATACACGTCACTACTGGGATGAATACCCGGAAGCTTCCCTTCTGCACCACGAAGTCGCCCGGAAGCCCCCCCAGATACGGGATGCTCTCCCAGAAGATGAACAGCACTCCGACGAGGATGAGGAAAATCCCGGCCAGCACGAGCAGCTTCCCCACCCCACTGAAAGCAGACAACCTACGTCCACGCCTCCCTCGGGACTCGATTCAATCGTGTCGCCGTGTGCCTCAATCGTGCTTCAAGTATCGCCACGCCACCAATCCACGCAAGGCTGCTCGGTCAACTCAGGCAGCCTACGCCACCTCGTCTTTCAGCCGTTGCAGCATTCGAGCGAATTCTTCGCTGTACCTACTCTCATGCTGGGCAAGAAAATCTCGCCACTGCGGGTTGCGCTTCACTGCCTCCTCCACGCTCAACTGCACCAGAGCTGTATTTTGCCCCTGTCTCACCTGCTCGACTCGCAGTCGGGGGTCTCTTTCCACCTGAGACCGCAGCTCTTCGTACACTCGCTTCATTTCATCGGCATACCGTCTCTGCAAATCCACCATGGAGTTCAGGCCACCTTCGAGAGCAGACGTATGCTGCTCATCTTTCAGGCCCTCCAGGGCCAGAATGCCCTCTTTCCGCTTCTGAACATCCGCCGACCCACTATTCAAGTTCAGCGACTCTATCAGCCTCAACTGCACCCCCCTCAAGAGGTGCCCCTTGCCCACCTCATGCAGTTCCTTCAGTCTGTTCCACAAGCCCTCAGAATCGAGTTCGTCTCGATAGAACCTGGAGAGCAGCGAATCGATAACCTCCGAATCCTTCATCCGCTCCCTCTCTTCCGAGCTCATGTCGCCCATCCTCGCCAGCCTCTCTCTCACAATCGGCGGTAGCCTTTCCTCCCAGTCTGTCATCTTCTCGCCTCCAATTGTCCATCAGAATCCGCCACTGCCTGCGTGGCATATGCCCGTTCTCTCACGCGAGCCACGTGACTTCCTAGCTCTCCACATCCCCCCCAACCTCAGTCTCCTCCTGAGCCTCCCTGTTTTCGTCCCTTTGAGCCGCCGTTTCGCGTTCCCTCAACCAGCGCTTCATCTCATCCAGGGCCGGGGGCGCAACATAGAAGACCTTTATGTCCGTGGGAAACTGAACCTGATGCCCTTCTCTCATCAAGAGGACCGCAGTATCCCCACCCTTCAGTGTTTCGTCTATCTGCTCGGCGATGTGCTCGTTCCTCTTCCTCTGAACCTGCACGAAGGAGTCGTAGACCGTGTTCAATACCCTCTCGTTTTGCAGTCCTATCGCCAGGCACCTGGTCCAGTCCATCAGCTCGGTCAGCAGGTCCCCGTTTTCCATGGGATAAACTTCGGCCCCTTTGTCCACCCTGCTCTTCACCACCCGATAGCTTTCCGCGCTGAGCTCCTCGATCGCGCTGGCTGCCTCCTCCCCACCCACCGGAATCAACTCATGGTACACCGCCATCACCTGCCCCAACTTCACCTCCAGATTGTCCACCTGACTCTCCACCTGGTCCCAGTAGCGCTCAATGATTTCCCTTAGCTCACCCTCAAGTTCGCGCGGAGCCAGAACAAGAGGCACGAAAAACAGCTTTCGTTCCTCCTTGAACTCATCCGCCGAAGGTCTCTCTATCTCACCCAGATGCTCAGTCATGACTGTACCACCGACCTCCTTTTTCCTGACTTAGAGCCCCCTCAGGAACTCCGGACGAAGCAGCGAGGGGTCACCGCTGGCCAGGGCATGCCCAAGCTCCGTCAACATTCTCTCTCTGTCCTGAGGCAGCCTACCACGGACTGAGAGGTAGTTGGAGGCATGCATTGAGCTGAAGAAACAGTCGCTGAACCTGCAAAGCTCAATCATCCTCCTCAACTCTTTGAGAGATGCAAACGGAGATATGGGCTCAAAGCTACCCTGCTGCCACTCTTCGTAGAGCGGCGTGCCCGGTATCAGAGTCAGAGTCAAGGCACCCACATAATCGGGGTCAACCGCTGTCAGGACTCCCGCCGTTCCCGCCACGTGCTTCTCACTTCCATCAACGCCTCCCAGGCCTAGAATCACCGTTACCGAGAGTGTGATTCCCGCCTCCTTCGCTCTCCTTCCCGCCTCGATCATCTGCTGCCGATTCACCCCTTTGCCCACCCTCTGAAGCACGTCATCATCACCACTTTCCACCCCCATGTACAGGATGCCCAGCTTGAGGTGTCTCAGTTCCGCAAGTTCGTCGCGACTACTGCGCAGAATGTCCTGCGGGGTGGCATAAGAGCCAATTCGCTCGACGCGCGGCATCTTCTCCCCCAAGTAGCACAAAACCTCCTTAAGTTGCGCAAACGGGTAGACGAGCGCATCCGCGTCCTGCAGGAACACCCTCCTGCCGTCCCAACGTTGCGCCACATAGTATGCAACTTCAGCAACACCCGCCAAGCGAATGCCGCTGCGGATATACAGTCCCACCGCGTCTATTTCAGCCTTGATGTCATCTACCTGCCTCATCTGCAGCTTCGTCCCGTAGTAGCCGCAAAACGTACAGCTGTTGTTCGAGCAACCTTTCGTCAAAGGCAAGAAGTAGCTTCCCCACTCACTGGGAGGACGAATGATATCCGGCCTCTCAAAACGTGTGTTCATCATACAGCAACCGCAAACTGAGCCCTCCTCTCCGGCCCACGCCCCATTTTACACTGGCAGCGCGTTAGCCTCAACAAGAGCCTTGACACCCGCAACACCACCGAGCCGCCTGGAGCAAACGACTTCTGGCATTGACAAGGCCCTCATCCTGCAATAACCTATTGTCAGGATACTCGTACTTCCACCTCAATCACCGTCTCCACTCTAGAACGTCCAAGATCGTTCCCTCCCGGAGGGACCCGAGTCAGCCCCCAGGTGGGGCTCACCATATTGGCGACCATGGTCCGTGATGCAGGTAGTGCTCATGCCGTTTCAATCAGCGTTGATCCCGGGCATGGCGGAATCTTCTGAAGCCGCACGACCCAGGGATAGCCACATTCAGCGCAATCCCCCACAAACGCCCAACACCCTTCTTCTGTGGCGAACCGGCACACGATGACGCTTAACAGGCTATTACCATGAGCGATTGGCTGGAAGTGGGCAAGACCAGTGAACTGGCCGACGGCAGCATCAAGGGAGCCGTCGTCCAGGGCCACGAAATCCTGCTGGCGAGGGCGGGCGACCGCTACTTCGCCGCAGCCGACCGCTGTCCCCATATGGGAGCGAAGCTCTCCAACGGCAGCCTCGAGGGGACCATTGTCACCTGCCCCAGGCATGGCTCGCAGTTTGACCTGTGCGATGGCCGAGTGGTGCGCTGGCTCAAGGCCGGCCGAGCCGTATCGCTGGTAGGAAGACTGCTCAAATCGCCCAGAGCACTTGCCACCTATCCAGTTCGCCTTGACGGCGACTCAATTCTGGCCGAAATCTAGTTCCCAATCGGGAAATGGGAGTGGTGCCCACATGACTGATGCCCTTTCCACACTCAAGAGAATCAAAGAGGAACATCTGAACATCCGACGACATCTGAAACTGGTTGGAGACTCCGTGGGAGACATGGAAGCCATGGGCAGCTTGGAGCGAGCCCGTGCCGAATGGGTTCCCGGCCGCCCTGAGGCGCTTGCGGAAAAGCAGAAGAGGCTGCAACAGACGCTGAGCTTCCTCGACGAGGGCCTGAGGAACCACTTCGCCCTCGAAGAGAGTCACCTCCCGCCCCTCATCGGCGACCTGTTCATGCGAGCGCTCATCCTGGACCACCGCGACATCATGAAGTATGTCGATGACACCAGGTCCATGGCAGCCAACATAGATACTGAAGGTCTCGCCCGGGAGGAACTGTTATCCAAGGACTCGCAGGTCCAGCAAGCAATCGAGCACCTGCGTGGTCTCATCGAGGACCACGCCAGCAAGGAAGAAACACTCCTCTCGATGCTGGAGACAGCGTTGCGTGAGGACTAGCGCTCGCCAGCGCGCGGGAAGTCACCGCTCGGTGAAGTGCTGTTGCCGCCCCGCCCTCGGTGGCGCGAAACCCGAGCTTGAAGAATGACATTCGACTTCGAGGCTGGCAACGGAAATGTGCCGTGATAGAGAGCCTGGCCATAATCACCAGAGTCATTACTGAGCACCACGAGACAAGGGTTCATGTCAGATTGGTGGGAGACTCGATAAGCGATGAAGAGGCTGTGTGCGTCTTGAGGGGCTGCACCGAGAGGAACTGCGTCGCAAAGAGGCCCACATTCGCCAACTGTTGGACCACCTGTGCCATTTTATAGTGGGCAAGCGACCAAGGAGGACATAGTCCTCGATATGATGCTGAGAGCCATGCACGAGGAGTAGGGTAGATGACCGCCGAATGCCGCAAAGGCGGCAGGCAGTAAGAGCAAGGCTCAAGGAGGTGTCGGGTTATGAAAATGCAGTGCGCCGTGGACGAGGTCGGGCTGCTGTCCCCCAGCGAACTGAGAGCAACGCTTGACAAGGACAAGGAGGGCGAGTTCCTCTTGCTCGATGTACGCCAGCCCGAGGAGTACGAGTCAGGGCACATCCCCGGCGCCATCCTCATCCCTCTTGGCGAGCTTGAGGCTCGGCAGCAAGAACTGGACCGCAGCAAGAGGATCATCACGTACTGCCGTTCCGGCCGCCGAGGCATGGCCGCGGCCGTGGTCCTTTGTGGGCTCGGCTTCCACGGCCTCCAATCGGTGGAAGGCGGCATGCTCGACTGGCCTTACGAGACCATACCCGGCATGCCCCCGGAAAGGCCTGACTTAATCAGCGACACATCTGCCGTCGGGGATATCCTCATGCTAGCGATGAGGATGGAGAAGGGTGCCGGCGACTTCTACCGCGCCGCGGCACAAAAGGCTGAGCTGTCCCCGGCGAGGGAGATGTATCAACAACTGGCCGCCGTGGAAGACGGCCATATGCACCGGCTCTATGCCCGTGCCGTTGCGCTCCTGGGCACGCAGACACTGCCGCCTCTCCATGACGTGCTGGCCGAGACGAAGCTGGCCTACATGGAAGGTGGCATAGAGATCAGCCCTGCCTTGGCCAGAGTGCACGAGGACTTCGCCACTGAACTGGAGGCCTTGGAGATAGCGGTGGAGAAGGAGTTCATGTCCTATGACTTCTACAAGCGTGCTTCAGCGCTGGTGGCGGACCGAGATGCCAAGGGTCTCCTTGCCCAGCTTGCCGTCGACGAGCGCAATCACGCCGACACCCTTCTCAAACGGCTGTCACAGGTTGTGCGCCAATAGCGACCGAGGTGAACCAAGATGATCTTCCACAGGGTTAAATCGGAAGGAATCGCCCACAATTCGTATCTCATCGGCTCGGAAAACGACGCTGCCGTCATAGACCCCAGACGGGACTGCCAGGTCTATGTTGAGATGGCCCAGCAGAAGGGCCTGAGAATCAAGCACATCTTCGAGACGCACCGAAATGAAGACTACGTTATCGGCTCGGTGGAATTGAACCACCTCACCGGTGCCGAAGTCTTCCACGGCCCCCGGACTGATTGGAGATTCGGCAGCACGTTGCAGGATGGGCAGCGATTTCGCATTGGCAAGCTCGCGGTGACGTGCCTTCACACCCCTGGCCACACCGACGAGAGCATGTCGTACGCCCTGGTCGACCTATCTGCCGCGGAGAACCACGTCATGGTATTCAGTGGAGACGCACTCTTCGTTGGTGACGTCGGCCGGACCGACCTCTACGGCCCTGATGAAGCGCCACGGCTTGCCTCGCACCTGTATGACAGCATCTTCAACAAGCTGCTGCCGCTGGGCGATGGCGTCATTCTGTGTCCAGCCCATGGTGCCGGGTCGGTGTGCGGAGCCCACATCTCTGACAGAGATGAGAGCACGCTGGGCATTGAACGGCTTCAGAACCGCTGGCTTCAGGAGAGCCGAGATGATTTCATCAGGCTTAAGGCCGCGGAGACGCTGGAGCGGCCACCGTACTTCGCCAAGATGGAGGTATGCAACGTGCAAGGCCCTCCACTGCTTGGATGCCTTCCTGTACCAAGACCGCTCACTCCTCACGAATTCAAAGACGAGATGGAGCAGGGCGCCGCCGTCGTCGATACCAGCACACCTGCCGCCTTTGGCGGTGCGCATATCGAAGGTTCATACAGCATCTGGCTTGAGGGGTTGCCGCTATTCGCCGGCTGGGTTTTATCATACGACGCCCCCATTCTCCTGGTCCTGGATGACCAGCACCATTTGGAGACGGCAGTGCGCTATCTGATACGGGCTGGCTATGATCGCATCGTCGGCTACCTCAAGGGTGGAATCGAGGGGTGGTACAACGCTGGTTTCCCTGTCGAGCACCTTCAAGTGCTCACCGTGCACGAATTGAAAGCCAAAATCGACCGCGGCGAGGAACTGACAATACTCGACGACAGGAGCGATGCTGAGTGGAACCGAGGGCACATCAAGGGCGCCAAGCACATCTATGTCGGGCACATCAGGGAACGCATGGCTGACATCCCAATTGACAGGCCGGTTGCCTTGATCTGCAATGTGGGACATCGCGCCGGGCTGGGCGCCAGCGTCCTGCTTCGAGAGGGATGCCACACAGTCTGTAGCGTCCTCGGCAGTATGACGGCATGGACAGCGGCCGGCTATCCCACCACAACACAGTAGCCGACGCAACCGCACGAATACGGAGTATTATCAGGTTAGGGAGCCGCCAATGCAGAACGAGTTGAGAGAACTGCTGGACACAGCACTCTACAAGGAGATTGCGTCACAGGCGTTCTATGAAGCGGGACAGACGAGGACGGATGACCCCGGGGCCAAGGCGCTGATGGAAGAACTGGCAGAGGACGAGCGTCGCCATGCCGACATGCTCAGAGAGCTCAAGGAGCAACAGTGGAACAGCAGCCAGTGGCACAGCCACGCCATACCCAACCTGATGATAAGCGAGCACCTCACCTGTGGGGACAAGCTGCAGGAGGCCAGTCTCCAGGGCACCCTCCTCTTCGCCATGAAACGCGAACAGCAGGCCCTGGAGTTCTATTCCCATCTGATGAGCGCGCTGCGAGACAAGGAGGCCAAACTCCTGTGCCAGAAGCTGGTTCACGATGAACTGGAACACAAACTGAAGTTGGAGACACTTTACGACGACCTCTTCTATCAAGAGGACTGACCGGTGCCCTCCCAAACCCGGACTGCCGACGCGCGGGCAGTGACTGGGTCGCAGTTACCACAGCACATGGTCCAACCGAATAACGGGAGGTGTGAAATGGAGCCTGGCCTTAATGTGATGGTTGGAGGAGAGGCGGGACAGGGAGTCCAATCCGTGGGCTTCATACTGGCCAAGGCCTTTGCCCGGGGAGGCTTCCACGTCTTCGCTGACCAGGACTACGAGTCCAAGGTGCGCGGCGGCCACAACTTCTTCAGGGTGAGGGTCAGCGCCACTGAGATTGCAGCCATCTCGGAAGAGGTGGATATCCTGCTCGCGCTCAACGAGGAGAGTGTCGACCTCCACCGCACCGAACTGGCGGCACAGGGGATTGTCATCTTCGATGGTGATAAGGCCAAAGGCATTAGCGGTGGTGGCAATGTCGTCGGTGCGCCCCTGGCCAGGCTGGCGCAGGAAAAGGGCGGCAGTAGTGTGATGGCCAACACCGTGGCCCTCGGCGTCGCCCTCGGTCTGGTAGGCTACGACCAGGAGACTATGGCCGAAGCGGTGCGCCACCATTTTGGCACTGGCGACAGCGGTGAAGGCAACGTGAGAGCGGCAATCGCCGGCTACGAATACGCCATAGTGGAGCTCAAGGGCCTTCTCAAGCAACAACTCACTACCATGGGAGGAGACAAGAGGATGCTGTTGAACGGGAGCGAGGCCATAGCTCTCGGGGCCATTGCCGCAGGCTGCACTTTCATGGCCGCCTACCCCATGACCCCCGCCACTCCCATCATGGAGTTACTCGCCAGCAAGTCACATGAGCTTGGCCCGGTCGTGGTGCAACCGGAGGATGAGATCGCCGCGATGACCATGACCATCGGCGCCGCCTTCGCTGGAGCCAGAGCAATGACCGCCACCTCCGGGAGCGGCTTTGCCCTCATGGTGGAGGGTCTGGGGCTGGCCGGTATCACCGAGACGCCGATGGTGACCATCCTCGCCCAGCGTCCGGCACCGGCCGTTGGCTTGCCAACCAGAACGGAACAGGGTGACCTCCAGTTCGTCCTCACCGCCGCCCCGGGCGAGTTCCCCCGTGCCGTACTCGCGCCGGCCACCGTCGATGACGCCTTCTGGCTCACGATAAAGGCCTTCAACCTTGCCGACAAATACCAGTTGCCCGTCATAGTGCTCACCGACCACTATCTGGCGAGCTCCTACGCCACCGTGTCCAGATTTGACCTCTCGAAGGTAAGCATCGACAGAGGTGAACTGCTGTCACCCAGAGAGATAGCGAATCCAGCGGAGTACAAGCGACACAAGATCACGGCATCCGGCATATCCCCCAGGGCCCTGCCGCTCCAGGGGAAGGCACTGGTGGTCACCGACTCCGACGAGCACGACGAAGCGGGGCACCTCATCGAGGATGCTGACATGCGCACGCAGATGATGCTGAAGCGCCTGCGCAAACTCGACCGCCTCAAGGACGACATTACACCACTACCACTGTACGGACCGGACAAGGCAGAGACCACGCTAGTCGGTTGGGGCAGCACCTACGGCGCCCTCAAAGAGGCGATTGACACCTTGCGCAACGAGGGTCTTGATGCAAACCTGCTGCACCTCAACGAACTCTGGCCCTTCCCCGCCCAGGCAGTGGCCCAGACCATCGACAGAGCCAACCGCAGCCTGGTGGTAGAGAACAACGCCACAGGCCAGTTGGCCCGCCTCATTCGCTCCGAGACAGGCATCAAGGTGAGCGGCAGCATCCTCAAGTTCGACGGGCGCCCCTTCACCCCAGCTCATATCGTCCATGAGGTCAAGAAGGAGGTAACGCAGTAATGGTGGACATCGCTGAGTACGCTGGACCCAAGCCCGCATGGTGTCCCGGTTGTGGCAACTTCGCCATTCTCACCGCGCTCAAGCAGGCCCTGGTGGCCCTCGACATCGAGCCACATCGCGTCTTGCTGGTTTCCGGGATAGGACAGGCGGGTAAGCTGCCACACTACACCAGGGGCAACGTGTTCAATTCCCTTCACGGTCGCACCCTGCCACCGGCCACCGCGGCCAAGATCGCCAACCCAGCGCTGACAGTCATCGCCATCGGTGGTGACGGTGACGGCTACGCAGAGGGAGGCAATCACCTCCTTGGCACGGCGCGGCGCAACAACGATATCACCTACCTGGTTCACAACAATCAGGTCTACGGCCTGACCAAAGGCCAGGCCTCCCCTACCAGCGATTTCGGCTTCGTCACCAAGACCACCCCTCAGGGCGCTGATATGCCGCTGAACCCGATCGCCCTGGCCATTGTCGCTGGCACCACCTTCGTCGCCAGGGGTTTCGCTGGTGACGTACAGCACCTGTCGCAACTCATTATGCAGGGCATCCAGCACCGAGGGTTCGCCCTCATCGACATCCTTCAGCCCTGTCCCACCTTCAACCGCCAGAATACCTTCGCATGGTTTCGCGAACGGGTGTACAAGCTCGATGATCAAGATCACGACCCCACCAACAAACGTGCCGCCATGGAGAAGGCGCTGGAGTGGGGCGACAGGATACCTATCGGGTTAGTCTACACAGAGCAGAGGGTGACCTTTGAAGACCGGCTTCCTGGCCTGGCCAGGGGCCCGCTTGTTGAGCGCGAGCTCGCCCCGATGGAGGCTGAGAAGCTCGTAGTTGAGTTTCTGTAGCATGTGTGGTAACATGCGAGCAACCGGCGGGTGGCCACTTCTGCAGACTGGCGGGGGCGAACATGAGACGAGAGTGGACGCTCGATAGGCGCACAATATGGACTGCGATTGTGCGGCATCGATGGTGGATAGTCATCTACCTCGTTCTCAATGTCCTCGATTCGGTGACTACCTACATCGGACTGCAGCAGGGGGCCACCGAACTCAACCCCATAGCCAGCTTCTTGATGGGCATGTCGTTTTCCTTCTCCACCGTGGTGAAGTTTGCCATCGTCCTGCTCGCCATCCTCATCTCGGCCATCGTGAATCATCGCAAGATGTTCATCTTGAAGTTGATGACGCTGGGCATAGGCGTGGCTGTGTGGTTGAATTTCGTGGCAGTACTGAGGTACTCCGTAAGTGGCGTCGAGCATCAGGCGGGCCGGGCCGACCCCGCCAGCTTTGCCATCTTCATCGCCAGCATCACTGGCATCTCCCTCGTTGCTTACGCCATGGCACGCCTCATCAGCCGGTTTCTCGCCAAACGGAGGCAACGGCTATCCCACAGCCCCCACCAGTAGGACAGGCCGCCAAAGCCGGATGCCGAGCCGCCGGGAGAATCGACTCGCAGCGGACCACCGGAGTTCCACGCCATACCCATCGCCGAAAATCAAACACGAGGAGGCAAACTGTGGAAGGAAAGTTCGAGGCCAGGCTTGAGGCCAACAACGTGCCCGTGGACCTGAACCCGTTCATCGAGCAATTCATCGCCCGCACCGTAGCTGGTGCCGTCTCCTCAATGAGGGGAGCCGAGACCTTCAACACTCTCGAGCTCAGCCTCAAGGAGGGCAACGCAACCGTCGTCGCCGACGGGAACGACGTCGACGTGACGTCGTTCCCCAACGAGATCATCACCAGCACCATCGCCGGCATGCTGTCTGTGCTCAAAGGAGTCGTAGCCACCGACCCGGTGACCATCTATGTCAAGGTGAGTTGACCGTCACCACCACAAACCCGCCAGCTCAGCGATACATAAGTCACATACACCGCACTCTGGAAGCCGTAAGATAGGCGTGTCGCCAGAGGCGGTAGGCGCAGGATGCCTTCGCGAACCAGGCCAGGTTTCACATGCCAAACCGTTTGATAAACGAAACGAGCCCGTACCTGCTTAAGCATGCCCACAACCCGGTGGACTGGTACCCGTGGGGCAGCGAAGCATTGGAGCGAGCCCGAAGCGAGGGTAAGCCCATCCTCCTCAGCATCGGCTACTCCTCATGCCACTGGTGCCACGTGATGGAGAGGGAGTCTTTCGAGAACGAAGCCATAGCCGGCCTCATGAATGAGCGTTTCGTCTGCGTCAAGGTGGACCGCGAGGAGCACCCGGACGTCGACCACGTGTTTATGCAGGCGGTGCAGGCCATGACCGGCAGCGGTGGCTGGCCGCTGACGGTGTTCCTTACACCGGAGGGAGAGCCCTTCTACGGCGGCACCTATTTCCCTCCCGAGGACGCCCGAGGTCTTCCCGGCTTCCCCCGTGTATTGCAGACCGTAGCCGACGCCTACAGGGACAGGCGCCCGGCGGTCATCGACGCGGCGCATCAGTTGGTCTCCAGCGTCAACCGCATGTCAGACATCGAACCGGTAGTCCAGGCACTGGACGCTCACGTACTGGACGAGGCATATGACGCGCTCGGCCCCAGCTTCGACCCCGGCAATGGCGGCTTCGGCCTGGCACCCAAGTTCCCTCAGCCAATGACCCTGGAGTTCTTGCTCCGCTCCCACCACCGGACCGGCAACCCGCAGGCGCTCAACATGGTTGAGTTGACCCTCGCCCGCATGGCGGCGGGTGGCATCTATGACCAGGTGGGCGGCGGTTTCCATCGCTACTCCACCGATGCCCGCTGGCTCGTTCCTCACTTCGAGAAGATGCTCTACGACAACGCGCTCCTCAGCCGCCTCTACCTTCACGCATACCAGGTTACCGGCAATCCAGGCTACCGCCGTGTCGCTGAGGAGGTTCTGGACTACGTCCTGCGCGAGATGACCGACGCCAACGGCGGCTTCTACTCGGCCCAGGACGCCGACACCGAAGGCGAGGAAGGCAGGTACTACGTCTGGACTCTACCAGAGATCATCAATGTCCTCGGCCGCGAAGACGGCGAGCTTGTTGCTCAGTACCTCGGCGCCACCGAGCAGGGCAACTTCGAGGGGGGAAACGTCCTTCATCTCCTGACAGACGCGCAGGAGTTCGCGGCCCGCTTCGCCATGAGCCCTGAACAGCTACAGGCCACCGTTGACCGGTGTAAGGCGAAGCTCCTCGCCGCAAGGCATCTGCGCGTCAGACCGGGCCGCGATGACAAGATACTGACCTCGTGGAACGGCATGATGCTCCA
>Ga0209164_1001630_pt1 | contig 27613 bp, 20 predicted proteins | sample MTBNYHSulfiMetaG_FD_187458 | JGI IMG/M metagenome (GOLD analysis project Ga0209164, IMG submission 187458) | Enrichment culture microbial communities from rom New York Harbor, USA that are MTBE-degrading - MTBE-NYH (New York Harbor Sulfidogenic)... | ecosystem: Environmental > Aquatic > Marine >... | reverse complement strand
ACCTCTCGATAGGCCATCTGCACACCTCCCGGATAGGGTCAGGTGCCAAGATGGCTCGGGTGGCCCCCAGGGGGGTGGATCAAGCTCGTGAGAAACTCGATCTAAAGGTGGATCATGCTCGTGAGAAAAACAGCCTCATGGGTGGATCAAGCTCGTGGGAAATGACAGCTCATGAACGGGAAAGGCGTTTGGGCTCGGCAGGACCCAAGTCCCGGGGGGGAGAGGAGCTGAAGAAGACGGGACCCATTGCCGGGGATGGGACCCATGGCGGACAGGTTTGGCTGCTTTCTGGAATCTCAATCCAGGAGTCGCGGCTCGGCGCGCGAAGAACCTCCAACTCCGTCAGACCGCTCGTTTCATCGTCTCGCACGAGGCACAGGAAGCATCGAGCCAGGCTATCCAGAAATCCACTCCCCCTCTTGAGCCAACCCGAATAGGCTCGCCTGCGTTGGCTCGGACTCCGAGAAGCCCAGCCCAGACGATGAAGTCCTCAAACGAGGCGCCGTTGTCTCCAAACGCGTGAACCAAGAAGAGTGCCGCACCCACTCCAAATCGTTGGGCCTCAAGAATAGCGGCCACCGGCCTGTGAAGAAGCTGGTACCTGCACTTCGACGCCTGGGCTTCATCGATCTCCAAGATCTCGCAGAGGAAACGGAGTCGAGCGGGTTTCGCGCTCTTCGGTGTGGCCTCCTTGAGCCAAGGCTCTACGTACTGATCGAATCCCTCACCGGCCTTCGCTTCCACGGCAACCGAGACCAGCCCCCCCGGGCATTTCAGCAAGGCCCAGAGGTCGGTTTGGGATGCGTGTCCCGCGCCCTTGAGAGGGACCTGATGTTCCGGAAGCCCGATTAGTAGGGATGCCCCTCGAAAGGCGGAATGCGTATCGAGGAGGTGAGCGACGTCCGGAGGCAAGCCTCGGTCGGAAGTCCGAGCAGCCTCCCAAGCGACGGCGCTTTCATATGCGGACTTGCCGGCGCGCCACTGTCTCTCTGGATCAGCGAGGAGCCGGCGCCAATCAGAGGGGCCGGAGGTCGGAAGAAACAGGCGCTTCATGTCCGTACACTCAGGTAGGTGGGGCGGGTTGCCACTGCCAGGGGGCCGCGTCGTCGAAACGTTCAGACCAGCCCGCAATAGCGGGTCGTTCGCGTCTCCTTGGAGAGGATCCCCAATCCCTGGGACTCGTAGAGGGCGAAAACGGCGCGAATGGTCGGCAGAGGGAGGTCCAGTTCAGCCTTGAGCTGCTCTCCATCCAACTGCCTGCCACGCGGGGATGAGTCAATGGCGTCCGTAAGAGCCCGCATCTTCTTGTTGTCTTCGAACCTGGGGCATAAGTAGAAGACGATGAAGCGCGTATCGGTGAGATAGACCCCTCCCAGAAACCGATGCCCTCCCAGCCCATGTGTGCCCCCGAGGTACCCGTTCGCCTCTAGAATAGCCAATGGACGACTATACGTCTCCAAGTCCTGGGGGGAGAGCTCGATAGGGCCGTAATCAATCTCCCTGAGAGCGGCATACAGGATCCTCGACAGCTCGGGAACCTGAGGGTGCAGGCGACTGATTGGGTCCTCCAAGGCATGAACCCGCTCCTTGATATCCTTGGTGTCGAGCTCGGATTGGAGCTGCACCCAGAATGCGGCAGCGGGGACAGTGGCCCCGAAGCTGCGAGCGATCCGAAACAGCCATTCAAGCTCCCGCTCGCCTTTTCTCATCAGACCCCCTCCCTGTGTTGAAGACTCCTCCGGCCCCTGACTCGTAACACTCAACTTGTGAACACCTGCACGTAGTAAACCTGCTCTCCGGCTTTGATGCTCTTCTGGTACACGCCGATCCCAGTCTTCCGAAACCGGCTGTTGGTCATGTTCTGGTAGTGGCCAGGCGAGTTGACCCACCACTGGACCCCACCCTCCGGTGTCGGACTGCGGACGATGTTTTCCCCCGCGTAGGTGTTCGTAATCCCAGCCTCCCGCAGCCGCTCTCCGAACGTCTTCCCCTCGGGCGTAGTGTGGCTGAAATAACCTCGCTCGGCCATATCCACAGCATGGGCCTGAGCGACCCCCGTCAGCTTCTGGTCCATCACCAGGGCCACGGCACCGACCTTCTGCCGCTCGGCGTTCGTGAGGCCGAGGATCGTGGCTCGCTGGGCTACGACGTTCAGAACATGGATGGTCTGCCTGACTCGGGTACTTTCGGAACCTTGTTCATCTCGGCAGAGCCCGAAGACTTCGGTGGTTTCCTGGTAGGAGGGTTGGACGGAGATGGGGGTCCACTGCCTGATCTCGTATCCAGGCTGGCCGTCTGCGTCTAGGAGGTGCTCGACTGGATCACGGTCGGGGTCGAAGCAGTTGAGTTGAACGGAAGCCTGGAGTGGCGCGATCCCCTCTAGGGGCGAGGCGGACAGGGAAGCAACGGGCGGACGGTTGGGGATCACGTCCTCGGGATCGTAAAGGGTGTCCCCCCCGCAGCCCGTGAGGCCAAGCAGGGGGACCAGCAGCGGCAGGATTCTGCTCCGTCCGGTCATGGGTGCACCTCCAATTGAAGAATAGCCCAGGGCACTGACAGGCGCTAACGCGCCGCCCTTTCCCGGAGCTCTCCTCCCCGCACTGCCGACTTCTAGAATCGTCGCAAGTGTGAGGCCAGTCTCGTAACTTGGAAATGTAGGCCTGAACCCCCGCTCGGAGGACACGATGTGATCCGGCTCACGATCCTGATGCTCCTAGCTTTGTTCCTCGTCATCCCAAGCACCGCAATGGGGCAGATTTGCAGGCAGCTGGAGAGCCTCGGGGGCATCGACGCGTTTCATGCGCACGTCTCCGTATTGGGAGATTGTCCTAGCGAAAGCGAGATGAAAGGCGTTGAGGCAAACCTTCAGGTGCGGCTCGAGCTTTCCCTCAGAAGTGAGGAGGTCGTCATCTCCCCGGACGCACCGACTCCGGAACTAGATAACCAGGCGTTTCGGGACCAGAGTGGGCGATGTGTCCTCCCACGCGAGTTAGGTCTCTACGAAGTGGTGCCACTGCGTGGACGGATGGCGATGGCGATAACCTGGGAGAGGGCTGGAGTCGGCCTGGTAGGATCAAGCGGATTCCGAGAGGCGGTCTATTCCGGTTTGGACTCTCTTCTCACGTTCTTCCTCAACGACTACCTGACCGCGAACCCCAAGAGATAGAGGTCTGGAGACCGATCTAGATGTCTCATCCAGCCAGGCCCCTCTTCGTTCGCGGGCTCCGTCTTGAGTGACAAACTCAACGAGGAGGACCACAGTGGGCGGACCGGCCACGCACAGGGATCCGCCCACCCGGGCCCGAGACGCTGGATTGTTCCGAAGCACCGCCCGATACTATAGAGTACTGTAGAGCGGTAGCGGTTCCCTGGGGTCCACTACTGACGATACGAGGAGTGAGCGCCGATGGCCGCTGAGTGGATGCCTCAGGCCCCCCTTCGCTTCACCCTGGCCTTGGTCCTACTGGCCACGGCCGGCACAGTGCCTGCAGTCCAGGCGCAGGAGGTCCTCGACGTGCGGACCATCGTGCGCACCTCGGCGCCTGCCGTCGTCACGCTCTTCAGTATGGACGCCCGCGGCGCGTCCACCGGCCAGGGCAGCGGATTCTTCCTCACCGACGGCCGGATCATCTCGAACCTGCACGTCATCCAGGGCGCCGCCTGGATCGAGATCCGCGACAAGGATAACCACCTACTCGGCAGCGTGAGCCATGCCGAGGCCCTGAGCTCGAGCGCCGACCTCGTTGTCCTGCCCGCCCTTGCCGAGGCGCCGACCGGCCTCGCGCTCGCACCTGGCTCGGCCGAGCAAGGCGAGCGCATCGTGGTGATCGGCAGCCCCAAAGGCCTCGAGAACACCGTGAGCGACGGCATCGTCAGTGGCCAACGCATAATCGACGGAGAGGAGCTGATCCAGATCACCGCTCCCATTTCGCCCGGCTCGTCCGGAGGACCTGTTCTCAACGCCCGAGGCGAAGTCATCGGCGTCGCCGTGGGCCTCTACCGCGAAGGCCAGAACCTCAACTTCGCCGTCCCCGTCCGCAACGTCCGCGCCCTGGCCTCGAGCCCGCCCGGCCGCCTGGCGTTTCCGGCCGCGGAGGCTTCGTCCCCGACCCGTTCCGACGTGGAGGAACGCGCCGACTTTGACGAGATCACCCTCGGTGAATCGCGAGCCGGCTTTCTCGACGACGGCGACCTCACGGACGAGGGGAAGCACTACGACGGCTGGGTCTTCGACGGCCAGGCCGGCGACGACCTCACCATCTGCGTTGACTCTGACGCGTTCGATGCCCAGGTCGTGGTCGGCCCCATCGACGAGGGTGAGGAATCCTGGTTCGACGACGACGGCGGCTCGGGCACCAACGCGTTGCTCCGCGTCGTCATCCCCCGCTCGACCCGTTACCTCATCCTCGTCACCTCCTACGAAGCAGGGGAGCAAGGCGCCTATCAGGTCTGCCTCCAGGGCGCCGAGCCCGAGACCGCCGCCGCCTCAGCGGCCGGTCGCTCCGAGATGGGGCTGCTCCTGGCAGGCGTGACACACTCCGGCCTGGTCGAACTCACAGACCCCACTTTCGATGACGGCTCCCATTTCGACCTGTGGCACATCGTGGGCGCGGCTGGCCAGACCGTGCAGATTGACATGACTTCCACGGAGGTCGACGCCTATCTCGTGGTCAGCGCGCCGGAAGGCGTGGGCGGCGGCGATGAGGGTGACGGAACCTGGGTCAACGATGACGGGGGCAGCGGCACGGACGCCCGCATCACGCTCACCTTCCCCGAATCAGGCTCCTACCAGATCCGAGCGGGCACGTTCGAGCCCGGCGAGACGGGCCGCTACGAGATCCGGGCCGACCGGATCGGCACTGGGGCCGCCGCCGCGGCGCCCCGGCCCCTCCAGCCGTGGGAGGACATTCCCTGGGTGGAGGGGCCGGTCATCGGGACCCTTGGAAGGGCGGCTCAAGTTGACGTACCAGTTGGCTGCCTATTCGCAGGCGAAGACGGAAGTCGAATCTTCATGGAGCTCAACGAGAATCCCCCGGACGGGAGTGAACTGGGGGTTGTCCTGTGCCAGCCCGACGAGGAGCCAGACGCCGGGCCTTGGTTCGTGATCTTCTCCTTCGATCCAAGCGGCTACGTGAAGGATGATGACCGTGATGATCTTGATGCAGACGCAATTATGGAGTCGATCCGCCGCGGCACCGAAGCCGCAAACGACGAGCGCCAGAAGCGGGGGTGGGGGACGATAGCGGTGAGCGGGTGGGTGATTCGCCCCTACTACGATGTTGATTCGCAAAACCTTACGTGGGCCCTCTCGGTAGTCGATGAAAGTGGCAGCCGCACTGTCAACCACTCAGTGCGCCTCCTCGGGAGGACAGGGGTCATGCATGCTGACTTGGTGGCGTCCCCCGAAGACCTCCCATCGCTCCTGCCGGTATTCGACGAAATGGTCGCTGGTTTCGAGTATCTTCCGGGAAACCGGTATGCGGAATGGAGAGAGGGTGACAAGATGGCGAGCTACGGCCTCACCGCACTCGTGGCTGGCGGTGCCGGTGCCGTTGCTGCCAAGACGGGGCTTCTCGCGAAGCTCTGGAAGGCTATTGCCGCCGGGGTCATTGCTATTGCAGTCGGCCTGAAGAGCCTTTGGGCCCGCCTCACTGGCGGACGGAAAGCCCGCGAGCCACTGTGACTCAGGCGTCCGTCTTCGATATCTCGACGGCTGCGATTCTAGCAGCGGTCGCCTGGCTCGAAGGGATCCGCTATGTGCCGGAGGGGTCATTGCTCGTGCAGCGATCCCCTTTAACAGAATGGCGGATCCTTCCAACACGAGTTTCCGGCCGCTATTGGATCCCCATGGGCTGGGCGCCCTTTATTACGACGCTCGTAATTGAACGCCCCAAAGATGGGGCCGGATTGGAGGGAGATCCTTCTCGGTTTGTGCAAGCCGCAGGCAAACCCGAATCTGCCCTCGCAGTTCTCGGCGGGCTTACACTCGTGAGCGTCGTACTGGGAATCCCGTTTGGGTTAGGCGCCTTGGGGACCGGTGGGTTCTTCCTGGCAGTGGGCACGAGTTTCGCCTTTTCAACGGCTGTGACTTTGGCTGCTTTCAGGTCTGTCCGGTCGTTGGGACTGGCGCCTCGCGCGGCTCTGAGATGGGCCGCTCCCTTTCTGTCGCCCTTCGCAGCGCCCAGGGCTTCGGAGGAACTCCTGAAAATGGGCCTGAAAAGTATGGCGCTTGGGAAGGTGTTGGAGCACCTTCTTCCTCCGGAGGGTTTCTCAAAATGGTTACGACCGCTTCTCTTTGACCTGCGCCACGACCCCACACAGGCCGAACCCGACCTATTGATGGGTCTCGATCTGGATGAGATGGGAAAGGCGCTAGCGTCAACAGATCTCATTGAAGCTGGTGCAACGTTTTTCTGTCCGCGGTGCGGCGACTCCTTCGTGCGGGGAGGGAGATGTCCCGATTGCCATGTCTCGCTGGCACCGACTTCCAGGTGTCCCACGCCCTTACCGACATAGAATGAGGGCGGCAGCCTCAGGTTGGGCCGTCTAATAACGAAACGAGAACGAAGTAGAGATTCTTGGCGTGCGTAGCCGCGGCAAGAATCTGGGGTTGGGCTCTGAGACCCAAGACCCTGAACATCCGGCCAGGGACGTTTGCGTGCAGGCCCTGCGGTTCCGCCTTTCTCCACATCTCCGGACCTCGTCTCGCCACCCCACGGGCCCATGCTCAGACAGTTATCCCGCGTTGCGCCAACCGGCTTCTGGCCATTGTCAGTGGGGGGGTCTATTCTTGAACCAGCACCCCGGAGGGAGCGCCCGCCCCCTATCGCTCCCCCCTCCTGACCGTCGATCCGGCCAGAGGAGACGACCTTGCCCCCGGGCTCCAAGACAACCCTTGAAGACCTGAAGCCGCTCACCACCCTTCGGGGCATCGTCCCCGATGCGGCGGTTGAGGTCATCAGCGTCCAATGGCACGGCTCCAACGCCGTGGAGCTGACCTACAAGACCGCCACCGGGAAGGTGGGCAATACGCTTCTCTACCGGCACGACGAGGAGCGACTGGAGATCGTGGAGGCGGGCCGCCCCTGGAGCTTCGATGGGGACGGGGCCCTCTTCAGGTTGGTGGCGGAGGCGCAGAGGATCCAGCTGGCGCACCTCTTCGACCCGCTCCTGGCCGTCCACACGTCCGACGTGGAGCCGCTCCCCCACCAGATCACCGCGGTCTACCAGGCCATGCTCCCCCGGCTGCCTCTCCGGTTCCTCCTGGCCGACGATCCCGGGGCCGGCAAGACCATCATGGCCGGGCTCCTCATGAAGGAGCTGGTGGCGCGGGGCGACCTGCAGCGCTGCCTGGTGGTCTGCCCCGGGAGCCTGGCTGAGCAGTGGCAGGACGAACTCTGGAGGCGGTTCAACCTCCCCTTCGAGATCCTCACCAACGACAAGCTGGAGGCGGCCCGCACGGGGAATTGGTTCCAGGAGACGGACCTGGTCATTGGCCGCCTGGACAAGCTTGCCCGGGACGAGGACGTGCAGGCCAAGCTCAGAGCCACCGACTGCGGCTGGGACCTGGTGGTGTGTGACGAGGCCCACAAGATGTCTGCCAGCTTCTTCGGGGGGGAGATCAAGCGCACCAAGCGGTACCTTCTCGGGCAGCTTCTCTCCACCCTCACCCGTCACTTCCTCCTCATGACGGCCACGCCGCACAACGGGAAGGAGGAGGACTTCCAGCTCTTCATGGCCCTCCTGGACGGGGACCGTTTCGAGGGGCGGTTCCGGGACGGAGTCCACGTGGCCGACGCTTCGGACCTGATGCGCCGGATGGTGAAGGAAAACCTCCTCAAGTTCGACGGCAAGCCTCTCTTCCCGGAGCGGATCGCCTACACGGTGCCCTACCGGCTCTCGGACTCCGAGGCGCGCCTCTACAAGGACGTGACCCAGTACGTCCGGGAGGAGTTTAACCGGGTCGAGGCCCAGAGAAACGACAAGCGCGCCGGCACCGTGGGGTTCGCTCTCACGATCCTGCAACGGCGGCTGGCGTCTTCTCCGGAGGCCATCTACCAGTCCCTCCGTCGGCGTCGGGAACGCCTGGAGGGCCGGCAGCGGGAGCTGGAGATCCTCCGGCGGGGGGCCCTGGTGGGCCCCGAGGCGCTCGCCCCCGTCCGGTCCCTGGATGAGGAGGACTGGGAGGACCTGGACGAGGCCCCCGACGATGAGGTCCAGGCCTTCGAGGAGGAGGTGCTGGACGCCGCCACGGCGGCCCGGAGCATCCAGGAGCTGGAGGCGGAGATCGAGACCTTGAAGCGGCTGGAGGGGTTGGCCCTCACCCTCAGGCAGAGCGGCGAGGACACCAAGTGGAGGGAGCTCGGCGATCTGCTCCAGACCATCTTCGCCGACGCTGCCATCGCGAACCGGGTGGCGGAGCCGAAGGTCCCCTACGGAGCCGGGCCCATCCCTCCTCCGGTCTCCTCCTCTCGCCAGAAGCTCGTGCTCTTCACCGAGCACCGGGACACGCTCAACTACCTGTTCGCCCGCATCACGACCCTCCTGGGCCGCCAGGATGCCGTGGTGGTGATCCACGGGGGGATGGGGAGGGAAGACCGCCTGAAGGCCCAGGAGGCCTTCAAACACGATCCCGAGGTGCAGGTCCTCCTGGCCACGGACGCCGCGGGGGAGGGGATCAACCTCCAGCGCGCTCACCTGATGGTGAACTACGACCTGCCCTGGAACCCGAACCGCATCGAACAGCGCTTCGGACGGATCCACCGCATCGGCCAGACGGAAGTGTGTCACCTCTGGAACCTGGTGGCGGAAGAGACCCGGGAGGGGGACGTCTTCCGGAGGCTCCTGGAGAAACTGGAACAGGCCCGCCAGACCCTGGGGGGCCAGGTCTTCGACGTTCTGGGAAAGGTCCAGTTCGACGGCAAGCCGCTGCGGGACCTGCTCATCGAGGCCATCCGGTACGGCGACCTCCCGGAGGTCCGGGCCCGGCTGGACCGGGTGGTGGAAGGGGCTGTCGACCCCGTACAGCTCCGGATCCTCCTGGAACAGGAGGCCCTGGCCCCGGACGCCATGGACGTGAGCCAGGTTCGACGGATCCGGGAGGACATGGAGCGGGCGGAAGCGCGCCGGCTGCAACCCCACTTCATCCAGCTCTTCTTCATGGACGCCTTCCGACAGCTCGGGGGGTCCGTGGTTTCGCGAGAAGCCGGGCGTTTCGAGGTCAAGCACGTGCCCGCCCCGCTGAGGGACCGGGACCGGCTCATTGGCCTGAGAGAGCCCGTACTCCGGCGCTACGAGCGGATCGCGTTCGAGAAGACACGCGTGGCCCCCGACGGCCAGGCTCTCGCAGCGTTCGTGTGCCCGGGCCACCCGCTGCTGGATGCGGTCATCGACCTCACCCTGGAGCGGCACCGGGAGCTGCTGAAGAGGGGGACGGTCCTGGTGGACGAGAACGATCCCGGCACCTCGCCCAGAATCCTCTTCTTCCTGGAGCACGCCATCCAGGACGGCGGGGTCACCCGCTCCGGCGATGCCCGGGTGATTTCGAAGCGGGTCCTCTATGTGGAGTTGGACGCCGAGGGTAACGCCCGACACCTGCACTACGCTCCCTACCTCGACTATCGGTCCCTGGGGCCCGATGAACCGGATGTCGACGCTCTTCTGGCCCGCCCCGAGTGCTCATGGATCGGACGGGAGCTGGAGCGGAAGGCCATGGGCCACGCCATCGAGCACGTGGTCCCGGAGCACCTGGAGGAGGTGAGGACCCGAAAGATCGGCCTCATCGACAAGACCCAGGCGGCGGTCAAGGACCGGCTGACCAAGGAGATCAGCTACTGGGACCACCGGGCCGAGGAGCTGAAGCTCCAGGAGCAGGCGGGCAAGCCCAATGCGAAGCTGAACTCCGGCGAGGCCCGCAGGCGCGCCGACAACCTCCAGGCCCGCCTGGTGCGCCGGCTGAAGGAGCTGGCCCTGGAGCGCCAGATCTCCCCGCTTCCCCCGGTGATCCTGGGTGGGCTCCTGGTGGTGCCGCTGGGACTGCTCGCGGAGATGACGGGCAAGGGAGCGGGCGAGGTCCAGAAGATCAGGGACACACAGGCGTCTGCAGCCCGTGCCAGGGCTGCCGTGATGGAGGTGGAGAGAGCCCTCGGCTTTGAGCCGGTGGACCGGGAGTTCGACAAGCTCGGCTACGACATCGAGAGCCGGGTGCCCGGCCACGGCAAGCTCCGGTTCATCGAGGTCAAGGGACGGGTCTCCGCAGCGGATACGGTGACCGTCACCAAGAACGAGATCCTCTGTGCCCTCAACAAGCCCGACGACTTCATTCTGGCCCTGGTGGAGTTCATGGAGGATGGCAGCCACCGCGTGCACTACCTGCGCAGGCCGTTCCAACACCAGCCGGACTTCGGGGTCACCAGCGTGAACTACGACTTCAGGGAGCTTCTGGCGCGGGCGGAGGGGCCGAGATGACCCAAGCCTGGCTCCAGGATTACCTACTGGGTGCGATTCAGAGAAGGCTTTGCACGAAGATCCAATGCACCACGTGCGGGGCATTGGAATTCCGAAGAGGCGTCTTGGAGGCCTTCGCCCGGGTGAGCGGCACTCCAGCCCCGGCTTTGTTCGATGAATCCGCCGCTACCACGATTGCCGAGGCCCTCAGGGAGGTCCGTCCCCTTGAGGGTGACGCCCGGGAACTTCAGGCGGCCGTGCGCTGCGTCATCTATGACATCGACTGGGTCGTGGGGCCGGGGAACCTGGAAGAGATCCTCTCCGGCTCCTGGAGCGGTGAGGTCCTTCGGAAGATGCAGGATCACTGGAGGGCTTCCCAGGAGGCCCGCCGTAAGTACGAGAAGGAGAACGATCCGGAGAACGTCCGGAGACGTCGCGAGGAGATGAAGCGCTTCAAGCAAGAGGCCCACCAGAAGCGGCTGGAGTTGAAGAAGGAGCGTGATCGGCTCTGGCGCGAACAGCAGGGGGAGGGGGATTGAATGACGGCGGTGTCCCGCAAGAAACTCATCGAGGTCGCCCTCCCCCTGGACGCCATCAACGCCGCCAGCGCCCGAGAGAAATCCATCCGGCACGGCCACCCCAGCACGCTGCACCTGTGGTGGGCACGGCGTCCCCTGGCTGCGGCCCGAGCAGTGATCTTCGCCCAGATGGTGGATGACCCGTCCAGTTGCCCGGATCTCTTCCCCACCGAGAAGGCCCAGGAGATGGAGCGCAAGCGGCTCTTCCGCATCATCGAGGAGCTGGTGAAGTGGGAAAACACCACCAACGAGCAGGTGCTCCAGGCGGCCCGGGACGAGATCTGGCAGAGCTGGCGGCGGGCGTGCGCCGACAACGCCGATCATCCCAGGGCGAAGGAGCTCTTCGACCGGTACAAGCTCCCGGCGTTCCATGATCCCTTTGCCGGGGGCGGATCGCTGCCCCTGGAGGCGCAGCGCCTGGGGCTGGAGGCATACGCCAGCGACCTGAACCCGGTGGCGGTGCTCATCTGCAAGGCTATGATCGAGATCCCACCCAAGTTCGCCGGCAAGCCCCCGGTGAACCCGGAAGCGCGGAGGAAGACGGACCTCATCGCCCGGGAGTGGAGGGGGGCCCAGGGGCTGGCGGATGATGTGCGCTACTACGGGAAGTGGATGCGGGACGAGGCGGAGAAGCGCATCGGCCACCTTTACCCGAAGATCGAGGTGACGGAAGAGATGGTCCGGGAGAGGCCCGACCTGAAGAAGTACGCGGGCCGGAAGCTCACCGTCATCGCATGGCTCTGGGCACGAACGGTGAAGAGCCCGAACCCAGCGTTTGCCCAGGTGGACGTGCCACTGGTCTCCACATTCATGCTCTCCACCAAGGCGGGGAAGGAGGCCTACCTCCAGCCGGTCATCGAGGACGGAGGCTACCGCTTCACGGTGAAGGCGGGGAAGCCGGAGGATGCGGAGGCGGCGAAGGCGGGAACGAAGCTGGGACGGGGGGCGAACTTCCAATGCGTGATGTCTGGCGCGGCCATCGAGGGGGACTACATCAAGGGCGAGGGACGGGCTGGGCGAATGGGAGCTCGCCTTATGGCCATCGTGGCCGAGGGGGAGCGGGAGCGGGTGTACCTCGCTCCGACGGCGGAGCATGAGGCGGTGCCAGGAGTAGCGAAGCCGGAGTGGAAGCCGGAGGGGGATGTGCCGGCGCGGCTCACGGGTGGTACCTGCGTTCCCTATGGCCTGTCCACTTGGGGCGACCTCTTCACCCCGCGACAGCTCGTCGCATTGACGACCTTCTCCGATCTGGTCGGGGAGGCCCGGGAGCGGATCCGGAAAGACGCGGTGACCGCCGGACTGCCGGACGACGGGAAACCTCTGCGGGATGGGGGGACGGGGGCCACGGGGTTTGCGGAGGCGGTGGGGGTATATCTCGTGTGTGCCCTAGACAAGCTGTCGACGACCACCAATTCGATCTGCACGTGGCAGACTGACCCGACCAGACTCGTCGCTGCGTTCAGCCGCCAGGCTATCCCAATGACTTGGGATTACGCAGAGGCCAACGCCTTCGGCGGGGCAGCCGGCGACTTCCATTTCCCGGTCCTTTCTGTCACGGAGGTAATGCAGCGGTTCGCGGGTACAGCACATGGCCATGGAGAGCAGTCTGACGCTGCAGTCCAGAGGTGGAGCACGGATGCAATCGTCTCAACGGACCCTCCGTACTTCGACAATATCGGGTATGCCGATCTTTCGGACTTCTTCTACGTGTGGCTTCGACGGACGCTTCGACCTCTCTTCCCAGACCTTCTCGCAACCCTTGCAGTTCCCAAGGCCGCGGAGTTGGTTGCGACACCCTACCGGCATGGTGGCAGGGAAAGAGCCGACGCGTTCTTTCTTGAGGGAATGACCCACGCCATCACGAGACTCGCCGAACAAGCGCACCCTGGGATCCCTATCAGCATCTACTATGCATTCAAACAGTCGGAGACCGAACGAGAGGTTGGTACTTCCAGTACAGGCTGGGAGGTCTTCCTCGAAGCAGTGATTCACGCAGGGTTCGCCATAACGGGCACCTGGCCAATGAGAACCGAGCTCACCGTTGCACTCAAGAAGCGTTTCAGCGTTCTCGCCTCCAGCATCATCCTCGTCTGCCGAAAGCGGGAGGCCGACGCCCCCACCGCCACCCGCCTCCAATTCCGTGCTGCGCTCAAGGCCGAACTACCCCAGGCGCTCGCCCACCTCCAACGCGGCAACATCGCCCCCGTGGATCTCGCCCAATCCGCCATCGGGCCAGGGATGGCTGTATTCACGCGCTACTCCCAGGTCCAGGATGCGGCGGGGAACCCCCTCAGTGTCCGGGAGGCCCTGGCCCTCATCAATGAGACCCTGGATGAAGCCCTGGCCGAGCAGGAAGGCGCCTTCGACGCCGACACCCGTTGGGCCTTGGCGTGGTTCGAACACACAGGCTTTGCCGATGGAGAATTCGGCGTGGCCGAAACCCTCTCCAAGGCGAAGAACACCAGCGTCGGCGGTATGATGGAGGCTGGGGTTGTGGCGTCGAGAGGCGGCAAGGTCCGCCTCCTGAAGCCTGCTGAGCTTCCCGCTGACTGGGACCCCACCACAGACACCCGCCTCACCGTCTGGGAGATGGTGCACCACCTTATTCGGAGGCTGGAGGCCGGCGGCGAAGCCGCCGCTGGCGAACTCGTGGCCAAGCTGGGCACCAACGCCGAGAGCGCCCGGGAGCTGGCCTACCGGCTCTACGTCCTTTGCGAGCGCAAGAAGCGGGCGGCGGAAGCCCTTTCCTATAACGCCCTGGTCCAGAGCTGGCCCGAGATCCAGCGGCTGGCTCAGGAGGGTGGCCGGACCCGTCCCGAACAGGCAGGCCTTTTCGAAGATACCGAGGAGTAGACGATGGCTCTCACCAATCATGAGCGCGTCGGGAAGGCGATGGACCTGCTTCGGCAGGGGCTGGGTCCCTTCGTAGAGCGGGAGCTGGATGCCCAGAACAAGGGCCACGCACTGCAGGAGGCCCTGAAGTACGCCGGCGGGGACCGGCTCCTGGCAGGAAAGGCCATCCCGGACTGGGACGTGGCCGCCCTCCTCAAGCTCATGTGGGACGCCTGGCATCCCGTCTTCAAGTACACTCTGGGCCATGCCGAACGCTCTCTTGTCTCCGAGCTTCGGGAGGCGCGGAACCGCTGGGCGCACCAGGAGACCTTCTCTACCGACGACGCCTACCGGGTCATGGACTCTGCGGGACGCCTTCTCATGGCCGTCTCGGCCCCGGAATCCACGGATCTGGAGAAGCTCAAGATGGAGCTCCTCCGGCTCCGCTTCGATGAGCAGGCCCGGCAGGAGCGCAGGAGGACAGCCGGCACCGCCATCGAGACCCAGGCGACGGGCGCTCTCCCGGCCTGGCGGGATGTGGTCACGCCCCATCAGGACGTGGCCAGCGGGCGCTATCAGCAGGCGGAGTTCGCAGCGGATCTCTGGCAGGTCTACATGGGTGAGGGAACGGATGAATACCGGGATCCCGCCGAGTTCTTCCGTCGCACCTACCTTACCGAGAGCCTCGGGCGGCTGTTGGTGGGCGCCGTCCAACGCCTGGCCGCCCAGGGCGGCGACCCCGTGGTCCAACTCCAGACCAACTTCGGGGGCGGCAAGACCCACTCCATGCTGGCCCTCTACCACCTGTTCTCGGGGATCTCCCCCACCGAGCTGGCCGGAGTGGAGACCCTCCTGGCCAAGTCCGAGGTGGACGGCGTCCTCAAGGCCCGGAGAGTGGTGTTGGTGGGGAACAAGATCTCCCCCGGGAACCCCGTCACTAAGGCGGACGGCACGGTCATCAACACCCTCTGGGGAGAACTGGCATGGCAGCTGGGAGGCAAGGAGGCCTTTGCCCGCATCGCCAGGGACGACGAACGGGCCACGAACCCGGGGGACCGCCTGCGGGACCTCTTCAACGACTACGGGCCCTGTCTGATCCTCATTGACGAATGGGTGGCCTACGCCCGCCAGCTCCACGACCAGGGAGATCTTCCCGCCGGCGACTTCGAGACCCAGTTCACCTTCGCCCAGGCCCTCACAGAGGCGGCGCGGGCCGCCAAGAACTGCCTCCTGGTCGTCAGCCTACCCGCGTCCGACACGGCGGTCTCCCCTCACAGCCACGCGGACGATGTAGAGGTCGGCGGGGTCCGGGGGAGGGAGGCCCTGGAGCGGCTGCGGAACGTCATCGGCCGGGTGGAGTCTTCCTGGAGACCCGCCAGTGCCGAGGAAGGCTTCGAGATCGTCCGGCGTCGACTCTTCGAGCCGTTGATCACGTCCGACCAGTACAAGCAGCGGGACGTGGTGGCGCGAGCCTTCTTCGATCTCTATCGCACCCAGCACCAGGAGTTCCCCCCGGAGTGCCGGGACGGGGAGTACGAGAAGCGGCTGAAGGCGGCCTACCCGATTCATCCGGAGATCTTCGACCGGCTCTACGCCGACTGGTCCACGCTGGTGAAGTTCCAGCGGACTCGGGGCGTGCTGCGCCTCATGGCCGCCGTGATCCACAGCCTCTGGGAGAAGGGGGACCGTAACCCCCTCATCCTCCCCTCCATGATCCCCATCGACGACCCGCGGGTCCAGTTCGAGCTGACCCGGTACCTGTCGGACAACTGGGTGCCGGTCATTGCGAAGGACGTGGACGGGCCGAACTCTCTCCCCCTGCGGATCGACGGCGAGGTGCCGAACCTAGGGAAGCACCATGCCTGTCGCCGTGTCGCTCGCACCATCTACCTGGGGTCAGCGCCTACAGCCACGGCGGCCCATCGGGGCCTGGAGGACCGGCAGGTGAAGCTCGGGTGCGTGATGCCCGGCGAGCCCACGGCAGTGTTTGCCGATGCCCAGCGTCGGCTCGCCGCCGCAGCCACCTACCTGTACCAGGATGGGCCCCGGGCGTGGTATTCCACCCAGCCTACCGTCACCAAGCTGGCAGAGGACAGGGCCGAGCAGCTCGCGAGAGATCTCGACAAGGTCGTGCAGGAGCTCGACCGCCGGCTGCGCGCTGACCTGAAAAAGACCGGCGAGTTCTCTCGGGTGCATCCCCTGCCGGCGTCCAATGCCGACGTTCCTGACGACCTCGACGCCCGCCTGGTGGTGCTCGGCATCGAGCATCCTCACAGCAAGGAGGCTGAGAGCGCCGGTCAGAAGGCTGCCGAGGCCATCCTGAAGTCTCGGGGGAACAGCCCCCGGATCTACCAGAACACCCTGGTGTTCCTGGCGGTGGACAAGACCCGATTGCAGGACCTGGACGAGGCAGTGCGGAAGTACCTGGCCTGGACGTCCATTCTGGACGAGCGGATCCCCCTGAACCTAGACCCCCACCAGGCCCGTCAGGCGGAGGTGCAGAGGGACGCCGCCGATAAGACCGTCTCCGCCCGGATCCCCGAGGCGTATCAATGGCTCTTGGTACCGGAGCAGCCCGACCCCAAGGCCCCCATGGAGTGGCAGGCGTTGCGGTTGAGTGGCTCGGAACCCCTGGCTGTGCGTGCCGCCAATCGGCTTCGCCGAGAGGAGCTGCTGATCTCGGTGTACGGGCCCACGAACCTCCGGAAGAATCTGGATGACGTGCCCCTCTGGCGTGGGGATCACGTGGAGATCCGGCAACTCGCAGACGACTTCGCACGATACGTCTACCTGCCTCGGATGGCCGATGCCTCGGTGGTGGTGGGGGCGGTCAGAGACGGTGTGGGCCTCCTGACCTGGATGCACGACGGGTTCGCCTTTGCCGATGGCTTTGACGAGGTGGCCGGACGGTACAGGGGCCTCCGTGGGGGGCAGAACATCTCGATCTCCGGGGCCGCTGCAACCGGACTTGTGGTCAAGGCGGAAGTGGCCAGGAAACAGCTGGATGAGGAGGCTGACACCCCTCCGCTCATTCCCCCGGGTCCCGGTCCCGGTCCTGGTCCTGGTCATGGTCCGGGTGTGGGTCCCGAGCCGCTGCCACCAGCCCGGCTGACGCGGTTCTACGGCGCGGTGGAGCTCGACGCTGTTCGCCTGGGTGCGAAGGCCGGCGAGATCTCCGAAGCTGTGGTGGCCCACCTCGCGGGCCTCCCGAAGGCCAAGGTGAGAGTCAGCCTGGAGATCGAGGCGGAGATCCCGGAGGGAGCCTCTGAACAGGTCGTGCGGATCGTGACGGAGAACTGCCGGACCCTGAAGTTCAAGAGCCAGGGTTTTGAGGTGGAGTAGGGGAGGAAGAGGCGACGGCCCATCCCGCGGAAAGGGCACGGTCCTGGTCCATTCCGGGGAGAGCAGGAACATGGAACAGGACCTGGATCGTGCCACCCGGGATTCGGAAATCCGCGGGGGAGGCGCCACACTCTGTTAGGAACGCCAGAGTACCGGCTGGGTGGGTTGCGATATGAAGCATCCTGGTGCTCCAGTTGGAGTCCTGCTTGCCCTGAGCCTGTATGTCGGCGCGTGGGTCGGGAGCCAACAGGTCGAGGTGGTGAGGGAAGAGGTTCCAGTCAATCACAGGACCGGAGCCATCTGCAGAGACGGGTGGCAAAGCTCCGCAACCGGGCAAGGGGCGTGTTCTTGGCATGGCGGAGTTGCGCGCTGGACCTACACGCGCGAGGAGATCCGAGTCGAACGTCGAACCTTCCTCGCAGAGCATTCGCGGAAGTTTCGAAACCTGGGCCACCTTTCACTTGCCATGGCCGGCATTCTGTGGTTGCGGTCAGGATCAACGGGCGTTTCCTCGCCATCGCACTCCGGTCTCCCGAGACCTAGACGAGTCCCGCGAGGAGTTGCACCGCCTTGCAGTGCTTCACCGTGTGATGATAGGAGGCGACGTTCAGGTCGGGTTAGACCATTGCCTGACCGGCGGAGACCGGCAGAACCGGAACAGCTCGACTTGTTCGGTCCTTAGGGGGGTGCAGTCTCCCCGGCGAAAGCAACGCGCAGCGCCCACCTATCGCGTGTGCCGGCTCGGGGGCTGGCGCCCCTACGCTGCAACCCTCCGGCTCGTCACGCCTAGTGCTTGAGGCACGAGCCGCGCCGAGCGCTCCCGGTTCGGCAAAGCTGGAACGTTGACATCGATTCTCGAAGCGATGGCAAGGAGTTTTAGATCCGAAGAGCAACGGTTTTTCCCTTAGGACGGATCCAGGATGCTACGCCGATGATCCTCTCTAGAAGTGCTATCGAAGCGATGGGGTTCACATCGATTCCTATTCATGATCCCATCGAAGCGGAGTCTCACCGCCTCAACATTTTCGAGGCGCGTGGGATCCAGCTCAGCGAAGGCGTGGTGGTTTCGACGCAAGGACTGGTAGATGGAGTTCAGTTTGGGATCGCGGGCGGGCACAGCGTGAACGAGGTGTGCCGGGCGCTTTGGGATGAAGGCTACCCGGAGGATGAAGCATCGTGGCGCAAGGAGCACAACTGCTCCCCCCCTTACTTGGTCGTCCGCTTCGGGCCCACGGCTCCTTACAAGGCCACGACCGGACATGAGAAGGCATCCGGGGAGACGATTCTCACCTACGACTCCTTTTCATCTGCTAGGGAAGAGATCGCTCAGGTAGAGGCCAGGGCCTTGCCGGCAATTGAACTGGCATTGGCACGCGCCTTCGCGGATGGGAGGCATCCTGTTCGGTTTATCCCGATTGACCGGATCACGTATGGCCTGACATCCGACGGGAAGACACTCCACGACGTCAGGATTACAGGGCATGCCCACGGCGATGTATCCGCCCCGATGGACGAGTCTGAGCTCATGAACCGACCTGCATTTGTCTCCAAGTCATCGGGTGAGCTAAGCCCCCGCGTGGCGCGGTTCTTCCAGTTGGGGTCGCACGATGAGGACGATCTCAAACAGTTCCTGTACTACTTCTTGGCCATTGAAATCGAGGTTCACCGGGTGTTTAAGTCCGTTCCTCGGGTGGACCATCTCGCGAATGGCGCGGATTTGAACCCTCGGGTGGCAATGTCATTGCGGAAAGTCCTGGAGGATCGCGACGAGAACTGGGCCAACCTGGCCGAGAGGTTCGTTTGGTGCGTTGCGTCCGTCTGGGACCATCTGGGCGACGATGATGTGACGGAATTCAGGCGGATGAAGAAGACCCGGGACCGCATCGCACACGGGGACATCGCCAGCCCGGATCGCGCTGACGTGGTCGCTGCAGAGAGACTTCTGATGCGGATGGTCCTGCCTGGAGGAATCGACGTAAGATAGCAGGAGGGTTGCCGCCTTCGCACACTTCGTTCGCTCCGGAGAGCGCTGCACGGAGGCCGCGCCGGCAACCTCCGGACGCTATAGGAAATAGGCGCTGGGGTCAGAAGAACGATGAAACGAATCAATCTCTGGTCAGTGCAGGAGCGGGACGGGAGCCTAAGGGCTGTCAGCCTTGACGAAGTGGCCAATACCGAGACCGAGACTCACCTCGAGGAGCTGCTCGTCGCGTCCCCCGACCTCCTCCTGCCTGGGCTCGTGCTGATCGGCCGGCAGTTGCCGACGGAGGGCGGGCCCCTCGATTTGCTCGGAGTGGATCAGGATGGACGATTGGTGGTCTTCGAGTTGAAGCGCGGTACGCTAACCCGGGATGCGGTAGCCCAGGTGCTGGACTACGCCTCAGACGTCGCCGAGAAGGGGTTTGAGGAGGTCGCGCGACTCGTCGAGAAGCACTCCGGACAGCGTGGAATCCAGGCCATCCAGGATTTTAAGGATTGGTTCGGTCGTGAGTTCCCGGACGCGAGCGCCGGGGATGACGGGGGACCCAGGATGGTATTGGTTGGCCTCGGCGCAGATGATCGCGCCCGCCGAATGGTAGACTTCCTGGTGGGCACCGGGGTCGACATTCAGCTTCTGACCTTCCAGGCGTTCTTCGCTGAGGGAAGGCTCTTTCTAGCACGACAAATGGAGTCCAAGGCGCCGCCCACGAAGACGACCGGGGGCTCGTCGAAGGAGGATAACCGAAGGAGCTTGATGGCCCTTGCCAGAGAACACGAAGTGGAAGACCTCCTGGTCGAGGCGGGAGACTACATCAACCAGTTGCTGCCCTGGTATCGGTGGCCTGCGAAGACGGCCTATTCCTTCTCTCTCCAAGAGCGTACCGAGGAAGGTCGACCGACGCTGCGGTCCTACTTGACGCTCGGGGTGAATCCCAAGCACAAGGGGCACCTGACCATCACACTTCCACCTCGAGCTCTTGAAGCCGCGCCGGAAGCGATCGAAGGTTTTCTGGCCCGCACCAGCGGCGCCACGCGCACCGACTCGGACTGGATGCCTGTCCAGGTGGAATTCAATCGCGCGACATGGACTGACTCTGTGCGGGCGGAGCTCACCGCGCTGACGGAGGCTGTCGGGCTGGGCTGGAAGAGCAAGCTGCGGAGTTCAGAGAAAGAGGAAGCGGAAGTCGACGAAGGGAACTGACTCACCGACTTCCCTAACACTTGGCCTCCGCCTCGCGGCCTGCGGCCGCTCCACACGATGTGGTGCCAGTGGTCGATGGGCACCTGGCTGGTGAGGAGAGTCCCCCGTCGTCCGTAGCGATCGTCCAGGACGTCGAGGAGATCGTAGGGGGCGGTATCGTCCAGCGGCGCCATCCTCCAGTCGTCGAGGATGAGTAGGTGGGCCTGGGCCAAGCGCTGAAGAAGGCGGCTACAGGAGCCGTCGCCCCGGGCAACGCGGACCTCATCCAGGAACCGGGAGAGCCGGAAGTAGCGGACGCTGAGCCCATGCCTGCAAGGCTGATGCCCCAGGGCTCAGGCGAGATAGGACTTCCCGAGCCGGTCGCTAACCGTTCCGCAATGAATCAGTCAACTTTGGGGTTGGCTATGAGCCGGCCTACCCTCGGCCCCAACAGGCTTCGCAGACTTGCCGACGGCTCCGGGGAACTATGGTCCCCGCGAGCCACCGTCGCCCGGGAGCTCCGCTCGCTATCCCGTCAAAGGGATGATTGTGCGCCTGACGACCAAGCTCACCGTGGCAAAGGAGCGGAGCGGAATTGCCGTCCAGTGGAGTGCCTTGTTCGCTTAACGCGCTGCCGCATTCCGAAGAGCCTCAAAGCGCTGATTCACTTCAGCGTAGCTGTTCTTCCGTATCTGCTCTTGTTCGAGGACGGTCTGTTGAATCTCTTGAATGTAGGAATTGAAGCGGTCCAATTCCGCATCGCTGGAAAAGAGAATGTGTTCGCCTTCAACTACCCAGCCTTTGCTAGCAGCTAGCAACTGTACAATATTTTCAAGTTGACGAATGACTTGCCTCTCGAGGCTCCATTGTTGATCTAACTGTGCGCCTGCTCTCCCCATACTCTCGTCGAGAACTTCGAGCGCTCTTCTTCTTGTCGACTCTGACATGTCTAGGGTACCGATGCGTAACCTGGTATCTTGCAGCAAAGCGGACGTCTTCTGTTCATAACTGTCGACACTCGCCTTGGCTCTTTCGATCATCACTCTGCTTTCCGAAAGCCTCGCGTCGCTCCTAATTCGTTGTGCGTCTAGAACCGAATTCCACCCTGTGGCCTCCAGTTCTATCAGATAGTCGCTTCTCAGCGCGACGAGCCGATCTAAGAACTCCCTAAAGAACCTCTCAATTTCACCATACTCGCCCATAGCCTGGGGAGTGGTGGCGGGGCTTCTTTCGATTCCTGCCGGGAGCCCAGTGGAGTCTACTACTTGACTTGCCGCGCGAGCATATTCCTGGTGCATCGAGGAAAGAGCTGTGACGAGTTGTTGCTTCTTCTGAGAGGCACCGATGAGGCCACTTAAGAACAGCGAGCCATAGATGGCAATGAACGCAATGGCATTGATGTTGGCACCGCGTTTCCGAAGGAATATGGCATGGAATACGCCCCATACCAGTAATGCGTGGACTAGATATTTCCCGGCAAGAAACGCTGGAGCAGAGACTGTATTGTTTGAAAAGAAGAAGCCGTATCCGAGGATTCCAAGGCAGAGAAGTGCGAGAGCGACGATCCAGGCGCTGTCCCCACGACTGGGCGCAGTGTTTCGTTCGTGCGCGCTCATTGAATGTTCCTCCTGTCTAGGCCCAAAGCGGCGGCGTTCACCCGCGCCGCGCGAAGCGCGGTGGGAGGTTCAACGCCTCGTCAGACAGCAGACCGCAAAGACGTCGCAAAATCAACGAGCATTTCCCGATGCGACCGCCAGGAACGAATCATGAATTCAGCGGCTTCCTGATCCTCAATTCGCGGGTAGCGGTGAGAGTCCGTCCGTAATGCTATTCCGCTGAATGAACCTGAGCGCCCATCATGCGCGATTGATTCCCTGATCGTGCGAAACTTATCGAGGACCGGAGTGTGCTTTGAGACGACCTTGAGCAATGCAGCCTCCCGGGGACTGGTCACATCAGCCTGCTCCAAGCGCTTGCAGAACTCGCCAAACTTCACTTGGCGATCCCAGCCCAGGAGGAGGGACAGCAACCGTGACAACGCGTCTAGTGAACTTCTAAGACGAAGCATGTATGCTTCGAACTCATGTACGAGGACACGGTCAGCTAGGTTGGTCCATGGACTGAGTTCTCCCTGTTCCTGCCGGATAGCATGTGCGGCCTTGACGATGTGATGCCGTGACAGAAATTGCCTCTGATGGTAGCGCGTCGCCCGCACAGAATCGTGGAACGCTCCCAGAGAATACGCCACTCTCCGGAAATCAGAACGCGGAACCGACAACCGATCAAACAGGTCGTTGGTCGCCGTATCGATCTCGTCCGCACCTCGATCAGCGTCAGTCCAGCTATTCAAACCCGACGTGAAATCGAGTTCCGTAGCCAGGCGTCGACGTGACTTCTGCTCATCGACGATGGGTACCTCAACCCGCAGCCGAGTTACACCCACTGGCGCCAGTGCCGCAGGGGGGATCAACGGGATACAGCAGCGCGTTGCAGGCGCACCGCTGCCGCACGGGCAGAGCTTCCGCAATGCAGTGATAGTGCAATCCCCTTCCTCAAGTCCTCCCCTGGGCGGAGCAATTCAGTGCCCTTCGAAACCTCCACATATGTTACTGCTGTCCAACGCCTTGTAGACCTCTCCCTCTCCGGCTCGAACGGAGCCGCCTTGGGGTGGTTTCGCAGGCCCATCACGAGCCAATCAACGTCCGGATTCCAGCCTCGAACGAGGCTTGGCCTCAGACCGACAGCGTGCAGGTGGGACGGAGGGTTCGAGGGAGAAGAGAGGCTCCGGTCGCGGGAGAATCCGGGTGGTGATACCATCCCGGTAAATGCGCCGCCTCGAGCGGCAGTGGTCCTCAAAGGACATCCCAACGACCGGAGCCTCAGCCATGGCCTCTTCCCGCAGCGTCCGCTACCATCTTGGTCGGTCAGCTGAGGATCAAGCTTGAACGCATCGATCGACTGTACCTTAACGCCTGGATCCCCCGACTGCAAAGGGAAGTCGATGCAGCCATGTTCTTCCGGTTGCTTGGCCCCGTGCATCACGGTCGAACCTGCTGTGCGCTGCGCATCTGATAACACGTATCAGGCCCCCGGAGTCAAGAGCGCGCACGAGTGTTGTGACGTCGTGGTTCGACGCCTGTGAGGGTGAAGTTGGGCTCGGTCGTCGGCCTCTGATTTGATTTCAGCACCGGGTGCGGAGCGGATCTGGAGCTCCGCACCAAACACGTATCGAGACTCTGCCGCCGGGTGTCTCTCCCGACTTCAGGAAAGCGGCGGTGCGGGGAGGGCTCTCTCCGCGTCCTAGGAATGGATGGGTGCCCTCATACCGTCCCAATCAAGGGGGAACAGGGTCGCCCTTGTGGGGCGTCCAGTTATCACCGGGTTCGGGGGATGGGCAGAGCCACCGAGAGACCGGCAGGAGTATCAAGAAAGTTGCCGCCTTGGCTCACGTTGTTCGCTCCGGTTGACCGCGGCAACCCCCTTGAGCCGCCGATAGGCTTCGTTGTGGCAGTGGAGCCAGGAAAGCTGATTCTCGCTCTCGCTCCAGATGGCCTCCGGATAGCGGCTGTGCGATAGCACCTGCACGAACAGGTGCATCGGCTGTGGGCCACTCCCCACGTCCACCATCGGGTACTCGCCCCAGTCCGTCTGGGTCTGCGCACCCGGTGGTGTCTCCACGCGACGATAGGTTCGCAGCTTCGGCTTCGGGTAGTGGGCCCGCACGTAACGGAGCACCGACCGGTAGTGCCCCTCGTAGTCATGATCGTTGACCAGGTACTGGTAGAGATCCTTCACGTTCACCGGCCGTTTCACACCCGTTTCCTCATGGGTCCGCACCCAATGAGCGATCACCTCGGCGACTTCGTCCGCCTTGGAGGCCCGGCTCTTGCGCCCGTCCTCCCGGCCCTCCGATAGCCGCTTCAGCTGGTAGCGGACCGCCCCTTCCGTGATCCCCAACGTTCGGGCGATCTCGCAGTTGTTCTGGCCCCTGCGGGTAAGCACATCAATCGTCACGATTTCCTCCCCACGAAGACGTCTCGACATGGGCAGATCTCTCCGGATACGGGTCCAGAGATTGATCTAACCCCTTCTCCATGGGGTCGTAAATCTTTCCGTCCCCTAAGCCCCAAAATCGCGCGTCCGTGGACAACCCGAGCGTATCGGGAATGGAGCGAGTCTTTGGTACGGGGGCCAACCGGGGAGTCGGGCCGACTCACTGGAGAGGAAAGGGCACGGCAGAAGCCGCACCAAAGCCCGAGAGCCACGTGTCGGGACTCCGGGCCGGATGACGACCCTCAATAGGGCAGTGAGGCAATTCTGGGGTTCTGGAGGGGTTGGCGCTGATCCGCCCAAGACCGAGACTCACAGAGACTCAGATCGGGGGCGAAGGCTGCACCCCGCCAGAGCTAGTCCGAGGTTCCGTCTCTGGAGGAATAAGAGATCCCATGTGGGAGAAGGGTTTTTCTTTGGGATCGGCGTTCATGCTACTGGCAACCGTCACGGCCGCAGGGCAAGACCCAGCAGCTCAAGCGCCCGCTGCTGAAGGGGCGTGGGTTGCGCGATCTGCTGGAAGGTCGCCTGGCCGAAGCGCATGCGGTTCTTCGTGAGGGTGGCCAGGTCCGCCAGAAGCGTCTCCAGGCTGTGGACCGGAAGGCCCTCGTCGGTTCGTTGGGTCTGTGCCTTGCGCCGGGCGCGGGCAGAGCGCTGAGCCGGGGCCACGATGGAAGCTCGCTGCGCCTGGGCGCCCGCGGGGTCGTCCTCCTGGAAGAGCAGAGGGGCCAGGGCCCGGCGCATGTGCCAGACAACGTAGTAGGCCAGCATGCAGATGAAGGCATGGGCCCGGACTCGCTCTTCCAGCCGGTGGCGGATGGGGCGCACCTCCAGCTGGAACGACTTGAGGTCCCGGAACCCCCATTCCACCTGCGAGAGATCCTTGTAGCTGCGCACCACCGCTTCGGCATCCATCTCGGTCGCTTCCACGCTGGTGCGGATCACGTACACCCCGTCCAGGCGGGCTTCCTCCCGGATCCGCTCCTCATCGCGGTAGTAGGAGAAGCCGTCGTCATCGATCTCCAGCACGAAGTGCTTGGCGACCTTGTACTTGCCCAGCACCCTCCCGACCCGCAGCCCGATCTTGTCCCGGCCCACCAGTCGGCGCGTCGCGCGACGCGTGGCCGCGGCGATCCTCTCCAACTCCGCTTCGGTGGCTCTCAGCAGCGACTCCCGCTTCCGCGCCCGCTCTTCGGCCAGCAGGGGGTTCCGGCAGGCCACCAGCCGCTCCTGGGGATAGGCCGCCGACCGTAGCTCGAAGAGGTCCCGTTCGTCGAACAGCGACAACTGGAGCTCACCCGCCTCCACCAGCGCCCCCAGCGCCGGCGCCCGGAGGGCCGTGATCCAGTCCAGCCCCTCGACCGGCCTGAGCTCCTCCTCGATCCGAGCCTCGGTCAGCAGACCCCGGTCCCCCACCCACACGACTCGCTTCAGACCCCACCGCTCCCTCACCTTGAAGATCTGCGACGCCAGCGTCGTGGGATCGGCCGTGTTGCCCGGATAGACCTCCACCGCCACCGGACAGCCCTCCGCCGTGCACAACAGCCCCACCACGATCTGCAGCTTTCCCTTCTTGCCGTCCCGGTTGTGCCCCAGCGCCGCCAACGGGCAACGACGCCCCTCGAAGTACGTCGAGGTCACGTCGTAGAGCAGCAGCGTCCCCTCCCTCAGGTGCCGCTGGGCCAGCTTCTTCTCGATCCGCTCCTGGCCCCCAGCCAGCCAGTCCATGGCGGCGTAGAGTTGGTCGCTCGTCACCCCCTCCACCCCCAGCACCTGCCCCAGCGTGCTTGTGGCCGTCTGGGGGTCCAGTGCCCGGGCCAAGGCCAGGCGGGAGCTGGAGCGCAGGACCCGTGCGGCCACCAGGGCCACAGCCCGGTCCCGCTCCGCGCTCGGCCGGGAATGGATCAGGCCCTCCAGCTCCAGCTTGCGGATGGTCCCCACCACGGCCGCCACGGCTCCGTGCGAGAGACTGCGCTCGATGCTCAGGTGCTCCTGGGCGCTGACCAGGATCTCGCCGGCCAGCACGCGCTTCAGCGCCTCGATGGCCTCAGGCGGGAGCTTGGAGAGGTTGGCCAGGGTCCGCTTCTTGACCTTGCCTCCTTCGCGATAGCCTTCGCGGAGGAGGATGGCCGGCGGCGAGGAGCGGTTGGGCACGATGTCGATGAACATGACAACAACATAATATTATAGATTAGCATATGCAATAGTCTTAGCGTCACAATACATGACAACAATCAGAGACACAAGAAGACCGCTCAACTTCCCATCCCGTCGCTACTTACATGGAGGAAACCCCTGGTTCACAGCAGGAACTTCCGGCTAGTGGGATCAGGTTCGGAGGGGTCCTTGAGCTCGACTTGCATTTCATTCTCACCGTGATAGGGAAAGCCGACTTTGATGAGGATCCCCCAGAGGAAACCGACCAAGCACACCCCACCGGCCATCGCCACATGGAAATTGGGATCTAGGAAAAGACTGGGGACGAAGATGAGGGTCAACAAGACGTGGGCGACGAGACCAATGAGGATTCCCCAAAGAGCGGGGCTTTGAAACCAGGGTGTGGTCGGTTTCTTCCGGACTTTCAGGAACATGATGGAACCTCCCACAATCGCGGCACCCCAACCAACCTTGGCCCATAAACCATCCACCGAGGGGGAGGCATCAAGCGTGAACTGCCCGGCCCATCCGATCCCAAAGAGGACAAGCAATGCTCTTGCGATGAACCTCATTTGACCGTTCCCCCCCTCGTGGAAGGCGTGCGCAACCAGTAATTCTGTTGACACCACCCAATTGGGTTTTCCTTCGGATCCTCCACCGGGCCAACGGCTGAAGTAATAACCCTCCTTCTCGAAAAACGCCTGGCCACCAACGGCCGTGGAGCACCCACCTAGTCCAAGTACCCGTGCTGGTCCGCCGCCTGGGTCTCCGGGTCCTTCACCAGAATGAGATCCTGGATCACCGCCTCCTCGGCACATGTAGTGCTTCAAGGTGTTCCGGGCAAGGAAGCTGTGATGAAGTGTGACACCTCGAACCTCCCTCACGCGGCGGCTTGAAGACGCTTCCGGTTGTTGGCCTCGCGGAAGACGAAGCCCCGCCGGCGCATGAACTTGAGGATGTAGTGGCGGCTCTTGACGATCTCGCGCTGGAAGGTCTCGCGGCAGCGGACCAGGTCCCGGATCCGCTCGTCCAGTTCGGTGGGGACGTG